>Ga0208355_1000584_pt1 | contig 16636 bp, 13 predicted proteins | sample NGESurdeep072012_6_FD_184458 | JGI IMG/M metagenome (GOLD analysis project Ga0208355, IMG submission 184458) | Arctic peat soil microbial communities from Barrow, Alaska - NGEE Surface sample 210-3 deep-072012 (SPAdes) | ecosystem: Environmental > Terrestrial > Soil > Wetlands > Peat ... | reverse complement strand
ATGCCGTTATGCACCACGGCGATGTGATTTTTGCTGATGTGCGGGTGGGCGTTGCGTTCGCTGGGCACGCCATGCGTCGCCCAGCGGGTATGCGCAATCCCGATCAGTCCCTGGGTATTCGCGCATTTTTCGGTCAGGTCGGCGACTCGCCCGATGCTGCGCACACGTTCCAATTGCCCGTCATGCACCACCACCAAACCGGCCGAGTCATAGCCGCGATATTCCAGGCGTTGCAGCCCTTCCAGCAAGATCGGCACGACATTGCGTTGCGCCACAGCACCTACGATTCCGCACATTATTTATACTCCGGTGAAAATCTATATTCTGAAATCATCAATTTGTAGGAGCGGGCCATGCCCGCTCCTACATGGGTAGCAATATTATTTTTTCTTAATTGGCCTCTTCCATCCCTTGATGGTCGTCTGTTTGCCGCGCGACAGGGTGAGCTCGCCCGCCGGTGTGTCGCGGGTGATCGTCGAACCCGCACCAATCGTTGCGCCCTTGCCCACCGTCACCGGCGCGACCAGTTGTGTATCCGAGCCGATGAATACATCGTCTTCGATGATGGTGCGATGTTTGTTCGCGCCATCGTAATTGCAGGTGATCGTGCCCGCACCGATGTTCACTCGTCTGCCGACCATACTGTCGCCGATGTAGCTGAGATGGTTGGCCTTGCTGTTTGCCGCGATCTCGCTGTTTTTGACTTCGACGAAATTGCCGATATGCACCCCGTCGTGCAGCCTGGTGCCGGGACGCAATCGCGCATACGGACCGATGTGGCAGTTAGCCCCCACTTCGCTGCTGTCGATGTGGCTGTATGGCGCGATGTCTGTGCCCGCGGCGATGCTGGAATTCTTGATCACGCTGTAAGCGCCCACCCGCACGTTGTTGCCCAAGGTCACATTGCCCTCGAAAATGCAGCCGACATCGATCTCGACATCGCGCCCGCAACTCAGCTTGCCGCGCACATCGATGCGCGCCGGGTCAGCCAGTGTCACGCCATGCACCAGCAAACGTCCGGCCTCCACCAGTTGCCAGGCGCGCTCCAACACCGCCAACTGCGCCTTGCTGTTTACCCCGTGTATTTCCCATTCGTGTGCCGGTTGCACGGTATGCACCGCCACGCCCTGTTGCACGGCCATGCTGACGATATCGGTCAGGTAGTACTCACCCTGCGAATTGTTGTTCTGCAATTTTGCCAGCCAGCCACGCAATTTGTTGGTCGGCGCGAGCAGGATGCCCGTATTCACTTCCTGAATTTCGCGTTGCTCCGGCGTGGCATCTTTTTCCTCGACGATGCTGAGCACATCGCCCTGTTCATTGCGCACGATGCGCCCGTAGCCAGCGGGGTTGGACAGGTTCACGGTGAGCAACACCAACCCTTCGCCCGCCTGCTGCATCTGGTGCAAGGAGCTGTGCTGGATCAGCGGCACATCGCCATAGAGCACCAACGTGTTGCTGATGGAACTACTAGCCATTCGACTAGACTGCCCAGAAACGGCAGCCAAGTCGCTGGTTACATCATCACCGAGGTGCGGCATCGCCTGCTGCACCGCATGGCCGGTGCCGAGCTGCGGCTCCTGAACGACGAACCTCGCATCGTACTGTTGCATGGCCTTAGGCACGGCTTCACCGCCATGCCCGTACACGACGCATATCTGCTGCGGTTTGAGCGCGGACGCGCAATCCAGCACATGCTGCACCAGCGGCTTGCCCGCCAGCGCATGCAGCACCTTGGGCTTGTCGGAATACATGCGCGTGCCTTTTCCGGCAGCGAGGATGACGATGTTCAACGGGCTCATGTTCGGCTTTCTGAAGATGGCGGATTATAAAGGAAAGCTGCAATACGTCTAAAGAATTAGTCACCGATCCAGCGGCCTGATCCGGTGCGTATGTGAAGCCGTCCTTCCCAGCCGGTGAAGTCAGTTAACCAGATGAAGGAATGTACACCATCGATTCGAACTTGACAGCGCCGCCATGTATAGGCGACATTGCCGTCCTGTTTTCGTGAACCAAGGGGTTTAATGATGCACGCATTGCTGCTCTTGCCACATTCAAACCGCATCCTCCCCCGTCGAACCGCTCGTTCAAGCGGGCATCACGCCGGAAAGTGCAACGGAGCGCAACGATCCGCTACGTGTGATGCCGCTTAACTCGAACACGTTAATCGCTCAAGACCTGCGCAAATGACCCCGTAGCTTTATACACTCAATGTACGAATCCAAGACACAGAATCCATTGCCGTTCGCTAGTTTCACTAAGCGCCTGTTGCTTCATCTTGTTGTCGCAATCGCGCTGCTGTTCGTGTCGCTGGCGTTTGGGATGATTGGCTATATCTACTTCGAGGGCCTGACCCTGCTCGACGCATTCCTGAATAGTGCAATGCTCTTGGGCGGCATGGGCCCAGTCAACATGCCGTCCACATCTGGCGGCAAACTTTTTGCCGGCCTGTATGCCCTCTATGCCGGGCTTGTGTTCATTGTCACGGCGGCCCTTATCTTCACTCCCATCGTGCACCGCGTGCTCCACAAGTTCCACTGGGATTCAAAGCTGTAGTAATGCAAGCCATGGCAGTCCCTCCTGACCCTTCCATCGAGGCGGCTGCCCACGGGCTGCGTCTGATGTCAAACGCTAAGCGACGTTGGCTCCGACCGTTCGCTATGTCTCCGAAGCCGGCGGAAGAGTAAGCTGTTTTCTCACGGATTAACAAGGATCACATCCAGGAACTTCAATATGCGTCCACGTCACTTTGAACGTCACCGCACTGAACGCATCGGCTGGCTCCGCGCCGCGGTATTGGGCGCGAACGATGGCATCGTTTCCACAGCGAGCCTGGTGCTGGGAGTTGCTGCCGCGCATGCTACCCACAGCAGCATAGTGGTCGCCGGGGTTGCCGGCCTGGTCGCCGGCGCCATGTCGATGGCTGCTGGCGAGTATGTCTCCGTCCACTCACAGGCAGATACCGAAAAGGCAGACATCGAGCTTGAACGCAAGGAACTCAAGAGTGACGATGCGGGGGAGCATAAAGAATTAGCGGCAATCTATGTCGGTCGAGGCCTTGATCCTGCGCTTGCAAAACAGGTCGCTGATCAACTCATGGCGCATGACGCACTCGGCGCACATGTCCGCGACGAGCTCGGGATATCCCAGACGCTTGGTGCGCGTCCGATTCAGGCAGCCCTTGCTTCGGCCGCCAGTTTCGCTGTTGGAGCAGCCATGCCCCTGGTGGTCACGTTATTGTCCCCAGAGGCAGGTCTGATCTCGCTCGTCTCGGGCACTTCACTCGTTTTTCTTGCGCTCCTGGGCGGGGTGGCTGCACATGCCGGTGGAGCGCCTTTGACGGTGGGTGCAATGCGTGTCACGTTCTGGGGTGCGCTGGCCATGGGGTTGACCGCTGGCGTCGGCGCTCTGTTTGGAACGGTGGCGTGAGCGAAGCGGCGATATGCCACCTGACTAGCTATTCAATTCTGACGCGCTGACTCGCGCTGGTTAATTCGTGCGTTATACATGGCGACATAAATCCCAACCGTTCGTGGTGAGTGTTTTCCGTTCGCTCCTTCGATACACCGCGCTACGCGCGGCACTAGTGGAACTACTAGCCATTCGACTAGGCTGCCTAACAACAGCAGCCAAGTCGCTGGTTATCAGGACGAACGGAAAATGTATCGAACCACAAGCTGCTTTCCACTTTTGTCGCTATGTATAGTAGAGGAGAGACACTCATGGCAACGACGCATCAATCTCGTAATCTCAGCGTTTGCATCAACCGGGATGCTGGAGACGTATACAACTTCGTCTGCGTTCCGGAGAATTTCCGGCTGTGGGCATCGGGGTTGGGTAGGTCGCTTAAGAAGGTCAATGGCGAGTGGGTTGCCGAAACACCGGAAGGTCCGGTGAAGATAAGGTTTTCGGAACGCAATGAACTTGGCGTTCTTGATCATTGGGTAAGTCCGAAGCCGGGGGTGCAGATTTATATTCCCATGCGTGTCATTTCGAACGGCAGCGGCAGCGAGCTTATTTTTACGTTGTTCCGTTTGGCTGACATGTCTGATGAGCAATTTTCCGCTGACGCGGAATGGGTCATGCGAGATTTAACCTCTTTGAAAAATCTGCTGGAATCGCAATGAATCAATCCGACAGTTTGCCTGGCCAGCGCTACAAGCAATTCAGATCAACTGAACTCCTTGACGATGTGCTGCTGACGGCGACTGATCGCAAGCAGTTCTTCCAGACCCTTCAGCTTCACCATCCAGCCACTCTCGCCTTCTTCGCCGCCTTTCTCGAATCCCTCTATCGCGTCTTTTGCGGCCAGGCAATTGCGGTGGATGCGCACGAAGCGTGCGTTGAATTCTTTTTCCAGGACGTTGAGTGATTCTTCGATCAGGTATTCGCGTTCGGTAGTGCGCACCGTGACGTATTTCAACTCGGCGCGCAGATACAGCACTTGTTCGATAGGTATCAGGTGGATCTTGCCGCGCTCGTGTATGGATAGATTATTGCGCGGCTCAGGCAATAAATCGCGCAATACTTCGATTTGCACCGGCACCGCTTCGCGCGCACGATTCAGCGCGTCGAACAGGCGTCCCAGTCGTATCGGCTTGAGCAGGTAATCGATCGCATGCAGCTCGAATGCCTTGATCGCATAGGCATCGTAAGCGGTGGTAAAAATGATCACAGGCGGCTTGGGCAGTTTTTGCAAATGTTGGGCGAGTTCGATGCCGTCCATTTGCGGCATGCGGATGTCCAGCAACACTACATCGGCGGAAATCTCTGCAAGCTTGTCCAAGGCCTCCTGGCCATTGCCCGCCTCGCCCACCACCTCTAATGCCAATTGATCGCTGCAGTCATTCAGCAGGTCGCGCAGCCGATTGCGAGCCGGCGGTTCGTCATCCACGATGAATATACGCATGGCCAGTTCGACGGTTGTCATGATGGTCGTTCCTTTACATAGGGCAAGATGATTTCCACACGATAGAAGTTGTTGCCGCTTTCGACCTGATAACGCGCTTCGGCGTCAAACAGCAGATCCAGCCGTTCGCGGATATTTTGCAATGCCATTTTATTATTGGAGCGCGGTCTGTTGCCAGCGGCTGGCGGTGTTGATCTTTCAGACTCGTAATTGCCCTGGAAATCTCCTGTGCCGTGCGATCCACTCGCCGAGGTGCCGCGCTCCACACAGGGATTTTCCACGGTCAACCGCAGCTCATCGCCACTGCGGCGCAAATTGATTTTGATGCTGCCGCCTTGCGGCAGCGCCTCGATACCATGATACACAGCATTCTCCAGCAACGGCTGCAGCAACAGCGGCGGGATCAGCGCTTGTTCCGGCACGTCCTGCATCTGCCAATCCACACTCAGCCGTTCGCCCATGCGCAATTGCTCCAGGGCGATATATTGTTTGCTCAACTGGATCTCACGGCTTAAAGGTACCAGGTCCCGTGCATCCGACATCGCCATGCGAAACAGGTCCGCCATGTCTTCCAGCGCGGTTTCGGCTTTTTTTGGTTGGGCGCGCACGATACCCAGCACAGCATTGATGGTATTGAAAAGAAAGTGCGGCCGAATTCGCGCGCGCAATATCTGCAAACGCGCTTCGTGCAAAGCGCGCGACAGCATCTTGGTGCGCAGCCGGAAATACAGCAGCAGAATGCCGCACACCATCACGCTGAACAACGCATATCGCGCCTCATCGAAATAGTATTTTGAGCTTCCCGCCGGGCTGTATAGCTCGCCACCGAACTCATAGATGGTCAACGTCAACACCACCACCAACGCCATCACTGCCAGTGTCCCCTGCCGGTATGGCAAGCGATTCAGCCACGGCTGTGCCGCCCACAGCAGCATCAGGCTGGTCAACAGAACCGGGGTAAGCAACGCGGCAATCTGCATCAGGCGCTGCGCCACGTCGGTCCATGCATTTGCCAGCTGAATCGCCTGCAGCACCGCCAAGCCGTTGCTGATCAGCAAGATGCGCAGGACGATGCCGAGGTTGCGGAAGTTGGGCAACACATCGGGGCGGGCATTTTGTCTTATACTGCGCGAACTATTCATGGCGGGAAAACTTCGGGTTCATGGCGGGACAGCCTTGAGTTTTCGATGCTTCATTTTGGGACAAGTGGGGGCGGTAATGCAAGATAAAGATACCTGGTCGGGACGATTCGCCGAACCGGTGGCGGAATTGGTGAAGCGCTACACCGCATCGGTGGGCTTCGACCACAAGCTGGCCATGTACGACATTCAGGGCTCGCTGGCGCATGCGCAGATGTTGGCTGCTTGCGACATTATCTCGATACAGGACCTGAACGATATCAAGCGCGGCCTTGAGCAGATCGAAAATGAGATCATCAGCGGCGAGTTTGTCTGGTCGCTGGATCTGGAAGACGTGCACCTCAACATCGAGAAGCGTCTCACCACGCTGGTCGGAGATGCCGGAAAGCGTCTGCATACCGGACGTTCGCGCAACGATCAGGTTGCGACGGATGTGCGGCTGTATTTGCGCCACGAGACCGGTGAGCTGCTCGGGCTTATCAAAGCGTTGCAAAGCGCGCTGCTCGACTTGGCCACTCAACACACCCATACCATCATGCCCGGCTTCACGCATTTGCAGGTTGCCCAACCGATCAGCTTCGCGCATCACCTGATGGCGTATTTCGAGATGCTCAAGCGCGATGCGGAACGTTTGCAAGATTGCCGCAAGCGCATCAATCGTTTGCCGCTCGGCGCGGCCGCACTGGCCGGAACCAGTTATCCGATCAAGCGCGAATATGTCGCCGATCTGCTTGGTTTTGACGGGGTGTGCGAGAACTCACTGGACGCGGTCTCGGATCGCGACTTCGCCATCGAATTCACCGCCTGCGCCGCGCTCATCATGACGCATCTGTCGCGCTTCTCCGAAGAACTGATCTTGTGGATGAGCCCGCGCTTTGGTTTCATCGACATCGCCGACCGCTTCTGCACCGGTTCTTCCATCATGCCGCAAAAGAAAAATCCGGACGTGCCTGAGCTGGTGCGCGGCAAAACTGGGCGCGTGACCGGCCATCTGGTCGCGTTGCTCACGATGATGAAAGGCCAACCACTGGCCTACAACAAGGATAATCAGGAAGACAAAGAGCCGCTGTTCGACACAGTGGAAACGCTGACGCAGACTTTGCGCATCTACGCCGACATGATCACCGGCATCAAAGTCAAGCCGGATGCCATGCGCAGCGCGGCTTTGCAGGGCTATGCCACAGCGACCGACCTGGCCGATTATCTAGTCAAAAAGGGCTTGCCGTTCCGCGATGCTCACGAAGCCGTTGCGCAGGCAGTGCGCTTTGCCGAACAGCGCGGCTGCGATCTGGGCGACATCAGCATCGCCGAGTTGCAGCAATTCTCAATGCACATAGTCGAGGACGTGTATCAGGTGTTGTCGCTGGAAGGCTCGCTCGCCAGCCGCAACCACATCGGCGGGACCGCACCTAATCAGGTCGCTGCGGCGATTGTCCGGGCACGCGCCAGCCTCGCAAAATAATCCTCCGTTGAATTGAGGATTGCGGCAGCGACAAAACTGGGTTGACACCGCAAGTACGGTCTACGTGCGCTTGATGTTGGCAAGCAAGTCCGCCACCGTCGGATAACGCAGCCTCACCTTCAATTCGCGTTTCATGCGCTGATTGGTCAGCCGTCTCGATTCATTCATGAACGAAAGCAATGTTTCCGGCAACACCCGCTGTGCCTCGGCGCGGCTGATGCGCGGTACGCGCGGCAGGCCGAACATGTCCGCCACGCTATCGAAGTACTCGCCCATTTTGAGTTGGCTGTCATCGCTGGCGTGATATACGCGGCACGTTTCCCCGCGCTGCAAAGCCGCTATGCCGATACGTGCCAGATCATCGGCATGAATGTGATTGGTATAGCTGTCCTCTCCGTCGACGATGCCCGGGATGCCTTGCTGCACCCGGCTTATCGGCAAGCGTTCTTCCGCGTAGATACCGGGCACCCGCAGGATAGTGGCCTTCACCCGGTTACGTCTCGCCCAGCCGCGGATCTGTATCTCGGCATCCACGCGCCGCTGTGCTCGCGGCGATACAGCATTGAGCGGATGCGTCTCGCTCACCCAAGCTCCACCGCAATCACCATACACTCCGCTGGTGCTGATGTAGACCAGGCGCTTTGGCAATTTACCCCGTGACAAAGTGCTGAGCAGATTGCGCGTGCGCATGTCGTGAATACCCTTGTTCGGCGGCGGCGCGAAATGCAGCACCGTATCGGCCAACCCGGCGATACGCGCGAGACTTGTACGGTCATCCAGATCACCCAGCATCGGCACCACGCCCATTGTCCGCAATCTTGCAAAATATGCGCCATTGCGTACCAGTGCAAACACCCGATAACCCTGCTCCAACAATGGAATCGTGCGCAGTGCGACATCCCCGCAGCCGATAATTAACAAGCGTCTCATTTTATAATTATGCGTTAAAATCCGCGTCTTTGTGCAACCCACCGCGTTCGTCATGTCCTTTAAGACCACCATACAACCCAGCGGTCACAGCTTTCCCATCGAAGAACACGAGACTATCCTCGAAGCCGCGCTCAAGCACGGCTACACGCTGCCATATAGCTGCCGCGACGGCGTTTGCGGCACCTGCAAGGGGAAGATCGTGTCCGGTCAGGTGGATTACGGCAAGTACCAGGAAAGCACACTGAGCGAGGCCGAGAAAGCGGCGGGCATGGCATTGTTCTGTTGCGCCAAACCGCAGTCCGATCTGGTGCTGGACTGCCGCGAAGTGAGTGCGGTCAATGATATTCCGGTCAAGACCATGCCCTGCCGTGTGCATAAAATGGAACGTCCGGCGCCGGATGTGATGGTGCTCTTGCTCAAGTTGCCCTCCAATGAACGCTTGCAATTCCTGGCCGGACAATACATCGATATTTTGCTCAAGGATCAAAAGCCGCGCAGCTTTTCGCTGGCCAATGCACCTCATAACGATGAGTTTCTGGAGCTCCACATCCGTAACATCATCGGCGGCGCATTTACCCATCATGTGTTCGAAGTCATGAAGGAACGCGATATCCTGCGTTTCAAGGGACCACTCGGCACCTTTTTTCTGCGCGAAGATACGGAAAAACCCATCATCCTTGTCGCCAGCGGCACTGGTTTTGCACCCATCAAAGCGATCGTCGAACATGCGCTATACATCGGTATGAAACGCCCAATACACTTCTACTGGGGCGGACGCAAACAGACGGATCTGTACCTGCTGGATCTGGCGAAACAATGGGAAAACAAAGGCATCAAATTTACTCCTGTGCTCTCCGAAACTTTGCCGGAAGATGCTTGGCAAGGACGCACCGGTTTTGTACACCAGGCGGTGTTAGATGACTATAGCGACTTATCAGGGCATGAAGCATATGTCTGTGGAGCGCCCGTGGTCGTGGAAGCGGCCCACCGTGATTTCACTACCCAGCGCAAGTTGCCAAATGAGGCATTCTTCTCGGATGCTTTTACGTTTGCACCTAAGAATTAGGATTAAGGAGCAAGGAGCAAGGATTAAGTTAAAGGCAGAGCTGCTGTTTATCCTTGCACCCTAATTCTTAATCCTTAATCCTTAATCCACGCTCCTCGATCCTGCTTTTAACCCCATCGCCTTCTGGTAATACTTGAACGCTTCATCGGATCTGCCCAAGCGTTCCGCAAGCTTGGCCAGCGCGTTGTAAGCCGCATAGCTGGGCGCGATACTGATACTGGCATCCAGATAACTTTGTGCCTTGCCCCACAGCTTTTGATGCAAGCATAGCTTGCCAAGCGCGAGCAACAGCCCGGTATCTTGTTTGTGTTGGTTGAGCCACTTTTCAGCTTGCTCGATTTGCGCCACCACGTCGCTGGATATGCAATCACCGTAAAGTGCGACGAGTCTGCTGTCCCATTGCGCATTCAGGCTATCAGTAAGCAATTGCTGTGCGAGTGACCCGCTTCCGTGTTTTATCAGCGCATGCGCAGCGGTTGCCGCTACCTTACTTCTCCGCTTGAATTCGGCGGGGATTTTTTTCAGGCAGGCGTTCAGCGCAGCCAAATCCTCTTGCTGACGAATCTTTTCCATCCAAGCCTGTTGGCGCAATTGCACCGCGAGCATCGCATCGATGGACGAGCGCTTTTCCAGTTGATCAAGCACACTCAATACTTCATCCCAATTACCCGCCTGTTGCTGCGCCTTAAGCTCCAGCGACATTGCACCAACATGGCCTTTGACCCCGCTATCGCGCAATTCCTGCAAGGCACTCAATGCGGCATGCGGATCGCGCTGGTCAAGCATGAATTTACCGGACGCCATCAATCGCATCGTGGAGTCGCCTGTCGTTTTGCCTTCGGCTGCCGACAAATAGGCATCACGTTTTTTGTATTCATGCAATTCGTGCGCTGAACGCGCTGCAATGATGGGATACAAAATTGATGTCTCACCCAATTCCATCGCACTTGTTGCGGCTTTTTCCGCCGCAGCATAGCGAGCTTCGAAAAACGCACCAAGTACTTCCTCAAGCAATTCGCGCCCTTTGGCCTGTGCGCGGTCCAGACGATATTTCCGCACATAAGCCGGCAGCTGCAGGACGGTAATTGTCAAACGAACCAGTCCATAACCAATTGCAAAGCTTGCCAGCGACAGGACGATGAACAGCAAAAGTGACAACTCGACTCGATAGGGCGGATACACCAGCAACACATACGCAGAATTGTGCAATGCTGCGGTAGTGAGGGCGACGGCGGCAGCGAAAAGGCCAAGTATCCATACCAGGTATTTCATCGCATAACCTTTGGCCGTCCCTCGAAACGCGCCTTTGGCTCGTTTGACCGTCTCTCGAAACGCGCCTTTGGCTCGTTTTCGCGTGTCAGACGATAGTTGCGCACCGCTTGCAAGCTGGAGCCGATGTCAGGCAATTCGACATTAATGTTGGATGCGGCAAGCTTTTTCAACTCAGCCTGCATCCGCGTTCCCTGACTCGATTTTCCGTCAAAATATCGCTCAGTCCAAAGCTGGGCTGTTTTCAGTTCCTGCCTGTAGCTGTTTTCGTCGCGCGACAATAACGCAAGGCGTGCCGATAACAAACGCATTTTCAGATTCTCGCGCAAGAAAAATTCCTGATTGGGCGGCAACAGCGGTATCTCGTCCTTGCCGGTATTTTCAATACGCACAAGATGCTTCACTTCTTGCCAGATTTCACGCAACAACTTTTGCCAGGCTGTTTCGTCTTTTGGCGGGACTGCTTGCGCGAAAACTTCATTTGCGACGCGTTGCTGATAGCCCAACGGCAACTCATCCACAGTGGCAATGAGATTGTTGAGTTGCAAATTGATGCCTGTGATATCCACGCTGGGCAGTGCGCGCAGTTTGTCCATATCCAGACTGATAGCCTTGCGCAGCCCGTTGAATGCCACCCGATCCATGCGCTGCAAGCGTCCGTCGGCACTTTGCATGGCGATCAGCGCAGCCCTCACATTGGCCGACAATTTTAATTGCTGCGCGGCGATCAGCAACATCTGTTCGACATCTGCAAGCGCAGTTTCGTCACGATTAACAGACAAGTCGTTATACAAAGCCTCCAGCGCGGCGCGCTGGTTTTGCGCTTCGGCATAGCGAGTTTCCAGTACGGTTACCTTGGCGAAAAGTTCGCGAACCTGCTCCTGATTTTGAGCCAACAACATCTGATTGGCCTTGCTGTTACCGTCCATCTCGGCAATTTTTTTCGCCAGCTGTTGTTGCATGTCGCTAATGATGCGATGCCCATCCAGCCATTGCCACAGGAATATCAACACCAGCACCGCCAAAGTCAACTGCGTGAGACTGATGTGCGCGAACACACCGGCAACCGGGTTATTTCGCGCCGTCTTTACTGTAGCCGGCAATGCCGGTGCCTCAGACCCGCTGCTATGCTGCTGTGACGTTTGCCCGTTCATTCAATACCTTTCATAAAAGGACTTAGAGTAAATTACTTATGACTGAGTAAAAACCGCCGCACCGCTTGTAGCTCAGCCCTTAGTCCTAAGTCCTGCATTCCCCTTTGCCCTCTGTTCTGCCCATGCAACCAGAGCGTTCAGCATCCCATCGTCTCCTGAACCCGTCAATTGGACCTGCTTCCAACCTTGTTCGTGGGCAAGTTCGGCGATGCGCGCATGCGGCACGAATATTGGCGTGTGGCATATTAGTCGTTGAGCTTTGCCATCCAGCATCTGCCACAGATAGCCTAGTGCTTCGCTGCTGGTTACCGTAATCGCGTCCGGTGCTGCGGCCAGCAGCACGCCAGAGTCCTGTTGCGGCTTGCTGCGCTGGTAGCAAGCGGCATATTCCACCGTCGCACCGCGCGCCTTGAGCGTATCGCCCAACAGTTCGCGCCCGCCTTCGCCACGAAAAATCATCGCGCGCCAACCGGCGACATTCTGCAATTCCGGCATAGCCAGCAAACCCTCGCTGTCGAAACGGTCGGTGGGCGCGATGACATTGGCGATGCCGAGTTCGCGCAACGCTTTCGCGCTACCCTGTCCGACTGTAGCGATTTTTAATGTTGGCGGTAGCGACACGTTACTGGCGAAGCCGGCCGATTGCGGGAGCTGCCGCCCGTCCGCACCCCCACTACTAGATGATTCGCCGCCAACGTTTTGCGGCGGACACGGTAGATTGCCCCCTGCGCGTATCGCCGCAATGCCATATTGCACTGCATTCGGGCTGATGAAGACAGCGAGGTCGAATTGCGCGAGACGCGAGACTTGTTCGTGCAACGTTTGAGTATCCTGCACCGCCGAGATGTCCAGCAAGGGGAACAGCAACGGATTCCCACCCGCCTGTCCGATGCGCTGTGCCAATTGCACGGCCTGTTCACGCGGCCGAGTGATGGCGATTTTCAGTCCGGTCAGCGGTGAATTGTCAGTCATTTCCCGCAAGCGCATCCCATTCCATGTTCGTTAGAAATGCCATTGTTTCACGAGAGTGGTTTAGCCGCGCACAACCGGCTATAACCTTTCCCCGATGGACTTAGAGAGCAAGTTCGGCAAGGATCACGTCTGCACCCTGCGCGCGTAATGCATCGGCGATCTTGTTTCCCAGTGCCTCAGGATGAGCGATATCGCCGCTCATCTCGGATTGCATCATGCGCTTGCCATCCGGGCTGGCAACAAATCCGCGCATACGCAATTTCCCATTTTTCACTTCGGCAAAACCGCCCAGCGGCACTTGACAGCTGCCCCCCAGCGCGCGGCTCAGCGCACGCTCCGCCAGCACACAGGCACCGGTGTCGGGGTGATGCAGCGGCTGTAGCAAGGCGATGACATCGGCGCGATCGGCGCGACATTCGATACCCAAAGCGCCCTGTCCGACTGCCGGCAAGCTGTCCTCGCTGCTGATCAGCGCGCGGATGCGGCTACCCAACCCCAGGCGTTTCAGCCCGGCGGCCGCAAGGATGATCGCAGCATATTGTCCCTCGTCCAGTTTGCGCAAACGGGTTTGCACATTGCCGCGTAGCGGTTCAATCTTGAGATGCGGAAAGCGTGCGCGCAATTGGCTCTCGCGGCGCAAGCTGGAAGTGCCCACCACGCTGCCTGCGGGCAATGCAGCCAAATTCTCATGTTTGTTCGAAACGAATGCATCATGCGGATCTTCACGTTCGCCGATGGCGGCAAGCACGAAACCTTCCGGCAGATTCATCGGCACGTCTTTCAGCGAGTGCACTGCAAGGTCCGCGCGACCGTCTTCCAGAGCGGTTTCCAGTTCTTTCACAAACAGACCCTTGCCGCCGATCTTGGAAAGCGTGACGTCAAGAATCTGGTCGCCCTGTGTAGTCATCCCCAATATACTGACCTCGGTTTGCGGATATAATGCGCGCAACCTGTCCCGGATATGCTCGGCCTGCCACATCGCCAAGGCGCTTTCACGCGAAGCTATCACCAAACGAGCGGGGCCTGGGTGGGGTGTCTGATTCACAGTTTTTCCTGAAATTTTGTGCCTGAATTTTTTATAAATTTACAAACGGTCTTCGGCGCATTCTAACATAAGGTGCGCCGTGCTTTTGTCCCGAGAATGTTATGAATTTGATTGCCGCCCCTGCCGATATTTCCAGCAAAGACTTGCCGCTGCGCGATGATGTGCGCCTGCTTGGTCGAATTCTCGGCGACACACTGCGCGAACAAGAGGGCGAAGCGTCCTTTCAGCTGATCGAGAACGTGCGCCGCGCCGCAGTGCGTTTCCGCAAGACCCAGGACGACCGTGACCGCGTGCAGCTCGAGCAGACGCTGGACGCACTGTCGCCCAGCGAAACGCTGGTGGTGGTGCGCGCCTTCAGCTATTTCTCGCAGCTGTCCAACATCGCCGAAGACCTGCACCACAACCGCCGTCACCGCGCCCACCTCAAGGCAGGCAGTGCGCCCAAAGACGGCAGCCTGCTGCTGGCGCTGGAGCGCATCGGGGAGAAACACATCAGCAAGGAAACGCTGCAAGCATTTCTGGACAACGCGCTTATCTCGCCGGTGTTGACCGCTCATCCCACCGAAGTGCAACGCAAGAGCATTCTCGATTGCCAGTTGATCATTTCGCGTCTGCTGTCCGAACGCGATCGCTTGGACATGACCCCGGATGATTTGGACTATAACGAAGAAACCCTGCATCGCTTCGTGCTGATTCTGTGGCAGACACGCATGTTGCGCAGCGCCAAGCTTACCGTGCGCGACGAGATCAAGAACGGCCTGGAGTTCTACCGCTACACCTTCCTCAGCGAGATCCCGAAGATATACGCCTACATGGAAAAGCAGCTGGAAGCGCGCTTTGACAAGAGCATCCGCATTCCGCCGCTGCTGCGTGTGGGCAGCTGGATCGGCGGCGACCGCGACGGCAATCCCTTTGTCACCCACGATGTGATGCTGGACGCGATGCATCAGCATTCATCGCTGGCATTCGAGCATTACCTGAGCGAGACACACCTGCTGGGCACGCGCCTGAGCCTGACCGACCGTTTGGTGGAGGTCAGCGCTGAGTTGCGCAAGCTTTCCGATGAATCGCCGGATAAAGCCGCCAGCCGCGCTGATGAACCTTACCGACGCGCGCTGATCCTGATTTATTCGCGCCTGACGGCCACCGCCAAACAGCTGGGCCATAGCGTCTCGCATCTGTCGCCGGTGGACAAGCATGCTCAACCTTATGCCACACCGCAGGATTTCATCGCCGATCTGGATGTGCTGATCGACTCGCTATTCAAGCATGGCGCGTTGTATCTGGCACGCGGACGCCTTGCCTATCTGCGCCGCGCCGCGGAAGTGTTCGGCTTCCACCTTGCCCCGCTGGACATGCGCCAGCACAGCGCGATTCACGAACAAACCGTAACCGAGCTGTTCTCGCACAGCTCGGGCAAAGCCAACTACCGGGATCTGGACGAGGCCGCACGCCGTGTAGTGTTGCTGGCTGCATTGCAGTCCGGCAAGCTATTGCTCGGCGATATCGACCAGTACGGCGCCGTGGCGCAAAGCGAGTTGCGCATCATGCAAGCCGCCGCACAAATCCAGCAGCGCTTTGGCCGCGCCGCGCTGCCCAACCATATCATCTCCATGACTGAGGCAGTCAGCGACATGCTGGAACTCGCGCTGATGCTGCAACAAGTACAATTGCTTGAAGGCGGCGACAACCCTGCGCTGCACGTCAATCCTGTCTTGCATATCAACATAGTCCCCTTGTTCGAGACCATCGAAGACCTGCGTGGTTGCGGTAAAATTATGGACGAACTGTTTGCTATCCCGTATTACCGCAAGCTGCTGAACAGTCGCGGCAACACCCAGGAAGTGATGCTCGGCTATTCCGACAGCAACAAGGACGGCGGTTATCTCACCGCCAACTGGGAACTGTACAAAGCCGAGGTCGAACTGGTGAAAGTGTTCGCCAAACACGGCATCGAACTGCGCCTGTTCCACGGCCGCGGCGGCACCGTCGGACGCGGCGGCGGCCCGAGCTATGACGCGATCCTGGCTCAACCGCCGGGCAGCGTTAACGGGCAGATCCGCATCACCGAACAGGGCGAAGTGATTTCCAGCAAATACTCCAATCCCGAGATCGGCCGGCGCAACCTGGAGACACTGATCGCCGCCACCATGGAAGCCACGCTGCTGCATCACCACGGCGCGGACAGCACCATGCCTGAATACCATCGCATCATGGAAGTATTGAGCCGCGATGCCTATTCTGCCTACCGCAAGCTGGTATACGAGACCCCCGGCTTCACCGAATATTTTTTCACTGCGACACCGATACGCGAAATCGCCGAACTCAACATCGGCAGCCGCCCTTCGGCACGCAAGGCATCCGACCGCATCGAGGATTTGCGCGCCATCCCGTGGGTGTTCAGCTGGGGGTTGAACCGCACCCTGCTGCCCGGCTGGTTCGGTTTTGGCAGCGCAGTGAAGCTTTTCGTCGAACGCGAAGGCAAGAACGGACTCGCGCAACTGCAGGCGATGTACCAGAACTGGCCGTTCTTCCGCGGCCTGATGTCCAATATGGATATGGTGCTTTCCAAAACCGACATGGGCATCGCCTCGAGCTATGCCGAGCTGGTGGATGACGTCGATATGCGCGAGCGAATTTTCGGCATGATCGAGCGCGAATGGGAGGATACCGTGGAGATGCTGTTCGCC
>Ga0208355_1000578_pt1 | contig 16711 bp, 19 predicted proteins | sample NGESurdeep072012_6_FD_184458 | JGI IMG/M metagenome (GOLD analysis project Ga0208355, IMG submission 184458) | Arctic peat soil microbial communities from Barrow, Alaska - NGEE Surface sample 210-3 deep-072012 (SPAdes) | ecosystem: Environmental > Terrestrial > Soil > Wetlands > Peat ... | reverse complement strand
GCAGCGAGACACAGAGCAGCCAGACGCACCGAGCAGCGAGGAGTTGAGCATGCAGGTTCCTGCACCGTTCGAATACGAGCGGGCCACGAGCGTCGACCACGCCATCGGTCTTCTGGAGCGGCTGGGCAGCAGTTCTCGCCTGGTGGCCGGTGGGCACAGCCTGTTGCCCATGATGAAGCTCAGGCTGGCCAATCTCGAGTACCTCATCGACATCAACGACCTGCACGACGAGCTGGGGTACATCCACATCGAGTCGTCCCAGGTCCTCATCGGCTCCATGGCCCGCCACCGTGAGCTCCTGGATTCAGACGGGCTCGCCGCAGCCTTCCCGATCTTTCGCGACGCCGAGCGGGTGATCGCAGATCCTGTCGTCCGCAACCGGGGAACCCTGGGTGGATCCCTGTGCCAGGCGGACCCCTCGGAGGACCTGTCTGCCGTGTGCACCACCCTTGGTGCGAGCTGCGTGATTCGCGGTTCCTCAGGCGAGCGCGTGGTGACGATGGAGGAGTTCCACCGTGGCCCTTACGAGACGGCGGTGGGCGATGACGAGATGCTCGTCGAGATCCGGATCCCCATCAAGGCCAACGGTGCCAGCGCCTATGAGAAAGTCGAGCGCCGAGCCGGCGACTGGGCCGTCGTCTCAGCAGGTGCCGCCGTCTGGATGGACGGCGCGGTGATCTCGGACGCTCGCGTCGGGCTGGCAGCAGTGGGGCCGAACACGACAGGCATCCCTGCGATCTCGGAGGCGCTTCGAGGTAAGGCGCCGTCCGAGGAGCTCTATGACCAGGCCGGGGCGATCGCCGCCGAGAACTGCCGACCGGCCACGGACATGCGCGGCAGTGTCGAGTACAAGCGCCACCTGGCAGCAGAGCTGACGAAACGCGCCCTGCGCCGTTCGGTAGCGCGCATCCACAATGAGGAGATCTGACCATGCAGGTGACGATGAAGGTCAATGGCGAAGAGGTCGTCCGCGAGATCGAGGGACGGCTGCTGCTGGTGCACTTCCTGCGCGATCACCTGGGACTCACTGGCACCCACTGGGGGTGCGACACGAGCAACTGCGGCACCTGCGTGGTCTGGATGGACGGCGAACCCGTGAAGTCGTGCACGGTGCTGGCCGCTATGGCGGGCGGGCACGAGGTCCGCACCGTGGAGGACCTCGAGCAGAACGGTCAGCTTGACCCGGTGCAGCAGGGCTTCATGGAGTGCCACGGTCTGCAGTGCGGCTTCTGTACCCCCGGCATGATGATGACGGCTCGCGCGTTGCTCAACCGAGATCCCGATCCCAGCGAGCGTGAGATACGCGAGGCCATCTCGGGCCAGATCTGCCGGTGCACGGGCTACGCGACGATCGTGCGATCGATCCAGTGGGCGGCCGCCAACGAGGCTGCAGCAGCCGCTGAGGGCGAAGTCTCCGACGCCGTCGTCACCGCCGGAAGTGCGTCATGACCACAGTCGAGGACCGTCCCGCCCATGTGTTCGAGAACAACGACCAGAAGCCGGTTGGCCACGGCCGGATGCTGCGCAAGGAGGACCCGCGCTTCTTGCGCGGCAAGGGCCACTACATCGACGACATCCAGCTGCCAGGCATGCTGCACATGGCGATTCTGCGTTCCCCCGTGGCGCATGCCCGCATCGTCAGCATCGACACGAGCGCCGCCGAGGCGCACCCGAAGGTCAAGGCGGTCGTCACCGGCGAGGGGCTCGCGGCGCAGGGACTGGCGTGGATGCCGACGCTGTCCAATGACGTACAGGCCGTGCTGGCCACGGACAAGGTGCGCTTCCAGGGCCAAGAGGTCGCCTTCGTTGTAGCCGAAGACAGGTACACCGCTCGCGACGCGCTTGAGCTGATCGATGTCGAGTACGACATCCTCGACCCGGTGGTCGATGCGCGCCACGCGCTCGACCCCTCCGCGCCGGTGATTCGCGATGATCTGGAGGGCAAGACCGACAACCACTGCTTCGACTGGGAGACGGGTGACGAGGCGGCAACCGAGGCCGTGTTCGCGGCCGCCGACGTCGTCGTCAGCCAGGACCTTGTCTATCCGCGGGTGCACCCTGCGCCGATGGAGACCTGCGGAGCGGTCGCTGACTTCGAACGCATCGACGGCAAGCTGACGCTGTACTCGACGACCCAGGCGCCGCATGCGCACCGCACGCTCTACGCGATCGTGGCGGGCATACCGGAGCACAAGATACGCGTCGTCTCGCCGGACCTCGGCGGCGGTTTCGGCAACAAGGTGCCGATCTACCCGGGCTATGTCTGCGCGATCGTGGCGTCGATCGTCACCGGCAAGCCGGTGAAGTGGGTGGAGGACCGGTCGGAGAACCTGATCAGCACCGGATTTGCCCGTGACTACATCATGCGCGGCGAGATAGCTGCGACCAAAGAAGGCAAGATCCTTGCCATCCGCACCAACGTGCTTGCCGACCACGGAGCCTTCAACGGCACTGCTGCCCCGGTGAAGTACCCGGCGGGATTCTTCGGCGTCTTCACCGGCAGCTACGACATCGAGGCCGCTTACTGCAAGATGACCGCGGTCTACACCAACAAAGCGCCCGGCGGTGTGGCTTACGCCTGTTCCTTCCGGATCACCGAAGCCGTCTATCTCGTCGAGCGCATCGTCGACTGCCTGGCCTACGAGCTGAAGATGGACCCGGTCCAGCTACGGATCAAGAACTTCATCCAGCCCGAACAGTTCCCCTACACGACCAAGACCGGGTGGGTCTACGACTCAGGCAACTACGAGCCGACGATGCGTCTCGCCATGGAGATTGCTGGCTACGACGAGCTCCGACGTGAGCAGGCCGAAAAGCGCGAGCGCGGCGAGCTGATGGGCATCGGCGTCTCGTTCTTCACCGAGGCGGTCGGTGCAGGGCCGCGCAAGGACATGGACATCCTGGGCCTGGGCATGGCTGACGGTTGCGAGCTTCGCATCCACCCGACCGGCAAGGCAGTCGTGCGGCTCTCGGTGCAGTCCCAGGGACAGGGCCACGAGACGACCTTCGCCCAGATCGTGGCCGAGGAGATCGGCATCCCTCCGGCCGACATCGACGTCGTGCATGGCGATACGGACAACACGCCCTTCGGACTCGGCACCTACGGCAGCCGGTCGACGCCGGTGTCCGGTGCAGCCGCAGCCCTGGTGGCACGCAAGGTCCGCGACAAGGCACGGATCATCGCCTCCGGCATGCTCGAGGTGTCGGTAGCCGACCTGGAGTGGCAGAAGGGCTCGTTCAATGTCAAGGGTGACCCCTCCAAGTCCGTCACGATCCAGGACATCGCGATGCGGGCGCACGGCGCAGCTGACCTGCCCGAAGGCATCGAGGGTGGTCTGGAGGCGCAGATCTGCTACAACCCCGACAATCTCACCTATCCGTTCGGCGCATACATCTGCGTCGTCGACATCGACAAAGGCACCGCCGAGGTCAAGGTCCGTCGCTTCATCGCGGTTGATGATTGCGGGACCCGCATCAACCCGATGATCATCGAGGGGCAGGTGCACGGCGGCCTCACTGACGGGGTCGGTATGGCGCTGATGGAGATGATCGCCTTCGATGAAGACGGCAACTGTCTGGGCGCCTCGCTGATGGACTACCTGATCCCCACTGCGCTCGAGGTGCCTGACTGGGAGACCGGCTTCACCGTCACCCCGTCACCGCACCACCCGATCGGCGCCAAGGGCGTGGGCGAGTCGGCCACCGTCGGGTCGCCGCCGGCCATCGTCAACGCCGTCGTAGACGCCCTGAAGCCGTTCGGGGTTCGGCACGCCGACATGCCGCTGACACCCTCTCGGGTGTGGGACGCCATGCAGGGCCGGCCCACCCCCTCGTTCTGAGCCCGGGAGGTTCTATGGCACACCGAATGGCCGCACGCGTCGCCGAACTGACGACGGCGCGAGTGCCCTTCGTTCACGCGACTGTGGTCCGCGCCCAGGAGCCGACGTCGGCCATGCCAGGGGACGACGCAGTGATCCTGGGCGATGGGACGATCGAAGGCTTCGTCGGTGGTCACTGCGCCGAGGGATCTGTGCGGTCGGCTGCGCTCACCGCTCTAGCGGATGGTCAGACCTTGCTGCTGCGCGTGCTGCCGGAGGGCGAGGAGCCGTTCCCTGACTCTCCGAACGCTCGCGTAGTCGTGAACCCGTGTCTGTCCGGTGGCGCCCTCGAGATCTTCCTCGAGCCGTTACTGCCCGCGCCCTTGCTGGTGGCTGTTGGCGACACCCCCATAACGAACGCGCTGCTGGCGATGGCCGGACCGCTGGGGTTCGTCGGCGAGCGGGTGCCGCCAGGGCAGCCTCTGAACGGCGCCACCGCTGTAGTCGTGGCCAGCCACGGCCGCGGTGAGTCCGAATCGATCAGATCTGCCCTTGACTGTGGGGTCCCGTTCATCGGCTTGGTCGCGAGCCGGATTCGAGGTGCCGCGGTACTCGAGGAGATGGGTCTTACCCACGCGGAACGGGCTCGAGTGCGGACTCCCGTTGGGCTCGATATTGGTGCCCGCACAGCTGATGAGATTGCGTTGTCGATCATGGCCGAGGTCGTTCGTGCCGTCCGAGTCGACGGTGTCATGGCGGCGAATGCAGTGCCTGTCGCGCAACCGGTGCAGGTTATCGACCCGATCTGCGGAATGACCGTGGTGGTCGACCAGGACACACCGCACGTGATCGACGCCGAGGGTGACCACTGGTTCTGCGGAACCGGCTGCCGGGACCGCTACCAGGCTGAGCATCCGGCGCACGCGGAGAGCGGGTAGTAGAGGTTGTTCGTCACAGGTCTGGTCCTGGCCGCCGGTGCCTCACGTCGCCTCGGGCAGCCCAAACAGCTCCTCGCGTACAGGGGGGCCACTCTGCTGGACGCTACGTTGTCGGCCGCGCGAGCCTGCCAGTTCGATCAGCTGCTCGTGGCACTTGGTGCGGCCAGCGAGCAGGTGCGTTCGTCGGTGGACCTGGGAGCCGTTGAGGTCATTGAGAATCCCGAGTACTCGACGGGATGCCACTCGTCCATAACCGCTGCCCTGACCGCGGTCGACGATCGTGCGGATGGGTTGGTGCTGCTGTTAGGGGATCAGCCCGGCATCAGTGCCTCGGCCGTGGCTCGACTCGCCGCGGACGCGAGGTCGCCGATGGCGGTATGTCGCTACGACAACGGCTTGGGGCACCCGATGTGGTTTCGTCGGGACATGTTCGCCGAGCTGAGCCAGCTGCACGGTGACAAGGCCGTCTGGAAGCTGCTGAACTCCGGCCTGTTCGAGGTTCGGGAGGTACCCGTGGAAGGGGCAGTGCCTGTGGACGTCGACACCTGGCAGGACTACGAGGTGCTGATGGCCGGCGACCAGCCCCGAACACCGGACGAGAATCCCAGGCACGCCCAATCCCAGACACACGCATGAGCGCTGCGACCCGCGGGCCGATGGTCGACTCGGATGACGTTAGGCGGCGTCTGGACGAGATCGACTATCTGGTCGACGAAGGGATGGCCACGGCGCTCTTCCTGGCTCTGGCCCTCGAGCAACCTCTGTTGCTTGAGGGTGAGCCTGGCGTCGGCAAGACCACGGCGGCCAAAGCGCTGGCACAGGCTCTGGGGGCGCCGCTGGTCCGGCTGCAGTGCTACGAGGGCCTGACTGCCAGCGAGGCGCTCTACGAGTGGAACTACCAGCGTCAGCTGCTGGCGATCCGACTCGCGGAGTCCCGGCAGACGACCCTGGACGATGCCGATCTGTTCACTGCGGAGTTCCTTCAGGAGCGGCCGATCCTCAAGGCAATCCGGGCGGTGGGACCAGTGGCGCCGGTGCTGCTGATCGACGAGATCGACCGCGCGGACGACGAGTTTGAGGCCCTGTTGTTCGAGTTCCTGGGGGAGGCCTCGATCACCATCCCCGAAATCGGTACGTTCGTCGCAGAGCGCCGCCCCATTGTGGTTCTGACCTCCAACCGCAGCCGCGAGCTGCACGATGCGCTGCGCCGACGCTGCCTCTACCACTGGATCGAATTTCCGGCGCCGTCCAGGGTCGCCGAGATCCTGCGCAGGTCGGTGCCCGCCGCAAACGACGCACTGATCACCTCGGCCACCGACTTCATCGGCCGGGTCCGGGAACTGGACCTCGACAAGGCGCCAGGTATGGCCGAGACCATTGACTGGGTGTCGGCGCTTACTGCCCTGGGTGTCGCTGATCTGGTGGGCTCCGAGGTCGTGCGCACCCTCAGTGCGATCGCCAAGACACCGGATGATCGTATAGCCATCTCCGATGCGTTCGTCGGCCTCCAAGTAGCACAGAGCCCCTCTGTCGCGGCCGAACCCGAAAGGACCTCATGAAGATCGACAACGAGTTCACTGTAAGCGTGCCGATCGATCGGGCCTGGGAGGTGCTCACCGACCTGGAGGGGGTCTCCCTTTGCCTTCCGGGTGCTCGCCTGACTGGCGTCGAGGGTGACGTGTACCGCGGTGAGGTGCGGATCAAGGTAGGGCCTGTGATCTCGGACTACGCCGGCACGGCTCAGTTCCTGGAAAAGAACGACGCGGATCACCGGGCGGTTATCGACGCCAAGGGGCGGGACTCGCGGGGATCAGGCAACGCCTCTGCCATGATCACCCTCCAGCTGCGAGCCGATGGGGACCACACTGTGGTGACCGTGGACACCGACCTGAAGATCTCGGGAAAGATCGCGCAGCTGGGCGGGGGCATGATCAAGGATGTGTCCGAGAAGCTCCTCGGCCAGTTCGTCGAATGCCTCGAGGCCAAGCTCGCGGCGCCGGCGCCATCGCAGATACCAGTTGTCACCACTGAGGCCGAGGTGCCTGTTGGCGAACCGGCAGTGGTTGACCAACACGCCCCCGGTCCCGCGGCCAGTCCGGTTGAGGTCCCACCTGCCCAGGAACCACTGGATCTCATGGCCCTGGCAGGTGGCGCGATGACCAAGCGCCTCCTACCGGTGCTGGTTGTCATCGTCGTGGTAGTGGCGGTGGTGGTGTACCTCATTGTCAGGTGAGGCCCGGCCCTCGCCGGTGCTGCTGCGTGGCGTCGACCGCGCGTCGTTCGCGACCGCGTTCGCCGTCCGGCTGAGACAACACGGCGTTCAGGTAGGGCTGACGGGCATCGAGGATTTCACTCGCGCCCTGGTCGCCAGCCCGCCCCAGTCGATGTCCAGACTCTACTGGGCTGCCCGGATTGCGTTGGTACGACAGCAGTCCGAGCTCGCCGCGTTTGACGCAGTCTTCCAAGCAGTGTTCGCCCAGGCGGGCTTCTTGACCAACGAGCCCGCTCGGCGCGCGCCTGGGCTGAGCCCAAAGCCCGAGGATGCGTTCCTGTCTGTGCCCAAGACTGCCGGCGATCCGAGCGAGGGCAGTGGCTTGCCCTGGGTGACGCTGCCACCAGTGGTCGCGTCGTCGGAGGACTCCGACAGCAGCACCGGTGTGCCTGAGCGGTTACCGAGCGAGTTGGAGGGGTTGGCGGACCTACCCTTCGAGCAGCTGAGCGAGCCTGAGATGGAGCTGCTCGAAGGGTGGCTGGAGGCTGCGCTACTCACCTGGCCAACGCGCCGGTCGAGACGCCGCGCGTCTGGCCCGGCGGGCAGACACGTCGCCTTGCGCCCCACCATCGCTCGCGCGCGTCGCACGGGATGGGAACCCATTGAGCTCGTGCGGGTGCGCCCGATGGCCAAGCCGCGCAAGGTCGTGATGCTCTGCGACGTCAGTCAGTCGATGCAGCCCCAGATCGCGGCGTACTTCCACCTCATGCGAGCACTCACGGTGGTAGCCGGCGGGGAGGCGTTCGCCTTTGCGACCTCACTGACGCGACTGACTTCCGTGCTGCGCCACAAGTCCACGGCCCAGGCCATTGAGCAGGCGACTGACAAGGTCACTGACCGATTCGGTGGGACCCGGATTGCGGCCAGTGTGAACGCACTCTTGCTCTCTCATCATGGCAACGCCGTGCGTGGTGGCATCGTGCTTCTCGGGTCCGATGGTTGGGACAGCGAACCGCCGCAGCAGATGGCCGTCGCAATGGCCCGGTTGCACCGCCGCGCTTACCGGGTGATCTGGATGAATCCGCGGGTGGCAGCCCCCGGCTTCGCGCCTCTGGTTGGCGCGATGGCTGCGGCGCTGCCGTTCTGCGATGAGCTGCTGGCGGCCAACGACTTCCGTTCACTCGCCGCCGTCGTCGCCGAGCTAGGCCGCTCAGTGCGCTAACTCCACAGTGTGACGTATACGGAGGGCTTGAAGTGGCTCACGTTGACGCCCGACCCGCGCAGCATGGCCTGGGTCGCTCGTGGAGTGGTGACGAACCGGGTCAACTCGGCGACGGCGGACGTTGGGCTGGGTTGGGGCAGCGTCAGCGCGCTCCATACTGCGTCGCTCTGCAGGCCCGGACCGGCCAGTTTCACCAGTTGGCCCGTCGACACGTCTTTGGTCACGACGAACGACACCGCCAGGCAGACGCCATTGTTGCGCCTTGTCTCCTCGAGCGCGGCTGCATCGCTCTGGAAGATCCGCTGGCGGTGTTCGGGCACCCGGATGCGGCGCAGCATCTGCGGAACCACTCCCACGTCCTCGGCAGCCGCAGGGCCGAGCAGCCAGGTGTTCGCCCGCAGTTGGTCCAGGGAAGCGTGTCCACCGGCGAGCGGGTGGGCTGGCCCAACAACCGCGACGACTTGATACTTCAGGAACGACGTGCAGACCAGCGAAGGGTCGACGTCCGCGGGCACCGGGCCAATGGCGACGTCCGAGGAACGTGTGAGCAGCAAGGTGCTGAACTGGCGCGGGCTGCAGACGCTCAGCTCGACGTCCAGGTCGTCGGCTCGGCTGGTGAACAACTCGATGAGTCCTGGTGCGGCATGTTCGGCGAACAGGTTCGAAGCAGCAACGCGCAGCAGGCGACGACCAGCTCCGGCTTGGCTCACCTCGAGGATGGTGCGGTCCTGCAGCCCGAGCAACTCGGCCGCTCGGCTGGCAAGCCGCAGTCCACCCGGGGTGAATGCCAGACCGGCCGGCGTACGCACGAACAACTGGTCTCCGAGCTCCTTGCGGAGTTGGGCGACGTGCAACGAGATCGCGGCACCCGAGACGCCGAGATCCACGCTTGCTTCCTTGACCGAACCGCGGCGGACCACGGCGGCGAAGGCGCGTAGCTGCGTGGGGGTCATCGTCGCACGTTAGTGCTCCAGTGGAAGTCATGTTCGTGCGGGGTGCGGACGACCCGATAGTCCTGGCGGTCCTCGAGGGTTAAGCCGAAGTCCTGGAGGGTGACGAGTTCGGTCGCCCAACCGGGCGGGAAGCCGCGCAACGCACGACGACCGCCGCGACCTCTGTCCGGGCGCCGCTGCGATCCGCGCGCGATTCTGCAGCAGAAGTCCTCAAGGTGAGCACAAGCCGCCGGCGGGGCCGTGGAGCCGATGTTGGCCAGTGGCCCGGACCTCAGGCCGGTGGGTCTTCTGACGGTGACTCATTCGACTGGTACAACCGCCGCTGAGGGTCAGAGGGTCGTGCTCGCTCCGGCACTTCCCGTGTTGATGGGCGGCAGGCGGTTAGGGGCCAGTCCTGACGTGCGGGAGTGTCGACTTCACCCTTACTTCACGGCGATGAGCTCTATCAACCGGATGTCAGGGTCCTTGGCAAGAAGGCTCGGGCCATACTCGCCAAGGGCCGCAGGTATGGCACCGTTCAGATGAGCCTGCCTGCCTTCCTCGGTCTCGAAGGTGTCGAAGATGCCAAAGGTGGCTTCATCGACCCGGAAGGCGTACCAGGTCTTGGTGTCCGGCTCGTTGGCCACAACGTCACGACCCCCGTTGAGGAAATCCCAGACCTCTTGCTCTTTTCCAGGCTTGGCTTCGACCAAGGCCAACAGACCAAATTTAAGAGCCACGTCAATCTCCTCAACAACAGCATCGGAATCGGCTGGTTAGCGGCCGCGCCTGGAGTCTAAGGAGTCGTTCCGATCAGAACAAGGCACCGCCGTGACCCGGCCGGATGCTCGGAGTGCATACGGATACCGCTCTCATTGGGGAAGCGGTCAGATCGCGTCCGTGCCGGTCCGTGCCGGTCCGCGCCGGTCCGCGCCGGTGGGCAGGGCAGAAGGCTTCGGCGATGCTCCGTCACGGACCGACAAGGTGCTGGCGACAGGTCAAGAATGTTGGTCGCAGCGGCAGCGGCAGCGGCCGGCTCCGGTTCGTGCCCTCCTGAGTCGTGGGTCGCTGCCGTCAAGGACGCCGGCTTCTCCAACGTTCGCTATGAGAACGTCATCTCCGAGGCTGGCATCGTCGTCGCAACACGCTCGGTCTGACGTCGGTGGCCGGACGGTCCAGAGGCCTGGTACCGAGTCAGGTCCATGTGCACACTCGAGCGCGCGAGCGGTGTTCGGTAGGCGATGCGTGCTGAGCCCCGCCGGCGCGATACCGGTAGATCCATGGGGCACCGCGGACATTTGGGTCCGATATGAGGACCTCAGAGTACAGAGGTGTGCTCTCACATAGCTTCACCCTTCACTCGGGGGCCCCATGTCCGGCCGGCCTGTCAGCAACGTTCGTGGTCAGTACGGCTAGCCTGTCCGCATCAACCAGATCAAGAGTGACCCGAACCCAGGCCTGCGCTCGAGCGTCACATCTGCAGACGCGCGCGGTCTGGCACGGGACACCCGGACCATGGCCATCGGGACGGTTGCTTCGCGCGTCACCGGGTTCCTGCGTCTCGCGATGCTCGGCACGGTGTTGGGTGTCGGTGGTGTGCGACAGGCGTTCGAGGTGTCCAACACGATGCCGAACAGCCTGTACGACCTGTTGCTCGGCGGGGTTCTGGCTTCGACGCTGGTGCCTGTCCTGGTTCAGGCCCGAGCCAAGGACCAGGACGAGGCCTACGTTCAACGGCTCCTCACATTGGTCCTTTTGGCCCTGACCGCCCTGACGGCGCTGGCGATGGTGGCCGCGCCGTCGTTGGTGGGTTTGTACTCCACGACCACCGACCCCGCACAGCTGGACCTGGCCGTGGCCTGGGCGCGGTTCTTCCTGCCGCAGATCCTGTTCTATGGGTTGTCCGCCACGGTGAGCGCGGTCCTGAACACTCGAGGAAAGTTCGCCGCCCCGGTATGGGCGCCCGTGCTCAACAACGTGGTCGTCATCGCCACCCTTGCCCTGTTCGTGTTGGTGCCCGGACCCCAAGCTGCTACTCCCGCAAGCCTGTCGATCTCTCAACAGGTGTTCCTCGGTGTGGGCACCACCCTCGGAGTGGTGGCGATGACGGCTGCGCTGCTGCCGTCGCTGCGTGCGAGTGGGTTCCGCTGGCGCGTCCGGTTGGACCTGCGGGGAATGGGGCTACGTCGCCTCGGCCGGCTCGCCGCGTGGACTTTCGTCTATGTCGTAGCCACCCAACTCGCGTACCTGGTCCTTACCCGGCTCGCCACGGCTGTCGATCAGTTGCCGCAGTACGCCACTGCCTTCCTCATCTGGCAGCTCCCGTATGCAGTGGTCGCCGTCTCGGTGATCACCACGTTGCTCCCGCGCATGTCACGGCACGCCGTGAATGGACGACTGGACCTGATGCGCCATGATCTCGATCAGGGGCTGCGGCTGAGCGCATTGCTCCTGATCCCCGCGGCACTGGGACTCGTCGTGCTCGGCCAGCCCGTGGCCGTAGCGCTGTTCGCACACGGCCAGACCACGTACGCCCAAGCCGACCAGATCGGTGGCGTCCTGGCCGTGTTCGCCCTCGGTCTGTTGCCCTTCAGCATCTACCAAGTGCAGTCGCGGGCCTTCTATGCCCTCGGTGACACCAAGACCCCGGCTCTGGTCCAAGTCTTTGTCTCGGCCGCAATGGTTCTGGTCGACGTTGCGGTATCCGCGACACTGCCTGCCCACGTCCGGATCTACGGACTGGCCGCCGGCCTCGTCGCCGCCAACTGCGTCGGTGCCGCGGTCACCACCACTCTGGTGCGGCGGCGGCTCGGATCCTCACGCCCCACCGGCATCGGAGCCGATGGCGGGGGCCAGCACTCCATGATCGGCGCCCTGAGCCGGATGGCAGTCGCCGGACTGGCTGGGGCTGCCGCAGCTGCCGCAACCGCAGCAGCCCTGGCACCGCTTCTACCCAAAGGCTGGATCGGCGCAGCCCTTGTCGTTGCCATGGCAACTGTGGCCGAGCTCGGTACTTACGGTGCCGTCCTGTTGCTTCTGGGAGTGGACGAGGCGCGCGAAGCCATCGCTTCGAACACTCGCGCGCGGCGGGTGCCTCACAGCGAGGAAGATGTCATCTGATCAACCCAGAAGCGTGGAATCCGTCCCTCTTGACCACTCACGTCGGTGCCCCAGGCACTGAGAGGGTTGGCGCGGGCCGGCTCCCATTGACGGCGGGCTCAAGCTCTTTGCATACGCGCCTACGACGGTTAGTGTTCTCATCTCGTACGGGACGTTGACATTGACTTCTGCACGACCTCAGTGAGACCGAAGGACCACAGTGACACCGAACGATGCGCGCGAACGCACTCCCAAGACAGCGAGCCTCGGTTCCAGGAGCGCGATCCCGGTGAACTGGCGTGACGGCGCCGCCTGTTTGGACGGGGACCCCGAGCTGTTCTTCCCGACCGGGAATACCCACCCCGCGCTTCTCCAGATCGAAGAGGCGAAAGTCATCTGCTGTCGCTGCGAGGTGGCCCAGACCTGTTTGAGATGGGCCATGGAGTCCTGCCAGGACACCGGAGTCTGGGGCGGGCTTTCTGAGGACGAACGCCGCATGCTGAAACTCCGAAATGGCCGTGCCAGTCGCGCAGGCTGAGCTACGCGGCGACTCTGCACACTGCCCGTCACGGGACTATGACGCCGCCGTTCCGAGCTTCCTCTCGGCGCGGAAACCTAGTGCCCAACTTGCAGACAAGCCCGAAGTGCCCTCTGATGCCGCTAGGTCTCACGCGGTCTGTCCTACAAAATGACGGGGCCCACGGCCTCATACCCGATGGAAGCCGAGCGCGGACAGCACTCGGTACTTGTTGGCTATTCGAGGCACCGCATGCGCAGCTCAGCCTGGCGTCGCCTCCCCGGTCAGTAACCTGCAACCTGGGCGACGAAGTGACGCCGCCCGAGCGTCCTGCACGGTTCAGATGGCTTTAGCAATGCTGGCACCCTTTACGGGCTCGCGTTTGGGGTCACGTGTCGCGTTACCTGTCGAAAGGCGCGGCTGAGGGGCGTCGAGCACGGCCCAGATGAGCTTGCCACCATCAGCGGTGGGCAGGACCCCGAACGCGCGTGAGAGGCCAGCCACGACCGCAAGACCTCGCCCATGCAGGTCCAGGGGTGAAGACTGCTGGCCTCGCAGAGCGGGACCGTGGTCTCGAACGGTCAGGCGAAGGGCCCCAAGGTTCCAGGCGACGGAAAGGTCAATGTCGGTGCCGGCGTCCACACTCGAGCTGGCCACCAGCTCGCCGACCACCAAACTCGCGAAGGGAATGACGGGCTTCAACCGCCAGTCCAACAACGTACGAGTGACGAAGTCCCGAGCCGCGCGCGGTGCCGTCGGGTGCGGGGACAGGTGTAGCCGCTCAATCGTGAGGGTACGGGTCGCCAGCACCGCGGTCATAGCGGGCAGCAATGACGCGGTCACAATCAGGTGACTGCCCAGGGGGTGGGCGCGTAGCCCCTCGCGAACCCGCGGGTCCGGGCAGGCCACGGCCACGGGGATTCCGGGCCAGTCGCGAACGTGCCGACCTGCCGTCGCAAGCACCTCAAGGGCGCCCGGCGCGGCACCTTCGAGCACCGCCGACAGGTCGCACACGACGCCACGGGACCTTTCGGCCAGAGCCGTCTGGATCGCCAGGTCTAGTTCCTCGACGAGGGCGTCACTGAGTCGGCCCACAACTTCAACGACCACCACCTGACGTATGACGTAACTTCTGACCCGCACCTGCGACCGGACGGCCGGACGCACGGCTGACCGCCCAGCGGGCTCGGTCGGGGTGTAGGCCGCCTGCCGGGTTGGGAATTGGACCACGTGGTGGTCTTCCTCGGTGGGCAGGGCCTGCGGACTGCTCTGTTGCTGCGCCATTGCGGACTCGATTCGGTGGTCCTGGAATGTAAGGACACGGGCCACCGAGGTTCGGGAGTAGCACGGAGATAAGTCGACGCCGCCAAGGGTCTGGGGGTGACGTAGAACACACGACGTTACACCCGAGAGACTCCGGAGCCAACCGCTCGGGCCGGATGGCCGCCGAGCTCAGACCTGAAGCACCACAACGACGATCGCCTCGGCAACGATCCGCCGGCCAGCGTTGTTGTTGCGAACATGTCTGCGTATCTGCTGGTAGGCCTGATCGATCGTGACCGTGTTCTTGTCTGCGGTGATCCCCCTAGCCTGCTCGATGACGACCCACGACTCACGGGCCTCCTGCGGCGGCTCGCACAGCTCTTCAGGCAGGCACAGTTCGGAAGTGTTGACCACACATCTGGTGGGCAAGCCGCATCGGAATCCCGGCCACGCCACAACAGCTAACCCTGCGGTGACAAGAGGCGGAACAGGATCGGGGCGAAGTCCGGTGGTCAGGAGTGCCCGCGGCGGGTGACGATCGAGCGCCCAGCAACGTCAACATTGCCGTACCGACTAGTCGTATCTATGGCGTTTGGCCGTCGATGAGACTAAAACAGAGAGCGGCCCCGGGGCCAGTATGAAACACGACTGGGGGCTGGACCGATCACCTGACTAGGGGGCAACCGATCATGAGCGCTACTACGTACGAACCAGCGGTAGGCGGTGTCGCGATCGGTCTGCGGATCGTCACCGAGAATGGCGATGAGATCGACTACAGCTCCGGCCGAGACCTGACGATGGCGATCGAGGACTCCTCGATCTTCACAGAGGGTCATGCGGAGGGCGCCGTCCTAGCGACGCTGAACATTGACTACGACGCGGACCAGAACCGGATCCAGGTGGACTCGCCGCGGGGCCAGAGTGATCTCGTCACGATTTCGCGCACTATCGCCCTGTTGACCGTGGTGCGTGACGCTCTGGCCACCAAGGCGACGACGGCATGAGCATCACCACCTGCCCGGATTGGTGCACCTCGCCACACGTCAGCGACTGGGACGCCGACGGCCACGACGGCCCGGTCTGGCCCAATATCGTGAGCCTTGACGGTGGCGGGGATGACTCCGTTCAGATCGGCACCCGCTTCCACTCCCAAGCCGGTGTCGTCGTCACGCTCGAAGCGCAGAGCCTGATGCTGACACCAGAGCAGGCGCGAGGCGCCGCGCTGGCGCTGCTCGAGGCGGCATCCTGGGTGAAGGATCACCGCGTCCTTTGACCCGAAAATGCAGACGCACCAGTGCCCGCATCGGGATGCGGGGCAGGTGCTGTCGGTACAGGGTCCTGACGCCGTACCGCAAACCTATTGGACCGAAACAGTAGTTCGGGAGTGCACGCAGCAGCTTCGAGGAACCACGTGCGGAGAGGGTCGGCGGCGACGTTGGCCGCTGAACGCCAAGATCCTGTGGGGGCTGAGAATGCCAGAAAGGTCCGGCGATCTGTGCCGGGGCACTATGAGGTTCCGTCAAGAGAGCCAGCCGTGCCCGACCATCCCCGCTGAGGGGGATCCTGCTTGTCTCCAGCGAGAGCCATCTGACGGCTTCGCGACCCAGCACCACCCGCCCCGACGTATGAGGCTGCCATGGCATATTCGGCAGTACCCGCAGGCGGTGTCTTCGGGACAAGAACTCGGAATCCCTGAGCCGCTTTCACTCCAACTCCGTGATGTCGAAAGCAACCAAGATCCCACGGGCCGGCGACGCAAACGCGCACCGCCAAACTAGTTCCCCTCGCCGAGCACGGACCCCCATACGTGCCGGCGAGGGGAAGTTTCTGCAGGACCGGCCCCAACCAGGCCAGTGCCCCGGACCACGTTGACCGCGACACCCACGCGATCTGTGATCAAGCCACTGTACGAGAACACTCGGGACAAGATGGGCATTTGCCCGCTCAACGGCGAGTCGAAAGCAGTTGGGTTGGACGCGATGATCTGTACGGGCGACCGTCGGACTCGCAGACACAGCTTCCAGTTCGCGGCCAGAGCAGGGCACGACTTGATCGACGAACTTGGTCCCCTCGGCTGGGTCTTGGATCTGGCGGCAACTCGAAGAGTGGCCCGGACCTTGAGTACCTGTCGTGATGGGCCCAAGGTGCTTGGCCAACACCACGTCGGGTCACTCGTTGTGGTTTCTTGTGACTAATCGCGGATCATTTGTCTCTAAATGCCCCAAGTCGAAAGGACTCTAGTGCCAGAGTGATATTAAGTCAGGTCATAGGGCTTTCGTCAGGATGACGTCTTGAGGGTTGTCTGGGGCGACGACCGCTAAGCACTGATGAAGAGAGTCGGTGAACGGCCCTCGAACCGACGAGAAGAGGTGGACCGTGGAGCAGAAACCATATCGGGTGGAGGTGGCCGGGGTGGCAGCATGCACAACAATGGCGGCGCACGGGCGCGACCACAATCACGCAGTCAGCGTGCAGTGCTGTCATCCGCACGCGGTGGAAGTCATCTTTCTTGGACACCGCGCGCTAACCGTATGCCACGACTGTAGATCGGACTCGGGGTTTCTCCCGTACCGGGAGGCCGAGCGCCTCGCAGAAGGACACCGGGACCAGACTCAGACCTCCGCAAGTAGGGACGAGTTCAGTGTTGAGGTTTACGCCTCGGCGATCTGGTAGGTCAGTGGGCGTTGGTCTGCGGGCATGGTTGCTGGTG
>Ga0208355_1000577_pt1 | contig 16718 bp, 17 predicted proteins | sample NGESurdeep072012_6_FD_184458 | JGI IMG/M metagenome (GOLD analysis project Ga0208355, IMG submission 184458) | Arctic peat soil microbial communities from Barrow, Alaska - NGEE Surface sample 210-3 deep-072012 (SPAdes) | ecosystem: Environmental > Terrestrial > Soil > Wetlands > Peat ... | reverse complement strand
CGAAACTTGAACAGATAGCAGTGAAAGCTGTGAACCAACTGCCGAAGAGCGTGGTGCGGGAAATCCGCACGCCACGTTCTGTGGGAACCGGGGGCGGGCAACCGCCTCCGGTGACCCGGTGGGCGGAGCCGCAAGGCTCCCCCCTATCCCGATCAATATCTGTTTCGCGACCCAACGTGCCTTTTGGTCGGCCAAACGCAAAATCCCGCTCGGTATGCTTCAATGAACTGCTATGAAAACTGATCAGTTAGTCGAGATCGTCTTGTGACATAGAAATCGCGTTGCGACAGCGCACCGCAGGAGTCCAATTCAATTTCTCAAAAGATCTGCTCGCCCGCCTTTATGTTTGTTTCAATCTCCCGTAGATCAACAAAGTCCTCTTCAGTGACGTCTTTTGCACCCGGGCATTTCGACGGCCCTTCCTCCACCGACGCCATTTTTAGTTCGTCGATCAAGCGACTTAGAAATTTCCCTGTAGCCTCCAACCTTTGGCTCTCAATGAGCCCTCGAACAACAAAGTGAGGCTGATCGACAAAACAGATTGCAATTTTCAGGGTTTCGGCCAACTCCTCCTGGTGGCGGGGATCTACGGCGCCCTCCCGGCCAAAGGCAGCTCCAATCAAAGACTTCTCGTTTATCATGTTTTTGGGAGCCGCGCTCTGAGGATCGAGCACGTCGAAATTCTTTCGAACCTGCTTTTGACGTTCGTTAGCAATACCAGATAACGTAGAGTCGAGCCACCTTTGAAAATTCTTCCCGTACCCTGTATCTTTGAAATTCACATCAGAAAATTCTACGCCCTTAGCCTTTAGCTTACCATGGGCGCGATAAAGCCGGACGTCGTCGAACCGCGCGCCATCAATAGCCACGCTATTGAGAGACGCGCCTTGAAGGTCCGCCTGCCGAATCAGCGCTCCAATCATCGGCGTTGCGGCAGGCCCCACGCTATCCAATGTTGCTCCGATTAGGCTTGTCCCAATCAACCTCGCCGCAACAAAGTTTGCGCCATCAAGGATAGCTCCTTCAAGATGCGCAGACGTCAATGATGCTCCCTGCATCTGAGCTTGGAGCATGTTGGCCCCCTGTAATTCCGCATAATCCAGTACTGCACCGTAGAGACGGGCACTTCTCAGAGATGCACCTTGCATTTGAGCTTGATGAAGCGACGCGGACTGTAGCCAACTGCATCCATCCTCTGGCCACACAGGTTGATGTACCGGCAACGATGCATATCTCCTTATTAAGCGATTGCTATCCTCCTGAAATTGAAGACCAGACCCTGGTCGCCCGTTCGCTGCGCAATCAAATCGAGCTCCTTTTAGAACCGCATTATCAAGCTTGGCGTAAGATAAGTTCGCTCCAGTGAAATCTGCATTCCTCAGATCACTTCGCTCCAGGATCGCTGATTGCAGATCTCGGCCCCTCAAAGAAATAGATACTTGATCAGGAAATTTCGAAGTCTTTTCGGAGTCCACGAGGACTTGATCGGTTAAAATAAGGACATTCGAAAACCATGAATTAGGCCTTCCAGTGATTTGGTTTGGATCTCCCTCAAAAAGAAGCTTAGTCAAAGCCAAGGACTTCTGCGACCAAGGAGCGAGGTTGATCTTATCAAGCAGAATCTGAAGATTATTTCGATAAAGCTTCTCCCCAGGATAAGTGGCCATAGCCACGCTGAGCACAACAACAGCAGCAGCAGTGCCCAACAACCCAACAGAGATTCTTCGAGAACGAGCAAGTAAGCTCAAAGCCCCAGTTGTCGTAGTTGCACTCCAAAAGATCCATATGACAAGTACGTCTGCTATTATTGCGCCGCGTTGTAGAAGAACGACCCATTCAAGATGATACGGTAAGAACGTCAATTGAAGCTGTAGTAGCGTCAGCAGAGGAGCAACTATCAAGGTTATTGCCCCGACCATATTCGCGAACGCCCCCAACAGGCCAGTCTCTTCCCTACTTTGCCCAAGTAAAAGCTGCACAAACACAAACGAATCCAGCCGAAGCACTCGCTTGCGTCGATCAGATCTGATTGGGAAAGTATCACTCAGCGTCGTTCGATACAGAGAAACCTTCCGTGCCAACGGCACCAGTTGAAGGAATGTATAGAAGTGGAATACCAAAAACAAAAGCGGCGCGAGGATAAAGAAGCCAACTAATGGCACGTCCACATTGAGCAACGGCATTTTCACAGGCGCTTCCAAGAAGAGCGTGCGATGGTTGATGGATCCAACCGTGATAAAGAGGTAAGTGTCGAATGTTATCAGCGCAATCCAAATACTTCGAGCCAACGATGCGGCGTCGTTCACCGAGCGTTCAATTCCGTCGATATCCTCCGATTCAGCACTCATGAAAGAAACTTTGGTTGGCTTGGATCAATGTGGCGACAACCTTCGGACTATTTGATTGCGCTTTGAAATACCTTACTCGCCCGACGCCCGCCATCATGTGATCAGCTAAACAGGATGGCACTCTTACCTAAAGGTGATCTCGACTATTGAAGACAACGTCTACCCGTTCGACACCGCGAACATCCCGAGACAAATACGGCTCGATGCGCGCCCACTGCTTATCGCTCAGCCAGAATAGATTCCTGCTCATCAATCTCCCCCCAAAAACGAATCAATATCGTATTGTCTGAGCAGAAGGATTAATGAGTTCTGACCCTAGATAAGCCGGAAATCTTGCTCTTTCCGAGGCAGTAGCCCGCTTCTCTCTTGACTTCGGCATACATGCGAAAGCTGCGCGCGTGCGCCTCGGCTTTACCACCCCAATCGACCTTGAATTGAATCAGCGTGAGGAAAAACACGATAACTCCAAAGAGGCCGATCCAAAGCTGCGAATCAATACCAAATGGTATCAGCCATTTGCCTAAACGTGGATCGACAAATGCGAGTGCTGTCAGCCAAGCCGACGCAAGTAAAATGACAATATCGAGAAGAAGTGCACGGCGTTTGAAACGGTCTCGCAGAGCAGCGTGGGCGGTGCAAAGTTGATCGGCGACACAGGGCTTGCAGTGACACCATTTCAAGTTCTTCGATGCCATAGCTTTTCCCGTTGATCAGGGATTGCAACTTACGGCCCCCAACTCTGAGCTTTCCGCGAGTGTCGGCGTAGCCTGTTTCGCGAAATCCTGTGATCCTTTCAAACCAGTCCATCGCTCTCTTCCCTCTCAAATTCGCTCGATGTCGTGCATTCGGTGTGCTTGGGCAAAAGGAGCTTGTAGATCTCCGTTGTTCTCTATACGTTCCAATTGCTGAACCGTCGTATCCATCCTCCCAAGTGGGCCGTCATGGCAGATCAGATCGTCATCACGGAGAAAACCAGCCAAGCAAAAGACGTCCGCGCCGCCGTTGGTTCTCGCTACGGAGATATCCTCCCGGCCGAAGGCCATCTGTTCGACCTCCTCGAACCTGAGGATGTTGTACCGGCCTGGAAGCGCTGGTCGCCGATACTTCTGCGGCCGGAAGGCCTCTACGACACTCGCCCAGCAGAAGGCGGAAACAAAGCCGCCAAGCTCAAAGCCATTCGCGAGGCCCTTCGCACCGCCAGGCGGGTTTGGCTCGCCACCGATTGCGATCGCGAGGGTCAGCTCATCGGTCAGGAGATTCTCGAGCATTACAAGTACCGCGGCCAAGTCATGCGGGTGCTGTTCACCGCGCAGGACTCGCAGACCATCCGTGATGCATTCGGTCGGGCGAAACCAAATGCTGAATATGATCGCCTTTACGCCGCCGCCGTTGCGCGCCGGCAGGCCGACCAGATTTACAACCTGTCACTCACCCGCACCGCGACCGTCATCCTGGGCCGAGGCGGGCGGGGGGTGATCGGGGTTGGACGCGTGAAGACGCCGACATTGGCAATTGTGTGCAAGCGCGAGTTGGAAATCCGGAACTTCGTGCCTCTCGCCTATTTTGAAGTTGTCGCCACCGCGAAGGTTGCGGGAGGCCAATTCCAGATGCGGCACGCGCCGCAGGACCGAATTGTTCGGCGCGCGATTGCTCAGGACGTCGTCCAAGCAGCTGAAGGCTTCGAGGGCGCGCTCGCCGTGCGCGTCGAAGATAAGCGGCAAGGGCCACCCAAGCTGCATGATTTGCCATCGCTGCAGAAACTATGCGGCTCGCGCTTCGGCTGGCCGGCCGGCAAGACGCTTGAGGTGGCGCAGGAGCTCTATGATGGGCAAGGCAAGAAGATCATTACCTACCCTCGCGCCGAGGTGCGCTATCTGCCGCAGAGCTTGATTTCGGACGTGCCGCGGATCGTGGCCGGACTGCAAGTGGGCCAATCGTTCAGCGCGATCCCCGTGCCCGAGCCGCCGGTGATCCGTAGAGGCGCGAGCGGCATCTTCTACGACAAGGGGCTGGAGGGTGCGAGCCATCATGCCGTCATTCCCAACGTCAACACCATCAACAACCTGCGGCAGGTCTGGCCTCGCCTATCGTCCGACGAGAAGAAACTGTTCGACGTTATCGCTCGGGCCTATCTATCAGCTCTGATGCCGGACTTCCGCTACCGGCAGACAACCGCAACGCTCGACGTGCGTGGCCTTGAATTCCGCGCCGCCGGCCGTCAGCCCATCGATCTCGGCTGGCGAGCAGCATTCCCGGAGTGGCAACCCGCCGACGAAAAGGGCGACGAGGCGCAATTGCTGCCGCCACTGCGTAATGGCGAGACAGCGCAGCTGCAGGACCTCAAAATTGAGGACAAGGAGACCCGACCGCCACCGCGTTACAACGAAGGCACTCTGATCGAGGCCATGCAAAATGCCTGGCGTTTTGTCGACGATGAAATTCTTCGCGAACGCCTGAAGGAAGCCAAGGGCATTGGCACGCCAGCGACGAGAGCCGAAATCATCGGCGGGTTGAAGAAGCAGGGTTTTCTGATTGCCCAGGGAAAGAATATCGTGCCGACCGAGACTGGCCTGTCGTTGTTTGGCATTCTCAAACAGGCCGATCCGGCTCTGGTCGATCCGGGAGTGACGGCGCAACTTGAGTGCCTGCTCGATGATGTCGTTGTCGGCAAGCAGGAGATGATCGGAGCTATTGACGCTGTGTGCAATGTCGCCGAGCGCATCATCGGCAGGCTGAAGGAGGGAGCCACAGCCGGTGGACCTGCGTTGCTTGGCGACGCAGTCGGTAACGCCGCGGCGGCGTATCCACCGACGCCTGCAATGAAGCGGTTTGCCGACAGCCTTAGCCGGCAGAAGGGCGTTAAGCCCCCGCCCGGCTACAAGACGTCGATATCGATCTGCCGCAAGTTTCTCAGCGAACACGCGCCCAAAAAAGCTGACGGTGAAACGATTGGAAAGCTCGACCCCAAACCGGTAAGCCCGACACAGTTGTTGTACGCCAAGAAGATCGCGCAGGGGAAAGGCCTCATCATCCCCGATGAGGCGAAGACCAACTCGGCCGCGATGTCCGCGTGGATTGACTCAAACCGAGGCATGAAGCGCCGCAAGCCCGGTCGCAAGACCGCTAAGAAGGCAGAATCGATTGCGTCTCAATCGACGGCGCCGCCGAAGAGGTCTCGGAAACGCAAAGCTGGCACCGATGCCGCGGCGCTGGCTCCCGCGCCAGCAAATTCGGTCACAGGTACCCCACTGCGGATTCCTTATGGCAACAAGGACGTCGCTCTGAAGCTTGGTGCCCGCTATGGTTCGGGCGGATGGTACGCCCCGTCTGGAGTTGATCTTTCTGTATTCGGCGAGCGGGGGTGGCTGTAACGGCCGGTGGATGATGTCCGACGCAATTCGCTGGTACGACCAAAATATTTCTGAGGTATCGCGGCGCTACGAATCTGTAGCAGCCAACACTGTTCACGGGTGGCTGGTCGACTTACTTCCAATCGCGCCAGCGTTGGTGCTGGACATCGGCGCCGGGACCGGTCGCGATGCGGCTTGGCTCGCCTCGCGCGGGTTGGAGGTCATCGCTGTCGAGCCCTCCAGCGCCATGCGCGCGGAAGCGCAACGGCTGCACCCTTCGCCCTCGATCCGATGGATTCCGGATTCTCTGCCAAGCCTCGACCAGGTCCTCCGTCTTGGTCTTTCTTTCAATTTGATATTGCTAAGTGCGGTAATCCTCGCCTGGGAGCCATAACCGTTGAGGAAGTAATTGATCGTCACCTTATTGGGGCAAAGCACTTTGACAGATGACCTGAATGACAATTCGGCGCGGCTTTCGCCGACGCTCGCGGCGACTTTCCTTGGGTGCAGCGCATCAGCGGCATGGACGCTGGAAGCTCGTCGTGGCTTGCGCGAGGCTGCTGAGCCCGCCGACGATCCTCAGGCCGAACTCATCGTCCGCAAGGGTCATGAACATGAAGCTGCATGCCTCGCTGGGCTGAAGGAACAGTGCGGCGGTTTTGTTGAGATCTCCTCTGGCGCGCTGATGGCGCGTTTCGCTGGTACGGTCAATGCGATGGAGCGCGGCGCTCCCTTGATCTACCAGGCGGCGCTCACGGCAGGTTCTTGGCTCGGCTACGCCGATTTCCTCGTACGTGTTGAAGATGCCTCCCCGCGCTGGCCTTGGTCCTACGAACCGTGGGACGCCAAGCTGGCACGCAATGCCCGGCCCGAACACCTCCTTCAAATCACTCTTTATGGTGACTTGCTTGCCACAGTGCAGGGCCGCGCAGCTGATCAAGGCTACCTCATGCTTGGCACCGGCGAGCCCGAGATACCCTACAAGGTCGAGAGATTTCCTCTGCAAGAGGTCCGCTATTATGTCCGTCGCGCGGCCCGACGATTGGAAGCGTTTGCGGCTGACCTGCCAACGGGACTTGCGCCGGAACCCTGCGGTTATTGCAGCAAGTGCAACTGGTCGGCGGCGTGCGAAGCCCGATGGGAAGAGGCGGATCACCTCTGTCGCGTCGCTGATATTACGAAGAAGCAAACTCAGCGCCTCATCGAGGCCGGCGTATCGACTGCATCGATGCTCGCCAGCCTCAACGACGGGCGGATCGCCGGCATTGCGCCAGAGACCCTGGTTCGATTGGCTCAGCAGGCGCGATTGCAGAAGCAGAGTGCAACAACGGGATTGGGTGCTCTCGAAATCATACCCCATCAGCCCGGGCTCGGTTTCGACAAGCTGCCACTTACTGATGCAGGCGATCTTTTCTTCGATTTCGAAGGTGACCCGATGCACCCGGGCGGGCTCGAATATTTGTGCGGGGTGCTCTGGCAGGCAGCGGTCGGTGACGAAGAAGGCGAACCCGTCCCAGGGTACCCTCACCTCCGCTTCCGTGCCTTCTGGGCTCATGATCGCATTCAGGAAAAGCACGCTTTCACCGAACTCATGGCGTTTCTGACCGAGCGACTCGCCCGTTCACTTGGCGCACATCTTTATCATTATGCACCTTATGAAAAGACGGCGCTCCGTCGCCTAGCTTCCATGCACGCGACTGCGGAGATAGCCGTGGACGAGGTTCTGCGTACGAACCGCATGGTGGATCTCTATCGTGTAGTGCGTGAAGGTGTACGGGTGGGTGAACCCGCCTATTCGATCAAGAACCTTGAGCGCTTCTACATGCCGGCCCGTACCACGGCGGTTGTGTCCGGTGGAGATAGCCTTGTTATCTATGACCGCTATCGTGAGACGGGCGAGAACTCGCTACTGAACGATCTGCGCGATTACAATCGGGATGACTGCCTCTCCACGCTCCTCCTGCGAGACTGGCTCATCAAGTGCGCCGGCAAAGCTGGCCGTTGGCCGCCGACTGCGAAGGTTTCGACTGAGACATCGATCGGAGCATCCGAACCAGGGGGCGACACGCGGGACAAGCGTCAGGAAAGGGAGCGTGCGCAGACAGCGCTTGAAGCCGCACTCGTTGCAGACCCAGAGACGCCGGACGCGGATGCTCGGCAGCTAATGGCTGACCTCGTTGGCTTCCATCGCCGGGAAGCAAAACCGGCGTGGTGGGCCTTTTTCGACCGTCAGGAGCGGAGCGTGGAGGAGCTCCAGGACGATGACGAATGTCTTGGCGGCTGCGTGGCTGATGGTAAGGACTGGATTGGCAATGACAAAAGAAGCCTGACGTTCCGTTACCGCTATCCCGAGCAGGAAACCAAACTTCGCGAGGGCTCTGCCGTCTACATTGCCGCGACGGGTGAGCCCGCCGGTACTATTCTTGCTCTTGATGAAACATCAGGCATCGTCACTCTAAAGCGCGGCACAGCCAAAGGCGAGTTGCCTAGAGAGCTATCCCTGATGCCCGGCGGACCAGTGAACACTGACGCTCTTCGCGATGCCGTGTGGATGGTCGCCCGCGACATGGTCTCGGGTGGGCATGCATTCCCGCACATCGCAGCGATATTGAGGCGCGATGTACCGCGGTTTTCGGGTCTCTCCATCGGGGCACCAATTATCGAGCCGGTCGACAGCGATGATCCCGGCCGGTTGCTCGAAGCGTCAAAGCGTGCCGTCGATGCCCTCGACCGCTCCTGGCTTGTGATCCAGGGGCCGCCTGGCTCGGGTAAGACCTATACCACCTCGCACCTGATCGCGTCGCTCGTTCGCGCCGGCAAGACCGTCGGCGTTGCCTCCAACAGTCACAAGGCTATCGACAATGTGCTCCATGCCATTGAAGAGCGGCTAATTGAGAGCGGCGAACCTGCACGTCTGATTGGCCAAAAGAAGGACAGCGGAGACGAGAGCTTTGATGGACACGGCTTCATTGAGAGTGTCACAAACAATGTGGACATGGATCCCACCATACCGATTATCGGTGGCACCGCTTGGGTGTTTGCGCGTCCCGAGCTGATAGCCAGCCGGGATGTACTCTTCGTGGATGAGGCTGGACAAGTTTCGCTGGGAAACTTGGTCGCGATGGCTGCTGCCGCCAAATCGATCGTCCTCGTGGGCGACCAGATGCAACTCGCTCAACCTATCCAGGGCGCGCATCCACGCGACAGCGGCCGCTCCGCGCTCGATCATCTGCTCGAAGGACACGCTGTCGTGCCCCCACAGCGGGGTATATTTTTGTCGAAGACCTGGCGCATGCATCCTGACCTATGCGCGTTTGTCTCCGCTGCCGTGTAGGAGGGTAAACTCAAGTCAGAGGCCAGTTGCAGTACTCAACGGTTAGTCCTAGCAAAAGATGCACATCCGGCATTGAAGACCGTGGGGCTGTCGTTTTTCCCCGTTCGTCATTCAGGATGCCGGCAGAAATCCAATGAGGAGGCGGAGGCGACGCGCGATATCCTGATGAGTCTCCTCGGCCAGCGCGTGATTGGGCGCGACGGTGGGGAACGGAAGATGACGTTTGATGACGTGCTCGTTGTTGCGCCCTACAACATGCAGGTGAACCTGCTTCGTTCAATCTTGCCCGACGGCGCCCGGGTCGGCACGGTTGACAAGTTCCAGGGCCAGGAGGCGGAGGTGGTGATCGTCTCCATGACGACCTCCGGCTCCGACGATATGCCGCGAGACGCGTCATTCCTACTATCACGTAATCGCCTTAACGTGGCAATCAGCCGCGCTCGGTGCTTGGCTGTTCTGATTGCATCACCGGGCCTGCTAGATCGCGTCGCAAGCAGTGTCGACGAGATGCGGCTTGCGAACCTCTTTTGCTGGGCTGCGGATTATGCCAGCGGTCCTTGCGAAGGTCGCGAATCTCGAAAAGCTCGATCCTGACCTCCTGAACGCGCTCGCTCATATCCCAGCCGTGGCACGCGCCTTATTATCTCGAGCGCAGTTTCTCATCCCTGAGAACATAGGAGTGACATCCTGGGGACGGCATCGTGGTATTAGCCTTGAGGCAAGGGCCCGATCCAATCAGTCCCAGGCCCCCGTGAGCCGTAGGTAAAGAGAATTTCCGCGACACTGCGGACATAGATAAGGCCCGTAAGCTTTATCGAAATCGAATGGCTTGACCATTTCTTCCAAAGACTCAAAAAGACAGGGGTCCTCGATTATCTTTAATCCAGCGCTTTCGGCAGCTTCCCTATCAGCGGTCTCAATGTCAGATCTATTCGCCGAATAAGCCATAACGCGATCCTTAAAGCCTTCAGTCTCGTCAGTTCCCGGCTCCAGTTCCCGGCTAAAGCCACACGAACAGCCCGCATCAAAGCTATTGCCTGACATTGTGGAAGCCTTCCTGATTGCACACGAGGCGGAGCAGAAGCGTGTCATCGAGGCGCGCGCTTGACGCGCACTATTATCTCTTCACGGCAGATTTAAATTCGAGTCCGCCTCGTTCTTGCAATCAAGGGCGGATCAGACTCCTCATTACCGGGCATTCCACAGCTCTGAAGTGAACTCCGACCAAACTTTCTTTTGCTTATTGTCTGTGGCGCAGCGGTTCCCCATGCCGCGGGCGTGGCGGGGCTCCCCATATAGCGGCATGCACCTCCGAAATCTGTGGCTTTGGCCTCTTCAGCTTCTGCTGGGCTTCCCTACGGCTCTTCCTGGCCTCCTTAAGATTAAGACGAATGGGAATTTTCCCTTTCCGCGTCTTCTTCATTTGCTGCTCTCCTTGCGAGGGAAAAACTCCCCTACCCTAGTGCAGGGAAATCACTCCCCAAGGTAGATCCCGCTGTCAATCTAAACCGCGCACGAGGCGGATCATCGAGGCGAGGGCGTAGTCGGCTTCCACTCGCGTGCGAGCTTTTTAGCTTCGGCGAACTGCGCTTGACTCATGCAGCTTGCCCCCGTGTCGCCGGCCCTTGAGTGTGGTCGTGTAGATGGTGACACCTCGGGCCTGGTCATCTCCAGCAGGTTGAGAGGCCACTTGAAACAACGTGCCGGTTCTCGGACAAGCGACGCATCGATGGACCGGACGTCAATATCTGGAAGGACCCATTTCAAATCGGCTTCGGAACGGCTACCCCACTCGGTAATACGCTGATTGAAATCACCGCACGCGAGAAAAGACTCGATTGCGGGATCGCATAGCGCCGCCATGCATGCCAGTTGCAATCGTGAAAAGTCCGTGGCTTCATCGACGACGATCTGGGTGCGGAACAAGCCTTGGATCATCTTGAGGCTAGCGTAACGCGCCTGATCAAGGTCACGGTTGATCCGTCGATCCGCCAGCAAGCCGCGCGCGGCGCGGAGGATGGCCAGTAAAATGACATCCACTTCAAGCGGCGCAAGATCGCCGGCGCCAAAGCCATCGGCGCGGTACCACCGGCCTTCGGCCTGTTGTTCGCGCCGAAACCGCCGATAGCGTAATGTTATACCCGCGATGTAGCGGCGCAGCGGATTAACGAAGCGCCGGCGTCATCTGCGCCGTCGCTCAACGTGCCGACGAATTTGACCAGTTGCGTGAGGAGCGCGAGGTCATTCTTGAGTTCGCGGGCAAGGCGCTTCTGATTTTTCCATCGGTTTCGCTTTTTAGCCGCTCAAGCAGAGTTGCAATCACCTCACTGATCTCGGCGATGGCAAAGAAGCGTGAGACTGGGGCGTTGCTTGGCGCGGGGTCAACCGCTTCCGCCAGCCGTTTTCCAAGGCACGAGACTGTTTGGTCCTCATCTTGGGCCAGGATCTCGGCATGCTGCCGTAGTTCCGACCAGAAAGCTTCGCTCTGCCAGCTTGCGAATTGCTCGAACCACTTCGTCTGACGCTCAAGCTGCTCGTTTGCAAAGACGCCAACGTGTCTTTAAGCACGAACGAGCCGGTGCCAGTGGCGGTCCGCAGCACTCCGAGCTGGTTGTGCGCGAGTTCCCGGCGATAGTCGTTCCAAGTCTGAATACGCAAACCCGAAGCGGCGATGTCTTCCCGATTGAAGGCTTCCTTGACGTATTGCTTGAGCAATTCCGTCGGCGTGAACATCAACCAGCTCTGGCCATGTTCCCGGAGGCCTGCCGTGGTCTGCTCGACGAGCCTTCGTTCTTCGTCCTCTAAAAACGCAGCGTCCAGCTTGAGACCAAGACGCTTGATCAATGTCGTGGTCTTTCCCGTTCCGGGAGGTCCTAAAATGACGAGCCGCGTATCGAGCGGAAGACGGAATATCTCGTCCTGATACTGATCGAGCAGGGGCTGATCGCGCAGCCCATCTTCATGATGGCGGAGCGGCGCAGGCCCTCCAGCACGTTGTCCGCCGCGCGGCCTTCCGCCAGAAGACTATCGAGAAGATCGATATCGTCGCCCGGCGCAACGCTTCTTAACAGTTCCTTGAAGGAAACCACCGTCAGCGGACCTTAATCGAGGCTCTGCAAGACCGTATTGATTGAATCCCATTCCGCCCCACTCAGTGTGGGATGAAGGGCGGCGCGTTCCACCAGTTCAAAACTGCGGACTCCTGTGTTGCCCTTGCGCGTCTGTGTAGGGTAACATTGCGCTGCAAAATGCCAGGCCCAGCTTATTAGCAAGATGTAGCTCGTAGCTCACTTAGATCGTTTTTCGTAGTTGATTATCGGCAAACTGGACTAGCCGCGAGCTTTAGGGGGTGAGACGATGACAGTCCCAATAGTCGATTTGAAAGGAAAGCCGTTCACAGAAAGGGACAAGAAATTGCTGGCTCTGCTGCTGCGGCCCAAAGGCGCGCAAAAGTATGAACTTAATGCAGCGACCATGAGACGCGTGCCCGCACACAGCTTTGTTGCGGATTCCGCGCGCTTGGCGTCGCGGCTCAATGGGAAGGCTTGGGCCGATTCTCCCGGCCTAGGCGATACGAGGCGGTTCGGAATTACTTTGCCAGCTTCAAGTTGAGACTAAACCGGGTAAAGGCAGCAAGAGTTCGGCGGGAAAATTCGCATCGCTCGTTCCCAAGGCGAGAGAGTTTTAGGAGAGAGGGTCCATCGACGTCGCCCTATAGCTGCTAACCTTAAACGCCTGCCAAAGGAGGATTAATCGACCGCTCTGCCTGTATCGCAGCTGCATCGAACTGCTGTTCTAACCACGAAGAAGTACCGCGCAGCCCGGCAACAACATCCTTCGCCCAGGCAATATATTCGAGTCGACGCCTAACTGACCAGCCAGCTGCGGGACTTGACGCGATTGTTCGCAGATTACTTGTCTTATCCGCCAGCTTGATCAATTTCGCGTCCTTGCTTTTCTTGGGTGCTGCTTCAATCTGCTTGCGTTTTCGATCTTCTTTTGGAAGGCTCTTGTCGTCCGTAACCTCCATCACAATATCAGCAACCTGCTTTCCAAATTCACGAGCGATTATTTCAAGTGGTACCTCCTGGTCCTCGACCGCGTCGTGAAGTAATGCCGCAATCACTAGATTTGGATCGGAGCCGCCGGTCGCTTCGGTCACCAAACTAGCAACTTCCAGCAAGTGATTGATGTACGGTTCCTCAGCGATTCCCTTGCGCCGTTGATGCACATGCCATCGCGCCGCGGCATCCGCAGCCCGCAATACCGAAACCCATTCCTTCATGTTATTCCTCCGTTGTGTAATCTTACTTTCGCTGGCATGGCTGCGGCTGGCGCACCATTTGTTGATTCTGCTCACCGACCAAACGACATGCCAATCGAACGGTTCAGCCTACCGGCTTAACCAGCGCAGGTGCTTCTTTCACTGCCCTTTCAGCTGCTGCCATAACGAGCCGGCTAAGTGAAGTGCACACCTTTCCAAAGCCATGCTTCTTCTTGCCGGAATCCTCCTCCATATAGAGCCACCTGTTAACCTCAATCATCACCGATAAGACGCGGCGATCCTTGCGGTAAGAGGAAAGGGGGACCAACGCACCGGAAAACGGAGCGTCTACGGCGACTGAATAGCCATCCGCTTCAGCTACCGCGACAATCGCATCGCGGACTGCCAAAGGTGTATGAAATGGATCCGTGCCGATAGAAATATCCGCGCGGGGTGAGGTTTGGTCCAGCTCGTATGGCAAAGCAACTGACGGAAAGCTGTGGCAATCGACAATCAGGCAGACACCCGATCGCTCAGCTACATCATTTACCAAGTGCTCTAGCTTCGAATGGTGCGGCCAGTACCACTGGTCTAGGCACTTTTGGCGATCCGCTGGATCCGGCTTCGCTCGAAGCACTCCGCCCATCGATGTACGAATGTAAGTGACACCCATTCCCCGAGCCGCCATCGGCTCGTTTTCGTCTGATGGGAATCGCTCGACATCGCAAACCAATCGACTCAGGGGAAAGATCACTCGGCCCGCTTCAACTGGAGTTATCGGAAACAGTTCATCCGTATATGCGTCCGTCATGCGTAAGAGTTCGCCATCGAGTCCAGTATCATTCACGAGGATGGTCTGTCGCTCTTCCGCAGGCACCCGCCGAGACGAGTGCGGGATATGCAGAACGACCATCTGAGGCATAGACCGCCATGGTCCATCTGCGTGGCTACCGGGTTGCGCAGTTTCGATGTCGACCATAGTGCTACGTCCTCAATCTTTGCGGTATATGCAAATGTACGGCGGCAAAAATCCGTGCGCCTGTGCAAAAGCGACGCGTCGACGGGCGGTGTCTATTGGAATCGTATGGCCACAAAGCTCTACGTTGGCTCGGCTGTTTCGCACAGCCGATTGCAAGCGTCCTTCGAGCGCATGATGATACAAGCGTTCGACGAACCCTGCATACTGCGGGCCAAACGGAAATGGCCGACGGCGCACCGGCATAAGATTAGCCGCACGCACGATGGCAGGAGCGCGCAGCAGCGAGGCCGCGGCGCCAATGAAGAGGCTTCTACGTGTTATGAGGCTGCGGTCAGGGATCAGAATTGGTGCTGACATTTAACCCTCCTTTCACAATGAGGGCTAACAGCTCGCGCGACCTGTTTCGTTGCCGAAGCTGCCGCATCCCCTTCCGGGAAACCACCTTGCCCAGGTTTGGCAGGTTGGCGAGGGCGTCAGCCCTACTCTAGATGCAAAAGCAATACTACGTCTTCTTAATTAGGATTGAAAGGCAAAAATCAACCCCTCTATTTCCATACCGCCCTATTGAGGTCCCTCCCCCACAGCACCACTCAGGTTCTGCTTTGTGTTTTCGCGCCGCTTTATGAATTCAGTGAAATTCCGCTCACTTGCGCCAAACCCACTCTTATCTAACCGTCCGCGAAACAGCTCATACCGTAACCATACACGATAGGTATTTACAACGTCCGTCTCACAGTAGTCTGCGATCTCATCCTCCCTTCGATGAAGTACTGCTCCACCTGGGAACCGCCGATGTCGTCGGGCTTCCCAGGTATACCCATGATCTTGCTAATCTCGTGGAGCATCGCTTTGCTTTGCGGAGCGAATGACGAGAGGACGTCGCAGAGATCAAGCGCATCTTCAGTATAACGGTTGAAGTAGGGACGAGCCGACAACCCTGGCGCGGAAACCTCATTGATCATGGCGCGATAGCGTAGAACTGGCAAATCAAAACTATTGCCGTTGAACGTGACGAGTTGCGGCGTCAACTCGGCTATCCTGTCGGAGAACGCGGCGATCAGCTGATTCTCGGTCCGCCGCCCGACGTGGGGCGCACCAAGCGCATCGACTGCCCAATGATCACCATCTTTGTGAGCCACGAGCGCCCCAATGCAGGCGATCGAATGATAGATATGTTTTGGAAACTTGCTGCCGAGGACTTCGCGTATCTCCGCATTCGTTTTACCAACGAGGTCGTTCGCGGCGGCGAACCCTCCTAGATCGGGTAGGGTTTCGAGGTCCCAGATGATTACTTGGGCGGGCATGGTTTCTGCCTCGTATTGCATCGCGATGGATTGTTTAGACAAGCCGTTAAGCTGTTCGACTAAGGCGGTCGCTTACAAGGGTTGCGGTCCAGTGCATTGCGGGAAGCCCACCGTCTGTTATCCTCGGCGCGTCGCAGCCGCTAGTCGAAAGGCTTGCTGAGAAATGTCGCTGTCGGTCCAATTTGCCAACGATTTATCTTATGGCCCCACTTACCTGTTTGCCGATTGGCCTAACCTCGCGGTCTCTACCTTCGGTGCCGGAGTCTACACGATCTGGCATAACGATGATCGATTTATCTATGTCGGAATGTCGGGGCGAGGGATAACGGCAGAGACAAACCGCCGAAATAAGCCCCAAGGCATTTACACGCGACTTCAAAGCCACGCTAGCGGACGCCGGAGCGGCGATCAATTCTGTGTCTACGTAGCCGACCGACTTGTCCTGCCGATCTTATCCCAGGATGACATCACTGCTATCGCGTTAGGGCGCCGTCAAATGGATGCATTCGTGCGCCGATACATCTATGAGAACCTCCGCTACAGATTTGTATTGGTGCAAGATGGGGCGACCGCTTACGCGATTGAAGCCGCGATAAGAATCGGCGGTTGGGAGCATGGTCGTCCGTTTCTTAACCCCAGCAGGTGAATATGGCGTCCTTACCGAATAAGCCAAATCGAGATCAATCCAGGGACATGAGCTCATAAGTCCGGCTTGCCGGCATCACCGTGTCGGTTTGGTTCAACTACGCAATTGGTCCAAAATGCCTGAATGCATTCCCCACAAGTCTGCTCAAGTTTCTTCAAGGGGAGACTATCAATCGACAACCTCGTCGATGGACGCACTGCGTTGGGCCAGCGCGCGCATACAACACATTCATCCTCGCTTACGTTATCATCCGGGCAGTCCACGAACAGCCGCCCCCAAAACCAGCGGTCCTCGGAATTTATAGCCGTAAAAACAACATCTTATGACATATCTTGTACTTCAACAGTAACTGCCCAGGTGCGAATTGGTAGGTCACGCGGTCCGCAGGGAGGCAAGCCTGCATTTGGGGTCTTGGCTCAGGGCTTGGATGATGTCCCAGCCCTGCTTTTTGGCGGTCGATATGAATGAGCGGATGATGGCGAAATCGGCTGCC
>Ga0208355_1000575_pt1 | contig 16728 bp, 10 predicted proteins | sample NGESurdeep072012_6_FD_184458 | JGI IMG/M metagenome (GOLD analysis project Ga0208355, IMG submission 184458) | Arctic peat soil microbial communities from Barrow, Alaska - NGEE Surface sample 210-3 deep-072012 (SPAdes) | ecosystem: Environmental > Terrestrial > Soil > Wetlands > Peat ... | reverse complement strand
GGCCGGGCGCGGCAGACGCTCTTGGACCGTCCCACCGAGACCTCGAAAGCGTGTGTGGGTGAAAGTCCACCGTGGGTTCAAATCCCACCGCCACCGCCAAGGGGTAGTTACGAAACTACCCCGGCTCAAGTTACGAAACCCCCCGTCAGAGACCGGAAACGGCTCCTGGCGGGGGGTATCGCACTGTCCGGGGGCCTTGTCGGGGTTGATGCCGGTCGGCCAGGCCGGCGATCCTGCTGGGGCCTTCCGGCGCGGCGGTTTCGGGGCAGCAGTTGGCGCCCGCCGGCGCAGAGGCCGACGAGCTATGCAGGTGGTGTGTTCAGGTGAAGTGCGGCGAGGTGGGTCAGGCTGCGGTCGGTGGGCCGGTGTTCCCTACGCCGCCGGTGGCCGGGTCGATCTCCTCGAACGAGACCGGTCCGACCTCCATCAGGGTCAGCGGGTCGGTGACATCGCCGGTCGCCCTTGACCAGGTCAGCAACTGTCTCAGGTTGGACGCGGTGACCGCGACCGCCAGCAGCAGGGTCGTCTTGATGATGCCGACCTGGCGGGTCCAGCCGCGTTTGACGTTGCCGGTCGTGTCGTTCTTCAGGAGCCCGAACCCGCCCTCGACGCGGGAGCGGCGGTTGTAGGAGATCACCCAGGCCGGGGTCCCCCAGCGGGTGCGCTGACGTAGCTTCGGGCTGACCGTCATCGGGACCGAGATCGTCGCCTGCTTGCACGCGGCGGGAATGTCTGGCCCGGTCGGCGGGTTCGGCACCCGGGGCAGGTCGGTGGGTGCGTACTTGGACAGCGGGCAGTTGTCGCAGACGGCCTTGCCGGCCTGGGCCGGGCACATGAACTGCTCCGAACCCTTGGCCTTCCCGGTCTTGGACCTGTCCTGGCCCAGTGATGTCCGCACGAACGCGTACATCTCACGGGCGGCGATCTTCTCGTGGAAGTCGGCGATCTCCTTCAGCTGCCGGGTATGTCTCATCCCCTCAAGGGCTGTGGCGGACCTCTTCAGCGCCCCGGCGGTCAAGGACTGCGGGCGGCGAATCTCCTCCAGTTCGGCTGGCATTGCTGGGCAGTGGGGCCACCCGGCGATCATCGGCATGCCGTTGAAGTCGGTGGCGCCGTAGTCGTGGTCGGACAGGTCCAGAACCTGCTCTATGCCGCGGTCGCGCAGGCCGTAGGCCCAGTTGTCCGGCGTGTAGTTGGAGAACCCGCGGTCCACGATGACCTCCGTTACCGGTTGGCCGTTGGCCGCGAAACGGTCCAGTGCACTGATGGAGGGCTCGGACATGGAGGCGTTGGCCGCAACGACCACGATGCGGTCGGTCAGCAACGGCTCTCGCGACTCCTGGCCCACGGCGCCGACGCGCGTGAACGCGATCAGCTGGTACCCGAAACACATACTCGTCTTGTTGTCGAACGTCTTGGTGCGGTACCCCCACCGGGCGTCGGGGTCATACGAGTGGCCGGCTTCGGTGTGGGCGTTGACCTCCGCGGCCAGCGCGTCAGCCTCGGCGTTCTCGGCTTCGGTGCGGACCGCACGCGCCGCTTTGCGAGCGGCTCGCTCCTTCTGGGTGCCCTTGGGCATCCTCTTGCCGCGGGCCGCGCTGTCGATGGCGCTCGCGTCTACCGCGAACCGGCCCTGCCCCACCAGGTGGGTCGGGATGCTCGCGGCCAGGAACTGGTCGATGACCTCCTGGAAGGACTCCTGACGCTCAACGCGGGCTGGGTCGTCCAGGTCCGGCCTGCGCTTGCCCGTGTAGGCGTACTTGCGCTCAATGGCCTCCATGACGTAGCGCACCTGCCGGATGGTGAGCTTTTGCCCGTCGGCGCGGATGATGCCGAGCTCCCTCTGGTAGGAGCGCGCGAGATCGTTGGTCAGTAGTCGGTGCACTCGGGTCAACAAGAGGTCCTGGTAGTGGGTGGTCGTCAGGATCATCGCCGTCAGGAGCACGTCGAGGCGCAGGGCGCGCGGCCGCCCACCCTGCCCCGGCGGGTGCAGCCGCTCCTGGAGGGTGTCCTGGATGCCGGAGCGGCGCACCAGGGCCAGCGCCCGCTCGAACTCGGCCCGGGAGATCACGGGTTCCTCCCGGCGGTGGTGGCCGCGTCGCCCATCGCAGCCAGCGCGGCTGCGATGACTGCCGGGGCGGCGTCCGGGCAGTAGGGCAGCAGGTCCCCGATGGTGCGGGCGCTGCGCAGGCCGGCCGCGCGCAGCAGGTCAGCCAAGGGCAGTGGTGCGCACATGGCGGCCACCAGCCAGGTGTTGCGCAGGCGGCTCGTCTCGATGTCCACCGACGACGCCGTGTCGGCGGTGACGGCACGCTCGGTGACCGGGCCGGTGACGTTGTCGCGGGTGGTGTCCAGGCCGAGCAGGACGGCACCCGGCCCGCGCCCGGCCCGGTCGTGCAGCTCGAGTCCTGCCCGGACCAGGGCGTCGTAGCGGGCCCGGACCGGCACCGTCCGCGGTCGCGTCGCCCCGGACACGGTCACCATCAAGATGGTGGTGTTGGCATCGAGGCGTACGTCGACCAGGTCGGCCCGGGTCACCGTCTTCAGGTCGTGGCCGTCAAGTCCGGCGCCCAGACCCAGACCTACCAGGAAGGCCATGTCGCGTTTGCGGCCCAGGGTGGGCTGGTGACGGGCCAGGGCCACGAACCGGGCGCACTGCGCCGGGGTGTACGGGGCCGACACGGGCTGGTAGGCCAGCTTTGGTGCCGGAGCGGATGCGTTCAGGGAACGCAGGGCGCGGCGCAGGACGGCGCGCTGGGTGGCACGGGACCCAGGCGAGCCGGGCGCGAAGGGCAGGTACGCCTCCACCACGCCGGCCACCAGGAGCTCCCTGGCGTCAAGGGGGGCGTTGACGTCTGCCCGGCCGGGCCAGGTGCGGAACCAGCGCAAGAATGCGGCGACGTGAGTGGCCGTGCTCCCGGCGTTTCCGGGGCTCGGCGGGGCGTAGCCCAGGGTCAGGCGCCGGGTCAGTTCGCTGAGCTCTGCCCAGCTGCCGCGGTTCTTCTTCTCGGGCTGGTACGCCGCGATCGCGGCCGCCACGTCTTTGGACACGGCGGCTGGTCCCGGCGCGTCGGCCAGGGTTGGGCCGGCCCGGTGCGCCTCGCCCGCGGCCAGGTTGGCCCTGGCATAGCGCAGGACGGCCCGGCGCGACAGCTTCTTGGCCACTCTGGGCGCCCCGGCGGGGCTCGGTTTCTTCATGGAGGCTGCGACCTCCTTCACGGACTGGTCTGTTGCCTCGGCCAGTACCCGTGCGGATGCCGGCAACGTCAGAGTGCCCGCGCCCCGCTGTGTGGCAGTGCTTTCGCAACCGGCCAGCAGGGCGGCCAGCACGGGCCGGAACGCTTCCTGCGGCAGCGCCCGGCCGCGAGCGCGTTCCCACCCCTGAGCGATGCCGGCCACGGGAAGAGGCAGCCTGGCCGCGGCCAGCAGCTCGGGACGCAGCCCGCTCGTCGTTGTCCTGGCGTAGGGCGCCGACGCCGGGGCGACGGAGCCGGCGGGCCGGGCGATGTGGCGCAGGCTGGTCCTGCGGTGGACGTCTGAACCCTGGTCCGCCCGCCCGCCGTCCCGGTAGCTGTAGGCGGCGATGGTGGACTCGGTGAGCATGGCCGCCAGGTCGGGGGCGCTGTCGCCGGCCCAGCCGCACGGGGTGGACAGGAACTGGCACAGGTGCGCCAGCCAGAGGCGGGCGACCTTGCCTGTGGACGGGTTCGAGGCCGCGACCGCGGCCCGCACCACATCCGCGCAGTGGGCCCACCGGCGCTCTGGCAGGCACGGCGGGGCGTATTGCGCGATGGCGGCGGCGACTTCGGCATCGCTGGCCGGTCCGGGTCTGCCGGGGGCGTTACGGGCTGGTTGTGCTGACATGCACGCACCCGTGAGGCGAGCTCCACGGGGCGCAATCACCAATGGGGGAACGCATTCCCCCAGCCTCGGCGCCCTGGCGCTGGAAGTGTTCCTACGGTCAAGACGTGCCCGCAACCGGTGGTCCCGCGTCCCTGGGCACGGGCAGATGGCCGCGGATGGACTTCACCGGTGTGGAGGACGACGGTCAGCGTGCCGCGTGCGAGTTCGTCCAGGACGTCGCTGTCGCCGTCATCGCTGTCCTGACGCCGAGTGGGGAGCCGGGCCGGGGCGCGCCCCCGTCACGGCGGCAGTTCGCGACCAGTGTCGGGGTCGGACGCGACACCCTCATCGACATCTTGAAGGGCAGGCGCTGGCCACGCACCGACCGCCTCATCCGCATCGCGCATCGCGCCGGCGTCACCATCGGAACGCTCTAGCCCCGGGGCCCAACCCCTGACTGCTGGCCTCAACTGAAGGCAGCCTGCCCACTCGCGCGTGCCCCAATATGGGATCTGGTGCAAACCGGGCATCTTGCCCCGACTACAGAGGCGTGCGTGTGCATCATCAACCGTCTTCTTGGGCCAGCCGGCGACTCTGTGGATCGCCGGTTGTACACCGGAAGCGCTGCCGTGTTGTATCCCGTGACGTCGCCCATTTCCCCCATCACAGGACGAGGCTCCCCGGCCAGGGCAACATCCGCGAGGCTGGACAGCGGGGCTCACCACTCTCCCGCCAGAGCGGTCCTTTGCTCGAGAACCCGGCCGCCACCATGCGCGCGGCTGTCAGGCGCGAGTCGTGGGCGACTCTGGCGCCAGGGACTGAAGAACTACGGTGCAACTGGCAGGATCCACCCCGAGACTGGCGAGAGAGTCACTCGTCAGAGCCCGAGCCCTGTCGAGTGCGTCAAGATCTAGCCGCGAGTCCAGTCCGACGGTGAACATTGCTCTGAATCGTTCGTGGTCGTCGAGTATCTCGAGCAAAGCCCCTCCGGGGAGGCCGTGCAGGGTCGTGTTGGCAACGGCAGCTCGCAGGGCCTCGAGAGAAGCTGCGTCATCGAGGTTCCAACTTCTCGGGATCGGCCCGTCGATCGTCAGGATCTGTACCCATCCCAGTGTGCGTGCCATAGGTCCGATCCTTGGGCATACCGACAACGATGAGTGCTTCGCCACGCGCAAGATCGCGTATTGCGTTCGGCTGGAGGGTCCATGTCATGCACCGAGTGTCGGCCCGGCGCAGCCAGGGTGGATGCCTGCACCCGTGACGCCAGCAGGGACAGTCCCCGGACATGACCACGCGCCCCACAATGCCAGAGGGCTGGAACCCTCGGCCCGACGTGACAGTCCGGATGGTCAGCGCCAGACGGTTCAACCTGATGCTGAGCCTGGATCGTGAGGCCCGGTGGGCCCGGTGCCTGCTGTGGTTGCTGTACTGGTGGGGTCCGGATCCGTACCTGGTAGCCACCGACAGTGATGGCACGAGTTACCGCCGCGTTCACGGCCATTGCGCTTTGTCTGACTCGTCGGTCGGTGCCTGGAGTTGCGCGGCGTGTGGGTTCCGGGACTCTGCTGGTGAGGTCGAGCCCACCAGCGTTCAGTGCGTGCCCCCTCTACGGTCGTCTAGGGCGAGCTGGCGTAACCACCTTCGTCGTCCCCAACGCTCAGCCCGTGTGACCGCCCGCCAGCGAGCTGTCAAAAGAAGCGGCCCGCCGTCTGCGCAATCTCCGCGTTGAGCTGGTCGAGAGCCGCTGCCGCGCGGGTGACATCCCCATCGAACAGGTTCGTCAACAGTGTGGACTGGTCCTCCAGGATGTGCTCCTCGCCGACCGGGGGTACAGCCCATGGCCACTACGCGATCCTGGTCCTCTGTAGTTGGGTCTCTTGGGCCCGCAGGCTCTTTGTGTCCGGTCGTCGTTGCTCGCCCTCGAGCACTGCAGCGACGAAATCGGAACCGTGAAGTTTGCACCAAGCAGCGGCTTCTTGGGCGCACTTCGTCGCGTAGTTCACTGCCCAACCAGCCCAGACCGGCGCTTGGTGGTCGGTAGCCTCACTGCCCCTTCCGCCCTGCGCCGCGGGTGCACCCACGACATCTGCCTCTTGACGCTAACGACCATCGACAGGCGATGACCGTTCCGAGAAATCCGGTGCTCCTGCACCGGTCTGGGGTCACCTTGCCAGCAAGGGCCGACCGGCGCGCTGATGATCTGTACCAGTGTGGGGAGGGCGCCTAAGTTGGGCGTCGTGACCGACTACGCGGTAAACCCTGAAACCTCAGAGCTGCTCGCAGTGTGGCGCACCAGTGATGGTTCGCTGGCCCGGGTTGTCGCTGGCGTCGAAGACACTGCGGCTGCGTGCCAGCTCGCGGCCTCGCTCACCAACCTGTCCGAGCAGTTGTGGCGTACCTACACCCACGCCGCCGAAGCTGCTGGCGACCCGTCCGAGGCGAACACCACCGCATGGCGCCGGAAGGCCAACCGAGACGCCTTCGAGCGCGTGCTCTCGGCGCTGAGCCAGCCGAACCTGCCCACCGGCGGGGCACTTCTTGTCTCCTACAATCCGGTCGAGGAGGCCGCGCACCGCGTCGGGCGGGCCCTGCACCAGCTGGGCGGTCCCGAGGTGTCCGCATCCGTCTCTGCTGACGTGTCCCTGGAGGTCGACGCAGTGAATCGCGCCGAGTTGGGTGACCTGAGCGGCCGGGCCGCCCAGGGCGCTCTGCTCTCGCGGCCCGACGCCTCACCCACCCAGGTCCAGGCGGCATGGGACGTGCTTGCGACCGGACCCATCGGGTCGGACTACGGCCAGTTGCTGGCCCTGGACCCGGCGGCGGCCTCGGTGGCCGCTGCCCAGTGGCTGCGGGGCGCCGCAATGGTCGCCGCGGACGTGGCTGGGGTGCACTGGACGGCGGTAGTCCAAGAGGCCGACAACATCCAGGCCCTGGCCTGCGAGAGCCCGACGCGGGTGCTGACCATGTTGGACGAAGGGTCCAGCGCCCCTGAGGTTGTCACCGCGATGGTGGCTGACGCATTGGCCGTGGCCGACGGCGTGATCCCCGACCTGACCGACCTTCTCGAGGAGGTCGACGATGCCCGCGAGCGTGCTGCAGAGTACGAGGACCAGGGCGTACCTGAGCAAGAGTTCTTGCCTACACGGCTCACGCCGCTGGACCCGCACCGGCCGGCTCCCGACCTGCTCGAGGACCTGATCGGCGGAATCGAAGGTGCCTTCTTGCTGTGGCGCGAGCACGATGACGATGACGATGGCGACGACGAGGTTCGATGGGCCGAGGCAGACTCGCAGGCAGCCGAGCGCTTCGACGCCGCGGTCCAAGCGCGGATGACGGGGTCGGACCTGACCGCCCTGTAGTTGCCACAGGCGCAGTGGACGCGACTGTGGGTGGGTGCGTCGGGATCTGCCCTGCACCGAGAAGAACACCTGTAACAACGGGAATAAGTCTCAGGCGCACGAGTTGGGCCAGCGGTTACAGGCCCAGTCGCCGGCCGGAGGAGCGTGGGTGGGTCCTGCCGCTGACCGACCACGCTGACCAGTCAGCGTCCGGCCAAGTCAGAGGTACGCAGCCGAGGTCGGCCAGGTCCGTGATGCTGTGCTCGGCGGCGCGGCTCAGGTAGGTCGCGAGCAAGCCGGCAGTCGCTGTCGCGTCGCCAAGCGCGCTGTGCTTGTCCTGGTGGGCGAGACGTTCGGCAGCCAGGCAGGCGTCGAGGCTGCCTCCCCCGAGCAGGCCGAGGCGGTAGGACAGACCCAGCGTGCACAAGGTCGGCCACGCGGGCGCAGTCGCGCCGAGTCGGGCGTACTCGGCAGTGAGGAAACCCAGGTCGAAGCGTGCGTTGTGCGCGACCACGACCGCTCCGTCGAGCCGGGCCGCGAGGTCGCCGGCCACATCCAGGAACCGGGGAGCGTCAAAGACATCCGCCCCACGAATGCCGTGCACGCGAGTCGGGCCAACGTCCCGTCCCGGGTTCAGCAGCGTGGTCCACGAGTCCAGCACGGTGCCGTCCGGCGCAGTGCGTACGACCGCGATCTCGACGACCCGGTCGCCCAGCCCGGGCGAGAACCCGGTCGTCTCCACGTCGAGCACGGCGAACGGGGTCCTGCCGAGCTCAGGTCGTGGGACCTGTCGTGGGACCGTGATCGGACGCATGGTGACGGTGCCAGCCGGCGAGTCGCACGGAAAGGGGAAGGCCGTGTGGGTGCCGGCCGGGTGCTGGTCTGCGCTGAGGTTGTCGAGGAGCCCGCGTAGCGCGTCCCACGCGCCGTCCACGTCGAGGCTGCGGGCGGCGAAGGCCTCGTTGAGCAGCTCGTCGGTGAGCTGGTCGTCGTACTTCTCGACGATCTTGGTTCCAACGCGCGAGGCAAGGGCAACTGGGTCGGGTAAGCCGTCGGCCAGGAGTGTGCGCAGATGTGTGATGGCGGTTGCGCGGTCGGCGCCGGTCATGGTGAGGCAGACGCCGTCCTGGGCGACGTCAACGCCTGCGCCGGTCAGGGCGACTGCGAGCGTGGACAGGATGCGGTCCCCGCGCCAGGCAAAGATGAGCGTGTCCACACCTGATGTGAACAGGGGGTCGTCGCCGAGGCCGAACCGCCTGAAGTTGGCGCGCCCTTCGGCGAGCAGCCGGACGGCCGCCGCGTCCAGGTATGCAGGCACGCCCGTGGCGCTGTAGATGGTGCGCATCTCCTGCCGTACCCGGTCGGCGACCTCGCCACCGGAGCCGGTGAACAGAGGTGGCCGGCCGCCAGACGAGCGGACCAGTTCGACGACCTTCGCCTGCGCGTCGACGGCCAGGACCTTCCAGCGGCGCCCGCCGAAGATGAGCAGCGAACCAGGCATCAGCGGGTAGTCGATGGGCAGGGTTCCCAGGGTCCTGCCGTGCGCGATGAGTCGGTACTCGTCTGCGGTGCGGAACGCGGCGTAGAAGCTGTAGTGGTTGACCAGGCGCTCCCCGGCGACGCCGAGCAGCAGCAGCCCGTCGCTGGCCTGAGTGATGAGGTCCATCTTCTCGGCGGCGAGCGCACGCAGCAGCATCTTGAACAGGGTTGGGGAGACCTGGGCGAACGGGCCGTGCAGGCAGAGCGTCTCGTGTGCCTGCAAAGGCGTGATCCCGCCGTGTTGGGCGATGAGCGACAGCAGCTGCTGGGTGAGCGTGGACAAGTGCAGCCCCCCGGAGTCGGGGGCCTCATTCCAGCGCTCCAGCAGCAGATTGACCATCGCGATGCTCTGCACGAGCTCGACACGTAGTGCGTCCGGGGGTGGGGTTTGCGGGGTGACCTGCTCCTCCGAGATGTACAGCCGCAGGGTGGCGGCCCCGCCACGGCGACCGGAGCGGCCCAGTCGCTGCCGGAGGCTGGAGACGGTGTGCGGCGCGCCGAGCTGCGCGATCGAGGACACGGATCCGATGTCGATGCCCATCTCCAGGGTGGACGTGCAGACCGCGCTCACCGGCTGGTCGCGGTCCTTGAGTCGGGCTTCGACGTGCTCGCGAAGATCCTTGGACAGGCTGCCGTGGTGCGGCACGAACTCGTTGGGGACCTGGGCGCGGTCGCAGCGTCGCTTCAGCAGGTCCGCGTAGATCTCCACGTTGCGCCGCGAGTTGGCGAAGATGAGGTTGTCGGTGCCGCGCAGCGTCGCAAACAGGTGGTCGGCGATGGCGAGCTGGTCGCCGGGGGTGATGTCCTCCGCCTCGACCTGTTCCCCGCGCGTTCCCGCTTTCTCTGCTGCCGCCGAGGACAGGTGCGCCGGGGTGGCTTCGTAGCCGCGCAGCTGTAGCTGTAGCTCCTGGGTGTCGTCCGCGGCTGTGATGACGGTGACTGCGTCCCCGCGCCCGGGCCTGAGAAACTCTGCCGCGGCGGCCATGTCGCCCAATGTGGCAGACAGCCCGATACGGGGAACGCGTCGACGGATGGCGAGCTCGACGCGGTGCAGCAGGGACTGCAGCTGCGCGCCGCGCTCGGCGCCGAGGAATGAGTGCATCTCGTCGATGACGACGTACCGCAGCCCGCCGAAGATGCGCCCGACCTTCGGCCCGTGGATGACTAGCAGCGCCTCGAGCGACTCTGGGGTGATGAGCAGCAGCCCGTCCGGGTTCGACAGGACCTTCGCCTTGCGAGAGCCGGCGACGTCGCCGTGCCAGCGGTGTACCGGGATGTCGAGGTGTTCGCAGAGCGCGTCAAGGCGGCCGTACTGGTCGTTGATGAGCGCCTTGAGCGGGCTGACGTACAACACCTGGACACCGGTCGCATTCGGCGTCGCGGGTTCAGGGACCACGCGACTGACAGACCGAGCGCGGTCCGGTCCGTCGCCGGCGTCGAGCAGCGCGGAGCAGATTGGTAGGAACGCGGCCTCCGTCTTCCCGGACGCGGTGGCCGCCGCGATGATCAGGTCACGGGTGCCGGCGAGAACCGGGCCCACAGCGCGTTCCTGCGCGTCCCGCAGCTCGCACCAGTTCTGCTCCCAGATCCAGCGCTGGATCTTCGGGTGCAGGTGGGTGAACGCCGACGAGGCCTGCCCGCCTGTCACTGGCGAAGCTTCTGTCTGCGGCGCAGCGTGGGCGGGGTCAGAGCTTGAAGGTGGCCAGGTCATCGTCATCGCCGCCCGCCGCGGACTGCTGACCCCACACTGCCGTCGATGCCGTGGATGACTCGGGGGCAGCTGAACCCTGAGCACTGGTTGCAGTGTTGCCGTCGGCCAGTTCAACTTCGGGCAGCGGGGCCAGGTCGGGGTTGCTCTCCGGCTCGAGGGCGACGGCTCCGACCAGCGGCGCCCAGCTGGTGCCGGGGTTCTGCTCAAGGACGGCGAGCAGGTTCACGAACTCCTTGATGGTGGTCCTTGGGGTGCGGAAGTACGCGTCGCCTATGCGGGTCGAGCAGTGCGTCATGAACGCGGTCAGGCCCTCGTCCGGGATGAGGTAGGCGGCCGGGTTGCCGGAAGCGAAGACATGCCGCAGCCGGGTGAGCAGGAGGTAGAAGTCCTCCGGGCTGAGGTTTGCCAGCCGCAGCACGGGCCCGCTGTAGTCGACGAGCCCGCCGGTGGCGTACGTGTTCTCGGCGAGCCGCGACTGCAGAGCGGCGTAGGAGTACAAGCCGCGGCGGGTATCGAGCAGGAAGTCGGGCGTGCCACCGAACACGAACCCGAGGTGGCCGGCGCTTCCTTGGAGGCTGTCGTTCAGGATGCGCAGGATCTGCTCGTAGTTGGAGTTGCGGGCCTGGGTGTTGGCGAGTTTGTACAGGTTGACCATCTCGTCCAGGCAGACCAACAGGCCTGAGTAGCCGGCCATGACGACGAACCGGGCAAGCAGCTTGAGCTGGTCGTAGAAGGTTGCGTCGTCCACGATCGTGCGCACGCCCAGCGCGGCCCTCGCGTCGGTGCGGGTGGAGAACTCGCCGCGCAGCCAGCGGACCGCGTCGCTTTGCAGCTGCTCGTTGCCGGTGTCGTGTCCACGCCAGTACGCGGCGATCACTTCGGCGAAGTCGTATCCGCCGGTCAGCTCGGACAGCTCGGCCAGCCGGGTGCGGATGACGACGTCGGGGCTGTCGCCGCTGCTGCGGGCTTCGGTGAGCGCGGCGGTGACGAAGCGTTCGACGATGCTGCTCATGGCGCCGCCGTCGGGCTTCGCGCGGGTGGACATGTTGCGCATCAGCTCGGCGTACAGGGATCGGGCCTGCCCGCCCGTGGCGTGCAGCCGGCGGTCCGGGGACAAGTCGGCGTGCACTGTGACGAGCTTGCGTTCCATCGCGATGGAACGCACCAAGTGCAAGAAGAACGTCTTGCCGGACCCGTACTCGCCAATCGCGAGCCGGAACGCTGAGCCGCCGTCGGCGATGCGCTCGATGTCGGCCAGCAGCGCCTTGACTTCCTCGGCACGGCCGACCTGGATGTGCTGCTGCCCGACGCGGGGCACGACGCCGGCGCGCAGCGCCTGCAGGATGGCGTCGCGTTCGCGGGGACGGATCATCGTGCCAGCGTTCGTTGAGTTGGTCGTGGTCATGCCAGCATCTCCTGCGCTACGTCGCGGTTGATTGTGATCGGGTCATCGCCGTCGGCGAACGGGTCGCCGACCGCGTCGTATGCGGCCTCGTTGAGCGTGTCCAGAGCACCATCAGGCAGTAGAGCAAATCCCGCGCACTCCGCCTCAAGCTCCGGTCGTGACCAGCTCCCGCGACCGGCGAGGGCACGCAGCAGGGCGGAGTGAGGACTGTCCAGTCCGGCAACCGGCGGCGCGCCCGCCGTCGCCGGAGGTGACGGGTCGAGGGCCTGGACCTGGTCGTCGTCGGCGAAGATCGAACCGAGCAGAGCGGACACGGCCGCGGTCTCCGCGAGCTTCGCCAGGATCAGCGCCTCGTCGAGCCGCACCACCGTGTGCTGGCCGGCCCCCGAAACAGGTCGCGGCGGGACACCGTACCCGGGCGCACCCGGGCTCTTTGGGCGCACAGTCACCGGCCCGGTTGCAGGCATGCCCCCCGTGGTGACGGCGTGCACCCTGCTGTACACCGAGGCAGGGTCGAGCCCCAGCAGCTTGAAGATCCTGGTCAGGGTGGTGACCTCGGCCGGGGAGACGACGCCGTCTGCTGCGGCGACCATGGTCAGGAAGTCGCCGATGGCGTTGCGTTGCGCGTCCTGGCGCAGATCGAGGCGTTTGGTGAGCCCGGTCAGCTTCGGTGGGCCAGCCAGCAACCAGGTCGTGTGCGCGTGCAGCCGCCGCCGTTCGGGCGCCGTCAGATGCATCGCGGTCTCGATGTGATCTCGCAGGTGCGTGGTCTCAGCGTCGGACGCATGCCCGTCGGCGACGCTGACGGCGGCAGCGAGGTGCAACAGGATCGTGGCGGCTGAGTAGGCGGGACTCGGCGCCGCAGGCTGGTCGGGCAGGGTCCGAAACAGGACGGCGGGCCCGGCCGCGAGTACTGAACCGCCGAGCCGGACGTCCGGTTCGAGGCCGACGCCCCGGGCGCCGAGCAACTGGGCGACAGCGACCGCGTCGGCCTTGGCTAGTCGGCCGGGTGTCGTTGTTGGCCAGAATGCGATGAGGTCGGCGCCCTCGATGAGCACCTGCACTTCTCCGGCGAGATGATGGTCGATGAATGCGGTCAGGCGGCCCAGTTCGCCGGCGGAGTCCGTGACGAGCTCTGGCGGGAGTAGCGCGGTCGCGGCGAGGGTGCCGTGCGCACGGGGGTTGCGCCCGAGGTAGCGGCTGTACGCGTCAAGGGCGTTCGTGCAGTCCTCAACGAGAGCGGCCAGCTTCTTGCTTGGCGCCGCCTGGGTGAACACGTCGGGGGTCTTCGTCAACAGTTGACCGCGCCCGATTCCGGCGCTGGCGGACTGGTAGGAGTACGTGAGCACCGACTTGGTGGCGCGGACGGTGAGTCCGGCGCCGTGTTTGGCGACGTACCGGGCGCGGAACAGGGCTTCGAACTCGTCCGGGCAGCGGGTCGCGGGCGTCCGCGGGTAGATCTCAGGGTGGAACTGGGCCCAGGCCAGCGCCCAGTCGACCGGTACAGGGGTGCCGTCGGTGGCGAACTGACCGATCGCGGCGCGTAGCCCCATCGGGACGTGCCACTTGTCCTGTGTCCGCACGGGTGGGGTGTTGGTGCTGGCGGTGTAGTAGTCGATCAGGTCAAGGAACCTGGTCGCGTACGAGTTGAAGGAGTGGTTGTTCCCGTAGAGGCCGAGCAGGCGGTCAACCTCGGCTCGGATGAGGGGCACCTCGTCCCGGGCAGGACCGGGCCTCGTGGAGTCGACGATGATGCGGCGTTCAAGACCGTAGAAGAACAGGAACGGCCAGGTGACAGGCACCTTCGGTTCGCGGCGACCGCCGGCGAGCCAGGCTAGGTACCCGGCGCGGGCCTGCGGGGTGATGTCGCTGTAGGACGGCCAATACCCTACGGTGCCCGCGGCCCAGTCGGGCCGCTTGAGGTCGACGTGCAGTTTCGGGTTGATGAGCGCGGGGTCGGTGCCACCACCGTTCGCGGCGCGCAGCTGCCGGCCGACGTACAGCATGCCGCCGGGCAGAACGAGCCCGGCAACCTCGACGGGGACGCCGGGCGGGACCCACCCATCCCTCCCGGGCCCGGCAATGGTGGTCGGAGGCAACGTGGGTGTGACGGTGAGGCGGGGCGCGGTGCGGGCAGGTGCCGGCGCGTGATCGGCAGCCGCGGGGCGAGTGCCTCGGCCGGCAGGCTGAAGCTGCCCGTTCCGCCCAAGCACGTTGGACGGCCCTCCGCTCTGGACCTCGGCTACCCGCCCGCTCTCGGGCTTGGTGACGACCTCGTCTAGGGAGCCGCGCCCATGTTGCAGAGGGCTGGACCGCACCTGGCTCCAGGCGGCCTGCCCGGTGACCGCACCGCTTGCGGCCCTGGTAAGCGCGTTGTAGACGGCGGTGATGCCAGACGCGTGCTTGCGGCGGTAGTGGACGAGCGTCTTGCCGGTGGCCGTCACGACTGCGAGCGTGCCGTTCTTGAGCATGGTTGGAGCGCGTAGGTCGAGTGCGGTGATCTCGCGTGCCTGGATGGTTCTGTTCTGGGCACCCAGGGCGCCCTGCGCGGCGAAGTTAGTGGCCTCCGCGGTGAACGTTTGACCGTCGAACGAGACTCGGGTGCCGTAGGCGTCGGCAGTGAGCGCAGTGGGCACCGCGGAGACCGGCGAGAGCGGTTCAACAGCCGCAGCTGGCTCTGGCTTCGAGAGGTGGGTGTGCGCGGTCCACGCATGACCGTCCCACCAGCGGAGTACGCCTGTCGAGCTGGGGTCCGGGTACCACGCAGCTGGTGCGACAGGCTCTGACATCTGTTTCCCCCTCGTCGCTGTCCGTACAGCGAGCAGTAGCCATCATCGTCCGTGGAGACCGTCCACGCGCAGCGAACTCAAGTTCCGAGCGCCGCCGTTTGAAGTGGTCCCGCTTCCGACGTTACTGGCACGCCCCGACAGCCTGGGCTCGACCGTAGTCTGCCCGACCAGCGCAGGAAGCCCCTGGCAGCGGGTGCGTCTGGTTCGCCAGACTTGACCGTCTTCGGTTCTGCCGGGCGGCGGCCACCATCCTCTGACAGACTCCAGGCCACCGCTGTTCGGGGGAGGCTGATGTGCAGGGTCATGAGGGGCGTCGTCGCTGTCGTAGACGCGACACCAGAGTCCGTGTTTGTCTGGTGGGCGAATGTCGGGTTGAAGCCGGCCCCGTCGATGGGTCGCCTGGGCGGTGCCTGGGTGCTGGGCGCTGGGGACGACAAGACCCTCGAGTCGTTGACCTTTGGGCGCATCGTCCTGCCGACGAAGGCCGGGCCGCTGGCGCTGAAGAGCGCCGGCCTGAGCCCCGACCGTCTCCTGGACGTGAACGCGACTGTGGCAGCTGCAACCGGGAGCCATTAGGTGCCAGGAAGCGTTCGACACTGAGCAGGCCCGGCGTCTCCCGTCCAAGCGTCTACGGGCCCCGGCCTGGCCGGCATTCCCCGCAGCTCTCGATGTGGAGCATCCACCGTCGTGGGTTGTGAGCTACGAGTACGACCACCGCCTGGACTCGGTCTTGTCCATTTCCCACTGGCTCGACGCGCTGTGCTCCGGCTGGGAAGACCTGGAGGAACAGCGCCTGAGCCGCAGTCTCCTGCGCAAGCTGGACGGCGACGACGAGCGTTCGCTGCCCGTCGTCCTGGTCGATGCGCCGTGAGCCTGAACTTCGTCGCGATCGATGTGGAGACTGCGAACTCGCAGCGGGGGTCCATCTGTTCATTCGGCCTGGCGGTCGTCGAGGACGGCGAGGTCGTGCGCACCGAGAGTTGGCTCACGCGGCCCCCGGGAGAGCTCGACTGGTTCGACAGGTTCAACATTGGCCTTCACGGCATCGCGCCAGCCATGGTGGCGGACGCCCCTGCGTTCAGTGAGCGCCTTGACCAGGTCTTGGAAGTCGTTGGGGACCGTCCTGTCGTCGCCCACAACGCGGCCTTCGACATCAGCGCGATACGGCAAGGCTGCGATGAGGATGAGCTGGACTGGCCCGAACTCACCTACGGGTGCACCCTGGTGCTGTCCCGGCGCATCCTGAGCCTGCTGTCATATCGGCTGCCCATCGTCTGCGCCACGCTGGACATCCCCCTCCTGGACCATCACGAGGCTGGCGCCGATGCGACCGCTGCCGCCCTCATCGCCCTCGAGCTGGCCCGCCTCCAACAGGCCGACAGCCTGGAGGAGCTCGCGTCCGGGGTTCAGGTGCGCCTCGGAAAGTTGAGCGGCCACGACTGGGCCGGGTGCGTTCGCTCCCCGTCGGGCAGTGGTGGCCGCGGGTACGGCGACGTCCCCGGTGCGAGCCAGGACGCCGACCCGGGCCATCCGCTCTACGGCCAGACGATGGTGTTCACCGGAGGCATGGCTTTGCGCCGGGAGGACGCGTGGGCCGCTGTCGCATCGCTGGGTGCCACCCCTGAGAAGAACGTCACCAAGCGCACCACGATGCTGGTTATCGGCGACGGGTTCGCCGGCAACTGTGTCGAGGAGTTCCACACCGGAAAGGCAGCCAAGGCCGTTCACTGGCAGGCCAAGGGCCACACCATCGAAGTGCTGACCGAGGGTGACTTCTTCGGGATGCTCGAAGAGAAGACATCCTCGGGCGCGCTTCCAAGCTGACGGCAGCGGTTGCATGGGCGGACGTGTTGGCAGCCCGACTGATCTAACAACCGCAACGCGCCGTATTCCTCCTTGCCGGAGCCCGCGGTCACAGATGAGGGCAACCACGGAACCTGGGGCTGCCTGCTCATCAGCCGGCAGGTCAGAGGCGAACAGGCCGCGCCCTGTCGGTGGAGGCGCTTAGGGCTCACGTATAAATTAGTTATGTTAGTTCGGGCGTGTCGTGCTTACCCGCAGGGGCGTTGACCGTGTAATTCCACTCGCCATGGAATTCGTGTC
>Ga0208355_1000574_pt1 | contig 16756 bp, 14 predicted proteins | sample NGESurdeep072012_6_FD_184458 | JGI IMG/M metagenome (GOLD analysis project Ga0208355, IMG submission 184458) | Arctic peat soil microbial communities from Barrow, Alaska - NGEE Surface sample 210-3 deep-072012 (SPAdes) | ecosystem: Environmental > Terrestrial > Soil > Wetlands > Peat ... | reverse complement strand
TGGGGTCGGCCAGGAACATTTCGAGCACGTCGATGAATTCGGTGCCCTTGACCGGATCGCCGCCGATGCCGACCGCGGTGGTCTGGCCGAGGCCCTCCTGGGTGGTCTGGAACACGGCCTCATAGGTCAGCGTGCCCGAGCGCGAAACGATGCCGACATTGCCCGGCTTGAAGATGTTCGCCGGCATGATGCCGATCTTGCATTCGCCAGCGGTCATCACGCCCGGGCAATTCGGCCCGATCAGCCGCGATTTCGATCCGGATAGCGAGCGCTTCACCCGCACCATGTCGAGCACCGGAATGCCCTCGGTGATGCAGACGATCAGCGGGATTTCGGCGTCGATGGCTTCGCAGATCGCGTCCGCAGCACCCGGCGGCGGCACGTAGATCACGCTGGCATTGGCGCCGGTCTTATCGCGCGCCTCGGCCACGGTGTCGAACACCGGCAGCCCGAGATGCACCGCACCGCCTTTGCCCGGCGAGGTGCCCCCGACCATTTTGGTGCCATAGGCGATCGCCGCTTCGGAATGAAACGTACCGTTCTTGCCGGTAAAACCCTGGCAGATGACTTTTGTATTCTTGTCGATCAGGATGGACATGGTTGAGGTTGCTTTCGCGAACGGTCGGTAAGGGGTCAGATGATCCGCCGATAAACGCCGGTGAGCACGTCGGCCCATCCTTCCGCGTCAGGCGAAAACTGGATTTTCATGGTGTAGGTGTTGTCGTCGAGAATTTCATAGACATGGCGCGCGTTGCCGCGCAGCGAGCCGCGCACGAGGGTCAACGTCTTGCCATTCCAGCCTCCGGAGGCCGGCGCCGGCGGGTAGTAGCCGAGTGAATCGTGCCAGAACAGCTTGTAGAGCCGGTCCTCGCGATCGTAGGTGAACACGCCATGCGTGGCGAAGGTTTCCTTGCCCTCGCGCATCTGACGGGTATCCTGAATCAGATAAAAGCCGTTGAGATCGATGCGTGCGACGACATGCGAGGTGGCGGGCCCTCCCGCGACCCAGCGCGACGGATGCACCGTCTCTTCCCCGTTCCACTCGCCCGCGAACGCCGCGAGCTTGCGATGCTCAGCGAGCGGCGTCGGCGCGGCGAGATGGTCCTCGGCCATTGGCTAGCTCCCCTTCACGGCCTTGACGATCTTCTGCGCGGCATCGTCGAGGTCGTCCGCGGACAGCACGTTGAGGCCGGATTCCCGGATGATCTTCTTGCCGGCGTCGACGTTGGTGCCCTCTAACCGCACCACCAGCGGCACTTTCAGGCCGACCTCCTTGACCGCGGCGACCACGCCTTCGGCGATGATGTCGCATTTCATGATGCCGCCGAAAATGTTGATCAGGATGCCCTTCACGTTGGGGTCGGCGGTGATGATCTTGAACGCCGCGGTGACCTTGGCCTTGTCGGCGCCGCCGCCGACGTCGAGGAAGTTCGCCGGCGCCATGCCATAGAGCTTGATGATGTCCATCGTCGCCATCGCAAGGCCTGCGCCATTGACCATGCAGCCGATGTTGCCGTCGAGGGTGACGTAATTGAGATCGTATTTCGACGCCTCGATTTCCTTGGCGTCTTCCTCGGTCTCGTCGCGCAGCGCCACCACGTCGGGGTGACGATAAAGCGCGTTGTCGTCGAACGACACCTTGGCGTCGAGCACCCGCAGATCGCCCTGCCTGGTGACGACCAGCGGGTTGATCTCGAGCATCGCCATGTCCTTGGCGACGAAGGCTGTATAGAGCTGCGCCACCAGTCTTTCCGCCTGTTTGGCGAGATCGCCCTTGAGGCCCAAAGCCTTGGCGACGGTGCGGCCGTGGTGGCCCATGATGCCGGTCGCGGGATCGACCGAGAAGGTCACGATCTTCTCCGGCGTGCTGTGCGCGACGTCCTCGATGTTGACGCCGCCTTCGGTGGAGACCACGAACGACACTTCGGAGGTTTCGCGGTTGACCAGGATCGAGAGATAGAACTCCTTGTCGATCTCGGAGCCTTCCTCGATGTAAAGACGATTGACCTGCTTGCCATGCGGCCCGGTCTGCACCGTCACCAGCGTGGCGCCGAGCATCTGCTTTACATATTCATTGACCTCGGCAACCGACTTGGCGATGCGCACGCCGCCCTTGTCGCCGGCGGAGGCTTCCTTGAACTTGCCCTTGCCGCGGCCGCCGGCGTGGATCTGGCTCTTTACCACCCAGACCGGACCGCCGAGCGCTTTCGCGGCGGCATCAGAATCGGCAGCCCGCAGCACCGGCACGCCCTTCGAGATCGGCACCCCGAATTCATGCAGCAGCGACTTGGCCTGATACTCGTGAATATTCATGTGACGGCTCCCGAAGCCCCGAACGATGGATTTCGATTGATTGGCTAACCCTGAGCGCGATCAGCGGCCGAGCAGATCCGGCGCGATCTTCTTGCAGGCATCGACCAGACCCTGCACCGCGCCGACCGACTTGTCGAATGCTTCGCGGTCCTTGCCGGCCAGTTCGATCTCGACAATGCGCTCGACCCCTTTCGATCCGATCACAACGGGCACGCCGACATACATGTCCTTCACGCCGTATTCGCCGTTGAGGTAGGCGGCGCAGGGCAGCACGCGCTTCTTGTCGCGCAGGTAGCTCTCGGCCATCGCAATCGCGGATGCGGCCGGCGCGTAGAATGCCGATCCGGTCTTCAAGAGGTTGACGATCTCGGCGCCGCCGTTGCGGGTGCGGTCGACGATCTCGTCGATCCGCGCCTGCGAGGTCCAGCCCATCTTCACCAGATCGGGCAGCGGAATGCCGGCCACCGTGGAGTATCGCACCAGCGGCACCATGGTGTCGCCATGGCCGCCAAGCACGAAGGCGGTGACGTCTTCGACCGAGACGTTGAACTCGTCGGCAAGGAAAAAGCGGAAGCGCGAGGAATCCAGCACGCCCGCCATGCCCACTACCTTCTTGTGCGGCATTCCCGAGGCCTTCTGCAGCGCCCACACCATGGCATCGAGCGGATTGGTGATGCAGATGACGAAGGCGTCGGGGGCATATTTCTTGATGCCGGCGCCGACCTGTTCCATCACCTTGAGATTGATGCTCAGGAGATCGTCGCGGCTCATGCCGGGCTTGCGCGGCACGCCGGCGGTGACGATGCAGACCTTGGCGTTATCCAGCGCCTCATAGGAATTGGCGCCGGTGAAATGCGCGTCGAACCCGTCGACGGGTGAGGATTGCGCGATATCGAGCGATTTGCCCTGCGGCACGCCCTCGGCGATGTCGAACATCACGACATCGCCCAGTTCCTTCAGGCCGATGAGGTGAGCCAACGTTCCGCCGATCTGGCCGGAGCCAATCAAAGCAATCTTGTCGCGCGCCATGGGAAATCTGTCCTTTGAACACGAAGAAGGAGGGTGGAAGGAAGCTGAGTGGCTGGTTATCCCTTTCGACCGACCCGTTCAAGTCGCGCCATGCGCAATTGTCGGTCCTGCCTTGATTTCGATCAGGACCATCCTGCCGTTGTCATTCCGGGGCGTGAGCCCTTTGCGAGCGAACCCGGAATCCATAACCATGACCGGGAGTATGGATTCCGGGCTCGCGCTACGCGGGCCCCGGAATGACAATTAATCGCCGTCTACGTCTCCACCAATCCGGTGCTGGAGCCGCTCGCCGCGGAATCCTTGTGCCCGTGGGGCAGCGCCAGATAGGATTCCGAACTCATCTCGATCAGCCGCGACGAGGTCCGCTTGAACTCGTTCGCCTCATGGCCCTCGGTCGCAAGATACAGTGACACCGGATTGGCCGCCGCCGATGCCATCACCTTCACCGCGTTGTCGTAAAGCGCGTCGATCAGCGCGATGAACCGCTTGGCGGCGTTGCGCTCGGCGTAATCCATCACAGGAATGCGGTCGATCATGATGGTGTGATAGTCGCGCGCGAGCCGAAGGTAGTCCGGCGCGGCGAGCGGCTTTTCGCACAGATCCGCGAACGAAAATCGTGCGACGCCATCCGCCGAGCACGGCACATGCAGAATTCGGCCCTTGATCGAAATATCGCGCGGCTTGCAGGGCGCATTACCGGTCATCGTCGCCCACGCTTTGTCGAGCGCGGCATCGGCGTCGCGGTCCGCCGGCATCAGCCACATTTTCACGCCCGCGAGCTTTTCCAGCCGGAAATCGGTGCGCGCATCCAGCTGCCGCACATCCATATGCGCCGCTATCTGCGCGATGAAGGGCAGGAACAGCGCCCGGTTCAGTCCTCCCTTGTAGAGATCCTCGGGCGCGACGTTGGATGTTGCCACCACCACGGTGCCGAGTTCGAACAGCTTTGAAAACAGCCGTCCCAGGATCATCGCGTCGGCGATGTCGGTGACATGAAATTCGTCGAAGCACAAAAGCCAGGCCTGGTCGAAAATCGACGCGGCGGTGCGCGCGATCACATCGCCGTCGGCGATCTCGCCGCGCGCGATATTCTGACGAAAGCCGTAGATCCTCTCATGCACCTCGGCCATGAATTCGTGGAAGTGGGCGCGGCGCTTGTGCGCGACCAGACTTTGCTGAAAAAACAGATCCATCAGCATGGTCTTGCCGCGCCCGACCTCGCCGTGAACGTAGAGGCCGCGCGGCGGCGCGTCGTCCGCAAACAACCGGCCCAGCAGGCCTTGCTTGCTTAGCGGCTTGTAGCGCGCCAGCCGCTGCTCAAGGCCGGCGAACGCCTCGGCGGCCTCCGCCTGCGCGGCGTCGGGCTCTATTGCGCCGGAGGACACGAGGCTCTGATAGTGGGCGCGGAACGAGGCGGGCGGGGTGAACAGCATGGCCCCCCTTACGGCCCCAGCGCGGAGAAAATTGCAAGCCGTGAATTGGTGCAGGGGCTATGCGCGTCTTCCCCTCTCCCGCTTGCGGGGGAGGGTCGGGGTGGGGGCCGGCCCCGGTTTACGGCAATCCGTCATACCCGCGAATGCGGGTATCCAGTACGCCGCGGCGCTTCGATTCCATCACCGGCGCCTCTGGAATACCGGGTCGCCCGGTCAAGCCGGGCGATGACAGCTGAAATGCAGCATGGACATCACGCGCTCAGCGCGTAGGAATCCTCGACCACATAGGGCCCGCCGCCAGTGGACGCCCGCGACGAGAACAGTACAAATCGCGACGCCGTGAACACCCGGGTCGGAAAATACCCGCGTACCGACAGATAATCGGCGACGTCCTGGTTGGAGGCGTCGCGCAGCCGCGCCAGCGTTACATGCGGCGTGAATTTGCGCCCCTCCGGATCGAGCCCGAAACGCTGCATCAATCGCTCGAGCTCGGCCTGCAGCTCGATCAACGGCCGGCTCGGCACGATGGACGCCACCACCGCGCGCGGCTTGCGCCCGCCGAAGCTCGACAGGCCCTGCAGCGCGACGTCGAACGGCTTGCGATTGATCCGGAACAGCAGCGAGGCGATTTCATTCGCCGCAACGCCGTCGATATCGCCGATGAAGCGCAAGGTGACGTGATAATTTTCGGGATCGATCCAGCGCGCGCCCGGCAGGCCGCCACGCAAATTGGAAAGCGTCTGGCCGATCTCGGCCGGAATTTCCAGTCCAGTGAACAAACGCGGCATCGCAAGACTCCCGATGCTAAGGCATGATCCCGAGAAGTGGATACCGGTTTTCATGCCCTGTAACAAAGTCCGGTAACGAATCACCGATCATTATTTTTACCGCAGTTATGCGACTCTGCGAAGCATCCGCGGTTCCGGAACGCAAAGCTTCCGGGAAAACACGGCATTAGGGTTATCGCTGCCCGTTTTTCAACTGCGTTGCCCGGATATCGCGCCAAGAAATGCCTCGACGGTAGGCAGGATATTCTTGACGATCACGTCGACGCCCTCCGCCGTCGGATGCAAGCCGTCCGACTGATTGAGCCTGGCGTCTGCAGCGACGCCCTCCAGGAAAAACGGATACAGCGGCACCCCAAACGATTTCGCGAGATCCGGATAGATCGCGTTGAAACGGGCCGAATAGTCACTTCCGTAATTCGGCGGCGCAACCATCCCGCACAGGAGAACCGCGATCTTGCGCGCCTTCAGCCGCGTCAGAATGTCTGATAGCGCCGCGCGGGTGACCGCCGGATCGGTGCCGCGCAGGGCATCGTTGGCGCCGAGTTCGACGATGACGGCCTGGGTTCCCTCAGGCACCGACCAGTCGAGCCGGTCGCGACCGCCAGAACTGGTGTCGCCGGAGACCCCGGCATTGATCATATCTACCGTTATCCCTTTGATTTCTAAAGATTTTTGTAGCCGCTCCGGGAATGCCGAGGACGCCGAAAGGCCAAGGCCCGCACTCAGCGAATCGCCCAATATGACCAGCTTGATCGGTTTTGTCATCGCGGCGGCCGGGGATTGGGCAAATGCTGTTCCCGCCATCAGAACCAGGCCCAACACAAGCATGTGCACGAACATCGCTGCCTGCCTCTCGACCCGGCTGCCGGAAGTGCCATATGACCGAGCCATGGACAGTCTCATCGAACCCTCGTCGCTGGCCGGTCTTGAGCCGGACACCATCTCCATCTCGAACGTCAACCTCTCGCTCGGCGCGGGCGCGGCGCGCGTCCACATCCTCAAGGATATCAGCCTGCGCGTGGCATCAGGTGAAGCGCTCGGCCTGATCGGGCCTTCAGGCTCGGGGAAATCCACCTTGCTGATGGTGATGGCGGGACTGGAGCGTCCCGACAGCGGAGAAGTGGTGGTCAACGGCACCCCTTTCAATGCCCTCGACGAGGACGCGCTCGCTCGCTTCCGTGGCCGCCAGGTCGGCATCGTATTCCAGTCGTTTCATCTGATTCCGACCATGACGGCGCTGGAAAATGTCGCGGTACCGCTGGAGCTGGCCGGCAATCCCGATGCGTCACAGCGCGCGGCGCAGGAACTGACATCGGTCGGTCTCGGCGACCGCCTGCATCATTATCCCACGCAATTGTCCGGCGGCGAGCAGCAGCGCGTCGCACTTGCCCGCGCTCTGGCGCCCGATCCCGCCATCCTGGTGGCCGACGAGCCCACCGGCAATCTCGACGAAGCCACCGGCAAGCAGATCGTCGATCTGCTGTTCACCAAACACGCCGAGCGCGGCATGACGCTGGTGCTGGTGACCCACGACACGTCGCTGGCGCAGCGCTGCGATCGCGTGGTGCGGCTGCGCTCGGGCAGGATCGATGGACAGCCTGCGGATCGCAAAGCCGCTTCATGACCGTTGTTTCCGAACCCATTCAAGGCGGCCGCGCGGCGTCGCTTGCCTTGCGTTACGCCTTGCGCGAATTGCGCGGGGGCTTGCGCGGCTTTTACGTTTTCATCGCCTGCATCGCGCTCGGCGTGATGGCGATTGCCGGCGTCGGCTCGGTCGCAGCAAGCCTCGGCGAGGGACTGGCGCGCGAAGGCCGCACCCTGCTTGGCGGCGACGTGGCATTTTCCCTGATCCAGCGCGAAGCCAAACCGGGTGAAGTCGCGTTTCTCCGTTCGCGCGGCGAAGTCTCTGTCGCGGCGACGTTGCGCGCCATGGCGCGCACCGGCGACGGCCGGCTCGCACTGGTCGAACTCAAGGCCGTCGATGCTGCCTACCCGATGCTGGGCGAGCTGACGCTCGATCCCCCCATGCCGATGGCCGATCTGCTGGCCGAGCGGCAAGAAGCATCGGACACTGCGTTCGGCGCGGCTGTTGATTCGACCTTGCTGGCGCGGCTCGATCTCGAGGTCGGCGACCGCGTCAGCATCGGCAGCGCGACGTTTCAAATCCGCAGCGTCGTCGGCGCCGAGCCGGACAAGCTCGCCGGCGGCGTCGGTCTGGGTCCGCGGTTTCTGGTCAGCGAAGCCGGGCTGCGCGCGACCGAGCTGTTGCAGCCCGGCAGCCTGGTGCGCTGGATCTATCGGGTCAAGCTGCCGGACAACGCCGCCGACGATCGCGCCGCGACCGCGCTGACTGACGATGCGAGAAGCGCATTGCCGGAAGCCGGCTGGGAGATTCGCAGTCGCAGCAACGCCTCGCCGCAGCTCGAGCGCACCATCAGCCGCTTCACCCAGTTTCTCACTTTGGTCGGCCTCGCCGCGCTGCTGGTCGGCGGCGTCGGCGTCGCCAATGCCGTCAAAAGTCATATCGATCGACGCCGCGACGTCATCGCCGTGTTCAAGGCGCTGGGCGCCACCGGCCGCGACGTCTTCACCATCTATCTCACGCAAGTCGTCGTGCTCGCCGTGATCGGTTCGGTGATCGGGCTAGCCGTCGGCGCGGCGCTGCCGTTCATCATCGTCGGCGTGTTCGGCAAGCTGCTGCCGCTGCCGGTGGTGCCGGCGCTGCATCCCGATGAACTCGCACTGTCGTTCGTCTACGGTCTTTTGACCGCGCTCGCCTTCGGGCTGTGGCCGCTCGGCCGCGTGCATGACGTGCCGGTGGCGGCACTGTTTCGCGAAGCGGTGACCAGCGAGTGGCATCGCCCGCGCTGGCGCTATCTGGCCTTGATGGCCGTGGTGATCGCGTTACTGATCGCGGTGGCGATCGGGCTCGCCTACGACAAGCGTGTCGCGGCCGTGTTCGTCGCATCCTCGATCGTGGTGTTCGCGCTGCTGCGCGGCATCGCCGCCGGCCTGATGGCGCTGGCGCGACGTCTGCCGCGCACCCGCATCACCATGCTTCGATTGGCGATCGCCAATATCTACCGGCCCGGCGCGCTGACCCCGTCGGTGGTGATGTCGCTTGGCCTCGGTTTGGCGGTGCTGGTCACGATCACGCAGATCGACGGCAATCTGCGGCGGCAATTCATGGCCGCGCTGCCCGACCGCGCGCCGTCGTTCTATTTCATCGATATTCCCACCACCGAAGCCGGCCGCTTCGGCGCATTCCTCAAACAGACCGCGCCGCAATCCACCGTCGAGGACGTGCCGATGCTGCGCGGGCGCATCGTCGCAGCCCGCGGCGTCAAGGCGGAAGACCTCAAGCCTTCGACCGACGCCGAATGGGTGCTGCAGAGCGACCGCGGCCTGACCTATACCGGAGAAATCCCGAAGGGCTCGAAGGTGGTCGAGGGCAAATGGTGGGGCGCCGACTATGACGGTCCGCCGCTGGTCTCGATGGAAAAGAAGATCGCCGACGGGCTCAAGCTGAAGATCGGCGACGAGGTCGTCGTCAATGTGCTCGGCCGCGATATCCCCGCCACGATCGGCAATATGCGCACCGTGGACTGGCAAAGCCTCGGCATCAATTTCGTGCTGGTGTTCTCCCCCAACGCCTTCAAGGGTGCACCGCATACCCATATCGCAACGCTGACCGAGACCCATCCGGACTCCGCCGGCGACGCCCGGATCATCAAATCGGTGGCCGACGCTTTCCCGATGGTGACGAGCGTGCGGGTCCGCGAGGCGCTGGAAACCATCGGCACGGTGGTCACCAATCTGGTGCTGGCGATCCGCGGCGCCAGCGCGGTCACGTTGATCTCTGCCATTCTGGTGCTGGGCGGAGCGCTCGCCGCCGGCCATCGCCATCGGGTCTACGACGCGGTGATCCTGAAGACCCTCGGCGCAACCCGGGCGCGGCTGCTCGGCGCCTACGCGCTGGAATATCTGATGATCGGCTTTGCCACCGCGATTTTCGGCGTGATCGCAGGCTCCGTCGCGGCCTGGCTGATCGTGACCCGGCTGATGACGCTGAGCTTCATCTGGCAGGCCGGCAGCGCCGCCGGCGTGGTGGTGGCGGCGCTGATCGTCACGGTGGGACTGGGCCTCGCCGGCACTTTGCTGGCGCTGAACCAGAAGCCGGCCACGGTGCTGCGGAATTTATGACAAATTGAAGCAACCGGCGCCGACGCAGCGCCAATTCCGGCTTTCAGGCGGTTGCTGGCGGCAGCGGTGTCCGCTTTGCCCGAATTCCTGGCTTGCGGAGCGACATTCAGCCGCGCATGGAAGCTTGCAGTGAATGTGCTAGTTTCCCACATATCAGCTTGGGTCAGATGCCGATTAGATGACGTAAAGTTAATGTCAGCAGATGGCGGTATCTGGGATAGATTTCTTAGCCGGCGCCGCAAACCCTTTGCGCTCCGCCGGACAACCAACGGGAATTCGACCATGTCGGACCTAGACCGTAACTATGCTTCTCCTTTCGGCCGGGCCGCCGGGCGTACTGACGCCGCGGCCGTCGATGCCGGTCTGCGCGCCTACATGCTGCGCATCTACAACTACATGAGCATCGGCCTGGCCATCACCGGCCTCGCCGCGCTCGGCGTCTACATGGCGGCGGTGACAACCGATCCGGCCGGCGCCGCGGCCAAGATCGGCAACGCCTTCCTGACGCCGTTCGGCTACGCGATGTTCGTGAGCCCGCTGAAATGGCTGTTCATCCTGGCACCGCTGGGGATGGTGATGGTGATCTCGGCCGGCATCGACCGCCTCAAGCCCGCGACGGCCCAGATGCTGTTCTGGGTGTTCTCGGCGCTGATGGGCATTTCGCTGTCGTCGATCTTCCTGGTGTATACGCACACCTCGATCGTGCGGGTGTTCTTCATCACCGCGGCCACATTCGGCGCGCTGAGCCTCTACGGCTACACCACCAAGCGTGACATGACCGGAATAGGATCGTTCCTGTTCATGGGCCTGATCGGCATCATCATCGCGAGCCTGGTCAATCTCTTCCTTGCCAGTTCGATGCTGCAGTTCATCGTGTCGGTGGTCGGCGTGCTGGTGTTTGCGGGCCTCACCGCGTGGGATACCCAGCGGCTGAAGAACGACTACATCTACGGCTATGCCTCGCAGGGCGGTGACGTGGCGGAACGTGCGGCGATCACAGGTGCGCTATCGCTCTACCTCAACTTCATCAACCTGTTCACGCTGCTGCTGCAACTGCTCGGCCAGCGCGACTGATCGCTTCCGCATTGGCGGACGAATTCAAGCCCCGGCCTTGCAGCCGGGGCTTTTCTTTTGCCGAAAGCAAAAATAGTCTGCGCGCCATGTCCTCGCTCGAAATCAGGCCCGCCGCCGCGGCCGACCTCCCCTTCATTACCGATATTTACGACCACGCGGTCCGTTACGGCACCGCAACGTTCGAGCTGATCCCGCCGGATCTGGCCGAGATGACGCGGCGCTTCGGCGTGCTGATGGACGGCGGCTTTCCCTATCTGGTCGCCGCCCTCGAAGGCCGCGTGGTCGGATACGCCTATGCGGGGGCCTACCGGCCGCGGCCGGCCTATCGCTTCACCGTGGAGAATTCGGTCTATCTTCAGCCTGCTCGCCATCGACGCGGGATCGGCCTGCAATTGCTGCAAAGGCTGATCGACGACTGCGAGGCGCGCGGCTATCGGCAGATGATCGCGGTGATCGGCGATTCCGCCAACGCCGGATCGATCGGCGTCCACACGAGGTGCGGATTCCAGATGATCGGGACACATCCGAATGTCGGCTTCAAGTTCGGCCGCTGGCTCGATACCGTGATGATGCAGCGCGCGCTTGGCGACGGCGCCACCACGCTGCCCGCTGACGGCGCTCTGCGTTAGAGTTTCGACATTCCGGTAACGGAGCTGCGCTCCCTCTCCCGATAAGAGAGGTGAAACTGAATTCGGAGCTCGCTAGACCACCGCCAGCTTGCGGTCAATCACCAGCAGTACGCGATCGAGCTCGTGCCCGCGGCGCAGGATCAGCCCGCTCGCCGAGATCACGCTGTAGATGCCCTGCTTGCGCGCGAGCCGCGGATCTTTTTCGATGCGATAGATCGGCACTTCCGAGGCGCGGCGGAACACCGAGAACACCGCGCGGTCTCTGAGAAAGTCGATGGCATAGTCGCGCCACTCGCCATCGGCGACCATGCGCCCGTACAGATTCAGGATACGATTGAGTTCGAGACGATTGAATGTCACCCGGCTTGGCAAAGGACCCGCAGCGGCATTGCGCGCCGCTGCGCGACTCTCGCTTGGATCGGCTTCCTCCGACATCGAACTCATGGAGCGCCTCCTGTCATATCTCAGGCATGATCTTCTTTCGAAAGCCAGTTTCCACCTTTCAGGACCATGCCGTGCGGACATGATCGCGCCAACGGCGGGCCGCTGCAAGAGGGCCGTGGCGAGAGCGCCTAAATTCTCACGCGACGGATTGTCCGTGCCCCCTGTCCGGCCAGAAACATACCGTCACAGGATCGTTAGCGGAATCATAATATCGCCCTACTTCCGCCCAGCGGGCGCCCTGCTGGCTTGCGACAAGAAAACACTGCGTTGGCCCGGTCCTTTCGGTTCCGGATTCCTCAGCCCCCAGCCCCCCGGGGTCGTCGGGATCGGGCCTGTTCGCAGCATAGCTTATCCCATACTGGGCCAACGAGAGTTGGTCCTTTTTCTTTTGGACTACAGCTATTTGACCGGTGGTCTTTTTGCGCCGCGCCGGGCGCGCCATCGCCTCGTGACAACATTCCAGCCGCCGACTTCAGCCAATTATGTACAATATTGCGACAGGTGAGTTCGCGACCGCGATTCTGGCGTATGTGGACGGCGTCGGCAAATTCACCATGACGAAGCAATAGCACCGCCCCGCTGAAAGCAAGTCATCGGTCTCCCGGCACAAGAAAGGCCGACGAGACAATCAGTGAAGCGACGTGTAGGCCGCACCGAGCATCGGGCCGGGCTTGTCGCGATTGCCGTCCTGGACATAGACCACCGCGGCATCGACGCCCTCGCGGGAAATATTCTCCAGCGGCACCGTCCAGCTGCCGGAACTGCCGTTCCAGTCACCTACCTTGAGCAGGTTACGCACCACGTTGTAGTAGGTGAGTTCGCGGCCGCGATTTTCCCCGCGACCGATTGAAATCGGCACCGCTTTCGAGATCGAACCGATCCAGACTTCGCCGTGCATCGCGGCGGGACCCTTGCTGGAGGCCGCTACCGAAACAGTTATCTGCTTGCCGGCCAGCGTCATCGTGACCGGCACTGACATCACGCCATCGGCCTTTTTGGTGGCGCCGATGGCGCTTTCGATACCGGCGCGATCGCTGCCGATCACATGTGCAGATCCATTGACGACAACCTGCGGCGTGTAAACGTCGCGATCGCCACGCATCTGGGAATAGGCCTTCTGGCGCGCGCTGAAGCGCGCATCCGCCAGCGTATCCTTCCAGCCGAGATAATCCCAGTAGTCGATCGGCATGCTCAGCGCGATGACCGATGGATCCTTGGCCAGTTCACCGAGAAGCTTGTCGGCGGGCGGGCATGACGAGCATCCTTGCGATGTGAACAGCTCCACCACCGCGCGCGGTTCGGCATGGGCCGGACGGATGATTGCAACGATCGCGCAGACGCCGAGCGCACCCGACCATCGCGAAATACAGTTATGGGCCATGATCGCTGTCATACTGGAAACCGAGAAACTCCCGCATCGTCGCCGTTAATACATTGCGGCACTTGACCGTGCCGGCCTTCCAACGCGAGAAGGCGACCCTTCATAGGCCGCCTCCCCTCCACCCGCTACTCACTTCGCGGTGAGGCATCGATCACAATTGGCATTACGCCGCCAGTTTGCGCAGCACGTAATGCAGGATGCCGCCGTTTCGGTAATATTCGAGCTCGTCGAGCGTATCGATCCGGCACAGCAGCGAAACGCGCCGCAGCGAGCCGTCGCCGGACACGATCTCCGCCGTCAGCTTCTGGCGCGGTTTCAGATCGCCCTGCAGCCCGCGAATCGTCACCGTCTCATCGCCCTTCAGCCCGAGCGACGGCCATGATGCGCCGTCCTCGAAGGTGAGCGGCAGCACGCCCATGCCAACGAGATTGGAGCGATGGATACGCTCAAAACTTTGGCAAATCACGGCGCGGACGCCGAGCAGCCGCGTTCCCTTCGCGGCCCAGTCCCGCGACGAGCCATTGCCGTATTCGGCGCCGGCAAACACCACCAGCGGCACTTTCTCGGCCTGATACTTCATCGCTGCATCGTAGATCGACATCTGCTCGCCGTCGGGCCAGTGCTTGGTCAGGCCGCCTTCGGGAATATTGCCGTCGGCGCCCTTCAGCATGAAGTTCTTGATGCGGATATTGGCGAAGGTGCCGCGCATCATGATTTCGTGGTTGCCGCGCCGCGTGCCGTATTGATTGAAGTCGGCCGGGCGCACCTGATGCTCGGACAGATATTTCCCGGCAGGCGATGTCAGCTTGATCGCGCCGGCCGGCGAGATGTGATCGGTGGTGATCTTGTCGCCGAACATCGCCAGAATATGCGCATCGACAACGTCGACGATCGGTTCCGGCTCTTTCTTCATGCCTTCGAAATAAGGCGGGTTTTGAACGTAGGTCGAACTCATGTTCCAGCGATAGGTTTCGCTTTCGACGGTCTTGATCTTGCGCCAGTTGGTGTCGCCCTTGAACACATTGGCATAGCGCTTCTTGAAGATCGCCGCGGTCACGAACTTCTTCATCAAGGCGTTGATTTCCTTCGTCGTCGGCCAGATGTCCTTTAGATAAACTGGCTTGCCGTCCTTGCCGTTGCCGATCGGCTCGACCGCGAGATTCTTGGTCACCGTTCCCGCCAGCGCATAGGCCACCACCAGCGGCGGCGACGCCAGATAATTGGCCTGCACGTCCGGACTGACGCGACCTTCGAAGTTGCGGTTACCCGACAGCACTGCGGCGCCGATGATGCCGTTGTCGTTGATCGACTTCGAAATCTCTTCCGGCAGCGGCCCGGAATTGCCGATGCAGGTGGTGCAGCCGAAGCCGACCAGATTGAATCCGACCTTGTCGAGATCGAGCTGCAGCCCGGAATTGGAAAGATATTCCGCAACCACCTGACTGCCCGGCGCCAGCGACGTCTTGACCCAGGGTTTTGCGGTGAGGCCCCTGGCGGCGGCGTTGCGCGCCAAGAGTCCCGCGCCGATCAGCACGCTTGGATTGGAGGTGTTGGTGCATGACGTGATTGCCGCGATCACCACATCGCCATGGCCGAGATCGAAATTGCGATTCTCGACCGGATAGCGCTTCGACGCATCGGCGGCCTTCTTGTATTCGCTGGTCATCGCCGCGGCAAAACCTTCCGCGACCACGGGCAGCGCAACGCGGCCCTCGGGGCGTTTCGGCCCGGCCATCGAGGGCACGACGTCGCCGAGATCGAGCGTCAGCGTTTCCGTAAACACCGGATCGGGCGATTTGGCGGTGCGGAACAGACCCTGCGCCTTGGCGTAGGCGGTCACCAGCGCGACACGCGCCGGTGCACGGCCCGAGGTCTTGAGATAGTCGATGGTCTCGGCATCGACCGGGAAGAAGCCACAGGTCGCGCCATATTCCGGCGCCATATTGCCGATGGTCGCCTTGTCCGCCACCGAGAGATGGTCGAGACCGGGGCCGAAAAATTCAACGAATTTTCCGACCACGCCCTGCTTGCGCAGCATCTGCGTCACCGTCAGCACCAGATCTGTGGCGGTGACGCCTTCCTTCATCTGCCCCTTGAGCTTGAAGCCGACCACTTCCGGCAGCAACATCGACAGCGGCTGGCCGAGCATCGCGGCTTCCGCCTCGATGCCGCCGACGCCCCAGCCGAGCACCGCAAGGCCGTTAACCATGGTGGTGTGCGAATCGGTGCCGACCAGCGAATCCGGATAAGCGACCTCGAAGGTGCCTGTCTTCTTGCCGACCTTCATCTTCTCCTTGCGGGTCCACACCGTCTGCGCGAGATATTCGAGATTGACCTGATGGCAGATGCCGGTGCCGGGCGGCACCACGGAGAAATTCGAGAACGCCTTCTGGCCCCATTTCAGGAACTCGTAGCGCTCCTGATTCTGCTTGTATTCCTCGACGACATTCTTGCCGAACGCCTTGTTGTCGCCGAAGAAGTTCACGATCACGCTGTGGTCGATCACGAGATCGACCGGCACCAGCGGATTGATCTTCTCCGCATCGCCGCCGAGCGCCTGCATGGCATTGCGCATCGCCGCGAGATCGACCACCGCCGGCACGCCGGTGAAATCCTGCATCAGCACCCGCGCCGGGCGGAATGCGATTTCATGCTCGAACGCGCGCTTCTTCAGCCACTTCGCGACCGCAACGATGTCGTCCTTCTTGACGGTGCGGCCGTCTTCATTGCGCAGCAGGTTTTCCAGCAGCACCTTCATGGAATAAGGAAGCCGGGAGATTCCCTTCAGACCGTTTTTCTCGGCGGCGGGCAGGCTATAATAGACGTAGGTCTTGCCGCCGACCTTGAGGGTCTTCTGGCATTTGAAGCTGTCGAGCGAGGTCATGTGAGGCAATCCCAATTCATAGTTATACCCGGCGAGGGTATCAAAACACCGTTGGCAAGGCTTGGTCGGATGGCTTGCAGCCGCGGATTGTGTGCTGCATCAAGTTCCGGCTTATAGAATCTTTCCTGTGGCACCGCCACACCGTCAATCGTGCCGCAGCAATGCGTCATCAACTCCCTCTTCAACCCCTTTAGAGGGCAACAGGCGGCTCTTGGGACGCGGCGTTAGGTGTTGCGGGGCGGCCGGGAGGTGTTCTGCGGCCTCGATTTTGAAGCCTGCTCGGGCGAGGCGCTGGCCGTCACCGGCCCCAATGGATCAGGCAAGACCTCGCTGCTGCGGATGATCGCCGGGCTGCTGACGATGGCAGGCGGATCGATTGGGCTTGAGGGCGGCGAGACCGAGCTGACCCTGCCCGAACAGGCCCATTATCTCGGCCACCGCGGGCGTTGAGCGTGATGGAAAACCTGTCGTTCTGGCGGGATTCTCTGGCTCGGCGCGCTGCTCGCAAGCCTGCTCACCCTCGACCGGCTGTTCATGGCCGACCACGATGACGGTTCGCTGGATCTGATCGTGATGGG
>Ga0208355_1000568_pt1 | contig 16900 bp, 16 predicted proteins | sample NGESurdeep072012_6_FD_184458 | JGI IMG/M metagenome (GOLD analysis project Ga0208355, IMG submission 184458) | Arctic peat soil microbial communities from Barrow, Alaska - NGEE Surface sample 210-3 deep-072012 (SPAdes) | ecosystem: Environmental > Terrestrial > Soil > Wetlands > Peat ... | reverse complement strand
TTGCGCCAGCACGGCTTCGGCGCCCTGGCCCTGCTCGGTGACGCCGCTGTGCACGATGAGCGCGCCCTGCGCGTCGAGCTTCACAGTGGCGCCGTCCTGCGAGGTGATGCGGGCGCCGCCGACGCCGTAGAAGGCGGCGGACGGATTGGTCACCTCGATAAAGCTGGCAAAGCCGATGCCGCGATAGATGCCTTGCGCGCGCAGCTTCTTCTGCTCGGCGCGCAGGCCGGCGTAATTCATGATGCTGTCGAGATGGGCGAGCGCCTCGTGATGCGAGAGCCTCTCGAATTTCAGGCCCACGGCCGATTGCGTCGGATAGGCGTCGTCAGCGATCAGATTGCGCCGCCTGATCTCCAGCGGGTCCATGCCGATCTTGGCGGCGGCGAGCTCGACCAGCCCTTCCGTCACCGCCACCGCGATCGGATGGCCGACCGCGCGGTACTGGCACATGACATTTTTGTTCTGGAACACCACCTTCGCCTGCGCACGGTAGTTCGCGCAGGTGTAGGGGCCGCCGATCAGGTTGACGATCTGGTTGGCCTCGATGCCGCTGGTGCGCGGATAGACCGAGTAGGGGCCGATGCCGGTCAGGTCGTCGATCTCGAAGGCGGTGATGGTGCCGTCGCTTTTGACGCCGATCTTGGCCTTGATGCGGTGATCGCGGGCGTGGATGTCGGTGACGAAGCTCTCGATGCGGTCGGCGACGAATTTCACCGGCCGCTTAAGCAATTTCGACAGCGCGACCGTCGCCATCTCGTCGGCGTAGGTGTGCACCTTGATGCCGAACGAGCCGCCGACGTCCTTGGTCAGCACGCGCACCTGGTGCTCGGCGAGGTCGAGATGCTTGGCGAACAGGTTCTGCATCATGTGCGGCGCCTGCGTGCCCTGATAGACGGTCATGCGCTGCTCGCCCTCGTTCCAATCGGCGACGACGGCGCGCGGCTCGGTGGTGACGCCGGTGTGGCGGCCGAACATGAAGGTGGTCTCCACCACCGCGTCGGACTCCGCGAAGGCCTTGTCGGGCGTGCCGACTTCGAGCTTGCGCTCGAAGCAGAGATTGTCGCCGAGGTCGGGATGGATCACGGGCGTCTTGCCATCGAGCGCGGTTTCCGGATCGGTAACCGCCGGCAATTCCTGGTAAGTCACTTCGACCAGCTCGCAGGCATCCTCGGCCTGCGCGCGCGTGCGCGCGACCACGGCGCACACGGCTTCGCCCTGCCAGCAGGCGCGCTCGACCGCGATCGGGTATTGCGGCGCGGATTTCAGGCCCTTGAGATGCGTGAGCACGCCGACCCAGGGCGTCATGACTTTGGCTAGTTCGGCGCCGGTGACCACCGCGATCACGCCCGGCGACTTCTTGGCGGCGACGGCGGCGATGCTGACGATGCGTGCATGCGCGTGCGGCGAGCGCACGAAGGCCACATGCGCCATGCGCGGCAGCATGACGTCGCTGACATATTGCCCGCGCCCTTGCGTGAGGCGATTCAGGTTCGGCCGCGGCACCGAACGCCCGATATAGGAATTCGGCCGGTCGAGCGCGGTGAGCACGGGCGGGGAGTCGTCGGTGATTTTCATTGTTTGCCTCCCGCCCTTGCCTGCGCCACCGCCTCCACCGCATCGACGATGGCGTGATAGCCGGTGCAGCGGCAGTAGTTGCCCGACAGATGCTCGCGGATTTGGTCGCGGTTCGGCACGCCGCCACGCTCCTTAGCTTGCAAGAGCAGGTCCTGCGCCGCCGCGATCATGCCGGGCGTGCAATAGCCGCATTGCAAGGCGTTGCGCTGCTCGAATGCGGCTTGCAGGTCGGCGACCTCGCCGGAGTCGGACAGCCCCTCGATGGTCTCGACTTTGGCGCCGTCGCATTGCACCGCTAGCATCAGGCAGCCGCGCACGATTTCGCCGTTCACGCGCACGGTGCAGCTGCCGCAGACGCCGTGCTCGCAGCCGACATGGCTGCCGGTGAGGCCTAGGTCCTCGCGCAGGAAATCGACCAGCGTGGTGCGCGGCTCGATACGCTCCCGCACCTGCTCGCCGTTGACGGTCAGGGAAATGTCGAGCACAAGATCGCTCATGCCCGCGCCTCCATCAGCTGCTTGGCCACCCGCCGCAGCAGCACACCGGCGAGATGCTTTTTCACCGCAGCCGTCGCCTGCACGTCGTCCTGCGGATCGAGGTCGAGCGCAGCGACGGCGGCATCCACATTGCCCTCCGCCAGCGCGGCTTCGGCTTTCTTCGCCCGCAGCGGCGTTGCGCCGACGCCGAAAAAAGCCAGCCGCACATCGGCCAACCTTGAATTATTGCCCTTACCGTCGGCGCGCGCGCAGGCCGCCAGGCCGACAATCGCGTAGTCGCCGTGCCGGCGCGCCAGCTCCGCGAAGCCGACGCGCGAATCTTTGCTGGCAGCGGGAACGCGGATGGCGGTGAGCACGTCCTGCGGCCCCAGTGCCGTTTCGAACAGGCCTTTGAAGAAATCCGGCGCTTTGACGGTGCGCTTGCCCTTGGGGCCGGTCACGTCCACCTCGCCGTCGAGCGCCAGCAGGCAGGCCGGCAATTCGGCGGCCGGATCGGCAAACGCAATGGAGCCGCCCAGCGTGCCGCAGTTGCGGATGGCCGCGTGGCCGATATGCGGCAAGGCGCGCGCGAGCAGCGGCGCGTGCTTGGCGACCACGTCGGAACGCTCGGCCTGGGCGTGGCGCACCAGCGCGCCGATCTCGACCGTCCCGCTTTTGTGCGCGATGCCGTCAAGGCCGCCGATGCCGTTGATGTCGATCAGCAGGCTGGGCGCCGACAGCCGCATATTGAGCGTGGCGATCAGGCTCTGGCCGCCGGCCAGCAGCCGAGCGTCCTTATGCTCAGCCAACAGCGCGACCGCTTCCTCGAGCGTGCGCACCTTTTTGTAGGCGAATGGCGCCGGCTTCACGTTTCCTCCCGACCGTTTTTTCTTATTGTGACCGGGAAACGGGGCAGGTCAATGCGAGGCGCGCCCGATCCGCTCGCGGTCTTCACGCTGGCCGCGTATAAAGCCTGCACAAAATCAGGGGAGGCGCCTATGCCGCCGGAATTCGAAGGAAAAGTCGTCGTTGTCAGCGGGGGCAGTCGCGGCATCGGCCGGGCCATCGCGGTGGCGTTTGCGCGCGAGGGCGCGCAGACCGTGCTGGCGGCATCGAGCGCGGCCAATCTCGCCGAAGCGGCGAAAGTGGTTGCCGCCACGGGCGGCCCGGAGCCGATGACCATTGCCGGCGATCTGCGCACGCTTGAGGCTTGCGAGCAGGTGTTCACACGCGTCAATGAGCGTTTCAAGCGCTGCGACGTGCTGGTCAATTGTGCCGGCGCCACCAAGGGCGGCAAGTTCTTCGAGCAGCCGGACGAGGCCTGGACCGACGGCTTCGCGCTCAAGTTCCACGCCGCGGTGCGGCTGACGCGGCTGTTCTGGCCGCTGCTCAAGCAAGCGCACGGCAGTGTGATGAATATCGTCGGCGGTGCCGCGCGCACGCCGGGGCCGGAATTCCTGATCGGCGGCGCGGTCAACGCGGCGATGGCGAATTTCGCCAAGGGCCTCACCGCGCTCGGCAACCGCGACGACGTCAATATTAACGTCATTCACCCCGGGCAAACGCAGACCGAGCGCAATGAGCAGCTCGCGCAGCAATTCGCCAAGGCGCAGGGCAAGACAGTTGAGCAGGTGCGCGCCGAGGCGCTGAGCAAGAGCGGCTTGCGCCGTATCGGCCAGCCGCAGGACGTCGCGGAGCTGGCGCTGTTCCTCGCCAGCGCGCGGGCGCGCCACATCCACGGCACCGCGATCGCCATCGATGGCGGCGGCACGCCGGGGTACTACTAGCCGGTAATCGTGCGCACAATATCGATCGCCCGCCGCAGCAGCGTCATCGAGGCTTCCAGCGTGCGGAAAGCGGCGTGCGAAGTCAGCGTCACGTTGCGCATCTTGGCCAGCGGATGATCGGGCTTCAGCGGCTCGGCGTGGAACACGTCGAGCCCGGCATGGCGGATGTGGCCGCTTTGCAGCGCGGCGATGAGGGCGGCTTCGTCCACCAGCGCGCCGCGCGCGGTGTTGATCAGAATGGCGCCCGGCTTCATGCGCGCGATGCGGTCCTTGCTCAGGAAGCCGCGGGTTTCGTCGTTGAGCGTGAGGTTGATCGACACCACATCGGCGCGCGCCAGCAGCGTGTCGAGATCGGCGAGCGGCACGCCGGCGCGGCGCGTACGATTCCAGCCGATCACCTCCATGCCGATGCCCTTGCCGATGCGTGCGACTTCGCAGCCGATGCCACCGAGCCCGATCACGCCCAGCGTCTTGCCCAGCAACTGCACGCCCTCCTGCGGCGTCCAGGTGCCGGCGCGCACCTCGCGGTCCATGCGCGCGATGTCGCGCGCGGCCGCCAGCATCAGCGCGATGGTGTGCTCGGCCACCGCGGTGTCGCCGTAGCCCTTGATGGTGTGCACGGTGACGCCGCGGTATTGCAGTTCGTCGATGTTCATGTAGCTGGCGGCGCCGGTGCCGAGGAACACGATGTGCTTGAGCCGTGGGCACTGCGCCACCAGCGCGGTCGGCATGTAGGAATGATCGTCGAGCGCGATATCGTAGCCGGCGAGCACCAGCGGCAGCTCCTCGCGCGCGAACGGTTCCATGTTGACGTCGATTTTCGGATCGTCCGGGCGGATCACGCGCGCCCACACCGGCGCCAGCTGGTCGTTGCAGTCGAGAAAGATGGATTTCATGAAATCCCGGCGTTGACGGCCCCGCGCGCAGAGCATACATGCAGCGGGCGCCGCTCCTCCCTCAGCATATCGCCGAACCGCAAACGACTCCATGCCGCCCGGGTGCAGGCGCGGCAAGGCCTGGGAATTCGAATGAAACTTGCAAGCTACAAAGTGCGCGGGCGGGACAGCTTCGGCGCGGTTGTGGGCAATGGCACGGACTTGGGCGTGGTCGATCTCAAGACGCGGCTCGCCCCGCAGTTCACCAGCGTGCTCGACCTGTTGCGCGAGGGCGGGCTCGCTATCGCGCGCGAGGTCGTGCGTGGGGTGCGCGCCGATTTCCCATTGCGCGAGGTGGAATTCCTGCCGCCGGTGCCGGCGCCGGAGAAAATCCTCTGCATCGGCATCAACTATGCCAACCGCAACGCCGATTACGGCGAGCAGGAGCCGCCGAAATATCCCAGCCTGTTCTACCGCGCACCCGGCTCGCTGGTCGGGCATCAGCAGCCGATCGTGCGGCCGAAGGAATCCGATGAGCTCGATTACGAAGGCGAGATCGCGCTGGTGATCGGCCGCGCCGGCCGGCGCATCGCGCCCGAGCGCGCGCTCGAGCATGTGGCGGGTGCCACGCTGTGCAACGAGGGCACCATCCGCGACTGGACGCGCCACGGCAAATTCAACGTGACGCAGGGCAAGAATTGGGATGCCAGCGGCAGCATCGGGCCCTGGCTGGTGACCGCCGACGAGATCGATCTCGCCAAGCCGCTGCATTTGACGGTGAAGGTCAATGGCGAGCTCGCCCAGGACGATACCACCGCCAGCATGATCAAGTCGTTTTCCGAGCTGATCGCCTATGTCAGCACCTTCATGACGCTCAAGCCCGGCGATATCATAGTCACCGGCACGCCGGTGAAGCTCGCCCCGCGCAATGAGCAGCCCACGTGGCTCAAGCCGGGCGACGTGGTGGAAATCGAAGTGCCGCAGATCGGCGTATTGCGCAACAGTGTGGTGGCGGAAGCATGAGCGAGGAACGCAAGGCAGTCTGCATCATGGCCTGGCCGGCGGCGCATTCGCGCTCGCCGCTGATCCATAATTATTGGATCAAGCAGCATAATCTCAACGCCGAATATCGGCGCGAGGCGGTGCCGCCGGAAAAATTTGCCGAGTTTGTCACGCATCTACGCGAGCACGGCTATGTCGGCGGCAACGTCACCGTGCCGCACAAGCAGGCGGTGCTTGCGCTGTCGGAGCCGGACGAGCGCGCGCGCGCGGTCGGCGCCGCCAACACGCTGTGGTACGACGACGACACGCTGCGCTCGACCAATACCGACGTCGAAGGCTTCCTCGCCAATCTCGACGCCGCCACGCCGGGCTGGGACCGTGGCCTGGAAACCGCCGCGGTGTTGGGCGCCGGCGGCGGTGCGCGCGCCGTTATCTTCGCGCTGATCCAGCGCAATGTCGGGCGCATCTATGTCATCAACCGTTCGCTTGAACGCGCGGAGACGTTGAAAAAGAAATTCGGCGCGCGCGTGTGCGTCGCCGGCTGGGACGAAACGACTGGGCTGCTGGGCGGCGCCGGTCTGCTGGTCAACACCACGACGTTGGGCATGGTTGGGCAGCCGCCGCTGGAGATCAATCTGCGCTGTCCGGCTTCGCTGGTGGTGGCGGACCTGGTCTACGCGCCGCTGGTGACCGGGCTATTGGCGATGGCGCGCGAGCGCGGGCTGCGCACCGCCGATGGGCTCGGCATGCTGCTGCACCAGGCGGTGCGGGGCTTCGAACGCTGGTTCGGCATACGCCCGGAAGTCACCGCGGAACTGCGCGCGCTGGTGGAAGCCGATCTGGGCGCGACGGCGCCCGCCGCCGCGGCCCCGCAAGAAAAAGTGAAGCCGCCGGCCAAACGCGCCCGGCGGAATAAATAGCGCGGCGAGGGGTTCTCCGCTTGAGGGCCGGGCGCAATGACGCCGGCCGCAGTTTGGGAGGATATAATGTCGAACATGAATGTGACGCGCCGCGCGCTCGCCGCCGCGGCCATCGCGTTGAGCCTGGCGGCGACCGCCGCTTTGGCGCAGCAGCCGGGGCGCATTCGCGGCCAGATCGAAAAAGTCGACGGCGACATGCTGGTGCTCAAGACGCGCGACGGCGCCATGCTGAACGTGAAGCTGGACGAAAAGGCGCGCGTATCGGCGCTGGTCAAGGCCACGCTCGCCGACATCAAGACCGACAGCTTTATCGGCATCGCCGGTGTTCCGCAGCCGGACGGCAGCATCCAGGCGTTTTCGATTCATTTGTTTCTGCCGGCGCAGCGCGGCGTGGTGCCCGACCGCCACGGACCCTGGGATGCGCGGCCGAACAGCACCATGACCAATGCCTATGTCGAGAACGTGGTGACGGGCAAGGACGGCGATACGCTGATGGTGAAATACAAAGATGGCGAAAAGAAAATCATCGTCACCAAGGATACCGTGATCGCCGCGGCCGCGCCGGGCAGCAAGGACGAGCTCAAGGCCGGCGCGCAGATCATTATCTTTGGTTGGGACAAGCAATCGGATGGCTCGGTGCTGGCGAAGGTCATGTATGTCGGCCGCAACGTCACGCCGGCGATGTAAGGAAACCGCATGTTCAAATGGATCGTGTTCGCTTCGGCGACTCTCGCGCTCGCCGCTGGCGGTGCATGGGCACAGCAGCCACAGACGGTACGCGTTGCCGGCACAATCGAGAGCTTCGACGGCCACGTGCTGGCGATCAAGTCGGACAAGCTCGGCGCGGTGAAGGTCAATCTCACGACCGACGCAGCGGTGTTCGGCGTGAGCAAGGCGACGATCGCCGACATCAAGCCCGGCGCCTATATCGGCGTTGGCGCCATGCCGCAGCCGGACGGCAGCCAGCGTGCCATCCAGGTGACGATTTTAGCAGAGTCGCAGCGTGGGCTGAGCGAGGGCCACCGGCCGTGGGATGCGCGGCCGAACAGCACCATGACCAATGGCGCCGTCGATCAGACGGTGGAGAGCGTCGACGGCCAGGTTCTGATGGTCAAATACAAGGGCGGTGAGCAGAAGATCGTGGTGCCGCCCGACGCAGTCATCCGCGCCTATGTGATCGGTGATAAAGCCGAGCTCAAGCCGGGCGCGCATATTGCCATCGTGCGCGCGCTGAAGAAGCCGGACGGCTCGCTGGAGGCCAACCGCGTCAATGTCGGGCGCGGCGAGGTGGTGCCGCAATAGCGCATGATCCCGAAAAGCATGTCCTCGACTTGATCGGTGATGGGAAACGGTTTTCGGTCAAGATCATGCGCAAAAAAATGTGAGGGCCGGCTCAGCGCCGATCGAGCAGCGCCCGCCCGCCCGCGCGCGGTGAGCACGAGCAGCGACTGCCCCATGCTGCTGCCGTTCTGGAAGCGGACCAGGCCGTCCGAAATCGCGTCCTCCCAAATGGAAAGGTGCGGGCAGCTGCGGCGCCAGGCTCCCGCGTCGGCATAGCTGCACCGCAAGTCGGCTATAGCCGACTTGCGCACTTAAGATGCCGATCTCGGGCAAGCCCGAGATCGGTTGGCCTCCGCCACCCAGGCGAGGAACTGCTGCGTCAGCGCGTGCGCGGCGGTTTGCATGGCGAGTCGAATTTACAGCAAAGCGCGCCGTTAGAAAAGTTAGGCCGGCTCGCTGCGCACGACTAGCCTTTCCAGGTCGGTGCGCGCGGATGCACGACGTCCTTGAAGCTGTCGAAGGTCTTCCAGGCCGGCTCCGGCGCCTCGCATTTCGGCTGCGGGGTATAGATCGACGGCCCGGTCATCTGCATGTTCGGGATATAGCGCGGGCAATTGGGGAAAATGGCGCGCGCCGTGACCCGCACGATCAGTTGTGCGCCGACGGTTTCCTTGAGCAGCGGATCGGCGTCGCTCACGCGCGCTTGGCCGTTGATGCGCAGCCGCTTCGGCTTGTCGTGCAGGGCGATGAACAACAGGCCGATATTCGGGTTCACGATCAGGTTGCCGAGGCTCTTGAACATGCCGTTGCCGTCATAGTCGGGGAACGCCAGTTCGGACGGCCCGGTCACGCGCACGAAACCCGGCATGCCGCCTTTGAACGAGCAGTCCGGCCGGCCTTGCGCGTCGGCGGTGGCGAGAAAGAAATAGGTCGCGCTCTCGATGAAGGCCTTGTCGTCGTCGTTGAACGCCGTGCGGGCCAGCTTTTCTTCCAGCCGGTCGGAGATGCGCCGGCTGTCAAAGCGGTCCTGCAGTTGGCGGTTGCCGTCATGATACATGATGCTCATCGAACCACCTCGTATTGTTGCGGGCCTGATGTCGATCGCGCCTTGTCAGTCGCTCGAAATATTCCTGCGCCGGATGCGCCGCACCACGAACCAGATCGCCAGCACCGCCACCGGCACGAACAGCGCGGTGGCCAGCGAAATATCGACCGGCACGCCTTCGTCGTGCAGGCCTTTCACCAGATACCCGAACAACCCGACCACGTAATAGCTGATGGCGGCGACCGACAGGCCTTCGACGGTTGCCTGCAGGCGCAGTTGCAGGCGCGTGCGATCGTTCATGGATTTGAGCAGATCGCGGTTCTGCCGCTCCATTTCCACGTCGACGCGCGTGCGCAACAGATTGGCGGCGCGCGCGAGCTTCTCCGACAGATCGGTCTGCCGCGCCTCGGTGGTCACGCAAGTGCGCATCGCCGGCGCCATGCGGCGCGCCAGAAACGACGACCAGGTCGGCAGCGAGCCTGCCTTGCGCTCGCCGATGGTTTGCAGCCGAAGCTGCACGATCTCGTTATAGGCGCGACTAGCGCCGAAGCGGAACAGGCTGGCGGCCGCGCCCGCTTCCAGTTCGGCGGCGAGCGCGGTCAACTCGTCGAGCAGGCGGCGATTGTCGATCAGCTTATCGGTGCGGCGCATTTCCTCGGTCACTTCGGCGAGCCGCGTCTCGATCCGGTTGATCGACGGCATCAGCCGCTGCGCCTCGGGCAGGCCGAGTAGCGCCAGCGTGCGATAGGTCTCCAGTTCGACGATGCGCTGGACCAGCGCGCCGGCGCGCTCGGGCCCCAAACCGCGGTCGAGCACCAGGATGCGCACGAAACCGGACGGGTCGGCCTGGAAGTCGGTGGCGAACAGCGCGGCCCCATCGGAATTCTCCGCCACCGCCAGGCTGGCGCGGTCGAACAACCGCTCGACCGCGATTTTTTTCTCGTTGTTGTCCGCCATGAGATGCAGGTCGAGCGCCACCAGTAGCGGGCCCGGCTGCGGCAAGCTTCCCATCGGCGCGGCCAGCGACGCGGCGGCCGGATGAAACGGCGTCTCTCCCTCCGACGGCAGCTCCCAGGTGTAGGTGGTAAATTCGGAGTGCTGCTCCCAGCGCAGGGCGGTGCCGCCGAGCGTGACGCGGTGCTGCTTGGCCGAAGGCTTGAGCGGCTCGAGTTCGCGACTGGCGCAGAAATCGGCCAGCGCCGCGCGGTCGGCCTTGGCGGCGTCGCCGGCGGTATCGAAGGCAAAGTGCAGGATGCGGCGCGGGGTATCGACGGCGGTAAATGGGCGCGCATGCACCTCGCCCAGCACCGCCGCGCGCAAGCGATGCGCGGTGAGCTGCGCGCCGCCGTTGATGGTGACGTCCGCCGTCATGCTCACCCGGTCGCACGCGAGAGGAACTTTGGCAAGACGGGCAAAAACTGGCGTAAAAATTGCTTTAAATCGGGGGTCGCACCTTGCGCCCGCAACATAAGGAGTTAGCCATGACCCGCGCCGGACTCACCGAGAAGCTGCTCGACCTCAAGCGCGAGAAGGGCTGGACGTGGAAATACGTCTGCGAGCAGATCGGCGGCATGTCGCCGATCATGATCACGGGCGCGATCCTCGGACAGCATAAGCTGACCAAGCCGCAGGCGGCGGCCGCCGCCAAACTGTTCGGCCTGTCGAAAAGCGAACAGGCGATGCTCAACGAGGTGCCGATGCGCGGCACCGGCACGCCGATGCCGCCGACCGATCCGCTGATCTATCGCTTCTATGAATTGATTCTGGTCAACGGTTCGGCCTGGAAGGCGCTGATCGAGGAGGAATTCGGCGACGGCATCATGTCGGCGATCGATTTCGACATGGAGATCACTCGTAAGGCCGACCCGAAGGGCGACCGCGTCAGCATCGGCATGACCGGCAAGTTCCTGCCGTACAAATATTACGGCGCCACCGGCAATGCGCTGGCCTATGGGCTGAAGGAGGAGTGAATTTTTCCAAGGCCGCGTCACAAACTCGGCGTCATGCCCGGGCTTGACCCGGGCATCCATGATGAGGCGCATCTCGCGAAAACTTACGAAAGGCCGCCGCCGTTGATCGGCATCATGGATTGCCGGGTCAAACCCGGCAATGACGATAGAGAGTTGCGGAGCGAGGGAAGAAAGATTGCAACTCAGGCTTTGCTCTTCACCCTTGCCGCCTTCTTCTTCCCCGCGCCGCCGACCAGCACGTGGCCGCCGATGTCGGCGATGCGGTTGGTGCCGGTCAGCGCCATGGTGACGCTGAGTTCATTCTCGAGGATGTCGATCGCCTTAGCGACGCCGGCTTTGCCGCCGGCGCCCAGTCCATAAATATAGGCGCGGCCGATCAGGCAGGCGCGCGCGCCCAGCGCCAGCGCGCGCATAATGTCGGCGCCGGTGCGAATGCCGCCGTCGAACAGCACCTCGGTGTCGGCGCCGACCGCGTCGGCGATCGCCGGCAGCGCCGAGATCGAGGACGGCGCGCCGTCGAGCTGGCGGCCCCCGTGGTTCGACACCACGATGGCGTCGGCGCCGAGCTTGACCGCGGTCTTGGCGTCATCGGCGTCGAGAATGCCTTTCAGGATCAGCTTGCCGGGCCAGATCTTCTTGATCCACTCGACGTCCTTCCAGCTCAGCGCCGGATCGAACTGCTCGCCGACCCACTTGGCGAGCTGGTTGACGTTTTCCATGCCCTGCACGTGGCCGGCGAGATTGCCGAAGGTCTTGCGCTTGCCGTTGAGAATGCTCCACGCCCAGGCCGGCTTGCTCGCCACGTCGATGATGTTCTTGAGGCGGATTTCCGGCGGCACGGTCATGCCGTTCTTGATGTCGCGGTGGCGCTGGCCGAGCACCTGCAAGTCCACGGTGAGCACCAGCGCGTTGCATTTCGCCGCCACCGCGCGCGATAAAATATCCTTGGAGAAGCCGCGGTCCTTGATTACGTAGAGCTGGAACCAGAACGGTTTGCCGGTCGCCTTCGCTACGTCTTCGATCGAGCAAATCGACATGGTCGAGAGTGTGAACGGAATGCCGGCCTCGTTGGCGGCCTGCGCGCTCAGGATCTCGCCGTTGCCGTGCTGCATACCGCACAGGCCGATCGGCGCCAGCGCGAACGGCGCCGCCAACTTCTGCCCGACGATGGTGGTAGCGAGGCTGCGCGCGGAGACGTCCACCAGCACGCGCTGGCGCAGCTTGATGCCTTCGAGGTCGGCGCGGTTGGCGCGCAGCGTTTCCTCGTTATAGGAGCCGCTGTCGGCGTAATCGAAAAAGGCGCGTGGAACCTTGCGGCGGGCAAGCTGCCGCAAGTCTTCGATGCAGGTGATGTGCTTCATGGGGGGTCCGGAGCGTTCGCCAGTCGAACAACCGGGTAGCACAGCGGCGCGGGCGGCGAAACCGGCGGTTCCGGCGGTATTTTCCTTGGATAAATGGGCGGAGCGGACGAGTGTTAATGGCCTGCGGTAATGATTACTCATAATTTTTGAAGCAAATTCACGGCGTTGGCCCTATTATACGGCCTCGCGGGACCGGCGTCGCCGCCCGCCAATAAACCAGCGGTTCGGGGCTCAAGGCCGTAAAGTAGGCGTCAAGGGGCATTGCATGGTTCGTCGTTATTTCGGCACCGACGGCATTCGCGGCCGGGCCAATAAAGTCATTACCCCCGAATTGGCGCTCAAGGTCGGGCAGGCCGCCGGGCTGATCTTCAAGAACGGCGAGCACCGGCATCGCGTCTTGATCGGCAAAGACACCCGCCTGTCCGGCTACATGATCGAGACCGCGCTGGTCGCCGGCTTCACCTCGGTCGGCATGGACGTGCTGCTCACCGGTCCGATCCCGACGCCGGCCGTCGGCGTGCTGGCGCGCTCGATGCGTGCCGATCTCGGCGTGATGATCTCGGCCTCGCATAATCCGTATGCTGACAACGGCATCAAACTGTTCGGGCCCGACGGCTACAAGCTCAGCGACCAGGTCGAAAGCGAGATCGAAGCGCTGCTCGATTCGGATCTGAGCAAGCGTCTGGCCAAGAGCGACGATCTCGGCCGCGCCAAGCGCATCGACGGCGTGCAGGACCGCTATATCGAATTCGCCAAGCTCACGCTGCCCAAGGCCATCGGCTTTTCCGGCCTGCGCGTAGTGATCGACTGCGCCAACGGCGCCGCCTACAAGGTGGCGCCGGGCGCGCTGTGGGAAATGGGCGCCGATGTGATCTCGATCGGCGTCGAGCCCGACGGCATGAATATCAACAAGGATTGCGGTTCCACCGACCTCGCCGCGATCTCGCGCAAAGTGCGGGAGATGCGCGCCGATATCGGCATCGCGCTCGACGGCGACGCCGACCGCGTCATGATCGTGGACGAGCGCGGCCATGCGGTGGACGGTGACCAGTTGCTCGCGGTCATCGCCGAGAGCTGGAAAGAAGACGGCCGGCTGCAGCGCCCGGGCGTGGTCGCCACCGTGATGTCCAACCTCGGACTCGAGCGCCATCTCGCCGGCATCGGCCTCGAACTTATCCGCACGCCGGTCGGCGACCGCTACGTGCTCGAGCACATGCGCGCGCACGGCTACAATGTCGGCGGCGAGCCGTCCGGCCACATTATTCTCTCCGACTACACCACCACCGGCGACGGTTTCGTCGCCGCCTTGCAGGTGCTCGCCGTGGTCAAGCGCAGCAACAAGCCGGTGTCGGAGCTGTGCCACCGCTTCGAGCCGCTGCCGCAGGTGCTCAAGAACGTGCGCTACCAGAAGGGCAAGCCGCTGGAGAATGCCGGCGTGCAGTCGGCCATCGCCAGCGCCGAGAAAAAGCTTGGGCTGAGCGGCCGTCTGATCGTGCGCCCGTCCGGCACCGAGCCGGTGATCCGCGTGATGGGCGAAGGCGACGACAAGATTCTGGTCGAGTCGGTCGTCGACGACGTGGTCGAAGCTCTGACCCAAGTTGCCGCATAAGTCGCGGCCTGACCGCTGTTTTTTTTTAATTCATTCGTCAGGCGCGCATTGCATGAGGGCGCCGCCTGCACGAGGATGCCACCTTGGAGAGCTAATCCGGTGGAGGCGTACCGATGCGGGTACCGCTAATTCTGCTCAAACGCTGCCTTGCCAAGGCCTTCGTTCTGCTGGCCGTCGCGGCGATGCTGACCGGTGCGCCGCGCCCGGCGGCGGCCGAGGATTGGCCGCAGCGGCCGGTGACGCTGCTGATATCCTTCGCGTCCGGTTCGATGATCGATTTCGTCGGCCGCTCGCTCGCCAACGATTTGTCGGCCGCTATCGGCCAGCCGGTCGTGGTCGAGACCAAATCGGGCGGTGGTGGCGTGGTTGCCAGCCTCTTCGTCGCCAAGGCGCCGCCGGATGGCTACACGTTGCTGCTGACCGGGGTCGGCCCCGCCGCCCTGCGCCCGCTGATCGATAAATCGGTCGGCTACGACCCCGTTGCCGATTTCACGCCGATCATCCTGATCGGCGAGACGCCGAACGTACTGCTGGCCAACCCCAATCTCGGCGTCAAAACGGTCAAGGATCTGGTCGCCTATGCCAAGTCAAAAGGCGGCAGGATCAGCATCGGCCATTCCGGCCCCGGCACCATGGGCCAACTTTGCACCATTCTGTTTGCGGCCGAGGCCGGCCTCGATCTCAGCTCCGTCTCCTACCGCGGCACCGCCCCGATGATGATCGATGTGCTCGGCGGGCAAATCGATGCCGGCTTCCCGGCCTATAATCCTGCCACGCGACAGGCGACGGTCCTGGCGGTGACGACCGACGAACGGGTCGACTTTCTGTCCGACGTGCCGACCATGAAGGAAAGCGGTTTCGACCTGGTCGGCGGCACCTGGCACGCGATCTTGGGACCCGCCCACATGCCGCCCGAGCTTGTCGCCAAGCTCAATGGCGTGATGAATGCCTTCCTAAGCAAACCGGAAACACGGCGCCGCTTCAGCGATGCGGGCTACCGTGTGTTCGGCGGCCCACCCGCCCGGGTGACCGAAAGAATCGTGCAGGAACGCACCAAGTGGTCGAAAATCATCGAGGACGCCAAGATCGGCGACGACAAATAGCGCGTTCAGCGCGCAGCGGCTTTACCGCGTAGGAATTTGACAAAAGCCAGCACCACCGGCGCGCTTTCATTTTTGCGGTAGGCCGCGATATGGTCGGACATGCGCTTCACGCCGACGATCTCGCGAAAGGTCAAGCCTGGGATGGCGAGGCGGGCGAGCGATCCCAACATCACGCTGATACCGAAGCCGGCGGCCACCAGCGTCAGCACGGTGAACACATCGGACGCACGTTTTACGATGCGCAGCGAAACGCCGGGCGGGGTGACCAAGGCAAGATTGCTGCCAAATCCGACTTCCATTTCCAGCGACGCAGCCACGAAGTTCTCATCGACCAGCATGTCCGGCGTCACTTGCTTACGTGCGGCGAGGTGGTGCCCCTCAGGCATCGCCAGGCAAAACGGCTGCCGATCGATGGTGAAGCCGGTCAGTTCGGTTGGAAATTGATTAGGTGCGCGCGTGAAGCCGATGTCGAGCGAGCCGTCGATAAGTCCTTTGAACTGCGCGACGGTTGGCATCTGCGCGATTTGAAAAGAAGTGTCGGGATGCTTGGCTCTGAAGCGGGAAATTTTCGACGAAAGCAAGCCGCCGCAACTGGCCGAGAGCACGTATCCGACGGAAATCGAGCCGGCATCGCCGCGCCCGGCCTGCCGCCCCACCAGTTCGGCATGGGTGGCCTGTCGGAGCGTTTCTTGCGCTTCGATCAGAAAGCGTTTGCCGGCATTGGTGAGGGCCACCGCGCTCTTTGTCCTGCGGGTGAATAGTTTCGCGCCGAGCATGGATTCCAAGGCGCCGATCTGGTGGCTCAGCGTCGGGGCCGCGATATTGAGGCGCGCGGCGGCGCGGCCAAAATGCAGCTCCGCGGCAACCGTAGCGAAATACCTCAGGTGGCGCAGTTCCATGCCGGCATTATGAGATAAAAACTCACAAAATGCGACAACGCCGTTAATGACATTGCGGCCCGCCGGGACGAGTCTCGATGCTGGGTTGTCGCGCTGAGTGTTTCGTTGCGCGTATAACTGTTCGCTTTACCCAACGAAACTTGCTCCGACGAAACGTCAGCCCATGAACAAGCACCCGCACAAGCCTGGCCACAACGTTCTGCAAATGCCCACAAAAGCGCGCGAAAACCGCAACCCGGCGCGTGATTTTCCGGGCAACGCGGCGGCGCCCGCGGCGCTTGCCGCCGCCGGCAGCCCGGGCGATCCGCGCATGCGGGAAGCCATGCGGCTGATCGAGGCGTTCCTGGCCGTCGAGGATGCGGCGGCGCGCGCCGCGCTGATCGCGCTGGCCGATAGTCTGGTCACCCACGACTGGGTGCGCCGGGCGCAGCAGCGCTGAGCGGCGGCCGCGAAAAACATTTGCGGTCCAATAGAGACTCCGATCTAGCGGCGGAAATGTCGGCGCGCGCTTTATCAGGAGGCCGCCGAGACCCAGCTCGATCTCGTGGCCAAGCTCGGCCTCAAACTTTATGCCCAGCATCACATCGGCGAGATGGGCGAGGGCGCAGAAGACTAAAGCCGCAAGCCTCAGCCGAATCGCCGGCCCGCGCGCCGTGACGGCGGCGCGCAACGTCTCCTAAGCGTAAACGATTTCTTAAACGCGGTTTCATAAGCGCATTTCATGCGGCCAATTCTCGTGCCCGCGCACATATTCATTAATCGACGTGGTTAAAAATCAAGGTTAAGCGCCGCTTAAGGATTTGCTGGCATCGTCCCTCATCTTTTCCGCCGCCGTGGTCACAGGTGGATATCGAGAGGGACGAACTATGAGTAACGCAAATATCAAACGATTGACGATTGCGGCGGTGTTCGCGTTTGCCAGCACAGCCACAAACGCCGCCGACCTGAGCATGCCGATCATGCCGCAGCCGGTCGAAGTCTCCGGCTGGTATCTGCG
>Ga0208355_1000564_pt1 | contig 16926 bp, 15 predicted proteins | sample NGESurdeep072012_6_FD_184458 | JGI IMG/M metagenome (GOLD analysis project Ga0208355, IMG submission 184458) | Arctic peat soil microbial communities from Barrow, Alaska - NGEE Surface sample 210-3 deep-072012 (SPAdes) | ecosystem: Environmental > Terrestrial > Soil > Wetlands > Peat ... | reverse complement strand
ACTTTTTCTTCGTTGCGGCCTTTGAGCGTGAGCAACGCCACGCGGCTGACGGGCGGATATTTCAGTTGTTCGCGGAATTCGATTTCCTGTTCGTAAAAGCCGGGGAAATCGTGGCGGCGCGCGTATTGGATTGCCGGATGAAACGGCGCGAATGCCTGCACGAACACTTCGCCCTCAACGTCGCCGCGGCCGGCGCGACCGGCGACCTGGGTGAGGAGTTGGAAGGTGCGCTCACCCGCGCGAAAATCCGGCTGATGCAGCGCGAGGTCGGCGTAAATGATGCCGACGAGCGTGACGTTCGGGAAATGCAGGCCCTTCGCAATCATCTGGGTGCCGACGAGAATGTCGGTCTTGCCCGCGCGAAAATCGCCGAGGACCTTCCGGTAATCGTCCTTGCGCTTCATCGTGTCGGCGTCCATGCGTTTGACGCGCGCGTGCGGAAAAAGTTTGGCGAGTGTTTCCTCGACCCTCTGCGTGCCCGTGCCGGCGAAACGGATGGCCGGGTTTTTGCATTTCTCGTTGGGGCAAACCGACGGGACCTTTTCGTTGTGACCGCAGATGTGGCAGGAGAGTTTTTGTTCGATGCGATGGTAGGTGAGCGGCAGGCTGCAATTCGGGCACTGCATGACGCGGCCGCATTTTGGGCATTGGAGCGAAGTCGAATAACCGCGCCGGTTCAGAAACAAAATCGTCTGCTCGTGCTTTTCGAGCCGTTGCGTGATGGCTTCCTTGAGCTGCGGCGAAAAAATCGGGATGCCTTCTTTCCCGCGCTGGTGGGACGCGGCCTGGCGCATGTCCACGACGCGGACGTGCGGCATTTTCTGGTTGTCCACGCGTTCCGGCAGTTCGAGCAGCGCGTATTTGCCCTTTTTGCAGTTGTAATAGCTTTCGAGCGACGGCGTGGCCGAACCGAGCACGACGACGGCATTTTCCATCCGGCCGCGCATGATGGCGACGTCGCGGGCATGGTAGCGCGGCGCCTCCTCCTGCTTGTAAGAGTGCTCGTGTTCCTCGTCCACAACGATGAGGCCGAGCGGTTCGACGGGCGCAAAAATCGCCGAACGCGCGCCGATGGCAATGCGGGCGCGGCCCTGGCGGATTTTGTGCCATTCGTCGTGACGTTCGCCGGCGGACAGATGCGAGTGCAAGACCGCCACGAGCGTCTGGAGTTTGCCGGAACTGAACCGCGCCTTGAAGCGTTCGACCGTCTGCGGCGTGAGCGAAATTTCCGGCACGAGCACAATCGCGCCCTGGCCCTGTTCGAGCGCGTGCGCGATGGCCTGCAAGTAAACTTCGGTTTTGCCGGAACCGGTGACGCCGTGCAGAAGGAACGTGCTGCCAGCATCTTGCTGGCGGATCTGATTTTCCGTTCGGCGGCCAAGGACGGATTCAAGGTCGAAACTTCCTTTCCCCAACCAAAAACTTCCTTCCTTGAGCCGTGCTTTTGCCGGGTTTTCCCGGATGTAACCGCAATACTTCTCGTATTGCGCTGCGCCGCGCACGAGATGGTCGAAATATTCCTCGCGCCAGAAATTTCCAACAGTTCCGAGAAGTGCATTGGCCCGCTTTGCCGTAAATGATTTCCACGAGTGCAAAATGTCTTCCAAGCTTTCATTTTCAGCCGGTCGGACCAGTGCGTGGACATGATTGGGCATGATGACGAATTCACCGAGTTGATAGCGAGTGCCGTCAAAATGCCGCAGTGCCTTTTCAACCACTTCAGCCACGGCGGACTTTCGCAAGTTGCATGAGCCATAACCAGCATCAAGGAACTGCTCCATCGTCACGGTAAAACGCTCGTGATGCTCGTTCCACACCTTTTCGTTCCATGGTTTTGGATGATACGATTCCCATATCTGCTTTTCAGCCGCCCATGCACGGAGTTGATCCTGCGCGATGGAATCAGCCAGGCGGAACGTGACGAAATACATCTTGTTCGATTGGCGCCAATGCGGCAGCCAGCCGGAATATTTTTCAACTTCGGTCTCGGGGTTAAAGAAGGGTGACACTGCGGGCGGGACTGGCAGCGCCGCCCGGAAGGGCAACAGCGAAAGTTTAGATGGATCTGCCGGCAAGATGCCGGCAGCACGTTTTGCATCCATTGCCGCTTTGATTTTCTCCAACGCCTTTTCCTGCGCCGGATTCAATGCCAGCGGTTGCGACGGCAGAATGTGCTCACGGGCATACGGATCGCGTTCGGAAATTTGGGGAGCGATCTCAACCAGGCCGCGATCTTCGAGTTTGCGGACGGTGGCGGCGGTGGTTTCGGCCAGTTCGACCAACTCCTGCAACGGCAATTCGCGCCGCTCCTCGATGATGTTCCAGACCTCCTGCTGGCGTTTGGGCAGTTTTGGAAATTCGCCGCTCACCGCCAGCGCGCGGACAAACAGGCGTTCGCGCCAGCCGGATTCTTCCTTGCGCACGGCTTCGGGCAGAACGGATTTCAGCGCGGTTTCCGGCGCGCAGCAGTAGTAATCGGCAATCCAGCGCGCGAGCTTCAGGACCTTCGGCGTGACGAGCGTCTGGGCGCCGATGACTTTCAGAATTGGTTTGAGATTGGCGTGCGCGGATTCTTCGGCGAGGGCGGTGACGCAACCAAGAATTTTTCGCGGGCCGAAGGGCACCTGCACGCGGCTGCCGACCTCGATTTGTCCGGCCAGTCCGGGCGGGATCAAATAATCGAACTCCTTGCGGAGCGCGATTTCGAGACTGACGCGGGCAATCATGCGGAGTTGAGGGTTGAGAGTTGAGAGTTGAGTGTCAAGGATGCGCTGCCAGAACCCATTTTGGGAGTGATGAGTTGCACGAGTCCCTGATTTTCCCAAAAGTGAAGTTTGGGACTCGCCGAGCTCGCCCCTCCGGATTTCAGTCCTGCGAGATGGCGCGCATCTCGATTTCAAGCTGTTGCCGCAGCGATTCGCGTTCGGCGTCCGATGCCTCGCGCGGCACGCGCATGACCTGGCCGATGATGATTTCGCAACGCGAAAACAGCAGCGGAATCTGAAAGCGGTCCCAGCTTTTCAGTTGGATTTTCCACTGTAGATGATACGACGCGGGAACGATTGGCAATCCGGTGATTTGCGCCAGCGCCATCGCGCCGTCCTGCACGACGTAGCGCGGGCCGCGCGGGCCGTCGGGCGTGATGGCGAGGTCGTAACCGCGCTCCGCCCATGTCGTCAATTCGAGCAGCGCCTGCGGCCCGCGCCGGCTCGACGAACCACGCACCGGTTGGATGCCGAAACGTTCAAGGATGGCCGCGAGAAACGCGCCGTCGCGGCTGGCGCTGACGAGTCCCGCGAGACCCGCCGTCTGGTGGTGTCTGCGCCTGAAGGCAGAATGCAACTTCATGGACAGCGCCAGCCGGTTGTGCCAGGTGCAAAAAACCACCTGGGCAATGTCCTTGCGCGTCATGAATCCGTGCGGGTCGTTGATGCGGTAACGCAATGTCGCCGAGACCAGACGAAACACGACCCAAAGGACCCATACGCCGAGCCGCTGATGCCATTTCGGCGGATGCGGCACGATCACGCCCGTCTTCGCTGTGCTACGACGCGGCAAGCCGGATTGTGGGCCAGCGTCCTGCATCACGCTCCCTTTTTCAGGCATGCGCGCACCAAATCTTCGACCGTCGCCTTCGCGTCAAGTCCCGCACTGCGGGATGCGGTGCGAACGGCGTCGTGCGCGTCAATCTGTTTGAAGCCCAGCGCCATCAGCGCGAGCACGGCGTCGTTGAGTTTCTGGTCTTCCGGCGACAACGCCCGCCGGGCGCTCGCCGCCTCCCACGCGCCCGCCGCGCCAATTTTGTCGCGCAGTTCGACGATGATGCGCTCGGCGGTCTTTTTGCCGACACCGGAAATTTGCGAAAGCGCCTTTACGTCGCCACCGGCCACCGCGCCGCGAAATGCTGTCACGCTGATGCCGCTCAAAATGTTCAGCGCGATCTTCGGCCCGATGCCGGAAACGGTGTTGACGAGCAGCCGGAACAAATCGCGTTCCGCCGCCGTCATGAAACCGTAAAGCGTGTGCGCGTCTTCGCGGATGACCAGTTGCGTGAGCAGTTTCACCGTCCCGCCCGGCTGCGGCAGCTTGTCGAACGACGACAGCGGAATGAGCGCTTCATAACCGACGCCGTTGACGTCCACGATGACCTGTGTGGGCAGCGCCTCGATGAGTTTGCCGTGGAGAAAAGTGATCATAACGTGCTGCCGGCATCCTGCCGGCAGAACTGAATCAAGATTTGATCTGCCAGCGTGACGCTGGCAGCACGTTGAGTCGTGATCATACCCGTTTCAATGGCGTCAAATTGTAACGGCTGTTTTCCTGCGCGTGGGCGAGGGCCAGCGCCAGCGCGTCCGCCGCGTCGGGCGCGGGCGGTTTCGGCAGATTTAACAGGCGCTGGACCATTTTGGCGACGGCGGATTTTTGCGCCGCGCCGTAGCCGACGATGGCCTGTTTCACCTTGCGCGGAGCGATTTCAAAAATTTCCAGGCCGGCTTCGGCAATGACCGCGATCGCCGCGCCGCGCGCTTCGCCCATGATGAGCGCGGTTTGCAGATTTTGCGCGTAAAAAAGTCCTTCGATAACGCAAACGGTCGGGCGATGTTTTTGAATGGCTTCGCGCAGGGATTGGGAAATTTTTGCCAGGCAGCGCGAGCGTTCCCAACCGGCCGGGCAGGAAATCGTGCCGTGCGCCAGAGTTTCGGGAAACGGCTTCGCCAGTTTGATGACGCCGTAGCCCGTGCCGCGCAGGGACGGGTCCACGCCGAGAATGACGCGATGAGCGCCGGGCGCGGCGCGCAACGCTGATGCGAAAACCGGAGAGATCGTATGCGGGGAAGCGCCGCCGAGGCGTTCCTGCATTTGTTCAAATTGCCGCCGCGTGATGCCCACGAGCGGATTTTGCCAGCGGCGAAGAGGTTGCAAAAGGAAAAACGCCGCGCCGGAACTTTGCGCATGGCGTTTGACAAATAAAACCAGCGGTCGGTCAATGCCTCGGGCCGTAACCAGGACTATTGCCGGGACCACTTTGATTCTGATTCTGGTCCGACGATTTTGGCGACGATGACGAGGACGGTGCGGATGACGGTTGGCTGTGTTGCGGCTGTTGCTGGGCCGGCGCGGCAGCAGGTGGGTTATTGTGGCTGGCTCCGGTTGCGTTGTGTTGTCCCTGGTTGGGAGCCGGAGTGACGGCAGGTGTTCTTGGATTGTATGTGTTGGGCCGCGGCGGTTGCGGTGGAGGCACTTGTTCCCATGCCCGGGGAGAGAGGGTCCGGTTGTCGTGGCTCGGCGTTGAATAATTGACCGGTGCTGATGGCCATTGAGTTTGGTTTTGGTTTGGGACGGAGAAATTATTACGTTCCTGCGGCTGTCTGATTTGCCGGGTTGGAGGCGCCGACTGATTGCCGTTCGGTTGCGGAGCATTGCGGTCTTGCGGGCCGTGTGTGGTGGTATTGGGAATCTGCGCCTGTCTAATTTGCCGGGTTGGAGGCGCAGACCGATTGTCGTTCGGTTGCGGGGAATGATTTTGTGCCGGAGAAACGAATTGCGTCGGGCGATTGTTTCTATTTCCGCCGGGAGTTGGATTATCCGCAAAATTCGGGCGATTCACGACCAGTGTGCTGCCATCACGACTGAGCTGGTCGGCGCGCGGGCCATGTCCGGACGGCGCGGTGGTGTTCCGGATGGCGATGGAACGGATGGGTGTGTGGGTGACGGCGGTGATGTGTTCCGGATCAATCCCCCGGTTGGCCAGGTTGCGACCGTGACCGTTGAAATTGTTGATGACCGTGGTGTGGTTGTAAATCTGCGTTACCTGTGTTGGAGTGGCGCGAAAGCGGCGTGGGTGCGGGTCACAAAAATGACCGATCGGCACGAACGTGAAACAATTTATGCCCAAACCAAAGTCGAATCCAAAACTGACGTTGAGGCCCCGATAAAAGAAGCCGGCGCCTTCCCGATACACCGCAAATGGCGGCAGCGGTGCCCAGCCGCAGTAATCGTTTGAATACCGCCAGGTCACCCACGATGGCCCCCAAACGGTGTCCGGCGTCCAGCACCAGCCCCAGCGCGAATGCTGAAACCAGCGCCCGTAGTGGAACGGCGCCCAGCCCCAGGAATAATCCGAAGACCAATACCAGCCGCAGTCGGTATAAACCCAATGTCCGTGATCGCAATACGGCTGCCAGCCGGGGTTGTAAACCACCACGCTTGGCCGCCAGCACCGGCCATAGCCGTCCACGTCCACCCAACTGCCATACGGCGTAAGCGTGTCATAAAAAGAGTTCACCGTGACTTCCGCCGGTGGTTCCACCGGTTGCGGCGGCGGCGCGGTTTCCGGCTGGTCGGTCGTGTCGGGAGCGGGTTGAGCCGGTGGTTGATACGCCGACGCGGCCATTTGCTGCTGCAACTGCTGGTCGCGCTGCATCATCACGGTGACAACTTCGTTCGGCAGGCCAATGTCCTTCAAATAAATGATTTTGTCCGAATCGAGATTGAACGTGCTGCCGGAATTCGTGACGAAAGTCATGATGACGCTTTCATCCACGCCGGCCTGTGTGAGCCGGATGACCTGTGCCAGCGGGCTGGTCGGATAAACGTTCGGTGGCAACGCGCTTGATTCCGTTGCACTGTCCGGCGGGGGTGGAGCTGGTTGCGCTTGCGCCGGGGAATTAAATGGTGAACGGACGCCCATCAAACATAGAACCACAGTCGCCGTCCCCAAAACACACCTTTTGAAGAATTCGATTTTCATAATCAGGCTGTTGTCAATTTAAGACGTCAGAGAGTATAACATAGTTACGATGCATTAGTTGCGGAAAATGTTCCCGTCGCGCGAAGATTTGCGGCGCGATGGGTTGAATGGTACCCCCACCCGGAATTGAACTGGGATCAACGGTTTAGGAAACCGCTGCTCTATCCATTTGAGCTACGGGGGCAAACATTATTATTAAAAGGGGAATTTGATTTTAATAAAATCGGAATTTGACTTTTGGATACTGGTTTTGGATACTGGTCGCATGAAACGGAAACGCAGCAAGAAAAACGCTGCCCCATCTGACAAGTGTTGGCAGAAGACTCAGTATACAAATTTAATCCGGTACATTCCATCCGGAAAATTCTACGCACGTTTGCGTGTGAAGGGCAAGCTCATCCGAAAGAGTCTCAAGACAGATGTTCTCTCCGTTGCCAAATTGAGGCTTGGGGATTTTGAGCAGGACAAAAGGGAAGCCGCCGAAAGACAGACGCAAACCATTCAAGGCAGAATGACTTTCGGAGATGCCTTAAAAATGTTTGATGTACAGACCGAAGCAAATCACCAACTGAAGCCTTCAAGCAGGAAATACCGTGCGGAAATAACCCAGGCAATTCTCAAATCATGGCCCCAAATTAAAACCATCGACATACGCAAAATAGGCAAATCTGAATGCAAGGATTGGTCTTTGCGATTTGGGAAAATATACGCCCCCAGCCGGTACAATTCTGCTGTGGGCATAATGAGGGCAATTTTCAATATAGCCGTTGAGGGTGGGATCATTTATTCGAATCCTGCTATGTCGCTAAAACGAGCCCGGGTGCGGACAAAGCTGCTGACATTGCCGAGCCCTCAACAGTTTGAAGAATTTATTCAGGAGCTACAACATGGCGGAGGGCGGGACTCACAAAACTGTGCGGATCTGGTCCGTTTTCTTGCCTACGGTGGGTTTCGTAAAAGTGAGGCAGCAAATATTACTTGGGCGGACTGCAATTTTGTTAAAAGTGAAATTATCGTGCGTGGCGATCCGGAGACTGGAACAAAAAATTGGAGCGTTCGCCGTGTTCCCATGATTCCGGATATGCATCAACTATTGGAACGTTTGAAAAAAGAACGTCCCAAACGCTCACCGAGTGGGGCGGTGATGCGTGTGCGTGAATGTCAAAAAGCGATGAATCGTGCAGCGAAAGTGATCGAGATGGGACGAATTACCCATCACGACCTCCGACATCTATTCGCAACCCGTTGCATTGAATCAAACGTAGATATCCCGACGGTATCTCGCTGGCTCGGACACAAGGACGGTGGGGCACTGGCGATGAAGACATACGGGCATCTCCGGAACGAGCACAGTCAGGCAATGGCGCAGAAGGTGAAGTTTTGACCGCTGAATTCTTCAACCTCAAAAAATAACCTAAAAAATAATTTGACTGTGGTTGAAATCTGAATTAGATTCCCCTGTTCCGTAAATTGGTGTTGCCGATAATTGATCGGCCGGTCGGAGTGATTGTTTGTATAATTGATACAACTCCCTGCCCCAAGGTTACGACCCCAAATATCTGAATCTCGATTTGGTTTAATCGAGACTTCATGGACTTTCGATAGGGCTTCGCCTGTCACAACCAATTGTTTGTTTGCACGCTAAAAGCCTGCCCGGCTTTGTCGCACTGCAACCTTTCAATCCACTTTAAAATCGACAGACATGGGCAACCAACATGGAACAAAATATAGAATTGCCACGGCTTGCTTATTCCGTGGCCGAAGCAGCATCGATGCTGAATTTAAGCACTAAAACCATATACCGACTCATTGACCGTAATCTACTGAAGGCTCCAAAGGCACTTCGCCACAAACGGATCACCGTGCGCAGCCTGCAGGAATTCCTAGACAATACTTCAGAGGGAGGTGTCCTGTGAGTGCCCCAGACAATTCCTCCAACGTGCTCCAGCGCGTAAATGGAAAATGGAAAATCCGCTTCGATGGGGTAGTGGCTTCATGTTCAGACTCGGTGGCTATGTCCTATTTCCGCCACCTGATTGAACGCCAGCGCCAAAAGGTTCACGTCTCGGATATGGTGACGAAAAAATATGGTGAACCCGTCGAAATCATGAAAGCCAGCGAGCTTCTTGAAAGCGGGGTGGCGGTTGACGGCAGCGAAGACGAAATCAGTGGCGAAGAGAAGCAACGAGTGGTCACGACGGAATTCGCAGACGAAATCTTGTCGGATGAAGACCGCGCTTATGTGTTGTTGGGCCTGGAAAAAGAACAGGGAAATCTCGCCATCCTCCAGTCAAAAGGATTGCCGCACGAAGTCCTGTTGAAAAAGGACGAAATCCAGACAATCAAAAAATACCTGAACGATCACCGCTACCGGGGCCATAACGCCTGTTTTGAAAATCGTGCAAGCCGCGATCGTACCAGCGTCAGGAATGCAATCACTCGCGGCATCCAGAAGATCGAGAAAATCCATGCCTCACTGGCCAGGCATCTCCGCGAATCAATTAGAACAGGCACCGATTGCTCATATACGCCAACAATCAGCGTTGTCTGGACCTTGTAACAATTAAAAGCGGCGTTGTAACCCCTGACTAATAGGGGCACAACGCCGCTTAAGCATTCGAATGGTCGAATATGATACCGAATAAAAAATGAAAAACCCGATCACTGGAACTGCCGGAATGAAGGCTGAGCTGACCGATAATAAAATCAGTTCAGGTGACATTCAGCCAACTCCGCTATCCATATCAGGTTCTGAAAGCCGCAAGGGCTTTTGTAACAAGCTACACCAAATTGTAACAACTAGTAAACGAGGGGCAAACGCTCTTCCCGCCTTCGTAAGTGGGGGCGGCAAACAAATAAAAATAATATGCAAAAAACAAATATAGCATCAGTAGCAATAGTTCCAATAGTCAAAAAGACAGTGTTCGCGCTCAAGACGCGTCCGGTAATCGCACCAAAGGGCCTCCAGAGGGGGACATTTATCAGCGCCATCAATGAAACCCCTGAAAAAGGTGACGAGTTCAACCGTGTAATTGTGACGATTGATCTCGAAGCCACAGACGGGAAAGGTAAGCCATTCCAGTTAACGAAGCCCTACAATATCATGCCGAATGGGCGTGGCGCTAAAGCGTTCGTCACGGACTACAATGCGTGGTCTGGATCGGAACTCACCGAGGACGATCTGTATGAGTCGTTCAACGGTGAGATGGACAAGGGCAAGTCGTTGGTGGCTGAAGTCGGTCATCGCAAAATCGGCAATGAATGGCAGGCTTTCATCGAAGCTTTCCATCCCGCCGGTTACACTGAACAAGCTGTGGCCTAAATTAACAGGGGCTGGGGTGGTTTAACACTGCCCCAGCCTATTAATCAAATATAAATCAACAAATAACTATTCAAAATCAAATGAATAAATCTATTAAGTATCAAGATCGCATGGAGATTAACAAACGTATTGCACAAGCCCTGAATCGGCGTCCTCCAATACAGACACCAATACTAAGCCAAGCAATTCAAAATTCCACGACATACTGCAGTCTCACATTAACTGCCACGCTTGAGGGTAAGGATAGCGATGGTAAGCCATACAAAAACGAGCATGTCAACTACGTCATTCCTTGGCATCAAGGCTTGAGTGTATTCCCACAATCCAGTGCAGATTTATCTGTAGTTAAAATTCAAGGCAGAGGGCTATATGAATTTGATACTGGATCTTTCGGTTATCAAAGGCATATAAAAGTTGGAATCCTGTTCAATCCCAACACCAATGAGTATGTGCCTGAAATCAGTTCTTATTTCCCGCGTCCCAAGACCAAAAGGAAACATCGTAACAAGTAATTAATTCAGGGCCGGGGCAATTAAACACTGCTCCGGCCTTTTTTATTTATGAATCCAATTTCTCCCACTCCTAATATAAAGACATCAACTGTTTTTAGCCTCAAACCCATACCCAAAATTCATGGCCTACCCCAAATCGATACCGGAACGCTTCTTCTTACCGACAACACCATCACCAAGCCCAAGGAACTCGTGACCGGTCTGCTCCATCAAGGGACCAAGGGCGTGTTGGCTAGCGCGAGCAAAGCAGGCAAGACCTGGTTATTGCTGTATCTGGCCATATGCGTTGCCACAGGTTCCAAGTTTCTGCGCTGGAATACGGCACAGGGCAAGGTCCTGTTCATCAACTTCGAAATCCAACGGGCATTCATTAAGGATAGGCTTACGGCACTCATGAAGCGCCTGGGGATTGAAAAAGTCGATGGTCTGGACTTCTGGAATCTACGCGGGAAGACGGCGGACTTTGAGGCTTTGATCATGAACATAATCAAGGAAGTCGAAGGCAAAGGTTACTCTCTCATAATACTGGATCCGATATACAAAGCTATGGTAGGCAGGTCAGAGAACATGGCGAGCGGTGTGGGCGTGGTGTGTAATCAGATTGAGAGGTTGGCTGAGCGTAGTGGAGCAGCAGTTGTCTATGCACATCACTTCACAAAAGGCGATCCTAAGAAAAAAGCCGTGATTGATAGGATGAGCGGTAGCGGGGTGTTTGCCAGGGACGCGGACACGATTATTACGCTTACTGAACACACCGAGCTCGACTGCTATACGGTGGAGATGATTTTGCGGAACTTGCCACAGCAGCCGGCTTTCGTAGTGCAATGGGATTATCCAGTCATGGTTGAACGCGAAGATCTGGACCCGGAGGATATCCGGGAAGAGGATGGTGCTGGTTCGGATACAGATGAAGGGATGATGGCTTTGCTTAAGGATAAACCGTTGCGTTCCGGGGAGTGGCAGGCCAAGGCGCTGGCGCTTGGTGTTTCGCGCGCTACGTTCTACAGAATAAAGGCTGTTCTTAAGGATAACGGCTACATTCAGTTCGATCAGCAAACCAAGACGTGGAACTTGGCCAGCAAGGCGGATAGCGAGCCCAGTGAGACAGGTGAGACTGGCGAGACTGGGGCTGCCGAAGGCGGCGAGGCTGGGCATGAGGTGGTTGGGGCGGCGGTGGTGTAAAAACAGCACCTGAGCGAAAATACGACAAAACGCCCATGTTTTGGGGCGGTGAGGCTGGTCTATGGTGTTTATTGCGGAGAGTGGGGCGGTGGACTGGGCCGTTATCTATTATTTCGCGGCCGTATCTATTAATTCGTGGCAGGATAGGGAAAATCCATAGCGACACATCAAGCGAATCAATCAGGTCGCTTGTGGTGGCGAGCTTGTAGCGAAAAGCCAGGTGTGCCATTTGCCTTGCAAATAAAGGCCAAGCTCGTGTTTGCACGCAGGCTGGGCCGTGCCGTTCGGGTCAATGGCAAAAACAGCGGAAATACCTTGTCGCCTGCTCACGGAGGCGTAAAGTCGCCGTAAATGAGCACGACGCGAGAACAATTCGCCCTGAACCGAGGAGCCTCGACAGGCCACTCTGCTCCCTCAGTGCTTTCAGTAATATGAAACAACTACTCTACTCGATATTGATTTTCACAGCTCTGGTGCAATTGGCCCTCGCTCAAAAAGTAACAAATGCTGAGCCTGAATTTGTAGGGGTGGTAATGTTGGTGAGCGAAGGAGATACCCCAGCGCAAATATTGGAGAAGCAGAAAGCGTCCATTGCATCTAAAGCGGACGTTGGTGCTGCCATCTTTGGCATTCCGATGGGCAAGGGAATGAACATTGTTAACGGTGCGCAAAGTCCAGTTCGCACCAGCAGAAAGAGCACTGTAAGGCTTATTGTAAAGGTTAGTGACAATTCAAAAGATCCGACGGAGATAGTAAATATGTTTCGGATGGAGCAGGACAAAAAGAAGGACAAGCGTGTGTTGATAGTTGGGAAAGTTAATTTCAATAAAAGTTCCGCTCTTGACATCAAGTTCCTCCAGTTTAAGGGCTCGAAATACGGAACCAGTTCGTATCTAATCGAACTTTCAGATGTGGAACCAGGGGAATACGCGGCCACACTGGAAGGATCGAGGGGAGTCTTCAATCTTTTTGGTGTTGATTAAGAACCAGCGAACAGGCGGAAAGGGGAAGGTGCGGGATCCCTGAGCTTACGGAACTTGCGAAGTCAGGGTTTGCTCGCAGGCGAAAATGAAGGAAAAAATCGTGTGCGTCTTTGTGCCCACCACGCCCAACGCCGAGCCGATATTGCCGCAGCATTGTTTTTGAGGGCTTGGCTATTGGGTTGGCTAGGCCCTTTTTTATGCCCAGAACTGGTGTAAGATAGAACATACGCTTCGCAATCACCAGCAGTTACGTCTCAATGCATGTCAGACAGCCTTCCCACAACGCTTCGCAAACAAGAACAGTAATACTTTATACAACTACCCAAACTAACAATTGGTGTGAGTTATAGCATCTTAGTACACTGAAATATTTTTTCTTTTTCACTTGACTCAAATCCGTATAACTAATAATATAGTGATAAGAAAGTAAATCTTTCTACCGCCAAAAAACTTCAAATGGTGTGGGTAAGGTCAGTTGCACTCTTCAAAATAAAAATTCCGAGCCGCTGTTGATGGCTGCCTCTAGTCAAGCTAGTCAACTTGGTGAGCTGGACACAATATTCAGTATAGAACCCAATGCCCAGGGTTAATGGGCAATATATAACATATGGATAATACAAATAACACAGTAGTGAAAGACGTTCCCTCCGCAACACCGCAATCCCAAGCCGTTACAATTCGATCAGGTCAGATATGGCGTGACGGTCATCCAAAAAGTAACAACCGCCTTATGCTAGTTCAAGAAACTAGCGGAGACAAGATCGTGTGCCAAAGCCTGGTAACTGGGAAGATTAGTTCAATTCGTCGTGAGCAATTCAATCGTGGCAGTACTGGATTCTTTTATGCCACCAGCATTCATGACATTAGCGAGAAGTGTAAGAATTATGTCATTAATGGGCCTAACCAGCCCGCCGCTCAACCCAAAGACAAGGTCAAAACGCCTGACATCGATACTAGAGATACATCTGACGATACTGATCTAAGCATCTCGTTCATGGATGACAGTTCGAGGATTCCGGAAGACGATGATATATGTCCAGTTCAACCTTACTTAACTACAGCGGATGATGATAAGGGGGGCGATGCTTCCAAATTATCCAGCTCAGACAAACAATACTTCGCTGAATTGGATAAAGACCTTACTGAAGGTTGGGATATTTTTGAGCACATAGGTCTAATGTTAGCGATAATCAAGGGCGAAAGGCTGTATCGAGAAACACACCCTTCCTTTGCCGCTTACTGTAAAGACAAGTTAGGGATGAACCACATTAACAATAGGACAAATATCGAATAATACATTTGGTGGCTCTGGTCCCAGCCTCAAACCGGGCTGGGACCAGAGCACCCATCAACGGCCAACGCATTAAGCATAGGCCATAACCAATAAATACATATATGAAGATAATAAAGAAAATACCTGCTGTTAAGACATTTGATCTACCAGCAGGAGTTTACAGAAGTGCACTAGCGCAATACAGACCCATGACTAAGCAATCCAAGAAGGGGCCTCAAGAATGGGTTAGGCTAGTATTCGAAGTTAAAGTAGATTCAATGGCTGATCAAATTCCCTGTGCTGGTCGAAACTTTTTGTTAGACCTGAACCCGGGGTCAGATTTAAGGAACTTTCTTGAAGTGTGGCTAGGCTCAGACTTCTTCAAAGCCAAATCTAATAAGGACCTGGACTTTGATACTTTGTTAGGTAGGGAGGCGGACATTGTGCTATCTCATTATCAAGGTGACGAGTTTGAAAAGCCTCTTGTATTAATAGACAACGTATTCCCGGCCAGCTCATTAAGGTTGGAGGAGAAGAAACCTGAGACTGTAGCGCCGACAATCAGATAACAACACAGACCATTTACTCTGCCAGGAATGCAGGTTAGGAGAAGTGGTCAATCAATACTAAGGATAATAACTCTATGAAACACAATTTATTTAATGAAGGCCAAGTCCACAGCTTTTCCCGTAAGATTGCTAAACTATACGGAGTTAACGCAGCTATTGTTCTGGGCTATATCGGCAACAGGATCGAGAACAGCCGGAATGAGAGGGATGGAAGGCTCTGGTTTTATGATTCGTTTGATGCACTGACTGAACACTACCCATATTTGTGCCGGTCCGCTATTTACGAGGCGATCAAATGTTTAACTAACAAGAATGGCCCTTTAGTAGTGGGGCATTATAATCAAAGAAAAGGTGACCGGACGAACTGGTATGCTTTTAGGAATGAGAGCACAGCCAAACTACTCAATACTAAGCTTTTGTATTTCAGGGTTATTGATGCGGAGTGTTATGGAGTGGCCGCAGCTGTAATACTGAACAACCTGGCTTACTGGATTACAAAGGGAAGAAAGGAAAACCCAAATTATCGCTGTCATCCACTATCACCGGCTAAACTATCCACAATCCTGCCCTTCAGCCGCTCCACAATTCAGAGAGCATTGAAGAGGTTGGCGGAAGATGAGGGAGTGTTGCTTTATAGAAGAACTCCCGATACTAGTCTAGCCACTGAATATAGTTTTGCCGTATTTGAGGATCTGGAAGACTATTTAGCCGGCCCAACCACGAACAGGGCAGTTTTGGAGGATGTGCCCGTGAATAAAGGGGAAAGTAAAATTTTACCAGCTCAAACCCAAATACAACATTTGCCCAGCTCAATTCCGAATAAGACTGGTTCAGATCCGAATATGAGTGTGTCAAATCCGAACGACTATACCATGTTAATAGATTACTGTTTGAAAGATCTCTGTTTGGAAGATGTCTGTTTAAAGAGGAACGAGCCGGTCTTCGACACGGCTCGTTGCTTCAAACACACACACACCGAATCAACGTCAAAAGAAGATTCAGAACACAAATCTAATTCACCAACGCTTTCTATCAAAACCTTCGGCAATGATGGTGAGCGTCAGGGTAATAATGTTAATGCTGCGTTGGTTAAGCCAGCACAAGTAATCAATGACGCTGATTTAGTAGCATCATTACAGCAGGCACTTCCGGTTCGCCTACATTCAATTACTTAGCTACCTGAATGCAAACTAATCAATCACCCAATACTAAAGATAATCAGACCAATTACCAGAATCCAATATCCTTAGTAAACCTAGATTAAATATATGAATCAGCAACCAGAATCACAACCAGGCCAAGACCCAGACCAAGACCAAGCCCAAGATCAACCTCGCTTCAACTGTTCAGAAGAGGCTAAACAATCACTTCTCCGGTATTATCTCAGTCTCCCCAACATCAATTACATTCCAGTCCAACAAGAAAAGGAGCTTGGTCTTAGGATGCTAGGTGTAAGTAAGAGAGAGATAAGGCAGTTGTGTGAGCCAAGCATTTCAGACAAGGTTAAGTTCGATCTGCAATTTGAACAGTATTGCGAGGGGAAACGACGAGAGCTAGACCAGTACAACCGTTACCTTAAGAAGCAACAAAAGCTCGATGAATTAAGGGAGAAGTGCAGGGCCAAATACTATCCTTAATAATCAAAGAAGTCAAAACAGATGTATAAGGTAAAGACTTTCTCTAACAAACATGAATGACCTCCTTTTCCCCAACCATCTCTGTCTAGTGCTGGATTGCTGCCTACACTGTTCCTGGCTGGTCGATGAGTTGAATAGGGTAAAACAGGGCCAATCCCAGTTCAAAGTCGTGCTGTAGGGCATTGTGGAAGGAATGGGGCTGGTTTAGAAGAGGCATTGAACTGGTGCTAGATATAAGAACAATCAACAGGCATTTGTTAAGGATGCCGAACAATACTAGAGCAACGTATCTCTAACTAACCAACATTGAAATGAATCAACTAGAACCCAACCCCTATCTCAAGCGCCTGGATGAACTTGAACTGGCCAGAACTAAGTGGCAGGAATCGGAATGGCGGCTCTTATTCCTTCGTCCAATATCACCGACCAACCCCAACCAATTAACAGACGAACAATTATTAGAATGGAACAGACAATATTCAGCCAACTCGAACTGACTAACCAGACAGTCGATCAGTTTGGACAGCACATTACCAAAATCAAGAGTGCTAGCCAATGGTTCTGCTTTCACTTCCCGGACCAAGCAAAAAAGTATGGGGCGCCTTTCTTAGAGAACCGAATCTCAACCATCGACGGCTTCTCTAGTATTAGCCCAATCGCACCGAACCTAGACTTTATGGCTAGTATTCTGGGTGGA
>Ga0208355_1000557_pt1 | contig 17014 bp, 16 predicted proteins | sample NGESurdeep072012_6_FD_184458 | JGI IMG/M metagenome (GOLD analysis project Ga0208355, IMG submission 184458) | Arctic peat soil microbial communities from Barrow, Alaska - NGEE Surface sample 210-3 deep-072012 (SPAdes) | ecosystem: Environmental > Terrestrial > Soil > Wetlands > Peat ... | reverse complement strand
AAGACCATACAAAACTTTGTCGCATATGCGACAAAGTTTTGTAACGCCGGTTCACCCGCCCGCGACGATTTTGACGATTTCCAGCCGGTCGCCCGCATTGAGCTGGCGCCGGGAAAACTCCGACGGCGCGACCGCCTCGCCGTTGTGCTCCACCACCACGCTGCGCGGCAAAAGGTTTTGCGCGACCAGAAAATCCTCAATCGAACACGGCAATCTGGCCTTGATTGGCTTTCCGTTGGCGATGACCGTAGGCATGTTCAAGTTTTTGTAATTTGTTTTAGCCAAACAACGAACATCCAACATCGAACTCTGAACATCGAAGTTTTTCAAACTCCCGCACATTGGACGTTCAATGTTCGATGTTGGGCGTTCGATGTTCCTGATTTATGTCGTCAGCGCCGCGTCCCAATCCTTCCACACCGGTTCGTAGCCGAGACGGCGGATCAATTCCGCCACTTCCTGCGATGAACGTTCGTCGGCAATTTGAAACTGTCCGGTCGCGTTCGTCGCATTTTCTGGCGTTGGCGCCCATTCGCTTGCGCCGGACGCGAGTTCCACGATCCGGCCGCGCTCGGTGTGATGGATTTTTTCCTTGCCCGCGCCGGTGTAACCGCCGGGTTCGGTGTGGCTGCCCGCGCTCATCATCGTCACGCCGAGCGGAACCAAACCGTCGCGCAGCTTCGCCGGTTCGCGCGTCGAAAGCACCAGGCCGACGTCGGGGAACATCAGCCGTAACGCGCAGACGAGTTGCGCGAAGTCACGGTCGGTCATGTGCGTGAGCGGCTGGAATTCGCCCGCGCACGGACGCAGCCGCGGCAGGGAAATCGTCAACTGCGCCTTCCAGCAATTCCGCAGCAAATAATCCGCATGCGCCGCCACGCTGATGGCCTCGTAACGCCAGTCGGCCAGGCCGTAAAGCGGGCTGATGCCGAGCCGCCGGAATCCCGCCGCGTAGCCGCGCTCCGGCGTTTCGAGCCGCCAGTCAAAATTCCGTTTCGGGCCGGCGGTGTGCATGTCCGCATAGACTTTGCGGTCATAGGTTTCCTGATAAACCACCAGCCCGTCCGCACCCGCTTCGACGAGCGGCCGATAATCCGCCGCTTCCATCGGCCCGACTTCGAGCGAAATGCCCGGCCAGTCGCGATGCAACACGGCGATGCAATCGCGCAGGTAATTGTTCGAGACAAATTTCGGATGTTCGCCCGCGACCAGCAGGAGGTTGCGGAAGCCCTGGGCCTTGATTGCCGCCGCCTCGCGCTTCACTTCCTCCAGCGACAATGTGACGCGCAGGATCGGGTTGTCGCGCGAGAAGCCGCAGTATTTGCAATTGTTGACGCACTCGTTGGAAAGGTAAAGCGGCGCGAACAGGCGGATGACCTTGCCGAAGCGCTGCTGCGTCATCGCGTGCGATCGCCGGCCCATGTGTTCCAGCAATTCCCCGCCCGCCGGCGAAATCAGGTGCGCGAAATCGGCGAGCGACAATTTCGTCTTCGCCATGCTCTCGCGCACGGCCTGGATGCCGGCCGACTGCGAACGCTTCACGAGCGATTCCAGCGGCAACGAATTGAATTCAGCGACAAAACTCATGACACCAACGTAGCAAATTGGCGGGCAAAGTCGAGAAACGATCAAATTTGGACTGCGGCGGCAAGCGGAGCGCGACGCCGCTTTGGAAAAAGATCGCCGACTAATCCACCCTGCGAAAGCGCTGTCGCCGCTGCGCTCTGCCAGCGCAGTCCAAAAGCTGCCGCCAAATCCGCGCATATTTTCTGGCGGCGGCTGATTTTGAAAACACGCCCTAGTGGTGCGGCGGCTTGGGGTTGTTGGCTTTGATGCGTTCCAATTCCATGGTTTCCAAAACCGCCGACTGACGCTGCATCTGTTTCTTCAAATGCTCCACGAGCTTGCCTTGTTCGACAACCACCCCATTCAACTGTTCGACCTGATGTTCCAGATGGGCGGCGTGTGCTTCGATGCGTTCGAGCCGTTGCAAGATTTCATCGTTCATGGTTGTAAAAGTTCGCAGTTTTTCCAAACTAGGCAAATAACTTCAGCCGTCGCCAAACTGAGCGGCGACCGAAAAAATAAAAGTGAAAAAAACGGTCCGGGAAAAATCCAATCGGCAGCGCACGACGGCATCGGTCATGATCCTCGGCGTCGGCTCGTTCGCGCACAGCATCGGGCGGGTGCTGGCCGATGCGGGCGTCCCGCAAGGCGGGATCTCAACCTATCTTACCCGCAATTACGGCCATTTCCCGCCGTCGCTGGTCGGGCCAACCTTTTCGCGCAACGCCTTTCCCAGCCCGGTGCCACTGCTCAAGAAAAACGGCATTGAGGTCGTCATCCCGCAGTCCATTGATTGGGCGTTGCAACCCTGGGCGGAGGATTTGATGCAGTCGGGTGTTGGCATTTTCAGTCCCACGCGCGAGGCGATGCGGATTGAGCGTGAGCGCGACTTCGCCCGCAAATTGTGCGCGGACTTCAAAATTCCCTTCCCCCAAGCCTACGTTGCCTCAAACCGCCTGGAGGCCGAAAAAATTCTGGCGCGGCATCCGCAGCCGTTTGTCATCAAAAATCCGCTCTGCTCGCCGACCAGCCCGATCCACACGATTCTGTGCGAGACGGTCGAGGACACCCGCGCGTGGCTGCGGCACGTCAATTATGCCGAGGGGGTTTTTTTGCAGGAATATCTCGGTCGCGCCGAGGCCGGACACATCGTGCTGGTGAGCGGCGGCGAGATTTATTCGCTCGTAACGAACCAGGAATACAAATACGCCTTCAATGGCAACCAGGGCGTTGTGGCCGGCGCGCCGCTCGGCGGGTTGGTCGAACGCGATCCGGACGACAAATACGGCCTGGCGCGAAAACTCATCCATCCGTTGCTGCCCTGGTTGCGCGCGGCAAAATTCAACGGCCCGTTGCAGGTCACCGCCATCAAAGTGGCGGCGACGCCCCGTCGCCGAACTTCTGCGACGGGGGCGTCGCAGCCACCCGGCCAATGGCACGTCATCGAATACAACATCCGCATCGGCGTCACTTCCGGCCCGATGATCTTGCGGATGCTCAAGCATCCGGCAGAAGTTGTTTTGCGGACCGCGCAGAACCAGAAGCTGGACCTGCAGTTCAACGAAAAACTCAATTTCGGCTGTTCGCTCACGCTGGCCGGTTACGGCTATCCCTTCATCCAGGTGCGCAGCCCGCATCTGCCGCTGGAAGTGGACGGGAAATTCGATTGCGACGTTTGGTGGAATGAGGTCGCGCGCGGCGCGGACAAAAAGCTCATGTCCACCGGCCATCGCATTGCGGACGTGATTGCGCTGGCGCCCAAGCTCGACGCGGCGGTGGCGAAGGCCTATGCGAACATCCGCAAAATCCGGGTTGTCGGGAGCTATTTCCGGACGGACATCGGGAAAAGTTTATGGCCGCCGGGCACCATCTGAATTCCCTTGATGTTTTAACGCTTCCGCCTTGTGTTCGTGTATCGCTGCGCGCTTAAAGTTGTCCACGGACTTGAAATGCACGGCCAGTTCGCGCTGGAGTGCATATTCAACCGATTCGCGTTGGAGCGAACGTTTCGACCAAACAAAGCCAAGGGCGGCCAAGCCGGCCAGCAAGACGATGATTCCCGCCGGATTCGCCCGCGCCAAACCCGGGGTCCCGCGCGCCAACCCGTATCCACAAAGACTGACAAACAAGACCAGCCCGCACATCAATATCGGCATGGAATGGCGCAGCAGCCACTGCGAAAGGACGGCCAACCGACCCGGGATTTGTGCGGACGATGGCGGAAGACACACTGCGGGCATGATGGTCTGCAGTTTTGCATTGTTCAGCACTTGCAGGACCAGCTTTGGGTCCGGGCGTACGGTGGGTTTTTTAAGAAATCCGGCCGCGTCACCCGTGACCATGAATGTTTCCACGCGTTCTTCCGCCACCAGGTTCATCATGCGGGTGGGAATCAAAAGATTGTCCACCACAATTTGTGAAATCCGGCAAAGGCCGAAAAAAATGACGCCGGCAAAAACCAGCGGCAACAGCATTCCGGCCCAACTTGGAAACTGGCCGTGCGGCCATAACTGCGGGAGCAACACCGTTGCGAAAAGGCTGGCAATGACAAAGATATTCAACACGTCCATGTACCGGCTGGCCGGAATAATGTCCCCATAATTCGCGCGTCCATAGGCAAGCGCGGCTGATTGCAAGCCGCCCCACAGTCCCAATGCCAGCAGAAACTCGGCCACCCGCGGTTCCGGAAAGTTTGGCCGAAAATACAGGGCCACCAGGAAAGCCAGGGGCAAGGGAATCAGGCACACCATTTCCGGAGTGCGGAAAAACGGCCAAGTCAGGTTGCGCGCCAAGGCGGAGGTGAATTCCATCAACGTATGCGCCCGCAAGGGACGGTCCTCTTCCATCGTAACGCGGAGAGCCAAACCCAACCCAATGACAGCCAGGCAGGAAACGAGCGTAATTAAATTTCCCTTTTCCATCCGCCGATGTTTGATGGCGCGCAAAATCGTCAATCCGCCAACAGTCACGGGTGCGAGCAAACCTGAAGCCATGGTAAACAAACCCATGATTGCCGCGGTCAATCCGAACCACCACCGCCGGCTGCCCGGTTTTCCAAACCCGAGTCCAGCCAGTGTCGCCAACCAGAAGAGGCTCATGAAATATTGTTGGGAATTCATCGGCCAAAGGGCGTTTTCTGCGGCATAGGGCAGCGCGAAAAATGGCGCCAGCAGAAAACAGACGAACCATCCGTTTTTTCGCCCCAGAAAATCCCACAGGCAAAATGCCAGTCCGCAAACAAAGGCCGCGTGAATGAACGCGTTGACCGTCATTTGCAACAAAGGCTCCCATCGCCCGTTCAGCCAGATGACGCCCAGATCGAGCAGGCGCGTGAAGAGAATCCGATGCTCATTAAAGGGCGCAAAAAAGTGTTCCCATGTCAGATGACCTTCCAGCCACGGCCTGAAGAACCAGTCGGCCTCAAACCACTGGTCCCACATCGGAAGTGGCGACCCATAAAGCTGCACCACGCATAGTTGGGCGCTCACCACGACCAAAAACAACGCCACCAACCATGCAATAAAATGCTTGCATGAGTCGTTCATCAAGTTCGTTGTTTTGGTCATTTCGAAATGCCTTAATTGGCGCGAGGTTAAATACATTTTACAGCGGCGCAAGTCCGCTAACCGATCACTTTTCTCAGAGCGAATTTTTCGTGTCATTTGGCACGATTCGTGGTTAAACAGTTCCCAGCAATTTAATGGACTTTGATTCAACAAGTTTTCCACTGCGACCGGCGTGGGTTGAAATTGACCTCGCGCGGCTGCGCCGCAATCTTCAACTCATCCGCCGCGATCTGCCGCGCAATGTGCAGTTGCTGGCGGTCGTGAAGGACGAGGCCTACGGACACGGCGCGCTCGACGTGGCGCGCATCGCGCTCGAGGAAGGCGCCTGGGGGTTTGGCCTCAGCACGTTGGAAGAGGCGGTGGCGCTCCGCGACGCCGGCATCACCGCGCCGCTGCTGCTGCTGGGCGAACGGCAGGAAGCCGAATTACCGTGGTGCGTGGAACACAATCTGACCGTCTGCGTCAATGAACCTCATACCGTCCGCAAACTCGCCCACGCGGCCGCACATGCCAGCAAGCGTGTGCCGGTGCATCTGAAAATTCACACCGGTATGAGCCGCTTCGGCGTGCGCTGGGACGAGGCCATGCCGCTCATCGAACAAATTTGCGCCGAGAAATCGCTCTCGCTCGAAGGCGTGATGACGCACTTCGCGCAATCGGACGAAACGGACAAGACGTTTGCCAACCTCCAGTTCTCCCGTTTCAACGAAGTCCTCCAAGGGCTGGCCGCGCGCGGCATCTCCGTGAAGCTGCGCCACACCTGCAACAGCGGCGGGTTCCTCGATCTGCCGCACGCGCATCTCGACATGGTCCGCGTCGGGATTTTGATGTATGGCGTTTTCCCATCGTCGGTCTGCCGGCGGATTCCCGGCATCGAGCCGGTCATGTCCGTGAAAGCGCGCATTGCGGCAATCCAAAAATTGAAACCCGGCGAAGTGGTCGGTTACGGCATGCGTTACGCCGCGCCGGCGGAGCGGCGGATTGCGGTGCTGCCCATCGGTTACGGCGACGGTTTTCCGCGCGTGCGCAACCAGGGCGGCGCGCTCATCCGCGGCCGGCGCGCCCCGCTCGTCGGCGGCATCGCGATGGACGCGCTGATGGTGGACATCACGGCCATCCCCGAAGCGCAGATGTGGGACGAAGCCGTCATCATGGGCCGCCAGGGCAGCGAGGAAATCACCGTGCATGACATGGCGAAGCTGAAAAACTCGGTGAGCTACGAAGTGCTCACCAGCTGGCGGTTGCGCTTGCGGAGAAAATCTGTAAATGGCGAACAAAAAGCCGCTCGCCAATTTGCCGCCACAGGACTACGCTAAACACATGGTTGAACGAGCCAAGATTCGAGCCTTTTGCACCGCAGTGGCGAAGCGGTTTCAGCCCCGTAAAATCATCCTGTTTGGCTCATACGCCTACGGGAAGCCCACGGAAGATTCTGACGTGGACCTGCTCGTCGTCATGAACCGCACGCGGTATCGCGGTGAACGGATGTCCCTGCGGATCCGGCTCGCGATTCCCGCCGGCTTCCCGCTCGACCTGCTGGTGCGGACTCCCAACTTCATTTCCAAGCGGGCGGCCTGGGGAGACTGTTTCACCCGGGAAATTCTCGACCTCGGCAAAGTGCTTTATGAAGCCCCTGACGCGTGATTGGGTGGAGAAAGCCGAGGGAGATTTTCTGGTCGCCTCCCAGATCATGCGCCGCCACCAGCAGCGCGTTTACGACGCCGCGTGTTTTCACTGTCAGCAGACCATTGAAAAATATTTTAAGGCCCGGCTGTTTGAAGCGGGCCTGCCTTTTCCCAAAACCCACGACCTGGTAGTCTTGTTGCATCTGCTGCTGCCCGTCGAACCGCTGTGGAAAGCTTACGAAGCGGCGGCCAAAGGACTGACCGAATATGCGGTGAGCTTCCGTTATCCCGGAGACAACGCCACTTTGGCTGAAGCCAGGCTCGCTTTGAAACATTACCGCTCATTGCGCGCCGAAGTGCGGCGCAGCTTGGGATTAAAATTCAAATGAAACTCCTTTTTTCCGAGCAAAATTCCGACTACGAGCACTACCAGTTTCCGTATGCCATCTGGGCCGTGCCGGAGGCGGGCGAAACACCGTCGGACATTTTCAACGCCGGCTTCCTGCCGTCGTCGCGCAACCTCGACCGCTTTTATCTCTGCCGGCAGGTGCGGGTGAACCTGGCGAAGTTCAAGCCGTCGTCCGAAAACCGCCGCATCCTGCGCAAGGGCGCGGGTATTGACGTGAAGCTCGTGCCGCGCGACAAATATAATTACACGCCGGAGCGCCGTGAATTTTTCAAGACCTACGCCGACATCAAATTCGGCAAGGACGTGATGACGTTCGAGCGGCTCGACGCATTGTTCGCTTCGCCCATCATTTCGCATCTGCTCGTGTTCGCCGACGCGAAGACCGGCGCGGAAATCGGCGCGGCGACGCTTTATATCGAGGGCCGGGAACTCGCCTATTATTACTACGCGTTCTACGACCTGAACTACTACGCGCGCAACCTCGGCATGTTCATAATGACCTCGGCGGTGGAGTTGTTTGCCGGACGCGGCTGCAAGCAGCTTTACCTCGGCACGTGCTACTCGCAAACCGCGCTGTATAAAACACAGTTTGCCGGCGCGGAATTTTTCAACGGCTTCCGCTGGTCGGACGACCTCGACGAACTCAAGTTCATCATCAAGCGCGACAAAAAGGAGCTGTACCAGCACCTGCTCGAAACCGACGAATACCGCGAAGAATTTTACGGCGGCGATCTGGGAAAAATCACGAATGCGAGCGAATTCCGGATGAAGGTGAAGTAAATCGGCGGTTTAAGAATAAATTCTTGCCATTCATTTTTGTTCCGGGCTTCCTCTTGCGGCAGCCGCAAGACAAACCCTGGCGCCTCCATCCGGCGGGCGGGGTTTTTTGCAATTTAACAATGAACGCGAAACGGAATATTTTTATCGGCACCGACAGCGGGGCGACAACTTCAAAGGTTGGCGCCGTTTGGGAAGATGGCCAGACCGTCTCCACCAAGCTGCTGCAAAGACCCACCAATCTCCAGAATGGACCTGACGCGGTGGTGGCGGGCTGGGTGGCGGCCGTCAACGAATATCTCCAACAATACGGGTTGAGCTGGCAGCAAATCAGGGGCGTGGGCCTGGCCATTCCCGGTCCGTATCAGCGTTATGGTGTGCTGGATCGCTCGGCCAATCTGCCCGCCAGCTTTGCGGGCTGGGACGTTCACGCCGCTTACAGTCAGGCGCTGGCCATACAAGCCGGGCGTCTGTTGCCATTGATTATGGGTAATGATGGCAAATACGGCGGCGTGGCCGAGGCGCAATATGCCCGCGGCAACACCCGGGCTTCCGTGCTGATGCTGGCTCCGGGTTCCGGTCTGGGCAGCGCTTTCATTGATCAAAACGGCCTGCCACTTGAGGGGGACACCCTGGCGGGCATGGAAACCGCACACATGCCCGCACCGTTGCATCTCCTGGGCGTCAAACCATTCCCCTGTGGCTGCGGCAGGGACTGGGGTTGCATCGAAGCTTACACCACCCTCTCCGGCCTGCCGTATTTGCTGGCCGATAAAATTGTCAAATACCCAAACCATGAACTGGCCCGATCCACCGCCAGCGCCAAGGAAAAGGCTTTGTCCCTGCGCGGTCTCGCGCAAAAGGGCGACCCGTTGGCCGTTGAAATTTTTGACTTCCAGGCCCGCGCCATGGGACTGCACGTGGCGAACCTGGCCATGGCTCTGGATCCGCAATTCGTGGTCATCGGCGGCGGGTTGATGGATGCCGAGGTCACCTCGCCGAAATTTCGCGAACGTTACCTGCGGATTGTCCGCGAAACCGCCAGGCCCTACCTCTGGCCCGCCCAGCGCCAGCAGATAAAAATCGTTCCCGCCGTCTTGGGCGACCTTTCACAAGCCATTGGCGCCGCCCTGGTCGCACTCTATCAGAGCCGGGGTTAGTTTTTTCGCCAGCGCGGAGTTTTACAATGGCAACCGGGAAAAATTACTGCCGCGGTGGGTTTCGAGTGAAGGTAAAACCGTAAGGCGCGGTTGAAAAATCCTTTGCCGCTTCAACCCCCCAAAGCCCGCCCGCCCGAAATGGCATCTCTGGTCAATCGCTTCATTTGTCACCGGACGAAGCGGGCGAGGATTTTTTGTGCGGATGGGAGGGTTTTCTCTCTGGATTGGTTCGGCCCGCCAGGAGGCGCTGGGATCGACCCAGAAACTTTTCCGCTTTTGAGACAAGTTCTTCCGGATGGAATGGTTTTATGAGATAATCGGTGGCGCCGGACTCAAACGCGACGAGTTGGCTGATATGGCTGCTTAAACCGGTCAGCATGAGAATCGGGATGGAAACTGTGGCGGGATTTCCCCGCAATGTTTCGCAAACGGCGAACCCGTCCAATCCGGGCATCATTACATCCAGTAGAATCAAGTCGGGTGACACCGTCCGGGCCTTTTTGAGGGCGTCAATGCCATTGGCGGCAGTGCCGATGGCAAAACCGGCTGCCTTCAAACTCAAGCGGGTGATTTCAAGCTGATCCGGATCATCTTCAACAACCAGTACTTTCCTTCGCATAAACACCGGTCGTGAATAGCAGGAATAATGCCGCAAAATCATAATCCCGACAAAATCAGACGCTTTGATTGAAATCGGCGAATCTCGCGAAGAATTCTACAAAGGCAAAATCACCGGCGCGAGCGCCAGCACGGGCACCGGGCCGCGGAGCAGGTTCAAAAAGGTTTCGGACGGAGTCAGGCGGTGCGTTTCGGGTGAAGGTGAAGCAAGAACAATTCTCTTGCTTGGTTTTTATCAAATACTAATTCTTTCTGCAAGAAGCCTCTGTCTGAAAAAACTATTGGGGATATTCTCAACCGCAATCTCTTCTTCGTTAAAAACGCCGTTGAAAAGCTTGAAGCAAAGACGGCTGACAAACTTGATGTTTATGACCCTGAATCTCGCCAGATTCTTCTTGAATGTAGAGAGCCGGATATTGGAGCGTTGACAAAAGTTCCCGGCTTTTTGGTGGAAGACACGACAAAGGAACGGAATTTAATCTTGTAGCAAGCATTCCCGGCAGCAAAGAACAAGCGCTTCGTATTGCTCGCGGCAGTGCAACTTTGACTTTTGGAGGTCCAACCGTAAAAATTTCCGATCACTGGGACTCGCTTCCTGGCAAATTGAAAAAGAAAAATTTTGCTATAGGAACGAAATTCACTTTTATTCCAGAGAAACAAGGCGAGTCTTTCCTTCTACAAATCAAAGGCGCGAAATCTTTTGCGATGATAAAAAAGTGGCCGGCATCTCAAAATGGAATTCTGGTTTTTTCAAAGAGAACAAATTTGATTGCGCCTTTTCTATCAGTCAGGAAGTTCCTGCCAATTCTCAAATTCGCCAGGTTTTGCTCGCTATTGCTTTCGCTAAACATCGAGTAATAATCTGAATTTCCATCAAGCTTAACATTTCATCCGCTTTTGTTCAGTTGAAGTCCATCCGCAGGTCGGTTATTATGTTCAGCCTATGACTTTGACGGAAAAAATTCTCGCCCGGGCTGCGGGCAAGGCGCCTGTGCAGGCCGGCGACAACATCTGGGTGAACGCCGACGTGCTCATGACCCACGATGTTTGCGGGCCGGGCACCATCGGCGTGTTTAAACGCGAGTTCGGCAAGACCGCCAAAGTCTGGGACAAAAACAAAATCGTCATCATCCCCGACCACTACATTTTCACCGCCGACTCGCTCTCGAACCGCAACGTGGACATCCTCCGCGATTTCGTGCGCGAACAGGGCATCCCGTATTTCTACGACGTGATTGACGACGCAAACGGCCACTGGGTTTTCGACCCGAAAAAGGGAATGTTAAACCGGCAATACGGTTCACGTTACGCCGGCGTCTGCCACACGGCGCTGCCGGCGAAGGGCCACACGCGCCCGGGCGAAATCTTGTTCGGCACGGACTCGCACACGTGCATGGCGGGCGCGTTCAACCTGTTCGCCACCGGCATCGGCAACACGGATGCCGGCTTCGTCATGGGCACCGGCAAGCTGCTCATCCAGGTCCCCGAGACGATGCATTTCCGCCTCGAAGGCAAATTGCAGCCGGGCGTGATGGCGAAGGACGTGATCCTTCATTGTATCGGCGAAATCGGTTTCGACGGCGCGACGTATCGCGCGCTGCAATTCGACGGCCCCGGCACGGCGTCGCTTTCCATGGACGACCGCATGACCGTCACGAACATGGCCATCGAAGCCGGCGGCAAAAACGGCATTTTTGAATTCGACGCGCGCACGGCGGAATACGTGGACGCGCGCGTGAAATTGAACGGCACGAAATCCACTTACGAACCCGTCGCGCCGGACAAGGACCAGAAGTTTGTTTACGAACTCGTCGTGAATCTCGACCAGCTCGAACCGACGGTTGCGTGCCATCCCGATCCGGGCCAGCGCAAGAAGGCAAAGGAGATGGGTCACATCAAGCTCGACCGCGCCTATGTGGGTTCCTGCACCGGCGGCAAGACGAGCGATTTCGTGGAGTGCGCGCGCGTGTTGCGCGGCAAGCACGTGACAATTGACACGTTCGGCGTGCCCGCGACACCGGAAATCGTCCGCGATTTGCAGACGACGTATTGGGGCAACGAAACCGTCTGGCAAATTCTCGTGAGCGCGGGGGTGCAGATGACGGAGAACGCCGGATGCGCCGCGTGTCTGGGCGGGCCGGTGGACACCTTTGGCCGCATCAACCAGGCCGGCATCAAGTGCATCAGCGCGACGAACCGGAATTTCCCCGGCCGCATGGGCGACAAGGAATCGCAGGTGTTCCTCGCCTCGCCGATGACCGTGGCCGCGAGCGCGATTGCCGGAAAGATTGTTGATCCGCGGGAGTATCTGGGAAATTAACTGGACGTCAGATGGCCATTGCTACATACAACGAAGTTTCCTGGGAACGTATGAATAACGCGGTTGAAAATGTGCGCCGGCGTTTGCTTCGTGCAGCAAGCGCTTTGGAGCAGGCCAAAGTTCCTTACGCCGTGGCGGGTGGAAACGCCGTGGCCGCCTGGGTTTCACGCGTGGATGAAGCCGCGGTGCGGAACACGCAGGACGTGGACATTGTATTGCGCCGGGCAGACCTGCTGGCGGCGCGCGAGGCGCTGGAACAAACCGGATTTGTTTATCGTCACGCGACGGGCCTGGACATGTTTCTCGACGGGCCGGACGCCAAGGCGCGCGATGCGGTTCACATTGTTTTTGCCGCTGAAAAAGTCCGGCCTGACTACGCCGCGACCGCGCCTGACGTTTTCGAATCGGAGGAAACCGAAACCTTCCGCCTGCTTTCACTCGACGCCCTGGTGCGGATGAAACTCACTTCATTCCGCGACAAGGACCGCGTGCATCTGCGCGACCTGATGGAAGTGGGATTGGTGGACGAAAGCTGGCTGGAGCGGGTGCCGGCGGCGGTGCGCACTCGTTTGCAAGAATTGCTCGACAACCCTGAAGGCTGATTCAATAACCGCGGGCGCGGGCGCGCCAGCCAATCAACGTTTGCTGAACCCATCCAGCTCGGCGATAAAAGCATCCGGGCCGCCCTCCGCATACCCGACCTGCCGGCCAAGTTCCTTACCCGCGAAATTCAACAGCACGTATGTTGGAAATCCATCAACGTGGTATCTCGTGGCCAGTTCTTGATTGGCCCGTTTGAGTGCATCACTCTGTGGTTTGTGGTGCGGAAAATCCAGCTTCACCAGCATGAGCTTGCTTTTGGCGTAGCCGGCGAATTTGTCCGTGGACAGCACATCGTGGTCGAATTTAATGCACCAGCCACACCAATCTGAACCAGTGAAATCAATCAGCACCATCTTGTTTTCCGACCGCGCCTGATTCAAGGCCGTGGACAAGTCGGTGCCCCATGACAATTCTGAAGCCTGTCCCGCAGATGACGGCTGCGCTGTGCCTGCAACAGCCGGCGGTCGTGACGAAGGTTGATTGATGGCTCGATTGTGGTATTGGGTGTTGGCCGCAACTTGCTTTTGTTTCACCTCGCCCGCCTTCTTCGGATTGTAACCGAAATGCTTTTGCAGCGCGGGGTCGAGCTTGTTCAGTTTCACATTGGCCATTCCCTTGGCGTAGGTGAAGTAGATGTCCGTGACCGTGACCGTGGTAACCGTCACGTTGCTGTAAACCTCGCTGCCGGCGTTGAGCACCGGCAGCTTTTCATCCGCACGCGCGGCCCAGACCGCAGCGATCAAACTGAAAACGATGAAACCTTTGGCGCGCATATTTCACATTTACTTCGCCAGATTCGCGCCGAGCAGATAAATCGTGAACGTCGTCCCTTCGCCCGGCCGCGTGTGAACGTGTAATGCGCCTTTCCCTTCCTTGATGAGCCGCTGTACGATGTTGAGACCGAGGCCGGTCCCCTGTCGCGGGCCTTTGGTGGTGAAGTAAGGCTGGAAAATTTTCGGCAGCACTTCCACCGGGATGCCGGGCCCGGTGTCGCGCACCCACAACTTCACCAGCGGGGCGGTATTGTCCATGCTCTCGACGTTCAGCAGCCGGTCGTTTGGCCCGTCCTTGAACGCAGTCAAATCGAGCGGCTCGCGCAAAATTTCACCGCCGACCTCGACGCGATGACTCAACGGCGCGCATTGAAAGGCGTTGACGGCGAGGTTCAGCAAAATCTGGATGACGTCGGTGCCGTTCATTTTGACGCCAAGGTCTTCGGCCATCGGCTGAACGCTGAATTCGTTGTCGCTCCGGCCGGGATGAACGCGGATGAGTTGTTCGAGGTCTTTGAACAATTGATTTACGCTCACGCGCGGGGCTTCCTCCGATTGACGGCGGAGAAAACCGAGGTAGCGCCGGGAAATTTCCACGCAATTCCCCACCTGCCGCGCGATGATGCGCAGACGGTCCTTGATGAATTCCAAGTCCTCCATTTCCAGCCGCGACACGCGATTGAGGCGCTGGTTGAGCACCTGCACGAAACCGGAAATGACCGTCAGCGGACCGTTGATGTCGTGGATGATGCTGGCGTAAATGTCGCCGCGCGTTTTGGCAATTTGCTCCTCGACCTTCTGGTTTTGCAGTTCGGAAAGCAATTCCTGCACTTTTTCGGCGCTGCTGTGAATTTCACTTTCGAGCGTGCGCCGTTGCATTGCCTGGCTGACGGCAGCGCGGATGGTGGCAAGGTCGAACGGCTTGTTGATGTAATCGCATGCGCGCAGCCGCAACGCCTGACGAATCGTATCCGTCGTTTCAAACGCCGTCATCATGATCACCTCGATGCTCGGGTTCACGTATTTGAGGCGTTCCAAAACATCGATGCCCGACATGCCGGCCATGCGAATGTCCAGCACCGCCACGTCAATGGGATGCTTCTGCGCCAGCTCAATCGCCGTTGGCCCGTCCTCGGCCATCAGCATATCGTATTCGTCCTTGAAAATAACCCGCAGCGACTGCCGCGGCCCGTCCTCATCGTCCACCACCAACAACGTGCCGCGGCGTTTGCGAAACATCGTGCTGTCGCCCTCAACGGGATTGCTCTTGGCAATCAATGGTTCAGTGGTCAAAGCCATGTCCGGAAATCAACCTTTCTGTTCAATTCAAGCAAAGACGTTGAACGGCGCTACTCTACTCCAAATTTTTTTGCCCTCAAGAACAAACCAACCGCACACGCAGCATTTCCAATGCCTGCCACGCCGTGACTTCCTTGAATGTCTCGCGCTCATAAGGATTAAATTTGCGCTCAACCACCGTTCCAAACTCTCCGGCCAGCCCGATGAAAACCGTCCCCACCGGTTTTTCTTTTGTTCCGCCGCCCGGCCCGGCGATGCCCGTGACGGCAATGGCAAAATCCGCGCCGAGTTGCAACCGCGCGCCTTCGGCCATTTCGCGCGCCACCGCTTCGCTCACCGCGCCGTGAGTCGCCAGCGTTTCGGCGCGAACGCCGAGAAATTTCCGCTTCGATTCGTTGCTGTAAACCACCCACCCGCCGGGAAAAACCGCCGATGCGCCCGGCACATTCGTCACGCGATGCGCGATGCAACCCCCGGTGCAGGACTCGGCAATCGCCAAAGTTTTCTTCCGTCCGGTCAAAAGCCGGACGACGACCGTTTCCATTTCCTCATCGTCAAAACCGTAAATCTGTGCGCCAAGAATTTTTTGAACGATCGCTTCCGCCGCGCGGACAATTTTTTTACCGTTCCCGCCGCGCGCCGACAATCGCACGTCCACCTGCCCCGTCCGCGCGCAATAGCCGATTTCAAGCCCGGCGACCGCGAGCGCAGCCAGTGGTTCCTGAATTTTCTCCTGCACGAGAGACTCGGCGATGCCGCTCGTCCGCAACGTGCGGCAGACAAACGGCGCTGCCAGCGGAAATTCGCGCCGGAGCAATGGCACGACAAAATTGTCGAACATCGGGCGCAACTCGCGCGGCGGGCCGGGCAGCATCACCAGCCATTGCGTTCGGAGGGGCGAGCTCTGCGAGTCCCCAACTTGATTTGGATTTGGGACTCGTATAACTCGTCCTTCCGACGGCGTGATTTTCATGGCCAGCCCCGGCGCGGTGCCGTTCGGATTGGCCAGCACCATCGCGTCTTCGGGCACGAGCGCCTGGACCTCGTTGTTTTTTGGCATCGGCAGGCGGCGCACCGCAAAACGTCTTTTGATGTGATTGAGCATCGCATCATCAAGCCGCAATTTTTTGCCGAGAAGCTGCGCAATCAAATCCCGCGTCAAATCATCGGAAGTTGGGCCGAGCCCGCCGGTGGTGACGATCAAATCCGCGCGGCTCAACGCCTCACGAACGGCGGATTGGATGTCGGGCGCCGTGTCCGGCACGGCCACCTGGCGTGTCACGACATAACCGAGATCCGCGAGGTGGCGGCAGAGCCATTGCTGGTGCGTGTTCAGCACGCGACCCAGCATCAATTCGCTGCCGGTGTTGAGCAGTTCGATGTTCACCCGCGGAAGTTTCCGCGCCGGGACGACGCGTGGCAAGTTTTTGCGTTTGGAGTTCCGCGTTTACGCGGCAAGCAAAACAAGGCCGCCCGGACCGTCCCGCCGGGCGGGACGGGACTCCAAACAACCGCGCTTCACTTTTATTTGGGCGGTTTGGGTTTGCGGATTTCGGTATTGAAGTTCCCGGTGATGTAACTTTTCTCGGCGTCCGGCATGCACAAATAAACTTTTCCCGGCAGATGATTGTTGTCCAGCAGGCCGAACTCGATCCGCAGCGCGTAGCCGTTCGTGAAATTTTCCCGCAGGGACAGGTTGCCTTCCTTCCAACGCAATATGACCCGCGCCGCCTTTTCCGCGTTGGTGGCGACATTGATGGACTGTCCGGCGAGCGCTTCGGGCAACACGCCGCCGAAATTGATCGTCGCGCCCAAATCCGTCGCACCGCGCAACGTCAGCGTGCCCCCCTGCAAAATCGCGCGGTCGCAAATAAAGTCCCGTCCGTGGATGCGCCCCGCCGCCGGCGAATCGGGAATCGTCGCCGCCTCGAGGTTCAACATCCAACGCGCGTCATCGGCCGGCGGCGCAACGACGGCGGGTTTGGGCGGTTTCACGGGCGTTGGTTGCCCGCCCGATGCGTTGGCACCCGGGCTGGCCGGCCGGCCGGTGGACTTGAAAATTTTTCCATGGAACGCAAACAGCCCCACTGCCGCAACACAGAACAAAACGATAAAAATAATGGCCGGCCCGGGAAAACTTTTTTCGGGTATGGGCATGGGCGCCGCTCCCGAATCCGCCACCGCAGCCGGAATGGGACGTTCGCCCACTTTCGTGCCCGTTATGATAAATTTCGGGTCGTCCGTTTTGGGCGCTTGCGGCGCGGTGATTTTCTGGAAGCACGTCGGGCATTCCATCGT
>Ga0208355_1000556_pt1 | contig 17016 bp, 10 predicted proteins | sample NGESurdeep072012_6_FD_184458 | JGI IMG/M metagenome (GOLD analysis project Ga0208355, IMG submission 184458) | Arctic peat soil microbial communities from Barrow, Alaska - NGEE Surface sample 210-3 deep-072012 (SPAdes) | ecosystem: Environmental > Terrestrial > Soil > Wetlands > Peat ... | reverse complement strand
GTCCGTCACCCGGTAAAAATTTGGTGGCAGGTTGGTGTCGGTGAAATACGTGGTCGAGCGTGAGGCCGAGCCTGTATCCCCCGTCGTATAATCCCAGCTGGCCCAAACCGGTTCCCCCAAGTTGTCACTATAATCAATCGCCTCAACTGTGCGCTGAATCAGATAATGATTGTGATTGTTCGTGTCGGCAATTGCGCCGGTTGGATTGCCCAACTGCATCTGCAAGGCGACGTCGATGGTGGCACCAGCGCGCAGGACCAAAAGAAACAAAGCCAAAGCTGCTAGAATTACCTTCATACCAAAGCAATTTACTGCAAAAAAGCAGCCAGCGCTAAGTTTTTTCCTTCTCCCCTTCAACCTCATTTCCCCTCCACCACTTTTATCTGGCTAGCCGATTCCAAAATGATTTCGGGTTTGTCGTGATATTCGATGATGGTGCCGTTGATCTCCACCGCCTGATTTTTGAGTTTCTGCAAATCCCCGAACTGGCTCACGTTTTCTTGAAAAATCACGGCGGTAAACGGCGAGTCGGGAGATGCCTGGTCGAGGTTCAGAATAGCTACGTTGGGCCTGACCGTCACCTCAACCACTTTTCCCGTCACCACCATCTCCTCATCGTAATATCTGCCAGCTTCCAAAGTCCCGATTTTCTCAGGAAGAACTCTTTGAACCACATTGTTGGTGTTTTTAGGCAGCGGAGGAACAGGGCCACCACACTTCAAATATTTCTGAATCTCATCTGCTAAACGATAGCCGGCCAATGCTGCTTGTTTTTCCGCCACTTGTTTAGCCTGCTTCGTGTAATCAGGAGGCAGACTTGGGGCCGTATCAGAATTGGTGCTGCCCTGTAATTGTCCGCGCAAATACCCCTTTTCAATCGCCAGTTCACGGCTCTCCAAACTCCAATCTTTAGGTGATTGGTGCTTGATCAGTTCCGGCAATGAAGTTCTGGAATATTTTGCCTCGATCTGGATGGCGTAATTCCATTGAGTTCGGGGATTGGGAGACGACCCGAGCAAACCATCCCAAACACTATGCAAACGAACTCCTGATTGGGCCGGCTTCACATAAAACTCATTACCACCTCGATCACCTTTGGGGTAGGCGACCGTCGTAAATAAGGAGGCACAGTGCAACGGTTGATGCACGTCGCCTACTAAATGGATCAGCCATGACAAATACACTGCCCTCGACTCTGGACTGGCATTGGTGTCACTCAATGTCTTTTCACACTGCATCACACCAAAAAGAATGTCGTCGGTTGGCTTTGGGCCGGGTTCAATGGGAAAGGTCGGGGGCACTAACGGATAATCGATGAAGTGCCAATTCGGATGATCGTATTGACTGCCACTTTTTCTGATTTCATCGGGCCAGGCACTGCTTTTCATAAACACGTATGCCGCCAAATCCAGATTCGGATTGGGATGATACGCTTTTTCCCATTTCGCAAAATCAGGATGTGCTTTCAATACGTCAAACACCTCGGCTTTCAATTCTGGCGTAAGTTCCCGGTATGCTTCTGCTGCGATAACGAGATGACCCGGGCCGCTCCAGGCTAACGCAACACTGGGGATTAACAGGGAGCAGACGGCTAAAAAAAGGGCGAGCAGGATCAATTTCATGCAGCCAGTTTAATCAAGAACAGCAAAAGGGTTAAGATATTTTCTTTTCACCCAGCATTTTGCCTTAAACAACATCCACCGCTTGTCCCCAACACTGGTGACATGCAAGATTCGGAGTTTCTGTTATTCTGATCCCGGTTTTAGAAATTGTTCTCAACTGTGTGAGGAAAGGCCGGCGTAGTGTCCGGCCTTTTTCTTTTTTAACCGACGCCACTCCTAAAAGCCTTGAACCATCGTTTTGCGTTGGCAGGCCAGTATTGCGCCACCGTGGCTAATTCATTTTCAGACCCATAATCATCAACAAAAAGGCTCAGGTTTTGATGCAGCGAGCGTGCATTTTCGCAAGAATCCCCTTCGTGCAACGCTGTTTTCCAAAATGTTGGCCAGTCCTGAACGGCGGGAACAAGAACACGCAACATGTCAAATGCGTGTGTCAACTCATGGGCGATCACAAAAGAGAGTTTGTCAGCAATGGAAGATTGTTCTCCGTTAAACGGAAAATATTCTTGCCGTAAAATGACCTGGCCATTAAAGGCGGTTGGTCCTGGCGGAAAATGTGATACCCTTACTGGATAAATAACGTCGGGTGCATTTTGTTGATACATCGCGTAGTGGGTTGGGGCTTTAAACTCGTTGCCAACGTCCCAACGCAAAACCTGACAACTGATGCACAGCCATTCCCTAATGCTGACAGGAATTTTAGCACGTTTAAATGGTTCTATAATGCCGTCCGTTGTTGGCATGTCAGTAAACGCATCAACATCATGAGCATCAAAAACCATCAGTTGGTCATTTTCAATTGAGTCAATTACATCCAAAGCTATTTGATCAAAAGGCGGGATTTCAATTTGAAGGTTGAAAGACCGAGAAAATGACTTGGCGCAATTTGTCACTGTTACTAGTTCTGCCGGCATAATTATCTCACGATTCGAATTTTGGTTTTCAGGTTGCTGATTCATATATCAAAAAGCGATAAGACATTTTCGGTCATGGAATCCGATAAGGCTTAATGCAATCAGACGAATCAACCCGAGCATTATTCACTATTGGGCTGACTGGATAAATTTTCATCGGCTCATTTCTCGGATTGTCCAGCACTGATTTATACATCTCATGGCCAGGTCTCGAATCCAGCCACCAATCGTAATGTTCCGGCTCAACGATTAAAGGCATCCGATCATGTAACGGTGCAATGGTGGAATTGGCCTGGGTCGTGATGATGGTGAAGCTGTCGATTATTTGGTCTTGGTTAGGTTCCTGGTCAAAATCGTTCACAAAAAAGTCATCCGTTCGTTTAGGTTTTATCCACCGCTCCCACACTCCAGCGAAGCAAAAGATTTCACCGGATTTGAACATGATGCGATACGGCTGCTTTTTGCCCCTCACATCTTTCCATTCATAAAAACTGTCGGCCGGGATTAGACAGCGCCGTTCTTTCAGAGCGGTTTTGAAGCTCGGTTTTTCCTCCAACGTTTCCCTCCTCGCATTGATCAATCTGCTACCAATCGATTCATCTTTAGCCCATTTCGGAATCAACCCCCACCGCATCATTTTTAGGACAGGTTGGTTTTTCTCGAAACTGATAACGGGTGCAGATTGGGTTGGGGCGATATTGTAACGGGGTGCAAAGAAATACCCGACTGAAAGAAATGGAATCCGTTTAGCCAATTCTGCCAGATCTTTGGTGCCTGTATATCGCCCGCACATGACTGAAATTTAGCAGAAGGGTGGGACATTGGCAGTCCTGGCTAAAACTTCTTCTTCCGGTCAATATTCAAACCTGTTCGTCTCCTTCAAAAACCGCTCAATCTCAGTCCGTGAAATTATTTTGGTCCGGGTCGCACAAGAGGATTTCAACAAACCACGGATAATGAGTTTGTAAATTGTGCGGGGTGACATTCCTAAAATCTCTGCGGCCTCCTTTGTCGTGTAAGCGAGTCGGGGAAGTGGTTTGGGGTCTGTGGGAATCGCCGGCACTGATTGATTTGGGCTTTGGAGTGCAGGCCAGACTCAATTGCTCCAGATTTTGGGGATCAATCGTGAGTTGGCCAGTGAGGGTGAGGCTGAGGGTGATTGGTGTGGTGTTCATGCCGGAGAATTTAGATTTGATAATGACGAAAACAACCCCCGCTGTGTTGGATGGAGCAGATTGGACGACGTGCAGACAAGACACCAGACTTGGCTGTTTTGCTCCACACCGCTAAACGGAAGATTTGCCATTTTTTGTTTCTCCCCCGCCAAACCGCGCCGAAGAGCAACGCAGGCGGGTCAGCACTCCAGCCACATATTCCATAATCGACAGACCCACTTGAGAATGCCAAAATCATTTCGCATGACCGAATCTCCAAGCCACATCTTGGCGCAGATGGCCGAAACCGTGGAAGGCAATTATCACCGTCTGGTGCTTGTCGTGGGGCCGGCAAGGTCCGGCAAAACGGAGCGCCTACGCACGTTGAAACAGCCCATTGTGAATGTCAATTTGGCCTTGAGTGCAGTGATGCTGGAATTGCCGCTGCGTCGGCGACAGTTCGAAGCCGCGCGGCTGCTTTCAGAACTGATCGCCTCCGTTCCGACGTCACCAGTGGTGCTCGACAATTTGGAGATGCTCTTCGACATCATGCTCAAACTCGATCCCATTGCTTGCCTGAAACAAGCCTCACGGAATCGAACAATAGTTGCTTCATTCCCTGGAGTTATCGAGGATGGACGATTGATCTACGCGGAACCCAGCCATGCCGAATACCGCCGCTTTCCTGCCGATGATTTGTTGATCGATGAACTTTCCCCTGTGACTACCGCCTGATTTGTCATGAAATACGAAGATCTCATCCAGTTTGACCCGATTGAATCGGTGGTGCAACTCCGGAATGCCGATGATGCCAGTGAGGCGGCGCGTCTGGTCTCGTCCTACGTAATTTCAGACAAGATGGAGGACACGCTTACCGGGGTGATTTTTCCACAGCTCCAGTTCGAGAAATCATACGACCCCAAGGGAATGCTGATTGTTGGCAATTACGGAACCGGCAAATCCCACCTCATGTCCGTAATTTCCGCCGTGGCGGAACGCGCCGATCTCGCCTCCAGTTTGACCAACCCAAAAGTGGCCAGTGCCGCTGTTGCAGTCGCCGGGAAATTCAAAGTCATCCGCACTGAACTGGCGACGGAAATGGATTTCAGTGACTTCATTTGCTCCCACATCGAGGAGTCGCTGGCCGGCTTGGGCGTGGCTTACAGTTTCCCGCCGAAGGACCAGATAAAAAACTGGAAGACCTGTTTCGAGGATATGATGGGCAAATTCGCCGCGAAATATCCAGAACAGGGGTTGCTGCTCGTCGTGGACGAGCTTCTGGATTACCTCCGGGGACGTGACGGTCAAGCCGTTGTCCGGGATCTTAATTTCCTTCGTGTCATCGGTGAAGTTTGCTCCAGCCTGAATTTCCGTTTTATGGCGGGCATCCAGCAGGCGCTGTTTGACAATCCCGTGTTTTCCTTCGTCTCGGATTCCGTTCGCCGAGTCCAGGAGCGGTTCGTTCAGGTGCTAATTGCCCGGAACGATATCCGTTACGTCGTTTCTCATCGTCTCTTGCGAAAAAATGCCGAACAGCAGAGCCTCATTCGCGAACACCTCACCAAGTTCGCTCCTTTTTACGATGGCATGGCCGAACAGATGGACGAATTTGTCTCCCTGTTTCCTATTCATCCCCAGTTCATCGCCACGTTTGAGGACCTTCGCGTAATCGAAAAGCGGGAGATTCTGAAGTCCCTGTCGTTCGCTATGAAGCGGCGTCTCAAGGATGAAGTGCCTTCTGATGACCCCGGCCTGATTTCCTATGATACCTACTGGAATTCCATCCGCGAGAATCCATCCTTCCGCTCCATTCCAGACGTGCGGCAGGTGTTGGAGTGCAGTCAGACGCTCGAAGGCAAGATTGACACCAATTTCACACAAAAGCACTACCTGCGCATGGCGAAGCAACTCATCCACGCGCTTTCCATTCAGCGTTTGGCCTCGGGCGATATTTTTGCGCCTATCGGAATAAAGCCGGCGGCACTGCGCGATGGGCTTTGCCTCTATGACCCAGCCGTGGCCGGTCTTGGAGGCGAACCATCGGAAGACCTGCTATCTACCGTTCAAACGGTCCTTCGGGAAATTCTTAAGACGGTCAACCGCCAGTTCATTTCTGTGAATGAGGAGAATGGCCAGTATTACCTTGATCTCAAAAAGACCGATGACTACGACGCCTACATCGACCGTAAAGCCGAGACACTCTCCAAAGACCAGCTTGACCGCTACTATTACGAGGCGTTGAAGCGGGTCATGGAATGCACCGACCAGACCTACGTCACAGGGTTCCGCATCTGGCAACACGAACTCGAATGGCGCGAACGCAAAGCCTGTAAACTTGGCTACCTATTCTTTGGCGCACCCAACCAGCGATCCACCGCTGTGCCGTCACGGGATTTTTATCTCTTTTTTATTCCGCCTTTCGATCCGCCGAACTTCAAAGACGGCAAGGTTAACGACGAAGTTTTCTTCAAGCTTACCGGCATGGACGATACTTTCCAGACCGCGCTACGAAAATTCGCCGCCGCGACGGAACAGTGGTCCACTGCGTCCGGATCTGCCAAGGGTGTCTATGAATCCAAGGCCAACGGTTACATTAAGGAAGTGAACCGTTGGCTTCGGGAAAATATAACCAAGGCTTTCGAAGTCACCTATCAGGGCAAAAGCAAGCCCCTCCTGGACTGGCTCAAAGGCCAGACCACCGGCCAGATGGCGAACATGGCCACCCGCGACCTGATCAATATGGTCGGGTCCGTTTGCCTCGCCCAGAATTTTGCGGAGCAGGCTCCGGATCATCCCACTTTTTCAGTGCTCATTACCTCGGCCAATATCAGCCAAGCGGCGCAGGACGCCCTGCGCTGGATGCGTGGCGGTGGCAAGTCGCAGCAAGCCGTGGCCGTGCTGGACGCCCTGGGGCTGTTGGACGGTGACCGCCTCGCTCCTCTAAAGTCCAAGTATGCACAGGCGATCCTGACCAAACTCAAAACCAAGGGGCATGGTCAGGTCGTCAACCGTAATGAGATCATCCAGGAGGATGAAGGTGTTGAATACATGGACAAGGATGGAGCGCGATTAGAACCCCAGTGGGTGGCCGTGCTCATGGGTGCCCTCGTCTATCACGGTGAAATTGTCATTGCCATACCCGGCGACAAACTCGACGCCGGCAAGATGGATAAACTCATCGCCACCCCGGTCGAGGAACTGGTCCATTTCAAACACATTGAACAGCCCAAGGACTGGAACGAACCCGCCTTGCGCCGCTTGTTCGAGGTGCTTGGCGAGGGTGCGGGGAACGTCCAACTGATCAAGGACGGCAAAGCCGAGCCGATTCAAACGCTTGCGCTTCGGGTCCAGCAAACCGTGGAGAAACTCGTTATCGTCCGCCATCAGGTTGAGAATCCGCCATCCCTCTTTGGCAAGCCATTGCTGTCCGAGAGCGAACTCGCCGCCATCAAAACCAAACTTGATGACGCGAAGACCTTCTTCGAGTCCGTCCAAGGATACAAAAATCCCGGCCAACTGAAGAATTTCAAACACGGCGTGCCCGAGGTGGAAACTCAGGAACAGAACCTGAAAGCTGTTGAAGCCGTCGCCGCCCTGCAATCTTTGGCGGCTGAACTTGGCCCGGTCTCAACCTACCTAGCCCATGCCGAAACCATACTCCCGGCGGAAAATAGCTGGCTCGGCAAATTCCAGAAGGCTCGTTCCATCATCATTGAAAAGCTCGCCAAACCGGAAGACCGAAATTCCGCTACCTTCCGGCAGCAAACCGCGAAGCAGTTAGGCGACCTTAAACGCGAATATCTTAAGGCTTACATTGATCTCCATACCAAGGCTCGTCTTGGCGCTTCCGGCGACAAAAAAAAGGCCGGACTGCTTTCCGATGCCCGCCTCCAGCAACTTAAGAAACTTGCCACCATCGAAACGCTCTCCAGCAGCCAGCTCATCGAGATCCAGAACCGACTGCCAGAAATCCGCAGTTGCTGGTCGCTCACGGAAAATGATTTGAAGGACACCCCGGTCTGTCCTCACTGTGGCTTCCTGCCAGCCTCGGAACCAGTTGCCCAGACAGCCAACGCCCGCCTTACGAAGCTGGATGATGAAATCGACGATCTGGCTTCAGCCTGGACCAAACGATTGTTGTCCGACTTGGAAGACCCTACGGCAGCGCAGAACCGCAAACTGCTCCCCAAGGCCGCGCAGAAACTTGTCGCCGATTTTCTCGCCACCAAGAAACTTCCGGAGGAAATCTCCAATGGTTTCCTGGCCGCAATTCGTGATGCGCTCGCTGGATTGAAAGGCGTGGAACTGTGCTTGACCGACCTCGCCGCTGCCCTTGGCACGGCGCCAGCCACCATGCAGGAAGTGAAGGAAAATTTCGATGCGTTCCTTGGTTCCATCACCAAAGGCACCGACCCATCAAAGGTCCGCATCATTATCCGACCCTGATTTGCAAACCAAATGCCCAGCAAAACCAAATCAATTGCTCAATCCGCTGGACCGGCTCTCCTCGCCGATGAGCAACCGGATATGCTGGAAAAATCCTTTCAGGAACAGCAGGAAGCACGGGCAAGTCAACCAGTGGAATGCCTGGGTATCAAGTTTCCCAATGATGCGGCGCGCCGGGCGCATTACCTCGAATTGCTGGCAGCGAAACTAAAAGACCCTGAGTTTCGCAAGATCGAAGGTTTCCCCATCGGCAAGGACGAGGATATTCTCGCGCTTTCAGATCCGCCTTACTACACCGCATGCCCCAACCCTTGGTTGACCAAATTTGTCGAAAACCACGGAAAAGCCTATAATCCGAAATCGATTTTTAGTCGCGAACCATTTGCAACCGATGTAAGCGAAGGCAAAAACGATCCAATCTATAATGCCCATTCCTACCACACAAAAGTTCCGCACAAGGCAATCATGCGGTATATTTTGCACTATACTGAGCCTGGCGATTTAGTGTTTGATGGTTTTTGTGGCACGGGTATGACGGGCGTGGCAGCTCAACTTTGCGGCAACCAAGAAGCAATTTCCGAATTGGGCCTAAACGTTAAACCTGATGGTGGAATTTTTGATTCTGATGGTAATAGAATAGCAACTGCCGGTGTTCGCGTTCCTCTGTTGAACGACTTATCGCCAGCGGCAACATTGATTACAGGCGGCTACAATCTTACGAAAGATCCTTCTGGATTTGCAAAGTTTGCAACCCGGCTTTTGAGCCAGTTTGACAAAGAGTATGGTTGGCTTCACAAAACCCGTGATGTAAAAAGTGGGGAGGAGTGCCCCATTTTGTATACTGTCTGGTCTGATATGTTTTTATGCCCTGACTGCTCGGGTGAGATTGACTTTTGGGGCCTAGCCTATGAGGAAGAATCAGGCACGGTTTCAAAGGAAGCAAAATGTCCTCATTGCAAGACTCTCCTGTCTAAACGCAATCTAGTCCGCAAAACAAAAACGTATTTTGATAAGTCAGTTGGCGCGACAAGGCATTGCCAAGTGACTCGACCAGTCGAAATATTTTACAAGCATCGCGGCATTGAGAAGAAAAAGACGCCTGATAAGGTGGATCTTGAAACTGTAAATGCTGTTGAAAAGCTGCTTGAATCCGTTACCTATCCGACGGACTTAATGATGTTTGCGGCGGAAGGGGAAAAGTGGGGCGATCTCCAGCGTGGTTATCACGAAGGCATCAGTCGCATTCATGACTTTTACTTACCACGACAATTGGCCACATTTGCAATTCTGTGGAAAATGGTCGAATTACTGCCATCTGTTGAATTCCGCCGGCTGTGGCGGTTCACCCTTCAAGGTATTGCCGTCAGCTTCACTCGGCGCAACCGTTTTCTTAGGAATGCCTATTCACAAGTAAATCGTGGATTAAGTGGAACGCTGTATATCGGCTCAACCATTAGCGAACCAAGTCCATTATATGTATTGGGTGGGAAACTTAAACGATTTGCAAAGGCCATTCCATCCTTTGATTCACCAGTATCAATTGGCACGGGATCATTAGCCTCGATAAATATCCCAGATAATTCTATCGACTATGTTTTCCTCGATCCTCCGTTCGGCGACAACCTTCCATATTCAGAATTGAATTTCATGTGGGAAGCCTGGCTAAAGGTCTTTTCAAATGCAAAGCAAGATGCAGTTGTCAGCAGCAGCCAGGATAAAACGTTATTTACCTATACCGATATAATATCACGCTGCTTGAAACAGGCGTATCGGATTCTCAAACCGGGCCGGTGGATAACAGTTGAGTTTCACAATTCACAAAACGCAGTTTGGACTGCAATCCAAGAGGCCCTCGGCCGCGCGGGTTTTATAGTCGGCGATGTTAGCGTGCTGGATAAAGGCATGAAGACAAAGAAACAGATGCACGCAAAAGCGGTTGACAAAGATCTTGTAATTTCCGCCTACAAGCCAAACGGCGGGTTGGAGAAAAGGTTTGAACTCGAAGCCGGAACCGAAGAAGGAGTCTGGGATTTCATCCGAACACATCTTCGACAGCTACCGGTTTTTATTGTCAAAGGTGGCGTCGGGCAAATAATTGCCGAACGCCAGCAAGTTCTTCTTTTTGACCGCATGGTGGCGTTTCACGTTCAGCGTGGCGTAAGTGTCCCCATGTCAGCAGGCGATTTTTATCAAGGCATCGCTCAGCGCTTCTCAGAAAGGGGCAGCATGTATTTCCTTCACGAACAAGCGCCGGAATATGACAAGAAACGTTTGACAGTCACCGAAGTGCAGCAATATCAGCTCCTAGTGACTGATGAATCTTCAGCGATTCAATGGTTGAAACAGCAAATAAGTAAAAGGCCGCAGACCTTTCAGGAAATATACCCACAGTTTATCAAGGAAATTGGAGGTTGGCAGAAACATGAAAAGGCACTTGAGCTATCGGAGTTGTTGCGGGAAAACTTTCTTACCTACGACGGCAGTGGTGGGGTTCCCACTCAAATTCATACTTATCTGTCGAGCAACTGGCAGGAATTTCGCAATAAGGCAAAAGACGATGTGAGCCTCCGTTTGAAAGCCAAAGACCGTTGGTATGTCCCCGACCCAAATCGGATTGGCGACCTTGAGAAGCTTCGTGAAAAATCATTGCTAAGGGAGTTCGAAGAATACCGTAATTCCACACAAAAGCGACTGAAGGTCTTCCGCCTCGAAGCAATACGCGTAGGGTTCAAGAAGGCTTGGCAGGAAAAGGACTACCCAACAATCATCGCCGTTGCCGCCAAAATTCCAGAAACCGTAATTCAGGAAGATCCAAAACTTCTCATGTGGCATAGCAATGCACTAACTCGGGCTGGTGTTGATACATAGAAAGGACTGCTCATTATGCTAACAAAGTGGAAACTATTTAACTTCAAATCCATCCAGAAAGAAACCGAACTGGAGTTCAAACCACTAACTATTTTCGCCGGAGCCAATAGTAGCGGCAAAAGTACGGTGTTACAGTCCATTCTCCTGATGGCGCAAACTCTGGCGAACGCAGTCACTAATCGTCCCATCGTGCTCAATGGTGACCTCGCCCGACTTGGCCAATTCGACGACCTGAAAAGTCTTGGTAGTGAGGCTTCGCAAATAACCATCGGTTGGGAGTTGAAACCAAGCCAAACGGGGTCAACGCTAAGAGCTCAAGGCTCTGCGGCTAGACCGATGCGTCAATTCTTTGATTCTGAAGAATTGGTGCAGGAGGTTCGAACCGAAATATCTTTCGACGCATTATCTGGCCTTTCCTCCTCCGAAGTGCAACAACTCCAACCAAGCTTGCTAACCATGGAGATGGAGGCTGTCATTAAGACGGATGAAGAAGGGTTTGAGGAGACTCGAACCACCTCAATGTGCGTCCGTCAACGCTCGGTTGTTGCTAAAAATGACCCTGATCCTGCCAACGAGCCATTTCAGAGTGAGGGTCAAACGAGACCTTCAGACACTTTGCGTTTCATTGTTGAGTTCGACGACGCAACGGAGAGCCGTCGCCAGCAGCAAGCAATGCCACATGAGATCGAGGGTGTGGCATTGCATCACTTCCTTCCCGTTAGCATCCAGGCATCATTTACAGCACCGCAAGTGCTGGCAGAAGCGGTAATCAGAGCCTTGTCGGGGGATATACGCATTTCATCTACCCGCTCGAGCCTCGGAGAAATTGCAGAGTCACCCCTGCCACCTGCGGTCCTCCAGGCAATCGTTGAACACTGCGGGAAAGAAAGTCCAATCGCAGAGAAGCTCCTGGGAGCGATGCAAGCCTCCACTCCAATACGGGTTCGGGATATTGGCAGCTATTTCCGCAGGAGGCCAGGTGCCGAGCGAATACCCATCGAACCGATTAGGGAACCAGAGGCCCTTCGTCTCGATATCATCGCATTGCTGTCAAAAGAGGGACCAACTGAAACAATTCACCGCAGACTTCCATTGCCCGAGGATCTGCGCCCAGCTTGTCAGCTCACGGCGAATTGGTTCACGTCCCATGTCAAATACTTGGGACCACTACGTGACGACCCGAAAGCGCTCTATCCACTGGTCGCCAATATCGATCCCCGCGACGTCGGGCTTCGAGGCGAACACACTGCGGCAGTCTTCCATGTGCATCGCGACCAAATCATTGAGTATCTCCCACCCGAAAACTTTACCAATCCGAGAGTGATTCCAACTCGCGCCCGGCGAACTCTGAAGTTTGCGGTATTCGAGTGGCTCAAGTATCTTGGAGTCGCAACCGCCGTGGATACCAGAGACTTGGGAAAACTTGGCCACGCGATGCAGGTGCGTCTTCATGATGGTGACACCGCTCACGATCTTACGCACGTTGGCGTCGGCGTTAGCCAAGTGCTTCCCATCGTCGTTTCCTGCCTTCTAGCGAAGGCTGATACACTCCTGATTTTCGAGCAGCCAGAACTCCATCTGCATCCGATGGTTCAAGAGCGATTGGCCGATTTCTTCCTTGCCATGGCGATGATGGGCAAACAATGCGTGCTGGAAACCCACAGCGAGTATCTCATCAGCCGTATTCGTTTCCGCGCTGCTGCTGCAGAAGGTAGCCAGCTAATAGATACCATTCAGATTTACTTCGCTGAGAAGAAACGTAACGAATCAACGTTCAGACCTATCGTGGTTAACGAATACGGAGCCATTCTTGACTGGCCGGAAGGATTCTTCGACCAATCTCAGGCCGAGGCAGAAAGAATATTGCGCGAGGCAACTCGAAAACGAAAGCAGAAACAAAAGGAGTCGGGCAATGGCTAGTATCGCACTTGATCCGCGCCTGTTAGCGCCTCCAGAGACCAGTGCAAATGCGGCGACACTTAGAGCATACGTCACCCGCCTGCTGGGTTGGAGCTCCTTCGCCAGAGAGAAGGGATGCACGGTCACTATCAGCCGAGATGCTCAACAACAGCTCATGGCAGATGGGGCTTATCCTTTTGCAGCGTCACTTCGAGATAACCTGAAATCAAAAGGGATATGCGAATACGACTTCCCAACTATAAAAGTGTTTTGCGAAGGTTTTTTTCGCATGCAGCCCAGTTTTCAGGAGTATGTTGGAGTGGACGACATTCTTCACGAAAGGGCAGAATTCTCTCCCTCGTTGACCGGGTCACAACTGTTGCCCAACACGACCAGCGAAGCAGAAAAGAACCTCGTCACTTTGGCGCTCCTAAATCATTGCCAGTGCCGTTCTCCCAGGGTTGGATTTGTATTGCAAAATCCGGTTAAAGCAACCCAGGTGTCTGTTTCCGCGTATTTGCATGCCATCGAAACCAGTCGAACAGATTTGATAGCGAACGGTAGTTTGCCATCAGACATTGGTGGCACCGTGACTGTCTGCTCCAATCTTAATGACTTCGCGAGCAGTTGTGATGTTGGGGCGCTCTTCCAGAACGCTGTAAATGATGACCAACTGCGCCTCTGCATAAAGCTGGCTGTCTATCGCAGCAGGCAGCAACGGCACATAGACACTGATTGGGACGAACTTCCAGTGTTTCGGATTGGCGCTGAATTTAGAGGGCGGGCACGCATAGTTGCTGGTGCAAACATTGGACTTTGTTTTAACATTGTAAGATCAATCGTGGACGCAATTGATAACTTAAATCTGCCGCAAACTCATGTGCTCAGAACTGGTGATGGGCCAAATGATCCACAGCGCACATCTGAAGGCTTTGGTGCATGGAGACGTGACATAACAAGTGAGGTTCATTTGCATTATTGGAAAGGACCCAAAAACCTGATTGAGATCGGTTGGGTATCACACCCGCATGATGACATGCACCTTCCTAAGCCCTGTGGAAACTGAAACATGAAAGGATGTCATCATGGCTGATTGGCGCGATCACATCTTGAAGGAGTTCACACCCGAACTTTCCCGGCTTACGCTGGTCGCTGACCCGGATGGTCTGCTCACCGAGGAGACAGTCCAAGCTGGCATCCGGGAGCGGGGATTTGAGCTAATTACATTTGATGACCCCGTCACTTTCCGCTTTGCCTACGAATCCAAATACCGAAGCCTCTGGGATTCAGGCCAACGCACCGAACTTGTGGTGGCTTTGCGAGCCGAGTCGGATTCGCTCCGGCACCTGCCATACGATCTTCTCAAGGTCGGCCGCACCCTCGATTTTCGCCTGCCGCAAATCTTCCCCAATCTGAGCTACCCCGTGCTGCAGCAGCTTAAGCCGGCAGACTGGGATAAAATCTATCAGGCGCAATTATTGGACGGTGGCAACGTGCTCGGCGACCACGGCACCATGGATTTCATTTTGGATCATGCCTTTGATTGCCTGCCCAAAAATTCATGGACGGCCAAAGATCTGTTGCGGGCGATGTTGCGGCTCCACTACACCCAGAGGGAATTGCCACCCACTTTTGCCGGGCGTGTGGTGAAGCTCTTAAAAGCGAATCCCACCTTCCAGAGATGGCCACTTGACCAGATCGTCGGCAACCGAGCGGGTTTCCTCCAATTCCTTCAAGAACAGTGGCCACACTTTGTGGAGAATCAATTAACCAGTGCCTTGCGGGAGAAATCGACTCGCGACTTGGGCTTGCCCTTCGGCCATGAGGATGTCCGCGTTTATCTGGATAATTATTTCGCTGAGGGTCTCCTGAAGCCAGTTCAACATGACCCGGAAATAGGATTGCCATCCGGTTGGATGAGTGTCGGTTTGACCAGCGACCCCATCGCTATGGTTTCCAACCGGCTCGCGAAAATATTGGTTTTAATTAAGAAGGAGCTTCCTTCGCCGACCGCCGCATCAACTGCTTGGCAAAATTTTGCCTTCCGCCTGGCCGAATTCAATGCCCTGTGTCTGGAGGCGGACAAACTGAAAATCGTTCAATCCGAAGATTTGTCTGCCCTAAGGGGAAATGTAGATGCCCAATTTTCCCGATGGCTGCAAGAACGCTACTCGACGCTGGCGTCGCAATCACCATTTCCGCCCGTGATGGTGCACCATATTCCACGGCATTTGGCCCGTATCCGTGAGGAAAAGAAACGGCCGGTCGCACTCATCGTCATTGATGGTCTTGCGCTGGAACAGTGGAATATCTTGCGGCTTAATTTTTCCACCGCCCACCCGTCCTGGGCATTTACCGAGAAAGCGGCTTTTGCGTGGATACCGACCCTGACACCAGTCTCTCGTCAGGCCATCTTCGCCGGCAAGATTCCCTTTTTTTTCGGGACCACGATTGACACGACGAGTAAAGAATCAATGCACTGGAAGGCATTCTGGAGTGACCAGGGCGTTCCAGATCATAAATCAAGTTACGTCAAGATCACGTCTGCCACCGAAAAAACCGATTGGCAGAGCCTTTTGCCTTCGCTTGGACAGGTGGATGCACTGGCCATCGTCCTGACCGCCGTGGACGAGGTTGTGCATGGAATCGTTCTAGGCTCCGCTCAACTTGATTCCTCTGTCCGCATATGGAATGAGAACGGGACATTGACCAAATTGATCGGATCACTGCTTGATGCGGGTTTCCACATTGCCATTGCCTCAGATCACGGGAACACGCCTGCGGCGGGAGTCGGCAATCCAAAGGAAGGATTGCTCGCAGAGGTTCGGGGTGAACGAGTGCGAATCTATCCAGATGAAGCACTGCGCGCCACCTCCGCCGCCACGATACCTTCATCTCTTGCATGGACGCCTAGCGGACTGCCACCCAATTTCCACCCGCTCTTTGCTCCAGCACAGCAGGCGTTTTTCAATCCTGGCGAATTTAGGATTTGTCATGGCGGCATTTCCGTGGAGGAAGTGCTAGTGCCTTATGTCGAAATCTCAAATCGAGAAAGCCATTCTTAATGCAAATTGGATTCAGTCAACCCATCGAACTTGCTTGGCTGGAAGCCGCCGCTAACAGCGTTGCGGAAGGTTTAAGCGTAGAGGAAGCCCGCGAAAGGCTTGACGACCTACTTTCCCACAAAATCGCGGTGAACAGCACCTCAAAAAGGAGCAGCAGGAACAAGCGAGTGACCATCTTGATGTCAACTTGGGTTACGCCCAAGCGTGAACTTGTTGGGTTTAGAGACCACGCGCTGTCAGTGTTAAAACTCGCATCGGGCCGCGAGCTCACGTTGGTCCACTATGCCATGTTAATTGCAACGTATCCATTTTTTGCCCTAGTCGCAAGTCACGTTGGGCGATTATTGCGCCTTCAGGACCAATGTTCAATGGATCAGCTAAAACGCCGCTGCCGCGAGGAACTGGGGCAGCGGGACACAGTAAGTTTTGCGGTCACTAGGGTAACCAGAACACTCTTGGACTGGGAACTTCTGGCCAAAGGAGTAAAAACGGGGACATATTCGATTGGCCAATCAATAGAACCATCATCCCCGGGAATGGCCGAACTTTTGGCCGAAGCCGCAATGATTTCTTCTGGTGAGACCAATGCCCTCGTCGAACAAATCCTTGGATCACCTTGTCTATTCCCATGCCGGTTCCCGTTCAGCATGGTTTCGTCACATTGGCAATCCAAAAGACTTTCTTTGACCACAAGCGAATACGGCGGCTTTCGCGTAACAAGATTGGAAGAACGGTAGGCTGAAAGAAGTGACCGAAGGCATGGTTTAATTGGTTCAACCATCCCCCCACCATTGCCGCTCAAAAAAGTCCCGGTCAATCGCCACCGGATCAATGCAGCGCGCAACGTCCGTTTTCGGACTATAATTTCGTCCCCCGACCAAATTCTTTGTCCATGTGCGCCAGTCCAAGAAATGCCTGGGCAATCAGTCCCCAGCGCATAAGCTTCACCGCCGGCTGATTTTATTCCGAACGTAGCTCAAGTGGTATTCGTCCGTCTCCCTTGAACGACCTAGGCGTTTCATTTCAATCCGCCCGACCACATACGTTA
>Ga0208355_1000554_pt1 | contig 17075 bp, 17 predicted proteins | sample NGESurdeep072012_6_FD_184458 | JGI IMG/M metagenome (GOLD analysis project Ga0208355, IMG submission 184458) | Arctic peat soil microbial communities from Barrow, Alaska - NGEE Surface sample 210-3 deep-072012 (SPAdes) | ecosystem: Environmental > Terrestrial > Soil > Wetlands > Peat ... | reverse complement strand
TCGTCAAGGATTACAACCGTACCCGCCTCAAATGCCTCGACTATCTCGCTCCGCTCGAAGCTCTCGCTAATCTCCCGGGACCAAACACGAAGGCGGGGGTCACGCAACTGCTGTTTTGCGGGCCAAGCCTTGGTATGATCGGCCGTGCCGGGCGTGAAGAAAGTATTTCCGTATTATGATACCAATTTTTCGGCTTCGATCATTCCCGACCTCTCGACGGCAGCCAAACAATGGCCTTCTGTGCGGTAAATCACAGATGCAGGCGAGCTATCGCGATAACTTGAAGAATCTTGCCTTTGCAATCGAACCACCTGGCAACCCAATCCGACCAACCTTGCGAGACGGCCATTGAGTGCGACACAGGCGGCCTCGGACGACGTCCTGATCGCCCGGATCGCTCAAGGCGACCGGCTCGCCATGCAGGTGCTGTACGGAAGGCACCATGTCAGGGTGTTTCGCTTCGGGCTTCGGCTCGTTCGGGACGAACAGGTTGCGGAAGACCTCATCAGCGAGGTTTTCCTCGATGTGTGGCGCCAGGCTGGCAAGTTCGAAGGCCGATCCGCCGTCTCCACCTGGCTGCTGGCAATTACGCGATTCAAGGCCTTGTCTGCGCTGCGCCGCAGGAAGGATGTTGAACTGGATGATGAGGCCGCCAACGCGATCGAGGATTCGTCCGACGATCCGGAAGTGGCGGTGCAGAAGAAGGATACCAGTGAAGCGTTGCGCAAGTGCCTGACCGCACTTTCGCCGGAGCATCGGGAGATCGTCGATCTCGTCTATTACCACGAGAAATCCGTGGAAGAGGTGGCTGAAATCGTCGGCATTCCGGAAAACACCGTTAAGACGCGCCTGTTTTATGCGCGCAAGAAGTTGGCGGATCTGCTGAAGGCAGCCGGCATAGAACGAGGTTGGCCATGATGGCGGTGAGAAAAAAAATGCTGGAGCAAGAGCCCAGTGAAATAGAAATGCTGCTGCCATGGCATGCGGCCGGCACCCTGAATGCGCGCGATGCCCGCCGCATCGACGAGGCGCTCGCCCGCGATCCCGAGCTTGCAAAGCAATACGCCGCGATCCGGGAAGAGTACGCCGAGACCATCCATCTCAACGAAAGCCTCGGTGCGCCGTCCGCGCGCGCCGTGCAGAAGCTGTTCGCGGCGATCGACGGCGAGCCGGCGCGCAAGCCGTCGGCGTCGCTCAATATCTCAGTGCGGGTCGCCGAATTTTTCGCAAGCCTGTCTCCGCGGACGCTGGCCTGGTCGGCAAGCCTGGGTGCGCTGGCGCTGCTGTTGCAGGCCGGCGTGATCGGCGCGGTGCTGATGAAGGACCAGACCGCCCCGTTCCAGACGGCGTCGCTAAGTACGAGCGAGCCCGCCACCCGGGCATTGGGACCGGAGGCGCCGCCGCGCGCGCTGGTGCGTTTCGCGCCGGACGCACGCGTCGCCGACATCACGGCACTGCTCGACAGTTATCAGGCCTCGATCGTCGACGGCGCCAAGGGCGGCATGTTTCGGCTGCAATTCGGCAATAGAGCGATGGCGAAGGATGAGATTGCCAGCCTGATGAGCAAGCTGCAAAACGAGAAGATCGTCAGTCTCGCGGTGGCTACGCCATAAGCCGCGCTGCGTGCTGTAGTTTAAGCGCATAAGCCCGAGGTCCCATGGTCCACGATCGTGCCAATTGGCGGATGAAGGCGCAGCGTGCGGCGTTGGCGTTGACAGCAGTGGCATTGCCGTTCGCGTATCTCGATGGCCCGGCGGTTCACGCGCAAAGCATCATGCGCTCGCCCAACCTCAACATCGAGTCGCGCATTCCGAGCATCAATCCGACTATGGCGCCGCGGATCGATCCGAATATCGCCGGCAGGGCGGTTACAGCAATCGGCAGAACGTCACCCAATCTCAGGACATACCCGGCCTGCAGCTACGCCTATCGCGACAGCGACGGCGAATGCCGGGATCAGCCTGTTACGCCGGCCGATGGCGGCGGCACCGGCGGCGCGTCCGGCAAGAACAAGAACAACGGCCCGCGGCGCAACGTTGCGCAGACAGCGCTCAACCTGCCCACGGTCGCAGGCGAAATCGTGGCCGAGATCGACGGCTCGCTGTCCGACGCGCAGGCCGACGAATTGGCGCGGCGTCACGGCCTCGCGCGCGTCGGATCGCAGAATGTTCTCCTCATAGGCGGCACCATCGGCCTGTTCCGGGTCACCGACCGCCGCACGGTGGAGACGGTGAGCCGTGAACTCGCCACCGACGCCAGCTTTCGTTCGGTGCAGCCGAATTTCCGCTATGTGCTGCAGGACCAGAAGACGGCGTTGACCGAGGGCGATCCCGCACAATATGCGATCGCGAAACTTCGATTGCCCCAGGCACATACGCTGGCCCACGGCGCCAACGTCACCGTTGCGGTGATCGATTCCGGAATCGACGTCAAACATCCGGAACTTGCGAACGCGATTGCAGACAGCTTCGATGCGCTCGGCAGCAAGGAAGGTCCGCATGTCCACGGCACCGGCATCGCCGGGGCGATCGTGTCGCACGCGCGGCTGATGGGAAGCGCGCCCGCGGCGAGGATTTTGGCGATCCGCGCTTTCGGCGCGGCGCCGAACGGCGCGGAAAGCACGTCGTTCGTGGTCCTGAAGGGGTTAGATTACGCAGCGGCGCACGGCGCGCAGATCGTCAATATGAGCTTCGCCGGTCCGAAGGATGCGCTGATCGAGCGCGGTATCGCCGCCGCCGCCGCCAAGGGCATCGTGATGGTTGCCGCCAGCGGCAATGCCGGACCGAAATCGCCGCCGCTGTATCCCGCCGCCAATGCCAAGGTGATCGCGGTCAGCGCCACCGACGCCCAGGACAGACTGTTCGCGGCATCGAACCGTGGCAGCCATATCGCCCTGTCTGCTCCTGGCGTCGATATCTTTCTGCCGGCGCCCGACGGAAAATATCAGATGACCTCCGGCACCTCGTTTTCCGCCGCGTACATCAGCGGCGTCGCAGCCCTGATGCTGGAGCGCAATCCTGGGTTGAAGCCGGACGAGGTACGCGCGATCCTGATGAAAACCGCCCGCGATCTCGGCGCACCGGGCCGCGACGATCTGTTCGGCGCCGGAGAGGCGGATGCCTATGCGGCGGTCTCGGCCGTCGTCGCCGCCCCGGCGGTACCGGTCGCCGCGGTTTCGGACACGCCTGCCGCTGAGAAGGTTTCAGGCCGGCATGAGGTTCCCGCGACGAGGGCCTTGAACCAGCCGGCGGCCGCCATGGCGTCCGATAAATCGGCGGCTGGCGAAGCCAATCGCCCCGCCGCGCAATAATTTTCTTGCAAGAATCCCTGCCAAAAAAGTAAAAAAATCGCTAGCGGTTTGAACGTATGGCGGCCCTCCCGCGACCAACCAACGTGGGAGCGGTTATCCCTCCCCATCGAGGCTGTATTCGGCGCGAGCGCCCATCCACCCCAAGCGCCCATATAGCTTGACCCGTCCGGTTGTCCCCCCGGACGGGTCTTTCGTTTTGGCTGTATCTCGGACACTTCCACGCAAGCAAAATCAGCCGACGGTTTTCGCGCCCGCGAACGAACTTGCGCCGCCGCAATACCGCCATGCCGCTAAGGCGGCTTGACCGGGGATAGCGCGGAAAAACCCTCGTTTTTACGGCTTTCTGTCGATTTCCGGTCTCTGATAGGGGCGTTTGCTAGACATTGTTAAGGTTTTCCACAGAATATCCCTGTCACGTCTAATTGATTCGTTCCCGTTGCGTCCGCGTCCGTTTTTCTCCTTACGGGCTGGTTCATGACACATCAACTGGACGTGGCACGGGGCCGCGACATCGTCGCGCGCTGGTGCGATCTTGCCGAGCAGCGGCTGGAGTACCTCACCGAACTTTTCGAGACCGGCCGCTGGCGCCGCTATCACAGCGAACTCGCGTTCCTGGAGAATATCCAGGAGGCCAAATCCGCGGTGGAAATCTGGCGCGATCTGGCGACGCGCGAGGCCTCCCGGGACAATTCCGCCATCGACATCTCCTGGCTCGGTCGCACCAGGGCGACGCTGCCGCGCGGCGAAAGGTTGCGCGATCAGGTTCGTCGGCCGCTGCCGCAGCTACCTGAGATCCCGGCCGAACCGCCGCCGTCAGATGTTTCGGTGTCAGTGGAAACCGAACACGTTTCTTCAGACGAAGCGCCTTCCGCGCCGGAGATGGACGCGCCAGCTTTCGCTCCCGTTTCGGAGCTGACGCTGGACCTCGCAGCGATGCAGGAGCGCTATCCGCTGCTGCGCAACGCGCTGTAGGGCGCACTAAATCTATTTCGTCGTCCCCGTTCGCGCGCTTTCGCGGAGACGACGCAGGGTCTACCTTCTTACCGCATTCGTCCCGATCACCACCTGGGCAAAGCGTTGCGCGCCCTCAGTGGACAGATCCGGCGTAACCGGCAGCGCGTGATCGAGCCCGACCACGGCGCCGCGCGGCGTTTCCGAGATCATGTTGTTATTGACCAGCGCCGTGCCCGCGCCCGGCACCACCGACACGCCGACGCCGACGAAGGCATTGCGGATAACGTTGCCTGAGATCACGACGTCGCGCAGATATTTGCCCCAGCCGGCGATGATCCCGAACGATGGCGCATTCTCGATCACATTGCCTGATACCGACGTGTCGGCCTCGACATAGATGCCGATGCCGGCGTCGTCGTCCGGCGCGGTGCCGATCGGGCGCTTCGGCAGCAGGTCGCGGATGATGTTGCCCTGCACCACCGCGATGCGTCCGCCCTCGTTGAAATTGCAGACCGAGACACCCACTGCGGCGCCGTTCACGGTATTGTTGGCGATCACGGCGCCCTCGAACGAAAATTCGGAATACAGCGCCACCTCGCGGACGTCGCTGACGCTGTTGCCTGTGATCTGGATGTTGGACGCCGAATTGCCGCGCACCGCGGAATAATCGCAGTTGCGGATGCGATTGCCGCGCACGATCACGTTGCCGGCGCGAAACGCGTTGATGGCGTTACCGTATTGTCCGGAGCCGCCGGGACCGGCCTTGATGTCCTCGATGCGGTTGTCGAGCACCTGCGTGCCGTCGTCGCCGATGGCGTTGCGCAGGATTTCGATGCCGTTGTCGCTGGTGCCGGCAATGGTGTTGCGTGAAACCAGCAAGCCCTGCGCATCGAACGAGATGATAGCTGATGTCGCTGATTTGGTGATGATGATGTTGCCGCTGATGTCGCCGGAGACGTTCTCGAACCAGATGCCGTTGCCGCCGCTGCCGATAATTTCGCAATCAATGATGCGGATATCGCGTCCGCCCAGGCAATGCACGAGACCGCGCCGTGTCGGCAGCGGAATGCCACTGCCATCCAGCCTGATGTTGGTCAGGCCGATGCTGCCAGCGCCTTCGCCCTGAAGCATCGACGCGCCGCCGTTGAAAACGAGTTTGGTCGCGCCGCGCACGCCAACGAGTTGCGTGCCGTTCTGGAGGCGGAGCATGCCAATGCGGTAGACGCCCGGCGGCAGCGCCAGCGGGACCTGCGCGCGCGCGGCGTCGTCGATCGCGCGCTGCAAAATTTTGGTTTGGTCGTCGGGACTGCCGGGTCGGACACCATACTGCGTGGCGTCGCGCCCAAGCGCCGAGGTCAGCGGCGCCGCGCGCGCAGCATCCGGCGACATGACAAGCGCGCCGGCAAAGCCCGCTGCGGATGCCCCGATGAGATGGCGGCGATTGACGTCCATGATCGCGTCTCCGGCGGTGCGCTCGAGCGCGTCCGCGATGCTGGAGTAACGCAAAAAAGCGGCGGCGCGTGGCGCTGACGAGGGCGCGAGCGGCCGATTGTTGGGGGTAGGGTTAATAGGGACGAGACGCTGCGATCAGATATCCTCGGTGAACCATCAGTACGGTGTTCCATCCTTGCGGAAATAGCCGGATGCAGTTGCCCGGAGATCGACGTCTGGATAGTTTGCCTCATCGTCTCGCATGTCAGCTGAGCCTATTTCGAGAACGCGCGCGGGGTCGCCGGATCGATTTTGCAGGTGATGTCCATCGGGATCCCCGGGGAGGAAGGCAGCGCAATCGCCCGCGTGCAGGATCTCCTCGCTGCCTTCTGTAACCAGCACAACCTCTCCCTCCAGGACGAATACGAACTCCTCAGCCTCGGTATGCCAATGCCGCTGGCTGGACCAGGCGCCTGGGGCCAATTCAAGGAGATTGATGCCGATTTGCTTGAGCCCCGCCGCTGCGGCCAGTCGATGTCGAATCTTGTTCTGACATGGCGCAGCGAACGGCTCTGGATATCGCGAGCCGGCCGAAATGGGTGCGCTCTCGATAGCGATCTTCTTCTTCATCCTGACCTCGCTTTCTGACCTGGAGTACGCCCGGAATCGAAAAGCTCTTGGGATGATCGAGTACCGCGAAATCTATCATGATGACGGTATGCGATCTTGCAACACCGCCTGCCTTGTCAGCCTCACCATCTCCAGCAGCATGGCTTCGCCGGCGTCGACCAGTTCCTCCAGCGTGACGCGATGCGTCGCCTCTTTACGTCGCGCTATGCCGGCGCGTGCGGCCAACGGCACATGCACAAACGCGGTTAGGAGAGGACCGTCCTCGGTGCTGACAGCTTCAATACCGCGCCAGCTCAGATAGTTACAGAGATAGCTTCCGGCATCGCGCGAGCTCCGCGCATCGACGCCGGTGCTATCAGCCGCACGCAGCAGTTTGGCGGTGTGCGGGCCGAACATCATGGCGTCGGCGCCGCCGGCGATCGATCCCTTGCGCACTTGGGTGCGATCGGCGTCCGGCCACAGCGTGGTGACGGCGTTGCGGGCGCGGGTCTCGATCCGCAGATACGGCGTACGGGAGGCGAGACCGAACATCAGCAGCGCCTGCGGCCGGTGCTTCGCCAGCAGTTGCGGCAATTCGCGATCGACCGCCTTGTAGGTCACCGGAAAGATGTGTCCCGACAGTTCGACATCGCCCAGGGCGGGACGGCGCAGCCGTAACAACCGCGCCACCAGCGGCTGCGTCGGATTAAACGGCGCGCCGGGAAACGGGCCGAAACCAGTGATGAGGATGCGGAGTGTATCGCTCATTTCACCTCAGCATGTCAGCGATCTGCTCCGCCGCCAGCGCCGGCGTGATGCGTCCCTCGGCCACCTCGGCTTCGATCTTTTTCACCTTTGCGCGAACGGAAGGATCGGCGCGCAGCCGCGCCATCATCCGCTGCTCCAGCATCGACCACATCCACTTCACCTGCTGCTGCCGGCGCCGCGCGGCGAAATCGCCCGAGGCATTCATCGCGGTGCGGTGATCGAGAATCTTCTGCCACAATTCGTCGATGCCCGTACCCGTCAACGCCGAATAGATCAGCACCGGCGGATGCCAGTGCTCCGAGCGCGGGGTCAGAATGTGCAGCGCACCTCGATATTCAGCCGCGGCGAGATTGGCGCGCTTGATATTGTCACCGTCGGCCTTGTTGACCGCGATCATGTCGGCAAGCTCGACAAGACCCTTCTTGATGCCCTGCAGTTCGTCGCCGGCGCCCGGCAGCATCAGCGCCAGGAAAAAATCCGTCATGTCGCACACCGCGGTCTCGGATTGGCCGATGCCGACGGTTTCCACCAGCACGACGTCGAAGCCCGCGGCCTCGCACAGCAGCATCGCCTCGCGGGTTTTCGCCGCGACCCCGCCGAGCGTGCCGGAAGCCGGCGAGGGCCGGATAAAGGCGTTGTCGGAGGCGGCGAGCCGCGCCATTCGGGTCTTGTCGCCGAGGATCGAGCCGCCGGTGCGCGCGGAGGAGGGGTCGACCGCGAGCACCGCGACCTTGTGGCCGCGTTCGATCAGGAACATCCCGAGCACGTCGATGGTGGTGGATTTGCCGACGCCGGGGGAGCCGGTGATGCCGACCCGGATCGCCTTGCCGGTATCGGGCAGCAGCGCCTGCACCAGATCGCGCGCCGCGGCCTGATGATCGCCGCGCCGGCTTTCGATCAGCGTGATCGAGCGCGCCAGCGCCGCGCGGTGTCCTGAGCGGAGGTCTTTTGTTAGTTTGCCGATATCGAGCTGACTACGGCCGGTCATCGCTGGCCGTCATCGTCGCCCTCGGGCCGCGCACCGCCGAAAATCTTCATGCCCTCCGGTGTCGAATACGGCTTCAGGGTTTCCCATGGCACGAACGCGACATAGTCGCCTTCGGCATAGGGACCGACCGCGTATGGCGGATAATGAAAGCTCAGGCCGGAGCTCTTGCCTGTTACCGTAGACGGCGCCAGCGTCACCGCGCCGATCTTGAGGAGTCTGGGCTCGAGACCTTTGTACCATTCCGCCGTCGCGGTATCGCCGGCACCGCGCTTCTTCTTTTCGAAATTCAGCGATGCGATCACGCCTTTGAGCATTGCCTTCATCGTCGGGCCGTTATCGGCGGTCTCGGTAAAGAACGGCCGAATACTGATGCGCTTCTTCAGGGTTGCGTCCCACAGGATGGTGTCGACGTCCGAATTGGGATGCGCGCCGCCGCTGTTCATGTAGTCGGACCTGACGATGCTGACATAGTGCCCATCGACCACGGAACGGGTGGTATATTTGCGCTCGAAGGCCCAGCCGCCGTTACGAAACAGCTGCGAATCCTGTTTGCGCGAGGCTTCAGCCTCCGCGGCATTCTTGTCGATCCACTTTTTGCCCTCACTGAGGCAATCCGCTGATAGCGCGGCATCGGCCTTGATCTTGTTGTCGAGCAAGACAGTGGCCTCGACCGACTTGTTCTTGATCGAGGCGCCGGGCTTGGGCTCGGCGGCAAGCGCTGCGGCCAGCGATGCGAAGCATGCGACCGCGCCGACGAGGCATATCCTGCGGGCGGACGTGACGAATGCAGCGGGGCGCAAGGGAAATCCTTTTGAAAGAAATTTGTCGTGTGTGGAGGTTACTCCGCCGCCTCGCTATGCCCGAGCCGCGCGTTGAGCTTGTGGATCAGCTCTTCGGCGGCGTCGGCAATCACGGTGCCCGGCGGGAAGATCGCCTCGGCGCCGGCCTTGTACAGCGCGTCGTAGTCCTGCGGCGGCACCACGCCGCCAACAATGATCATGATATCGTCGCGGCCCTGCTTCTTCAGCGCGGCCTTCAGTTCCGGCACCGCGGTGAGATGGGCTGCCGCCAGCGACGACAGCCCAAGAATATGCACGTCGTTCTCGACCGCCTGCCGCGCCGCCTCCTCGGCGGTGGCGAACAACGGCCCGATATCGACGTCGAAGCCGACATCGGCGAAGGCGGAGGCGATCACCTTCTGACCGCGGTCGTGACCGTCCTGACCGATCTTGGCGACCAGGATCCGCGGCCGGCGGCCCTCGGCATCCTCGAACGCATCGATCAGCGCCTGCACTTTTTCGACCCGGTTGGACATGGTGGACGCCTCTCGCTTGTAGACGCCGGTGATGGATTTGATTTCGGCGCGGTGCCGGCCAAACACCTTTTCCATCGCATCGGAAATTTCACCGACGGTGGCCTTGGCGCGCGCGGCATCAATCGCCAGCGCCAGAAGATTGCCGTTGCCTTCGCCGGCGCTGCGGGTCAGCGCCGCCAGCGCATCGTCGACGTCCTTCTGGTTGCGCTCTTTCTTCAGCCGCGACAGCTTGTCGATCTGCAGCCGGCGCACGGTGGAGTTCTCCACCTTCAGCACGTCGATCGGCGCCTCGTTGACCGGTTTGTATTTGTTGACGCCGATCACCGCCTGCTTGCCGGCGTCGATCCGTGCTTGGGTTTTGGCAGAGGCTTCCTCGATCCGCAGCTTCGGGACGCCGGCCTCGATCGCTTTCGCCATGCCGCCGAGCGTCTCCACCTCCTGGATATGGCCCCAGGCTTTTGCCGCGAGATCGCGGGTGAGCCGTTCGACATAATGGGAGCCGCCCCAGGGATCGATGATCCGGTTCGTGCCGCTTTCCTGCTGCAGGAACAATTGCGTGTTGCGCGCGATCCTAGCGGAGAAATCGGTCGGCAGTGCCAGCGCCTCGTCGAGCGCATTGGTGTGCAGCGATTGGGTATGGCCCTGCGTCGCCGCCATCGCCTCGATGGTGGTGCGCATCACGTTGTTGTAGACGTCCTGCGCGGTCAGCGACCAGCCGGAGGTCTGGCAATGCGTGCGCAGACTGAGCGAGCGCGGGTCTTTCGGGTTGAATTGCGTCAACAGCTTGGCCCACAATAGCCGCGCCGCGCGCATCTTGGCGACCTCCATGAAGAAGTTCATGCCGATGGCCCAGAAGAACGACAGCCGTGGCGCGAAGCGATCGACGTCAAGCCCGGCGGCGAGCCCGGCGCGCAGATATTCGACGCCGTCGGCCAGCGTATAGGCAAGTTCGAGGTCCTGGGTCGCGCCGGCTTCCTGCATGTGATAGCCGGAAATCGAAATAGAATTGTATTTCGGCATTTTTTGCGAGGTATAGGCGAAGATGTCGGAGATGATCCGCATCGAGGGCGCCGGCGGATAGATGTAGGTGTTGCGCACCATGAACTCTTTCAGAATGTCGTTCTGAATGGTGCCGGAGAGTTTTTCCGGCGGCACGCCCTGTTCCTCGGCGGCCGCGACGAACAACGCGAGGATCGGCAGCACCGCGCCGTTCATGGTCATCGACACGCTCATCTGGTCGAGCGGAATCCCTGAGAACAGCGTGCGCATGTCGTAGATCGAATCGATCGCCACGCCGGCCATGCCGACGTCGCCGGTGACGCGCGGGTGATCCGAATCGTAGCCGCGATGGGTGGCGAGATCGAACGCGACCGAGAGGCCCTTTTGCCCGGCCGCGAGGTTGCGGCGGTAGAACGCGTTGGAATCCTCCGCCGTCGAGAAGCCGGCGTATTGCCTGATCGTCCAGGGCTGATTGACATACATGGTGGGGTAGGGACCGCGCAAATAAGGCGCGATGCCCGGCCAGGTCTCGAGGAAATCGATGCCTTCGAGATCGGCTTCGCCATAGCTGGGCTTTACCCGAATGCCTTCGGGCGTGAGCCACGGCTCAGCGCCGCCGGCCGATTCGGCGCGGGCAGTCTTTTCAAATGCGATATTCGCAAAGTTCGGTATGCGGCTCATTGTACCCATCATAGCACAGGCTACCCCCGGGGGTCGCCACCCCTAATCATGGTCCGGATGCTGGTGGCTGACGATGCCGTTGAGCTTGTCCGGACCGTAGTTCTGCAGCGTGGTCTGGCTCGGCAGGTTGGCGATGGCCACCACCCAGCCGAGCCGGGATTCGGTGCCGAACTGCTGGGTCGGCACCACCCTGTCCGGGCGGTCGAATGCGCCGGTCATGATCTCGATCCGCGGGCCGTCGATGCGGCGAAAGCTGAGCGGCGTGCCGCAGTTTGCGCAGAAATCGCGCTCGGCGATCGAGGAGGAGCGGAACGCGGATGGCTTGCCGCGGATCCAGGCGAAATCGCCGAGTTCAATGTCGGCGAAGGATGCGAACGGCGCGCCGGCCGCCTTCTGGCACATCCGGCAGTGACAGATGCTGACCTTCACCGGCGCCGCCGACAGCGCAAAGCGTACGGCGCCGCATTGGCAGCCGCCGGTCAGAACGGGTTTCGTCGCCGATGTCATACTCACTCCGTCAGCCGATAGGCTTCTTGCAGCGTAGCCAGCGCATCGCCGCCGGCGAAGATGAAATTGCTAACGCTTGCCGCACGGAGCGCGGCTTCCTGTTCGCCGGGCCGGCCTGCCAGATAGATATGTTTGGCGCCCGCGGCTTGTAGGGCTCTTGCGGCCGCAGCTGCCTGCTCGGCATAGATATTGTCGGACGAGCACAGGCAGGCGAGCGCGGCGCCGGAGCCCTTGAACGCGGCGGCGAGGGCAGCGAAATCCTTCACCTCTCCCATAGGGAGAGGTGAAGCAGAGGAAGCCTCGCGGGGGGAAGGCAGGAAATCAACAGCCTCGATCCCGCCGGTCTCGAAAAAACTCTTCGCAAACGTCGCACGCGCGGTGAACTCGGCAGGCGTGCCGAGATTGGCCAGAAAAACCTTTGGCCGGGCGCCGCTACCCTTCAGTATATTATCCGACTTATTTCGCAGGCGTTCGAACGGCGCCGCAAGCCGCATCGGCGGCAGCGCGTCGAATTTGAATTTTGCTTCGCCATAGGGCGTGAGTGCAATCGGCTTCGCGTCCAGCACCGCGACGTGAGCCTCATGCAGGTTTGGAAACTCGGTGGCGCCGGTCAGCACTTCCTTGCGCTTGGCGATGTTGGCTTCGCGCACTGCGCGCGTCGCGGCGACCTTGCGCTGGATCAGGCTTTGCTCGAGGGAAGCGAACACGCCGTCGGCTTTTTCGATCTCCTGAAACAGCGACCATGCGGCCTCGCAAAGCTGTTGCGTCAGGGTTTCGATGCCGCCGGAGCCGGCCGCGGGATCCGATACCTTGGCGAGATTGGATTCCTCCAGCAGCACCAGCTGCGTATTGCGCGCCACGCGCCGCGCGAATGGATCGGGCAATCCCAACGCCAGCGTATGCGGCAGCACGGTGATGCTGTTGGCGCCGCCGAGCCCTGCGGAGAATGTCGCCATGGTCGCGCGCAGCATGTTCACATAGGGGTCGCGCTGCGTCAGCATTCGCCATGCGGTATCGGCGGCAACAAAGATTGGCTTGGGCGTCAGGCCGCAGCTCTGCTCGATCCGCGCCCATAGCAGACGCAGCGCGCGGAACTTTGCCATGGTCAGGAACTGATCGGCGTCGGCGCTGAGCCGCGCATAGATCATCTTCTGCGCGTCTTCGAGCGCGACACCGGCACCCTCTATCGCGCGCAGATAGGCGACGCCGGACGCCAGCACGAATGCCAGCTCCTGCACTTCCGATCCGCCGGCGTCATGGATCACCCGTCCATCGGCAACCGCGAACGGTCCCTTGAATCCGATTCCGGCGAGGCTGTTGATCGCGCCGGTTACCGCGGGCACAATCTGGGGCCAGGCGTAGGGGCTCGATCCCCACACCGCGCAGGCGCCGATCGGATCGAGACCGAAACGGATATCGCAGGCCGCGGGGTTGAGGCCCTTGCGCTTGACATATTCAGCGATGTGAATCGCTGCCATGCGCGATTGCGGGCCGATCTGAAGCTCGATGGCGATGCCGGCGTCGATGAAGACGCCGTCGAGAACCTGCTCGACCGCTTCCGCTGATGGCTCCAGTCCATAGCCATGCGCGCCATTGGCGCCCGCGAATACTAGGGTCAGCCCGTTGGCGCCGTTTTCCAGATCGTGCAGCGCCTGCGCGTTGGCGACAGCAACATCCGGATGATCGATCCGCTGCATGATCTGCCAGGGCGCGGCCGCGGCGCGGCCTGCGACCGGCGCGGCACCGCGCGCGCGCTGATAGATCGGCTCGATCTTCAGACCATCATAGGTGCTGCCGACCAGCTTCTCGAACGGCGCGCCCTTCAGCACGCCATCGACCAGCTTGCGCCAGTCGTCATAGCTCGCCGGCGCGAAATCCGCTGCCAGCCGCAGGTCGTCAGTTGCAGATGTCATTCGGCAGGTCGCTCCCGGGAGCCGTTCTTGCTGTTATCAGGAAATTGCCACGTGCCGACCGCCAAGCCAAACGGTTGTTTTTGGTCCTTTTTGGTCAGTCGAGGGCGGGTAACCGCTCAATTCCCAGGGTTGATAGCTGTTCCAGCGCTGCCGCAACGCTGCGTCCCGCTATGAGACGGTCGGGTGCGATCTCCGCGAGCGGCACCAGCACGAAGGCGCGCTCGAACAGCCGGGGGTGAGGCAGCGTCAGTTCCGGCTTTTGAAGCGAAACGTCGTCATAAGCGATCAGGTCGAGGTCCAGCGTACGCGGCCCCCAGCGCTTCTCGTTGGCGCGATCTCGGCCGAACTTCTTTTCGATCTTGTGCAGCGTAAACAGCAGCGCGTGGGGATCGAGGCTGGTTTCGATTTCGATGCAGGCATTGACGAAGCGGGCTTGCTGCTCATCGCCCCAGGGCGGCGTGGCGTAATCCGACGAACGTGCCAGCAGCGCCGCCTGCGTCATGCCGCAGATATTGGCGATCGCTTTCTGAAATGTCGCGCGGACGTCGCCAACATTGCCGCCAAGCGCGATCAGCACGTCAGCCATGGGACGGCGCTTGCCGCGAGCGTGTCAGGATCACGCCGACATCCTCGAAAATCGCGGCGATCGGCGCGTGTGGCTTGTGGACGGTGACCTTGATGGCGCTGACGCGGGGAAAAGCCGCCAATATGGCGTCGGCAACGGCGCCGGCCGCGCGTTCCAGCAGTTTATAATTGGCATTCTTGAAGGCCGCAGTCGCGGTCGCGACCACATTGGAATAGGACACCGTGTCGGCGAGGCGATCGGTGCGCGAGGAGTCCGACAGATCGGTAGAGAGTTCGAGATCGATCACGAAACGCTGCCCGACCTCGGTCTCATGTTCCATGACGCCGTGACGGGCATGGATCACGACGCCGGTGATGAAGATCGTATCGGTCATCGCCTGTCCTCGATTGCCGCTGCCACGCGCAGCGCTTGTACGGTTTCCGACACATCGTGGGTCCGGATGATCCGCGCCCCGCCCTTTGCCGCCACCAGGTGCGCGGCGATCGAGCCGCCAAGACGTTGATGCGGCTCCGACGGCACGACCGAACTGATGAAGCGCTTGCGCGATGCGCCGACCAGAAGCGGCAGGCCGAATACCCGAAGTTCGTTCAGCCGGGCCAGCGCCGTCATGCTCTGCTCGGGGGTTTTGCCAAAGCCGATGCCGGGGTCGAGCACGATGTTACCAGGTGAAATACCCGCCTTGTCAGCGATCTCGAGCGAGCGCGTAAAGAAGGCGGCGATATCCTTCATGATGTCGATGTCAGCATCGACGCGGTCACGGTTGTGCATGACGATGACCGGCGAATTGCGCGCCGCCAATAGCCTGGCCATGTCGGGATCGCGCTGCAGGCCCCAGATGTCGTTGGCGATGGATGCACCTGCATCAAGCGCCCGGGCGACGACGGCCGATTTCATGCTGTCGATGGATACGGGAACACCGAGGGAAACGACGTCGGCCAGGATCAGCTGCAAACGTTTCAGCTCTTCGTCGGCGGAGACCGGCTGCGCGCCATAGGGCCGGGTGGATTCCGCGCCGATGTCGATGATGTCGGCGCCTTCGGCGACCATGCGCCGAGCCTGCGCCAGCGCGCGCTCCGGCGCGATAAACTGTCCGCCGTCGGAAAATGAATCCGGCGTAACGTTCAGGACGGCCATCACGGCTGGATACGGCCTGGACAAAAGTTCCAGCAGCACCGGATGATCTGCCGGGGCGGCCGCCGGGGCGGGTCTGGACGTGGTCGCGATCATGCGGTCGCTTTGCGCGGTCCGTGCATGGGAGTCAAGATGCAGGGCGCGCCGGCGCGTGCGTGGGCAATCCGGCTCCAGCAGGCCTAATAGGTTATCTTCGGCTGAAGCTTGCTGGCCTTCGCGATCAGCTGCTCGACCGACTTTTCCGAAGGCAAAACGCGGACGAGTTTGCGCCTGGTATTCACCTCTTTCATGTTCTGCGCCAGGCGCGCCGGATTGCGAAGGGCGAGTTCGCGAACCGTGGTGACGCCGGCGGCGCGCACCAGTCCGACCTTTGCCTTGCCCATGCCGGGAATCCGCATGTAGTCGGAAACGTTGGCCCATTCGAGCAGTTGCTGCTCGCTGATGCCGGTTTTCGCCGCAAGCTCCTTACGGCCCTTTACGGTCCGGGCGGCCTCAAGCAGCCCATCCGTTGTGCGAATGCCAAGCGATTTCAGTTTCGAAGCGGAGAAGGCGGTCAAGCCATCGATCTCGGAGATTGGATATGTCATGGTACTCGATATGAAAAAGGTGCTTTAAGCGAACTGACTGAGACCCGGTGTTCCTGCAATGATCTCGCCCATTTGATCCGCTCCGATTTTGTCGCGGCCAAACCTGAAAAGTTCACGAGCGATGTTCTGAATCTCTCCCATGCCCAAACCAAGCCCCATCAGCTTGGTGCCGAGCGCCATCAGGCCACCGCCCATCAACCTTCCGAGGCCACCGCTATTGCTTGAGGCCGCGATCGCTGCTTCCGCGCCCGGAATCTTGTCGATCAAGGCCTGAACTTTGTCGGAAGGACCCTCGTTGCGAAGAAAACTCAGAATGATGCCGATGGTACTTTCGGCCACAGCAGCATCGATGCCGGCCTTTACCGCCAGCCGCCCAATCAATTCGTCCATATTGCCCCGCCCTCAACCGGTTACGTACCGGCTCCTTGCTTGTGAATTTATCTTGATCGTCTGCGATACGAATTACAAGCGATGACCGCATTCGAGAGTGCGATCGCTTGGCGAGTGTTGCAGCAATGCAAGAGTAGGCGCAAAATTCGGGGAAAATTGTCGATGGCTGGGACATTCGTTCCAACTTTCGGCGGAAAAAGCATCAAGCCGGTCGACCTCATTTCGATGAACCCGGTTTTCAATTCCCCGGAGGGCGTTGACCGGTTTCAATCGGCTTGCAAGATGCCGTATGATTGCGGTGCCCGGCGACCGACCCCCCTGATGTGCGCAAAGAGGCGATGCAATGGCTACCTCCGATAACAAGATGGCCGATACCGACGATAAGATTTTCATCGGTAAGGGTGAACAGCCGGCCTGGCTGACGCTCGGGCTCGCAAATCGCCATGGCCTCGTCACCGGCGCTACCGGAACCGGAAAAACCGTCTCGCTGCAGGTGATGGCTGAGGGATTTGCGCGTGCTGGCGTTCCGGTATTCGCGGCCGACATCAAGGGAGACCTCTCGGGCATCTCTGAAGCGGGTGAAGCAAAGGATTTTATCGTCAAACGGGCCGGCGATATGGGCCTCGCCTTCCAGCCCGACCAGTTTTCGACCGTGTTTTGGGACGTGTTCGGCGAGCAGGGTCATCCGGTGCGCGCCACGGTCTCGGAAATGGGTCCGCTGCTGCTTTCCCGCATGATGGATCTGAACGAAGTCCAGGAAGGCGTGCTGAACATCGCGTTCAAGGTTGCCGACGAGCAGGGGTTGCTGCTGCTGGATATGAAGGATCTGCGGGCGATCCTGTCTTTCATTGCGGAACACGCCGCCGACCTGACCACCCAATATGGAAACGTCTCAAAGCAGACCGT
>Ga0208355_1000550_pt1 | contig 17107 bp, 14 predicted proteins | sample NGESurdeep072012_6_FD_184458 | JGI IMG/M metagenome (GOLD analysis project Ga0208355, IMG submission 184458) | Arctic peat soil microbial communities from Barrow, Alaska - NGEE Surface sample 210-3 deep-072012 (SPAdes) | ecosystem: Environmental > Terrestrial > Soil > Wetlands > Peat ... | reverse complement strand
TCGACTTCCTGGAGGGAGGCGGCCGCGAGGCGATCATCACCGACCCTGCCCACGTCGGCCTCGCCCTCGCCGGCAAGGCGGGCACCCACGTCGTCCCATGACCCGGACAGGGAGGTCGAAGACTGTAGGGGTGCAATGGGAATCGTGGCACGCGCCGGCGCGAAGCGACCGGAGATTCGCTGGTGCTTTCCGTTTCGGTGCGCACCTGTCGACCGCCTCGGAATCTTCGCCGATCTGTCCTGACCCCGCTGCAGGCTGCTTTTCGAACCAGCACGGGCAGCAGCCGCTTCGCGTCCACGGGTCGGGTTTGACGGAAAACTCGAGGGCGTGACTCTGGTCTCTACGCGCCACAGCCCCCGGGCAATTCCCATTGCGCCCCTACAGTCGTTGGTATTTCGAGGCTCGCCGTCGTTGAAGACGTGATGTGCGGTCAACAGGTAGCGATCAGGAACGATTCCGAAGGCTGTGCCGACGAATGCAACTTGGAACTGGGGGGGGCTTCAGCTGCCCTTTCTTTACTCTACTCGGCCGCGAGAGTCGGACGCGCATTACCGCGCATACAGCGTCGCGGGCTTGAGCGATTGCGGCTACAAGGTTGGGCACGTGTCACTGTTCCCGCGCCTAACGAGATCAGGCTCAGCAGCGAGCCCAGCGAGTCTGGTTCAAATTGTGCCCTACTTCGCATTCTCCCACCGGCGGAGGACGGCCTTCGAGACGTACTCGATGTCCACGCGGGAGATCACGAAGTTTGGCGGCGCGTTCGTCTCCGGCAAACGCGTTGAGGCAGAGACGTGCTTGAGCGGTCCGGCCGATCGGGTCGAAATCCGACCTGCGCCCGACCCCATAATCTGGCTCGAGATCCGGCTTCTGCGACCGGCTCCTATCCCTTTGAGGGTTGCGTCGATGCGGCCTGACTAGAACCCGTCGTTTTGACACTAGACACGTTTCGGACCCTGAGCAGAGAACGAGGCGAAAGTGGTGAAGTGCTTGGCCGCGGTCAGGTCAGTCGGAAGGTGAAGGCGAATAAGATACGGCTCATGAAGATCGCCCCTCGCTTCTCCCGATTCGTCTGGAAGGAATTCCTGCGGGGCCCCCTCGCTACGCCATTTCTCCTCGGTCGCGGCGTGCGTCCCGTCGCTCGGTTCCTACCGCTTCGTTCGTCGAGCCTCCGCCTCTGGCGCCGCCTCTCGGTGCTCCCGATTCCCGCCGGTGCGAAACGGTTTCTCTATCGCGCCTTCTGGGTCCTGCCCTTCGGTCCCGGTGACCCGGCAACGCCGGCCCGGGTCGTCAGGCGGCATCGCGCGTTCTTCGCGCACGCGTGAGCCGCGCGAAAATGAAACGAGGCGAACCGTGACGACACCCGAGGGGGCCGAAGGATCCTGCGCTTATCAATCGTGCGCGTGCCGCGAGGTGATCTACCAAAGAGACGGTAAGCAGTACTGCAGCCGATCCTGCGCCGATCAGCAGACCACGGGCCACGAGCAGCAGCCCTGCCGCTGCGGCCATCCTCTCTGCAAGGCTTGATGCTGGAACCGCGGGGCGATCGAGTAGAGGTCCTCGGGGCGGAGGGCTCATACCCGAGGACCTCCGGGCGATTCAGCGGAGGTCGTAAGATGCCCGACCGTGTAGGGGTGCAATGGGAATTGCTGCGAGCGTTGGCGCGCACAGACCACTGATTCCGTCGTCGGTTTACGCCCGAGCACTAACACCGCGGGCGCCTATACTTCATTTTGAGGTACCGAGAAAGGATCTAATGCCAAAGAAGAACAGTCCCACGCGCTCGAAGAAGTACGATCATCCGCAAGACATGGCGCCCGGTTCCAAAACGCCTGTTGCCGTGAAGACTCCCAAGCATCCGAAGAAATCGGCAAAACGGTAGCCTGAGTCCTTGCATCCACGAGATCTGTAGGGCGCTCGCGCGTCATCCTGAGGAGCAGGGCGCTCTCTTCGGCCCTTTCGAACATCCTCGCCAGCGTTACACCCGAGTCGCGCAGCCGACCGAGGGCCGACCCGAGAGCGAGGCCGAGAAGGTGCGAGGCGCGCAGGAGCGCGGGAAGCGCCATCAGGGCGGGCAAACCGCCTCTGGCAGAATGGCCAGGACTGCCAGCTCGCGGCGGCCGAGAAGAGCGCATGAAGTGCCCCCGTCCGTCCAGAATGCCCGTCTGCGGGAGGGGATTGAGAAGGAAATCGAGGACGCGACCCTGGTTTCCACGCGCCACGGCCCCCCGGCAATTCCCATTGCACCCCTACAACCCTGATCTCTACGCGCCGCAATTCCCATTGCAGCCCACAGGTTTACACGGCCCAGCGAGGCGCGAGTGTCGGGCGGGAAGTCCCGCCCGATCTAAGTTGACGCCGACGGTGACCGGGGCGCACCCGTTCTACGTGCGCGTCTTCTCCCCATCGAACGACCTCAGCAGGTCCGCGAGATCGTCCGCATGCTCCTCCTCCTGCCCGAGGATCCATTCGAAGAGACGGCGGGTCGTGGGATCCGTCTCGCCCACGAACGCGATCATCTCCGTGTACGACTCGATCGCGATGCGTTCGGCGATGAGGTCTTCCTTGATCATGTCCACGAGGGTCGTGCCCTCGCGGTACTCGGTGTGGCTCTTCGAGAGGAGGTGGGAGGGGTCGAGGTCTGGCTCGCCGCCCAGCTGGCGAATCCGCTCCGAGAGCCGGTCCGCGTGCGCTTGCTCCTCGTTCGCGTGCTCGAGGAACTCGGCCTTAACGGGGTCGGCGTGGATGCCGTCGGCCATATAGTAGTGCCGCTTGTAGCGCAGCACGCACACGATCTCCGTCGCGAGCGAGACATTGAGCAGTTTGACGACGGTGTCCCGGTCACCGCGGTAACCAAGGGTGACGGCCCCATCTTCGATCTCGCGCCGGGCGCGCCGCCGGAGCTCCGTGACATCGCTCAGGAAGGTGCCTGGTGCCGCGGCGCGCTTCGAGGCATCGGCGGACCTGGTCTTGCGGCTCATGAGGCACGCGCCTTCGACGTGGTCGTCCCCGTCGTCGTGACCGTGTTCTCGGCAGTCTTCTCGATGGGGTTGTCCTGCGCCGTGGCGGCTGCGCCGCCCAGGAGCAGGACCGAAACAGCGGCGGCGAACATGCTGCGATTCATCTGGTCCTCCTGAAGTGTCTGATGCAGCGGCCGTGCCAGCGTCAGGCCCGGACGACGTCCGGCACGGGCGCCTGCGCGGCCTCGAAGCGCCGCCCCGCCTCCTCCCAGTCGGCCGCCGCGAGGAAGGCGTCGATGTAGTCGGCGCGCTTCGTCCCGTAATCCGTGAGATAGGCGTGCTCGAAGAGGTCCATCACGAGGACGAGCGGGCAGCCGGCGAGCGCGCCGCGGTCGTGCTCGTCGATCCAGACGTTGAAGAGCCGGTGCGCGAGCTGGCGCGCTCAGTCCAGCGTGTCAAGACTCGCCTCGTAGGTTCGCGCGCGCACGTCGGCCCATTTCAGCGCCTTGCGCGGATCTTCGGGACCGCCCTTTCAGGCTCCTTTTCGAACAGCACGGGTAGCAGCCGCTCTGCATCGAGATACTCGATGCGAAGCCGTGAATCCGTCGGGCTTCCCACACGCCCGCGACCATCGACTCCTTCACCCGGCACGGTGGTTGCTGCCCTTTTCTAAGCGGAGGCATCTCATGCCGAATCCCACGAATCCCGACAAGAACCAGCCGTTCCGCCGGTAAAACCTGCCGTGCCGCCTGTAAAGACTGGGCCTGTGCAGCAGCCCGCGAAGACGGCACCCGTGCAGCCCGCGAAGACGGCACCCGTGCAGCCCGTGACGACCGCGCCCGCGCAGCCTCACAAGCCGTAGCGCGTTCACGCCTTACACGCCGCCGCTCTCGGAACGGCGGCGTCTCTTTGGGGCCATCGGGGGAAGGTTGAACTTCTTGCCGCAGGTTATAGGGGTGCAATGGAAATTGCGGCGTGTCCTGGCGGGTGAAGGGGCCTTCGAGAAACCATTCTCCGGGTCAGTGTAGGGGTGCAATGGGAATTGCGGGGTGCTGTGGCGCGTAGAGACCAGCCGCTCATGGTCTTTCCAGCCTGGCACGCGTTTGAGGCCACCGAGGCACCCTCCGCGAGCCAGGATCTGCCATTTCGCAAGCTAGCCGCATCAGACCCTTCTTCAACCCCATCGCTCCCGACTTCGGGTGGAGTTTCTTCAGAACGTTCGCGCAGGTGAGCCGAGGCTGGCGCCGAGTAAACGCGGCATGGCGAACACAAGCACGACGCCGACGACGAGCTCGACCACCCCATGGATCGGAAAGGGGATCACCTTGACGAGGCCGAGCGGAAAGCGCGTGAAAAGTGTCATCAGGAGATGGACGAGCGCGAGGCCCCACGCGACGGCCGCTACGTACCACATCCGGAGGATGTAAACGGTGCGGTTAGAGCGCCGCTTCTCGACAGCCAGCGACGCTTGGTCCCGAAGGCTTGCGTGCTGAGGCATGGCCCAGAAAACTTTTTCCCGCTCTTGGCTTCCTTCGTCTTCTTTGGTTCATCCCGCTTCACCACGCCTCACCGCCCCGGAGGCACCGGCGTCATCGAAGGGGCCGTCATCACGGGACTGGGGGCCGGGGTCGTGGAATAAGGCGCCGTGGGCGTCATCTGAGCACCCGGCGTCCGGCGGCGTCGAGCGGGCTTTCCACTCATCGGCGGAGTCCCGGCCATCGGCGGAGTACCACCCATCGGCGGAGTCCCGGCCATCGGCGGAGTCGCCGAGGGGGTAATCGTTTCCAGCTTCAGCACGGACGGTGTCGTGGTGCCCATCGCAGACGGCGTCGACGACATGGGTGGAGTTCTTTCCTGCGCGATCGCGACGACCGCGAAAACCACACCGAGCGCGGCGACGACGATGAGATTCTTATATTTCATGAAGGCCTCCGGATAGCCTAATGCAGCGCGCGTGCCAAGAATCGAGAAGACCCTTGAGGGCGCCGTGCGGGCAGCCCCGATTAGGACTACATTCTCCGCCGCAAGGCCATCTCGGCGGGGCCTTGGCATCGGACTGTGTTGCAGAGAAGAGAACGCAAGTGTCTTACTGATGAGCCATGATCAAGCATGAGGAGTCCTCGCGGCTTCTCGCCCCTGCGAGCGAACCCGCCTTGCGTGACGGCGCCGTCCGTGACCGGCTCAAAGAGCCGTTGTCCGCTTGCCGGCCTTGTGCCTTCGAACCACGTCCGCGGTGACCCCTCCGCCGCCACGTACACGGCGCAGCTCGTTGCTCAAAGCCATCACGATTACTGAAATCCTTCACGCGCCGGCCGGGTCGCTCGAACAAGAACGGAGCTATTCCGAGCCGTCCGCGCGCGTGACCGTTACGGTACGCTCGTCGTGTTCGCCCTCGACGCAAAGCAGCCAGGGGCTGCAGCACACCTCGCAGTCCTGCACGAGGCTGCCCTGGACGTCCCGCTCGAGGTACACGTCCACGTCCTCTCCGCAGTACGGGCAGTTGACGACAAATTCCTCTTTCATCCGCCTGCTCGGCAGCTCGTCGTCCGCCGCTGAAGCCGGACGAGCGGGATCGGCACCGTCGCATACGCGCCGAACCCTGTCGGCCGCGTGCATCCTGGAGTCGGGCACGCGCGAAAGCCGGGCGATCCCTTCCGGACGTGGACGATGCGCCGGCAGTCGCGGCAGAAGTAGTTGTCGTAGTCCGGCAGGTTAGAGCCGATCGGGGCGAAGGACTCGCGAGAGGAGCCGGTGTTCACGAGAGGCTCACGGCCGGCGTGGTCGGAGGCGGTGTCATTGCCCGACGGTAGCACTCGTCGCAGAAGCTCCTCGCCGGATTCGCTGTGGCGCCGAGGGAATCTGCGAGACTTCTCCCGTGAACATCGCCGACATGATCGCCGGGGCGAGGCGAGCCTTCGAGCTCGTTGGCCGCGGCTGCCTCGTTCGGATGGGCGAAAACGAGCCGCGCTAGAAAAGTCAGGGCGAAGGTTCGCGCCGGGCGACTGATTCTAGGCGCGGCCGGAGAGAGGTGCCCTCCGTCCCCGCAATTTCCGCCCGGAGCGGGGTCTGGTCGTGGGAAGGCGTGCGTCGTTTGTCGCCGTTGACCGGTCCGTGGTGGGCGCTCGGCAGAGAGGTCAGGGATTACTTCCCGACAGCGTCCCGGTGTATGGTTTCCGCCCCTGAGGAATCCAGAAGGAAGCCTTCGTGGTATCGCTAAACCCGGGAAGTTATTGATCCCGTGACGATTAGCACGAGACGGTTCGCTCGGCGCCGCCCGGTCTCCAGAGCCCTGTAATCTCGGACCACCGCGCTTTGAGCCATCCACTCGGGGATCCTTCAGGGAAAAGGCCGATTACTCGAACCTAAATCGCCGTCGGGGCAGAATGCCCGTCTACAGGCCGGGATTGAGAAAGAAACCGAGGGCGTGACTCATGGTCTGTACGCGCCACAGCCCCCGGCAATTCCCATTGCACCCCTACACCTCAGGTCAACTCTGTCGCTGCACCAATCCTTGTGCACGCTTCATGCCTCATCCAATGAGGACTTTTTCCACGGGCTGCTAGGACCGGACACGAGACGGACAATGAAACCCGACGTTCCTGGTCAGCCCGAGCGCCATGTTCGCTTCGTGGTTGCCGGAGCCTTACCCAGAGCTCGTGGTCACCGCTGTGGGTGGCAGAAGCGCCCCGTCATTCGAAGTGTCGTTTACGTTCACCGCATAGCAGTAGGTGATGGAACCCGTTGCGACCCACGAGATGGAGCCTCGCTCTACGTTGACCGGCACGGGAACCTGCTGCCACACGCCGGGTCCGAGGGTCATCGTGGTCTGCCAGATCTGGACCCCGGAGTTGTCATGAAGGGTCGCGGTCACCACGCTGGTGCTCGTGGAAGCGTCGTTCGCGCAGGCGACATTGGCGCGGTTCTGGGCATCGACCTGGACGCCGACCGAGACCGATTCGCCGGGGGTATCGAACGACGTGTGGACCTGGTCTCCAGCCGTCATCGCGGGAATCGGCGTCGTGTACAACCCGTTCGGACCCTCGACGTAGACCTGCGCCGAGACGACAAACTGGTCGCCGCGATTCGGCGTGGAAGGGTCCGTATAGATCACGAGTCCACCGCCGCCGGTATAGCTGAAGAGATCCTGCAGCGCATTGTCGAAGGTGACGCTTGAGGTCGCGGGCACCGTGTACGACACGGGTCCCAAGGGGCCGGACGGGGAAAGGAGATAAAAAAGGAGCGCGAGCGTACCGCCGTTCGGGTTGAGCAGGGTCAGGCGGGTCTTGTAATAGGCCCCGAACAGGCCCGAGGCGTTCGCGCACGACGGCAGGACGTATGAGATGCCTGCGCTGTCGGCGAGGGTCGGCTCCGCGGCGAGCACTGGCAGGGCAAGGACGAGCGTCAATACGCCGACGACGATTCCATGTCGATGCATCGCTTCCTCCTCGGATTTGCGGTCTTCTCCGGACGAATCAGCCTCGAGGTGCCGTCAGCGCGAACTAGTGGCGGGCGGCACCGGCACCTTGAACACGGCCCCTACCCACGCCTGCTGTTCCAGTAATAGCCGCCTCCCCCGAACAGGAAGAGCAGTACGACGATGATGAGGATGGTTTCCATGGTCTTTTCCCTCCCGTCTCGAGATACACAGAGCACGAGCCGTGCCGGTCGCGTAACCGTATCGAACAGGCGAAAACGGCCGTCAAGCGGCGCTTGCCGTCGTCGCAGCAATCGTTGGTCCGGTAAGGATTTCAGCAGGTTGCAAAACGGGGGCGGTCCGGCCCATACCTTACGGAGGGGCATTCGCTCGCGGGCCGTCATATCTTCGTGCCGCCCGGCGAGCTCGGGCTATCGCCTCCGCGTGAGGGCGTCTGGGAGCACAACGCAGGTGCCCTGCACTCGAGGGGACCCGCGAGATCACGACAATACTTAGGATCGCGTGCTGCCGGTACGGATCTTGCTCATACTTCTTCCTAAGGAAGTCGGAGTTTCCTTACCTTTTTTCTAAGGAGGTCGAAAATGGACGACAAAGACAGAAATCCCAAGGGCATTGGTTCCCATCCCGTAGGCACAGGCCTCGGAGCCGGCGGTGGCGCCGTCGCAGGCGCGGTGGTCGGCGGAGCGGTGGGTGGTCCGGTTGGAGCGGTGGTCGGGGGAACCGTCGGTGCAGTGGCCGGAGGAGCCGCCGGACGTGCGGCTGGCGAGGCGCTCGATCCCAAAGTCGAGAACGCTTACTGGCGCGAGAACTACCGCAACCGCCCCTACTACCGGGCGGGCAAGGAGTACTCGGTGTACGAGCCCGCGTACCGTTACGGCTGGGAGAGCGCGAACCACACGGACTATCGCGGCCGGAAGTTCCATGAGGTCGAGAACGACCTTGAGCGCGGCTGGGAGAAGGCCAAGGGACAGGCGAAGGAGACCTGGGGCGACATCAAGGACGCAACGCGTGACGCCTGGAACCGAGTCCGCGGCGAGCGCTACTGATTCGAGACTCGTTTCGACGAAGGGTGTAGGGCCGCAATGGGAATTGCGGCCCGTCCTGGCCGCTCGGAGACCAGCGTTTCGCCTCTGCTTTTCCACTCCGCGCACAGACGTCGGCCTACTCCAGCGCTCTTGGCCGATCTTCGTGATTGCCCTTCAGGCTGCTAATCGAACCAGCACTGGCGACATCCGCTCCGGACGGCAAGATAGGGTTGGGCCGCGAGAAGCGACTTGTCCCGCGACGGTTAGCACGAGGCGGTTCGCCCGCCGTCTCCCGATCTCGAGCACCCGGTAGTCCCGGACCACCGCGCTCTGAGACATCAGCCCCGGGGAGCAGGTCATCTGGTCTCTACGTGCCACAGCCCCCGGCAATTCCCATTGCACCCCTACACCGACCGTCACTTCGGGATGCCCACCGTCTGCGCCAGGAGAATCCGCTGGTCGGGTCTCAGGCCCAGAGCCTTCGCCAGGGCGGGGCGATCGACGGAGCCGCGAACGACCGTCGAAAGCCCCGTCGCGGCGCACCAAAGGTAGACGTTCTGGCTGACGAAGGCCGCGTCGGCGGCGGCGTAAAAGTCGCGGTCGCCGGGCGAGGCGCCCGACATCCGCGAGAGGTCCGCCACGTAGACGAGGTTCAGCGGCGCGGCTGCGACGAAATCCTGCACCCCGGTCGCCGCGCGGAGGTCCCCCGCCACGACGCCCCGGAGGGCGTGCGCCTTCGCGTCGTAGAGGTACGTTCCGTCGCGGAGTACGGCGTAGACGTCGATCTCCTGCCAGTTCTTCGCTGAGGGCGCCGTCCGCCTGCCGTCTTCGCGGTTCACGCCGTCGGCCGCCCAGAGGAGGTCCGACAGCGCCTGCAAGGGGAGCGGCGCGGGAGAGAACTCCCGCGCCGACTTCCGCGCTTTCAGCGCAGAGACGAGTGTGGCGGCCGAATCGAGCTTCGGCCTCGGGAGCTTGAGAGCCGGGGCGAGGTCGGCCGCGAGCGAGACGGCGGCCACGAGCGGCGGGAGGAAAAGTACGGCTCCGAGGAGCCTGCGGGCGTGGGGGACCTTTATGGGCGCTCCTTTTGGCCGTCGCCGAGGCGGCGAGCTCGGTGAAGAAGATATACCTTGACGTCGCAACCGTCCCGTCGACGAACGTTGTCGGTCGAGACCGCGGCGCAGCCGATCGCCTGCGGAGCCAGGCTGATCTGTCAGAGCGTCGGGAGGCATGTATTCCCGGAGCCTCCGCCTTTGGCGCCGCCTCTCGGTGCTCCCGATTCCCGCCGGCTGAGCGCGGAGATCGGCAGCAATCCTCATGGAAGGGCGCATAGAGTAAGAGAGAAAGGACTGGAGGCACAATGTTTCGAAAACTCATTTCCACAGAGAATGATGCCGCAACGGCGATCCTGCGATTGGCGCTGGGCGTCGTATTTTTCGCGCATGGCGCGCAGAAGATGTTGGGTTGGTTTGGCGGTGATGGTTTCAACGCCACCATGGGCTTTTTCACGAAAACCATGCATATTCCCGCGTTATTCGCAATCCTTGCGATTGCCGCAGAGTTTTTCGGTGGCCTGGGCTTGATCGTGGGTCTGCTCTCGCGTGTTGCAGCTCTGGGCATTGCCTTAAACATGCTTGTGGCGATCGCGATGGTTCATTATCAGTTCGGTTTCTTCATGAACTGGTTCGGAACCCAGAAGGGTGAAGGCTATGAGTATCACGTGCTCGCAGTGGGCATGGCTGTGCTGGTGACCGTGAGAGGCGCCGGCGCCGCCTCCCTCGACAGGGCATTGACGGCGGCCCGGATTCGATAGGTGCTCCCGGGGACGAGCCGCACCCGTTGCCTGTGCAATCGCGAGGCCAAGAAGAGAGGCGGCGGGAGTCACCGCTGAACGACCCGTGGGTGTATTCGGTTCCTTCCGAACTGCTCCTGCCCGTCGGCCGGGATTAGCGTGGACGATGGCGCTCAGGCACCCTGTCCCAGCGCGCTCCGAGGATCCCAGCAGCCGGGGGAGAGCGAACGGCCTCCGACAGCATGGCCAGGAGTGCCACCTCGCGGCGGTCGAGAAGAGCGCATGAAAAACTCCCGTCCGGACAGAATGCCCGCCTTCGGGACGGCGGAAAAGTGCCTCGGCTACGCGCCACAGGCCCCCGGCAATTCCCATTGCGCCCCTACACCCTCAGACCGTTTCGGTGTATTCTTTCAACCGCGAACAGCATGACAAGTTCGTGCAGGGCGAAGACCTCGATCCCTGATGCCCGGAGGGAAGAAATGCGCACGCTCTCGCGTCGCCTCAAGCCGGCAACATCGCTCCTCTTCATGCTGGCGATGATGACCCTGGCGGCATCCTCGCCATCTGCTGCTCAGGGTGTCTGCCGGGGGTTCGACCGGAAGCACACCATCACCCGTCTGGGCGGGCGCAACGCCTTCGCTCCGGGCGGTACGCACACCCGGACGCGGGCCGAGCTCCGGGAGTTCTTCGCCGCGAACGCCGAGGAGATCCGCGGCATTTTGGCGAGCCGGGGCCTCGGCGACGAGGTCGCGAACGCCCTCTTGGACGCGGTGCGCCAAGACACGGGCATCACCGAGCGCACCATGCGTGACGGTGAGCGGTTGAAGTGGATGGCCTATCGGTGGCACGGTAAGGCCAAGACGATCGAGGACGTATGCCTCGACCTGCCTGGCGCCGCACCGGCCTTCGTGATCACCTTGCCCTTGCCGAAAGTGACTGCCGGCGAGACGGCGCGGGCCGACTGCAGCATCGACGTCACCACCGACCTTCAGCCCGGCGGGCCCAGTACGTTCCGGGTTCGGACCGCTCCCGGCGCGCGGGTGACGATGGAGGGACCCGCGGGCTCTCGGACGATCATCGAAGGGGGCGCCTCGAGCTGGACCGGACCCTGGGACGATCCGTATCGGGCACCCTACGCCTTCACGGTGACAAACGAGGGAGCCACCACCGAGACGATCACCACCACCACCTACACCTTTCTCATGCCGAGGGAGTGCCTGAACCTGGCATTCCTAGGCCGGACGGAGGAGCAGCGTCCCGGAAAAGGGGAAACCTGCAGCGAGCGCCGCACCGTGCCGGTACCTCCGCCGTCAACGTGCGACAAGCTCGTCCTGGACAAGACCGAGGCGCGTCCTGGCGATGTGGTGAGCTACCAAGTGACCGGCAAGTGGGTCAATCTCGAGCTCGAGGTGCTGCTCGACGGGGAGAAACTCCCCGACGTCCGTCTCACGGGCGAGAGCGGTACGCTCGCTCTCACGCGGCAGGGGACCTACACCATTGTCGCGACGACCACTAACGAGCTCGGCGAGAAGACAAGTTTCCCGGCTTGCCAGGCATCTGTCCACGTGTCCCCGGATGTCCCCGTCCGCCCTCACTGGATCGTGCGGCCGTTCGCCGCATACATTTTCGCCGGCGGGGAGACGAGCGGAACCGTGAATCCCGGGAGCTGCCCGTGCCCGGCCCGCACCACCTATGGCTATGACAATGGCTACGGGCTGGGCATCGGCGTGGAGCGGCTCCTCAGCGAGCGCATCGGCGTCGAGGCCCGCGGACTCTACGGGCGGCTGCACGATCGGTTCCGGATCGAGGCGAACGGGATCGGGATCACCGAACGCGGGACGCGCAACTACTGGGACCTCAGCCTCGGCCTCAACGTCCATCTCACCCCGAAGCGCACGGTGGACTGGTACGCGGGACCGTTCGTCGGCTACAGCACGGTGGACGGTCACACATCCCTGGTGGTCGACCGTTCTCTGGAGTACGACGTCGAGGGGGGCCTGACCTGGGGCGCGCAAACGGGTCTCGACTGGCCCTTCGGCCACAGCCCGTGGTCATTGCACGTCGGCGCCCGCTACACTCGGTACGCCGCGGACATCACCTATCGCCACACGAACCCCACTGGAGCCGTGCTCGAGCAGCCAAAGTCCATCGGCCTCCATCCCATCACCCTGGAGTTGGGTGTGGCGTATCACTTCTAGGAGGAACTCCGTGAATCGAGCACTCTGCGCCGCGGTCACTCTCTGCCTGTTCGCAGCTCCAGCCTTGGCCAATATCCGCGGTGCGAAGTGCTCCACCTCGGATCCGTACCTCCCCGGGGGCACCGCCAGAATGTGCTGGACCTGCTCCAACGACAGTCTCACGGCGCCTGACCCCGAGGGTCTCAACAAGATCGCGCTGGGCTACCCCGACGGCTGGACCGTCGCCTGCGGCTCACAGAACGCCACGGATTCCAATGGAAACCCGGTGGCGTTCTCCTGCACGGCCAGCGGTCAGACTGTCACCTACGTCGATACCGACGGCGGGCCTGGTGAGATCCTCCCCGGACGGACGTGGAGCTTCTGCGTCGACGTCACCGCGCCCGCGACGGCAACCGGGCCGCAGTGCGCGTTCTACACCCTCTCTGGTGACGGCTCGGGCGGCGAGCCGCACAATATCATCGAGTGCGGCACTTGCCAGCCCAAGGCATTTACGCCAACCAACACGCCAACACCCACTCCTACTAAAACGCCGACACTCACACCTACTAATACGTCGACACTCACACCTACTAATACGTCGACACTCACACCTACTAATACGCCGACACTCACACCTACTAATACGCCGACACTCACACCTACCAATACTCTGACGCCTACACCCACCCTGACGCCAACGGTCGCGCTGACGCCCACGGTCACGGCGACCCCGACGATGACGCAAACTCGGACAGCGACGCCCACGCCGAGAGTCACTCGGACGCCGGTCTTGCCCACTCCCACGCCGCCGAATATGCCGACCAACACTCCATCGTTGACGCCCAATCCGGAGGCCATCCCAATGCTCGATCCGCGCGGGCTTGCCGCAGTCGCCGCGATATTCGCGGCCATCGGCATCCTCCGGCTGAAGATGCTCGTCAAGTAACTTCAGCAGCGAGCCGAAAGCGACAAGAATAAGAAACACTACTTCTTTCAAGACAGGCGCCTCCTCAGCGGACTAGAGGGGTCCTAAGTTTATAGCCTTTCGCTCGCCAGCGGCGTTCCCGCGGGCTCGTTACGCGACCGGGTCGGAACTGGCGGCCCACGTAGGCCGAACCGGGTGATGTCGCAGCCCTCCCGCCCATTCCGCCACGCTCGTAGGCATCGCAATCGGGGGCGGCTCCCATAAACCCACACTTTGGCTTGTCACGCCGGCTCCATGATCTCCAGGAGCCTCTCGAACAGCCGAATAAGCTCGGGAGGCGGGTCTGCCAAAAGAGTTCGATACGTGTCAACGAAGGCAGAGGACGCGTCATGGCTTCGGCCGCGCCGCTCTCGTCCTCGGTGACGAGAGACCGGGGGTGTAGGCTTTGTCGAGACCTTCCCGGCGAGCCGAGCAGGTGTCGAGGTGAATGACATCGGATCGAAATCCCCAGTCAAACCCCGGGGCGGCGCCGAGACGCCGGACTCCGCTCGATTGCTGGCGTGGGCGCGTATGGATGGCGACGCCGTTCTGAAGGAGCTGGGGTCTCGGGCAAGCGGCCTGAGCGAGGCGGAGGCGGATTCTCGGTGGAAGAAGATCGGGCCGAACGAGATCGCCCGGGAGAAGCGTCAGTCGGCGCTGATGCGCCTCCTCGCCAACCTCAAGAATCCCCTGGTTCTCCTGCTCGTGGCCTTGGGGGTGCTGTCCTATCTGACCGGCGACCTGCGGGCGACGGTCGTGATCTTCGTGATGGTGGTCCTGGGCGTCGTGCTGCGCTTCTTCCAGGAGCTCCGAGCGGACAACGCGGCCGCGAAGCTCCAGGCGATGGTCAGCAACACTGCGACCCTCGTCCGAGACGGGAAACAACAGGAACTTCCGCTCAAGAGGCTGGTGCCCGGCGACATCATCCGGCTGGCAGCCGGCGACATGGTGCCGGCGGATGTGCGGGTGCTCTCAGCGAAGGACCTGTTTTTGAACCAGGCGGCCCTCACTGGTGAGGCGCTGCCGGTCGAGAAGAAGGCCGCGCCGGCGCCCGCGGAGCTCCAGAACCCGCTAGAGCTGCCTTGCCTCTGCTTTCTCGGATCCAACGTGGAGAGCGGATCAGCGACCGCGGTCGTCGTCCACACCGGAAGCCGAACCTACTTCGGATCGCTGGCCGCCAGCATCGTCGGTCAGCGTGAGCTGACCAGCTTCGACCTGGGCATCAACAAGTTCACGTGGCTCATGATCCGCTTCATCGCCGTCATGGTCCCGGCGGTGTTCCTCATCAACGGTCTGACCAAGCACAACTGGCTGGAAGCGTTCCTCTTCGCCATGGCCGTGGCGGTCGGGCTGACCCCGGAAATGCTCCCGATGATCGTGACCGTCAACCTGTCCAAGGGCGCCCTGGCGATGGCGCGCAAGAAGGTCATCGTCAAGCGCCTGAACGCCATCCAGAACTTCGGGGCGATGGACGTGCTGTGCACCGACAAGACCGGCACCCTCACCCAGGGCAAGATCGTGCTCGAGAAGCACCTCGACGCCCACGGCGATCCGAGCGAGAGGGTGCTGCAGTACGGGTACCTGAACAGCTACCACCACACGGGCCTCAAGAACCTGCTCGACGAGGCGATTCTCGACCACGAGGAGCTGGTCGAGTGGATGAAAGCGAAGGAGAAGTTCAAGAAGATCGACGAGATCCCCTTCGACTTCGTGCGGCGCCGGATGTCAGTCGTCGTCGAGGATGAAACCGGCCTGAACACGCTGATCTGCAAGGGTGCGGTCGACGAGGTGATGAGCCGCTGCACCCGGGTGGAGATCCACGGGGAGGTGCTGCCCGTCCAGCCCGAACACGACGCGAAGCGCCGGCAGCTGGCGGCCGATCTGAACGGCCAGGGTTTCCGCGTGATCGCCCTCGCCTACAAGCAGATGCCGGGCGCCTCGGACGATCCGGTGTACAAGGTCGACGACGAGTCGGACCTCATACTGCTGGGCTTCCTGGCGTTCCTCGACCCTCCCAAGGACACCGCGAAGGAGGCCTTGCAGCGCCTCGCGAGCCTGGACGTCCACGTCAAGGTGCTGACCGGAGACAACGAGATCATCACGGCCTACATCTGCAAGGAAGTGGGCATGCCGGTGGAGCAGCTTCTACTCGGCTCGCAGATCGAGACGATGAGCGAAGGCGAGCTTGCTGCCGCCGCGGGCACGACGAGCGTCTTTGCGAGGCTGGCGCCTGCCCACAAGGAGCGAATCATCCGTGCGCTCCAGAGCCAGAGCCACGTGCTGGGGTTCATGGGGGACGGCATCAACGACGCCCCGGCCCTGAAGACCGCGGACGTGGGCATCTCGGTGGACAGCGCGGTGGACATCGCCAAGGAGTCCTCCGACATCATCCTCCTGGAGAACAGCCTGCTGGTTCTCGAGCAAGGTGTGTTGGAAGGTCGGCGGGTGTTCGGCAACATCGTCAAGTACATCAAGATGGCGGCCAGCTCGAACTTCGGCAACATGTTCAGCGTGGTCGGGGCGAGCGCGTTCCTGCCGTTCCTGCCCATGCTGCCGATCCAGGTGCTCACCAACAACCTCCTGTACGACTTCTCGCAGACCACCATCCCGACGGACCAGGTCGACGCGGAATGGCTCGTCAAGCCGCGCAAGTGGGAAATCGGCAGGATCCTGCGCTTCATCCTGTTCATCGGGCCGATCAGCTCCCTGTTCGACTACCTGACGTTCTTCATGATGCTGTATGTATTCAACTGCTGGAAAAACCCGGCGCTGTTCCACACGGGCTGGTTCGTGGAGTCGCTCTTCACCCAGACGTTGATCATCCACGTCATCCGCACGAACAAGATCCCGTTCCTCCAGAGCAGGGCCAGCTGGCCGCTCGCCACCTCTTCCGTGATCATCGTGGCTGCCGGCGCCTGGCTCACGGTGTCGCCGCTCGCGCCGACGCTCGGATTTGTTCCGCTCCCGCCACGGTACTGGCTGTATCTGGGCCTTATGCTGCTGGGGTATGCGGTGCTGACCCAGGTGGTGAAGACCTGGTTCATACGCAGGTTCGGCGACTGAAGAACGGCGTCATCCCGGCAGAAGGGGGTACTCCCGCGGGTCGGGGACCTGGGCAAGCCGGTCCTCTCCGACCTCCGCGAGGGGAAGCTGACGCTGCCGCTGATCCTCAGCCTCCCGAAGATCACGCGGTCGGAGCGGAAGCTGATCGAGACTATAGGGGCGCAATGGGAATTGCGATGCCCGCTGGCGCGCTCTGATCAGTGGCGTCGCCATCGTTCGCGTGCCCTGCAGGTGATAAGGCTCTCACCCCGAGACGGTTAGTACGAGCCGGTTCGCCCGGCGCCGTCCGGTCTCCAGGGCCCGGTAGTCCCGGACCACCGCGCTCTGAGCCCCACGCGGGGGTCTGAGTTGACCGTTCAGGCTGCTCGAGCACCACTCCGGAGGAGGTAGACGGTCCGGTTCGAGCGCCGCTTTTCGATGGCGAGCGATGTCTGGTCCCTCAGACTCGCGCTCCGAGACATCAGCCCGGGGAGCCTTCATGGAAAAGGGCCGATTACTCGAACCTAGATTGCCGTCCGGCCAGACTGCTCGTCTCCGGGCCGGGATTGAGAAAGAAACCGAGGGCTTGACTCTGGTCTCTACGCGCCACAGCGCCCCGGCAATTCCCATTGCACCCCTACAATCGACGACTACAACCGCCTCGCCCCTCACTCGTCCCTCGGCATGCTCTCGCCGATGGAGTTTCGTGCCCTCAACC
>Ga0208355_1000547_pt1 | contig 17166 bp, 15 predicted proteins | sample NGESurdeep072012_6_FD_184458 | JGI IMG/M metagenome (GOLD analysis project Ga0208355, IMG submission 184458) | Arctic peat soil microbial communities from Barrow, Alaska - NGEE Surface sample 210-3 deep-072012 (SPAdes) | ecosystem: Environmental > Terrestrial > Soil > Wetlands > Peat ... | reverse complement strand
GGAGGCGGCAATGCGCGGGACTGCCTTGTTGCCGAACGTTTCGTTGTGCACGTAGCGCACGCCGCCGATGAGCGACACGCGGTTCCACGTCAGCACTTGTTCTCCATACACGGCGTGATTGCGGCGCAGTCCGTGGCTGAGCGGCAGCGCTGTCAGGTCGCCGACAAACCCGTTCTCGTCCTCGAATTGATAGCCGAAGGTGCTGCGCGCCCAGGAACGCTCGTCGTATTCGCCCTGGTAGTCGAAACCGGCCCGGTTGATGTTGGCAAAGTCGGAGAACGGGAAATCAATATTGCCGAAGGTGGGCGATACGCGTCCGGGCTCCTGCACCGAATCCACCACCGAACGCCGGTGATGATATTCGGACCCGCTGAACCGGTGCTGCCAGCGCGAGGGCCCGGTGATGGCCAGCTCCGCCGAGGCAAGAAAGTTGTTCTGGCGCGCGTGCTGGTCGCGGTCCGGCGGCAGTAGCGGCTGGCCGTTGAAGTTCCAGAACGACTGCACGCCGCTGCGATTATTCGAGTGGCGCGTGCGCACGCGGAACAAAGCGCGCGGATGCAGCACGATGCCGAGGTTCGCACCCTGCAACGAATTGGAGTAATCGTCGTTCGGACCCTGTCCTGAAGTGTTGAACTGGTCGGCGAACAGGTTGTAGTCGAAACGTCCGCGCGCGCCCGCCAGCGATGCGTATCCGCGCGCCGTCTGAAATGTTCCGCCCTCGCCGCCGAAGCGCAGCTCCGGAGTGTGCGTCGAGCCGATGCGCGTCCATGCCTGCACCACGCTGGTCATGGCGTCCGAGCCGTAGAGCGTGCTTTCGGCGCCGCGCACGAACTCCAGGCGGTCCACCTGCTCCATCGGGACGACCGCGAAGTCGAACGTGCCCCCGGGATCGTTGATGGTGACGCCATCCACGATGACTTTGTTGTAGCGCGACTCGCCGCCGCGTACGAACAGCGATGCCAGCCCGCCGCGACGTCCGTTGGCGCTGAGGATCGCGCCGGGAAGGAAGCGCAGCGCGTCCGCTGCCGCCACCGGCTGCATGGAAATAAGCGCTTGCGAATCGAGAAGTGAGGTGTCGGCGCCGGATTCGCCGCTCGGCAACGGCGTTCGTTCCGCACTGACGACGACGGTCTCCGCCGCCGATGCGACCGACAGCCGGACCGCCAGGACTTCGGTGGAAGGCACCTTGGCATTTGCCTCGGCGGGCGCAAAGCCCGGGGCCAGCACGCGCACGCGATATTCGCCGCCGGCCAACCCGCTCAGCAGCGCCAGGCCGTCCCCGCGAGTTTCTCCGACGGCGGCGGCAGCGGTGGAGTTCCGGACGTACGCGGTAACGCGCGCGCCCGCTACGACGGCCCCCTGTGGATCGACGACCTTGACCTGGAGGTCGGCAGCGAAGGTGAACGGTACGAACAGCAGAAGAGAAGCGAATAACCGAAGGAGACGGGACATGAGCCCTCCTTTTCACGCGAAAGGGGCTATTGGATTTGGCTCGCGTCGGTCTCCTGGCTTGCGACGAACAGTTTCAGTTTCGAGTTTCAGTTTCAGCAAACCCGAACTGCAACCCGGTCGGCCTTCCCATGGTTTCCCACAGTGGCGATCCGCTTCGGGCATTCAGCAACTAGCAACTAACAACTAGCAACTGCTTTCCCGGTCGCTTACAGTTGCGCGGCAGCGCGGGTATTGCACCCGCTTCCCGTACACGCGAACCAGGACTGGATTGTAAATTGGAAATTGGAAAATTTGAAATTTATCGGATACGACAATGAGCGCTCGCTCAAATTTGAAATTTGCAAATTTCAAATTTTTTGTTGTTCCCACACGCTCAGATACCGTTCTCCCCGATCCGGCAGGATCGTGACCACCTTCTTCTCCGGCCCCAGTTCCTGGGCGAGGTAGATTGAAGCGAGCACATTCGCCCCGGCGCTGATTCCCACGAACAGCGCTTCCTCGCGCGAGAGCCGCATGGCCATCTCGATCGCGTCCTCGGTACGGATGGCGATCACCTGGTCGATGGCGTTCAGGTCCACGATCTCTGGAATAAATCCGTCGGCCAGTCCCTGGATGCCGTGACACCCCGGCTCGCCGCCCGACATCACCGCCGACTCAGATGGCTCCACCGCCACAATGCGCACCCGGCGGTTTACCCGGCGCAGCGCGCGCGCCACTCCCATCAGCGTGCCGCCCGTGCCCACGCCCATGACGAAGGCGTCCACGTCCGGACCCGCTTGCGCCAGGATTTCCGCGCCGGTGGTGACTTCGTGCGCCCGCGGATTGTCTTTATTTTCGAATTGGCGGGGCAGGAAAATGCTGGGATCGCGCCGCGCCCGTTCCTCCGCTTCCCTGCGCGCATCGCTGATGTGCAGCACGCTGTCGATCAGCTCCAGCTCCGCGCCGAACGATTCGATCATCTTGCGCCGCTCCACGCTCGCCGACCGCGGCAGCAGGATGCGCACCCGGTAGCCCTTTTCCGCGCCCACCATGGCGAAGGCGATTCCGGTGTTACCGCTGGTAACTTCGAGAATGGTCGAGCCGGGCTTGAGTTGGCCGCGCTCCTCCGCGCACTCCACGATGAAGCGCGCAACGCGGTCCTTCACGCTGCCGCCCGGGTTCATGAATTCCGCCTTGGCGAGGATGGTTGCGCACTCCGGCGGGACCACGCGCGTGATCCCCAGCAGCGGGGTGCGGCCGATACATTGCAGGATTCCCGGACGTGCAACGGTGGTGGTAGTGGCGGCCATGAGACCTCGCGAAGGCAAGTAACGTCAGATTGAGCTTAGGGAGGTAGGTGGCGGGGCAACAAGGTCGCTGGTCACAAGGCTATGTTCAACGGAGTGTCATCCTGACGCTGACCCTGAGCGCAGCGAAGGAGCAGCGGAAGGATCTATGCTTTTGAGTTGGACGAATGCAGAGGTCCTTCGTCGGACTAACGTCCTCCTCAGGATGACCCTTCTAAAGGGGCGCCGAGTCCTGCCCGAAATCCTTTTCCGCGCTCTCCCGCATCCGGTCCAGCGCGGACTGCATTTCGGCGTGGTACCGCGCGAGGGCCTCATGGTCCGCGTCCTTGGGGACCGTCATCATGCGCGAGATGTGCAGGGAGACGCGCGAAAACGGCTTCGGGATCATCAGCCGGTCCCACGAGTTCAGCACCCAGGCACGCTCCACCGCCAGGTGAAATGCGACCAGTGGTGTTTGCGTATTGCGCGCCAGCAGGACCGGTCCCGGTTTCGCAACGTAGCGTGGCCCCTTGGGCCCATCAATCGTGAACGCCGCCGTGCGCTTGTCTTCGATCACCGCATGCATACCGAGCAGCGCCCGCACGCCGCCGCGCGTGCTCGATCCGCGCACCGCCTCGAAGCCGAACTTGGAGATGACGCGCGCGATATATTCGCCGTCGAAGCTGCTGCTGGTCATCACTCCGATCCGGCGGCCGCGGAAGAACCACGTCGCCGGGACGATGCAGCGGTGCCAGAAGACCCACACCGCCGGCTGGATCCATCCGCCCGCCGGCCCGCCCGCTTCGACCGCGACGGAATAGCGCAAGGTCGGGCCAACCAGGCGCACCAGCAGCCAGGCACTCGCTGTGATGAGCGCGAGCAAGAGGCGCTGCTTGAGCGTGAATTGTTCGGGCTGTGGCATGTCGTTTCGCAATAGTAATAAGTAACAAGTAATAAGTAATGAGCAAAAACATTCAGGCTTGCTCTTTGCCGATAACATCTGTCCCGAAGAACGAAGGCTGCGGATTGTCCGCAGCCTTCTCTCCTAGTACTTATTACTTGTTACTTATTACTCGCTTTACGCGTACTTCACCCACTTCATGATCTCCGGCAGCGTGGGCTTCTTGCCGTACATGAGAATCCCGATGCGGTATATGCGCGAGCACATCCAGATCACGCCCCAGATCGTTGCGATCAGCAGCCCGATGCTGAGTGCGATCTGCCACCAGGGTGGCGTCTGCACCACGATGCGCAGGTACATCAGGATGGGCGCGAAGAACGGGACCATCGACATCCATATGGAAAGCGGCGCGTTGGGCTGGCGGATGACAAACATCATCATGACCATCGGCACCACGATGGGCAGGGTGACGAACGTCTGCCACTGTTGCGCTTCCTGCTCGGAGTTCACCATCGCACCCAACGCCGCAAACAGCGTGCTATAGAGCATGTACCCGAGCACGAAGAAGACTGCAAACGCGGGCAATACCCTCATTTCGATATGGAAGCCGCTGTCCTTCACGCCCGCCATAGCGAGCAGCGCCGGCGCCGAGGCTCCGGCTGCGATCACGATCCAGATCGCCACCTGGGTCAGGCCCACGGCGCCCACTCCCAGGATCTTGCCCGCCATCAGTTCCGAAGCCTTCGCCGAGGAGAGCACCACTTCCATCACGCGTGAGGTCTTTTCTTCCAGCACCGAGCGCATCACCGACATGCCGTAGATGAGCAGGGTCATGTACAGCATCATCACCATTACGACGGCGCTGATGAACTGCGCCGGCCCGTTGGATTTTTGTTCCCGGCCGCCTTTCAACGCGACGGCTTCCAGGTCGAAGCCTTGCATCATGGCGTCGATGTCGGGGGCCGCGGCGCCGTGGGACATCAGTTGCTGCCGCAAAACCGACGTTCGCAGCGCCGATTCCAGCGAGCCAACCTCGATGAAGTCGCTGGTCTCGCGCGCCACGTACGTCACCTTGCGCGACTTCACCACGTCGTCGGTGAGCCACAGGAAACCGTCGAGTTTGGTGCCGCTGACATCGCTCTTCAACTGCGCGCGTAACGCCTCGCTGGGACTGGTATTCACGTCCACGGTGTACTTCACGTTCCTGCTGGTGGCAAGCTGCGCCTTGACCGCGTTGGCGAAGTCGGCGTTGTCGGCTACTACCGCGATGTGTCGCGTTCCCCCGGTCTTCATGCCCGCCAACTTGCCGGGAACGACCGTGAAGCCCAGCATCAGGGCCGGGAACAGAATGGTCGAAATGATGAAGGACTTGGTATGGACGCGTTCCACGTATTCGCGTCGGATGATCAGCCAGATATTACGCATGCGCCCCCCGCGCCGCTGCCGGTAATTCGCTCTTGCCGACGACATCAATGAAAATCTCTTCCAGCGACGGCTCCATCAGCTCGAACTTGTTGACCCGGCACGAGGCGGCCGCCCGATGCAGCAGTTTCTGCGGGTCGGCCCCCGGCTGCATCCGCACTTCCACATACTTCCCATAGTTATTGAACGACTGCACCAGCGAAGGATCGTCGAGGAAACTCGCATCGCCCTCGTACTCCACTTGCACGTTGTTCCGGCCGTAGCGCGACTTCACCTCGCGCAGTTCACCGGTCAGAACGGCCTTCCCATGATCAATCAAGCAAATGGAATCGCAGAGGCGTTCGACCGTGTCCATGCGATGGGTCGAGAACAGGATGGTTTTGCCCGCCTTCTTCGCTTCCAGCAGGACGTCCTTCATCACCACCGTGTTCGACGGGTCGAGACCGGAGAAAGGTTCGTCCAGTATCAGCAGGTCGGGATCGTGCAGCATGGCGGCGATGAACTGCACCTTCTGCTGCATGCCCTTGGAAAGCTCTTCGACCTTCTTCGGCATCCATTCGGTCAGTTCCAGGCGTTCGCACCAGGAGGTCGCGCGGGCCCTCGCGTCGCGCGCGCTCACACCTTTCAGCTCCGCCAGGAACACGAGCTGGTCGATGATCTTCATCTTCTTGTACAGGCCGCGCTCTTCGGGCAGGTAGCCGATGTTGGTGAGCTGCTTTCGATCGAACGCCTGGCCGAAGATGCGGACCTCGCCCGAATCGGGCACGGTGATGCCGATCATCATGCGGATCGTGCTGGTTTTCCCGGCGCCGTTGGGGCCGAGCAGGCCGTAAACGGTTCCCGCCGGGATGTCCATTGAAAGATCGTCAACGGCGACGAAGTGGTCGAAGGTCTTGCGGACCTGGATGAGTTCAACCGTGTTCTTCATGGATACCCGTGTTCGCGCGCACCGAACGTGCGGCCTTTACTTCCTGTGATGAAAGCGCCGGTTGCTGCCCAGCGCCGTTGCGCGGGGAGGCGCCGTCAGGCGCCAAGGTATTCGTCGATCCAGCGCCCCACTTCCAACCGCCCGGGATCGAACGGGTCGAAGCGGATCGCCGCCGTGCCCTCGTCGTGGCGTATCCAGCAGAACACCGACTGCACCGCCAACACTTCATAGCCCGGCAGCGTAAAGGTCGCCAGGACAGCCTTCGGGGCGCCGGCGGGCCCATTGATGGTCAGCGCCATGCCGCCGGCGCTGATTTCCAGGCTGCTTCCTTCCAGCACCTCGGTGCCGGCCTCCAACGTCACCGGGCACACCAGCGGCACCCGGACGTAGCGCCTCAGTTCCTTCATCACCAGCAAGTGCGTCCCCCGGACCACCAGCAACGCCTCCTGCTTGCTCACTGGCGTGTGGAACACGGCGTTGATGCCAAACTTGGAGAACCGCAACGCCTCGCTGACGCTGCCGCATATTCCGTACACCACGAGCCAGTGGCTGCCCTTCCGGATGTCGCGCAGCACCGTCTCCGCCTCTGCGTCCAGCGGGACCACACAGGCGTTATACGTATCCCCCACGCTTCCGGACTCATGCGCCGGAACCGCCACCGCTTCCATCCCAAATTGTCGAAAGCACTCGGTGAGCACGGCGCTGGTAGCCCCGTCCACACCCAACAGCGCGATCTTGGCCCCGACTTTGGTGGGACCGGTGCCCGCAGCGGAAGACATCAAGAAATCTCCGTGAAAACTTTCTTGAAACTAAACCTCGAAACCGGCTCGCCAAGCAAGCCGTCCTGAGCGCAGCGAAGGATCTCTCTTATTCCGTCCAACGCTTGAAAATCAGTGATCCATTGGTCCCGCCGAACCCGAATGAGTTCGACAAAGCATATTCAATGTTCGCTTTCCGGGAGTGTTTCGGCACGTAGTCGAGATCGCAGCCCTCGTCCGGGTTATCCAGATTGATGGTCGGAGGAAGCTGCTGATCGCGCAGCGCCAGCACCGTGATGCCCGCTTCCAGGCCGCCGGCGCCGCCCAGCAGGTGTCCCGTCGCGGATTTTGTCGAGCTCACCGCCAGTTTGTAGGCGTGCTCCCCGAATGCGCGTTTGACCGCTATCGTCTCCAGCCTGTCGCCGAGGGGAGTGGATGTCCCGTGCGCGTTGATGTATCCCACCTGCTCTGGACGGATCTTCGCATCGCGCAGCGCGTTCAGCATCACGCGGTATCCACCCTCGCCTTCGGGCGCCGGCTGGGTGATGTGGTTGGCGTCGGCGCTCATGCCGTAGCCGACGATTTCCGCCAGGATATTCGCGCCCCGCCGCTTCGCGAACTCCAGCTCCTCCATGATCAGGATACCGGCCCCTTCGCCGATGACGAACCCGTCGCGGTCCTTGTCCCACGGACGGCTGGCGCGTTCCGGATCGTCGTTGCGCGTGGACAGCGCGCGCATGGCCGCGAATCCGCCCACACCCATCGGAGTGATGGCCGCTTCCGCGCCGCCTGCGATCATCACGTCCGCGTCGTCGCGCGCGATAATCTTGAACGCGTCGCCCACCGAGTGCGCGCTCGACGTGCATGCCGTGCTCGTGCACTCGTTGGGCCCCTTGGCGTGGTGCCGCATGCTGACGTGTCCCGCCGCCAGGTTGGCGATGGTGGCGGGAATGAAAAAGGGCGAAATCTTGCGGGGGCCGCCTTCGAGCAGGTTTTTGTGCTCGCGCTCGATGACGTCGAATCCGCCGATGCCGCTGCCGATGTGCACGCCCACGCGGTTCGCCAACTCGTCGTCCTTGACCTCCAGCCCTGACCACTTCATCGCCTCCTCCGCCGCCGCGATGGCGAAGTGGATGAAGCGCCCCATTTTCTTGATTTCTTTTTTCTCGATGAACTTCAGCGGATCGAAGTTGCGGACTTCCCCCGCGATCTGCGAGGCGAATTGCGACGCGTCGAATAGCCGGATCTTTTCGACCCCGCTCTTGCCCGCCAGCAGCCCGCTCCAGACTTCCTCGGTGGTGTTACCGACGCCGCACAGCAGCCCGATCCCGGTGATGACAACACGACGCGCCAACTACTTCCCTCCGCCTTTCGCGTGCGAACCGATGTAGCTGTTCGCGTCCTGCACGGTGCGAATCTTCTCCGCGTCCTCGTCGGGGATCTCGATGTCAAATGCTTCCTCGAAGGCCATCACCAACTCGACCGTGTCCAGCGAGTCGGCGCCCAGGTCGTCCACGAACGACGCGTTGGCTGTCACTTCGCCCTCGTCCACGCCGAGTTGCTCCACGATGATCTGCTTTACCTTCTCTTCTACCGATGCCATTCCTTCTCCTTGCCGCGCGGGTGTGTCGGGCGCATTTCTGCTCTGGTCCCGGCATTGCCCTCAGCCGGGGCAATGCACGGCAGCCCGAAACTGAAACATGACAACCCGGGAGCGCGGTCACGCTTTGGAACTTATTGCTTCGTAACCTTGGCGTTCTTGCTGATGTAATCCACGGCGTCTTTCACGGTGCGGATCTTCTCCGCGTCCTCGTCGGGGATTTCGATGTCGAACGCTTCCTCGAACGCCATCACCAGTTCCACCGTGTCCAGCGAGTCGGCCCCGAGGTCGTCCACAAACGACGCGCTGGGAGTTACTTCGGCTTCATCCACTCCCAACTGTTCCACGATGATCTGCTTCACCTTTTCGTCAACCGAAGCCATAGATGCGTCCTCCTGTGGGCGGTAAACCACTCAGTTTATATACGGGGCGGGGAAACTGGCAAGCGTGGAAAAAGGGTTCTCGCCGCTGGCGAACTTGATCGACTGCGGCGCCCTCGGAAACAGCATCTGGTCGCGCTGCAGCCCGAACTTGGTTTTTATCGCCACCGCCTGCCCGCCGATCATGTCCGCCGACCCGTGCAGCAGCAGCGCGCTCGTCACTCCGCCCGCCAGCGCGCGGTAGATCATGCGGTCAGTGTATTCGAACGCGTCCAGCATGATCATGTGCGGCACGATCGGGCTGGTGGCTTCGTTCACGTCGCCGTCCAACGCCATGTGCGAGTGCGAGTCGATGATTCCCGGCATCAGGTACTTCCCACCGGCGTCGATCACCGTCACTCCCGCCGGCGCGGCAATGTTGCCGCCCACCTGCGCGATCTTGCCGTTGCGCACCAGTACGCTCCCGTTCGCGATGCGCCCATGCGTTGCGGTGAGAATGGTTGCGTTCTTGATCAGGATGTCTGGGTGGCCCACGTTCGTGCTCGCCTTTGGCGCGTACGTGGGATTTGCCTGCTGCGCGATTACATCGCCAACACACACTGCGTCCAGCGCGCACATTAGCGCGAAGCGCAATGCGGATTTCATTGATTTGCTCCTGCTGAAAGTCCCACGGATGGCGGGATTCTAGGCCGTGGGTGCGAACACGTCCACGCGTTCAGGGGATAGGAGATAGAGCGCCCCAAAACTGCCCTTTGTGCACCATTTCTTGTGTAATTAACTAACCCGTTAGCCGTGTGGCGCGGGGTGCGTGCGCGCGTCTAACTTACGCTAATGTGGATTTCACGCCAGTTACTGGACAACAGGATGGCGTAGTTCTCGCCGCTCAACACGAGTCGCTCCCATTTCAGGAAGTTCGCTTTCAACGAAAGTGGCGCATTAGACGGGACCGTGCTGTTTTCGGCCATCTACGCGGGCTGCGCCCTTTGTGCGTTCCCGCCGGCTGAGCACAACGGCCAGGGTACAGCGGGGTATTTGTTCACAATGAGCGGAGACGAATTCAGCACCCACTTCAACGACATTGCTACTATCGGCATGTCCGGCACAGTCACGGGCAGCAATGACGGTGCGGACGGCTGGTCCGTAGTAAACACCAGCGGCGTTAACGTACCCGAACCCGCTTCCATGGTCCTGCTTGGTGGCGGCTTGATTGCGCTCGCGGGCTGCATTCGGCGGCGCGTAAAGTAGCTTGCCTTCGTCGCGGAGAATTGAACCAGGACGGCTGCGTCCTGGTTTTTTTCTTGGACAAAAAAGCTAAACCAAAGCGACATCGATGGGTTCCCCTTGTCGCCATGCTCCTGCTTTAATCTGCTCTTGCCTCACGACCAAGTTCCACGATGACGAGCGATAACAGCCCTTATTGTAAGTTTGCGCCGTTTGTTCGCTAGGCGCGGGCAGATTTGCTCCACCATGAGCCTTGCGCCCGCTTTACTGCTTCTCCAGCGTCTCTTCGATCCCGGTGGCCTTGCCCTTGGTCACTTCGATACTTCGGGTCACCGGCTTGTAACCTTCCAAACGCAGCGTGATCGTGTACTTGCCCACTGGCGATGAGGTCTTCACTGGCGTCTTCTTGCCCGTCGGATTGCCGTTCACCAGGACCTCCGCCCCCTTGGGATTGGTGCGGATTTCCAGGGTGCCTCCATCTTCCTTATTGCCGAACAGTTTCCCCAGTTTGCGGAATGGGTTTCCGCCTTCCTTGGCCGGTTGTTGCTGCTGTGCCTGGGGCATATTGGAAGGCGGCACGTTCTGCGACGTCGCCGGCTGTTTCGGCTGCCTGGCGGACGCTGGCGTGGTGGGCGCCGGCTGCACCGAAGCGCTGCCTGGACTGGCCGCCGGGAAGCCCATGGGGAACGTTTGCCCCGCCAGGATGCTCAGGCTGCTCGTCTGTTCGCGATAACCCGGCTTGTGAACCGAAATCTTGTGCTGGCCCGGATCGACCTTGATCTTCGCCGGCGTGAACGCTCCCGTCGGTTTTCCGTCCACCAGGATCGCTGCACCCGGAGGATTCGTCGTCACCGAAACGAATCCCGATGTCGCGACCAGCGCTGCATTCAGGCTCGCGCGCTTTCCGGCGACAACGTCCACCCGGCGTGTTGCTGGCTGGTAGCCATCCAGCGTCAAAACCACCGTGTGCGGACCTTCCTTCAGCTTCGGCAGGGTAAACGGCGCGACGAACCGCGATTCGGCGCCGCCGTCGATGGTGAATCTTGCGCCCGGAGGTGTCGAACTGACGCGCAACTCGCCTGTCGTCGGCGCTGCAACTGCGGGTGTGGCGGCGGTTGTACTTGGAGTCTCCGCGGGTCTCTTCTCTTCCGGAACAACCGCGGAGGGCGCGGACTGCTGCGCGGGCGCGGTTGTGGCCGGCGCCGGCTGTTCCGCCGGCTTCGACTTCATCTTGAGCCCAATGTAGCCTCCAACCAACAGCACGATTGCCAGCACCGTCGCCCCAGCCAGGGCCAGCGGGCTCTTCTGCGATTTCGCAACGACCGGCGCCTTTTTCGGCGGCGTGGCTTGCTTCTGGACCGCGACCGGGCTCGCAATCTTCGGCGCTGCCATCGGTGCAGCTGCCGCGACCGGCGGCACTGCGACCGTCCCGCTGGTCGCGCGCATCGGCGGCAGTACGGCCGCCACCACCGCCTGGTCGCTCAGGGTCGACGTCATCTGGCCCACATCGGCGCCGAATTTCTGGTGGTTCTCCAGGTCCCTGGCCAGGTCCGCGCCCTTCTGATAGCGTTCGTCGCGGTTCTTGGCCAGCGCCTTCATCACCACCGCGCTCAACCCCGCAGGCACCGTTCCGTCCAGATCGCGCGGCGCCGGCGGATGTTCGTTCACGATCTTGTAGATGATCGTGGTCACGTTCTCGCCCGTAAATGGGCGCTCGCCCGTGAGCATCTCGTACAGCACCACGCCCAGGCTGAACAGGTCGCTCCGTCCGTCCAGCGTCTTCCCCTTCACCTGCTCCGGCGACATGTAGTTCGGCGTGCCCAGCACCTGGCCGGTGGACGTCATGCCCGTCCCCGCGCTCTTGGCGATGCCGAAATCCATGATCTTCACCGTGCCATCGGGCATGATCATGATATTGGCGGGCTTGATGTCGCGATGAATGATGCCGCGCGCGCTCGCGTAGTCCAGGCCCGCGCATACCTGGCGCGTGATATCGATCACCTTCTCCACCGGCAGCGTGCCCAGCCGGAGCGCCTGCTGCAAGGTCTGCCCCTGGATGTACTCCATGGCGATGTAGAAGATGCCTTCCAGTTCCTGCGCGTCGTAGATGGTGACGATGTGCGCGTGGTTCAGGACGCCCGCGTTGCGCGCTTCCGCGTGAAAGCGCTTCACCATCTCTTCGCTCTCCATGCCGCTCACGTCCACGCGCAGGGTCTTCAGCGCCACCGTGCGGCCGATGTTCGGGTCCGTGGCCTTGTACACCACGCCCATGGCCCCTTTGCCAAGCTCAGCCTCGATTTTGTAACGGCCTATGTGGTCGATCGGCATGGGTTCCAATCCGTGGCGCGGTCTGGATTCAATTCACTTGGGGGGCGGCCCTGGGGCGTGGCAAGCCCAAGAAACCTCTCCGCAGGCTCTCGATGGGCGCAGCATATTGCAAGTTGATGGATGAGTCAACGTAACCAAACGCCGGGATCAGGGGATGGCCGCATAGCCGATCGCCCCCTCGACGAATGCGTAGTATCCGGGCGACGGCATATTAATTCGACCGCCCGTGTACCACATCCTGTACGTCGTGCCATCTTTGATGACCGCGGCATCGCCGACGCCGGTATGGTCCCACGCATTCTCCCGTCCCGCTCCGAACACGGTGGCCCCGCTCGCCGGATACACGGACCAGTTCAGGCCATCGCTCGATGTCGCGTAACCCATGTTTGCCTTGTAGATGTCAAAGCCCGATGCGTTTCCCGCAGCTACGAATCCGTAGTGTCTTGCGAACCACATCCGGAAGGTAGTGCCGTCCAGCACCACCACCGGACGGGAGAAACCGGCGCCATTATTGAAATCAACCGGCATGTTCACCAACCCGCTGTTGGTCCAGGAAATGCCGTCCGCCGAGGTCGCCAACCCAATCGCCTCTCCCAAAGGTTCCCAATACCACATCATGAAGGTTGACCCGTTCTTAATGACTGCTCCCGGCGCATACTGGCCGGCGAAGTCGCAGCTTCCGAATCCCGACGCGGTCTGTGGCCTCGTCCACGTAATCCCATCGCTCGAAGTTGCCAGGCCCATCAGGTCGCATCCGCTGCCCGCGCCCCAATACCACATCCGGTACGTTGTGCCGTCGTAGAACACGCTCGGATAGCGGACTTCCCCCGAATCCCAGGCGCCAGAGGGACCGACTGCGAGCACTGGGGTCGCCGGCGACTTTGTCCAACTCAGCCCGTCGCTGGAAATCGCACGGCCGATCTGTCGGGTATGCGTGGCGCTATCTTCGCCTTCGTAGTACATCACGTACGTACTGCCGACTTTGATCACGGAAGGGGCTCGGACCGCGAAACCATCCCATTGTCCGGCCGTGGGCGCCACCACGGCGGCAGTTGACTGCCGTGTCCAATTGGACGAACCTGCCGGCGAGGCCGGCGAGGTAGCCGGTGCGATCGTCACTGAAAAAGTAGCTGCATTCGTCGCTGTCGGCGTACAGCTCCCGGTCGCGACTTCGGCGTACGAGATGGTGAAGGTAAATTCTCCGGCGATATCGGGCGTGCCATACAAAGAGTACGGCTGGGTCGGAGAGTACACCGGGTTCAATCCCCAGCCGAGTCCGGGTGGCACCACACCTGCAAGAAATCTACTTGCCGGCCCACAATAGATGCCGGCCAGCGAGGCCCCATAATTCCAGGTATAGCTCTGCCCTTGTATTCCCGAAAGCGGGGAGCCAGTGATCGTGCCGCTGCTGCCGGTTCCGGTTACCCGAAGGTCGTATTGCACCGTCGAGGCTGCCCCGTTGGAGTCCACGACTTCAAAGATCAGCGGCATCGTCCCGGTGTAGGTCGGAGTGCCGGAAATTATGCCCGAGGACTTGTTGATCGTCAGGCCATTCGTATCGACAGGCGTCCAGGCGCCCCCGTCCCACGTATAGGGCGGTGTACCCCCAACCGCCGTGAGCGCGAATGAATAGGGAGTCCCCGCCACTGCCGGCGGCAATGTCGTAGGCAACATGGTAAGCATTCTTGCGGTGGCAGCCACACCCGGCCGTGCCGGACGCGTCGGCCGGCTCAAAACAATCGGTGTGGTGGTAGAGATCGCAGGATTCATCCCTGCACGCGGTGCTGCTTCCATTTCGTTGAGTTGTGAGGGCTTAGCGGAATATGCGGATTTCTGGACAATCCCAGTTCCGCATCCGAGCAGGATCCCACTAAGCACGATTCCCGCGCCGAGCCAGACTGATGATTTCATTGTGAGTGCTGAGAGTCTGACCGCCTCCGGCACCCCGGTCAACCTCGAAAGGCCGATTGCACACACTTCGGTAACACCGGCGATATTACGTCGCGCCCGACACGAACCATTTCGACGGCAACTCCGCCGGACGATAGCTCTCCACGTGCTTGATCGCGGTCGCTACGTCCGGCGCAATGCTGTACATCTGCCGGTACGCCGGCTTGGCGAACTGCGCTTCGTACATGTGCTCCAGCGCCGCCGCCAGCGGCCCATAGTATCCGGCGGCATTGAGGAAGACGATCGCCTTGTTGTGCTGCTGCAATTGCTTGAGCGTGATGATCTCGAACATCTCCTCCAGCGTCCCGAATCCGCCCGGCAGCGCCACGAACGCGTCCGCCCGCTCCTCCATGATCGCCTTCCGCCGCCGCATGTCGCTGGTGACGATCAGTTCGTCCGCCTTTTCGAACGCTAACCCGCGGTCGGCGATGAACGAAGGAATGATCCCGATCACCTTGCCGCCGCCCTGGTGCGCCGCCTTCGCGCACGCTCCCATCAGCCCGACGTTCGTCCCGCCAAAAACAAGCGTGTGGCCGCGCTGCGCAATCGCCGCGCCCAATTCCCGCGCCACCGCAAAATACTCCGGCGCCACCATGTCGCTCGACGAGCTGTAAACACATATGTGCTTGCCGGAACCGTTATTGTCTGAATTCATGTGGAATCGCATTCTAACTTTAAACAAGTGTCATTCCGAGTCGAGGCCTGCCCTTGAGCGAAGCGAAGGGAACCTGCCGTTTTCCTCTGTGTACCTCTGTGCCCTCTGTGGTGAATCCTTTCATCCGTGTTGATCCGTGTAAATCCGTGGTTAATCTTTTAGACTTAGAGCGTGCGCCCCCGCATCGCCATCCCCGTCCCGCACTCGCAGTCGGACTACGCCGGCCGCGCGCTCCCTCCGTATCGGAAGGCGGTCGAGTTTGCCGGTGGCGAGCCCGTCATCATTGCGCTCGATCTGACGAATGTGGAGATCGCCCGCCTCGCCACCCGTTGCGACGCCATTCTCCTCCCCGGCAGCCGCGCCGATATCGATCCTGAAAAGTATGGCGCCGCCGAGCGCCACCCGAAAACCGCGCCCGCCGATCCCGCGCGCGATAACGCCGACGAGCTCCTCCTCCAGGACGCCTTCAACATGCGCAAGCCCGTCTTCGGGATTTGCTACGGCCTGCAGTCGCTCAACGTCTGGCGTACCGGCACGCTCGTCCAGCACGTCGAAACCGCCATCAACCACGAGCCCGGCCGCGACGTCGTCCAGGCGCACCAGGTCGGCGTCGAGCCCGATTCAAAGCTGGCGGGAATTGTCGGCAGCGGCGGCGAGATTTGGGTGAACTCCAGCCATCATCAGTCGGCTGACATCATTGGTGACAGCCTGCGCGTCGTTGCCCGCTCGGCCGACGGCATCGTCGAAGCCATCGAGGGCACCGCATCCGACCACTACGTCGTCGGCGTGCAATGGCATCCGGAGCGCACCGTGGAATCGGATGACCTCTCGCGCCGCCTCTTCGAATCCTTCATCTCCGCCGCCCGCGACCGCCACGCTAATCCCCGCACCCCAACTCGCGACTTCGAGTCTCTTTCGCGCCCGTAACGCAGGCGTCCCGCCTGCCTCGCAGAACTCAAGGGCTGTCATCCTGAGCGAAGCGAAGGATCCATGCATTTTTCTTGAAGGGCACCTTCAGAATGCGGGCCCCGGCGCGCCGGTGCTACTTTGCCTTGACTGACAACTGTCAACTGGCAACTGGCAACTGCTCTACTCCGGATGACTCGGGCGGCTCTTCGGCTCGTAGTTCACTTTCCCCTCGAACATCTGGTCCGACAGTCCCATGTTGTACTTCACCGTCGTGATGAACCGCTGGTTGACGATCTCGCCGTTGTGGCTGCGCAGAATCGAGTGCGGGGTGGGAATCCCCTGCTCCGGACGCCAGTTGTCATACACCTCGACTTCGGTGTCCTTCATGCGGTCCGGCGCGCGGTACTCGAACTGCTTCTTGACCGGCAGGTGCGTGTGCTCGTCGAGGAACAGGGTCACCGAATCGTTGTTCTTGTTCAGCAGCGTCACTGAGTCGGTGTGTTTCTGCTCGGCGATCGCGGGGCCGTCGTAAAACAACGCCGTCTTCGAGTCCTCCAGCCACCCGCGCAATACCGTCTCCAGCGAATGGTTGCGGCGCAGCAGGTACTGCTTCAGGTCCACCGCGTCCATCGACATCGTGCCCTTGTACGTGACCTCGTATCCCTTCTCGCCGTTGTAGACGTACGCCACGTCGCGCTGCTTGGTGAACTCGGTGCGGTCCTTGTCGGGATACTTCCAAAATCGCCAGAACAACGTGCCCATGCCCGTGGGCGAGCCGTGCGAGTAGCCGTAGGTGCGGCCCTCCTGCTGCATGTCTTTAACGTTGAGCCACGCCTGCCCGCCCATCGCCTGGATGCATTGCTCCAGCAGCGTGCGCGCCTTCTGCGCATTGACGTCCTGCGACGGCGCATTCGCCGCAGGCTGCGTCGCCGATTGCGTGGAGACTGGCGCTGACGCCTGCGCCACCGCGCACGTCGAAAGAAGAAGAGCAATCAGAACTTTTCGCATATCAGACTTACTACATTAGACGCTGATTCCACCCGAGTAGCTGCTTTTGTAGATAGGGCATGGCACTTCGCACTTGCACTCGCAACCGGCAACATCGTGTGCCCATCGTGTCCTTCGTGTGAACGTCTTTCCTGAAGCCTGACACCTGAAGCCTACCCCACCAGCACCGCTCCCCCATTTACGTTAAATATCTCGCCGGTAATGAATCCCGCGTGCTCCGTACACAGGAACAGGATCGGCGCTGCAATCTCTTCTGGAGTTCCCACCCGTCCCAACGGGATCAGCTTCAGCGCGCGCTCGCGCGTCGCCGGATCGTTCAGCGCGGGCGCGGCCATCTCCGTGTTCACCCATCCCGGCGCGACGCAGTTCACCCGGATGCCATCGCGCGC
>Ga0208355_1000546_pt1 | contig 17175 bp, 18 predicted proteins | sample NGESurdeep072012_6_FD_184458 | JGI IMG/M metagenome (GOLD analysis project Ga0208355, IMG submission 184458) | Arctic peat soil microbial communities from Barrow, Alaska - NGEE Surface sample 210-3 deep-072012 (SPAdes) | ecosystem: Environmental > Terrestrial > Soil > Wetlands > Peat ... | reverse complement strand
AATGCCGGTGCGCAGCTTGATATTACCGATTAAGCGCTCGTCACGATTGGATCCGTTGGGAGAATTCTACCGACGTTGTTTTTATCATAACCTCGACTTCGAGTTGAGAACAGGCCGCAGCATGAGCATGGTCGAAAACGGGAAAATAATTTCTGTAGCCGACGCCCGCCGGAAGGTCGCGTATGCGCGGGCACACGGATGGCTTCCACCTTACAGTCCTGCAATTTAGGTCGCTCGTCCGAAACGAGTTCTTGTTATAACCGAACAGGTGATTGAGGCGCACACGGCATGACACGCCATATCAAAGAGAATGAGCAACGAAAAGAGGCCGAGGTTGTGCAGCTCCGCACGCCACCCCGCAAAATATGGATTGATTTGATGACAGGACAAATCTGCGATCCCGAGCCAATCGAGCACGGCGGCCAAGTCATTCCATTCACCGCGCCGCGTAGCCGCTTGCGCGGGAAAAGCAAATAGCTATGAGCGAGGTCAGGGACGAGGTCTTGCTCACCGCAAGGGCCCCGATGTTCACAGCATTGACGAGTTGCGGGCCGCTCGCCGGGCCACGGTGGTCAGCGACGACGACGATGAGGGGGATGAGCCGCACCGGTGATCCTCGCCCCAGTTCAGGAATTCGCCCACCGCCTGCGCATAGGCGCGGCGAGTGTTGCGGTTACGGATATTAGCGGTGAGGAATTCGATGAAGTGAAGCTGCACTCTCCCGGCGGCGGGGATGAGGGGAAGGGAGGCGTCTGCGGAACAGAAGGGGACGAGATGGTTCACCCGCTGATAGCTTTGTTCAGGTCGAATTGCCGATGCGCTTGGGTCCCGCCATATTGATGAAAATCGCCTCTAGTTCAATTTGATCAAGCTGTGATCTTGGGGCTTCCTTTTTCGGGGATCATCAGCCTTCCAAGTTGCTTCGATAACGCCGTCGTTTGCCAGATCAACGCAGATATCCTTAGCGTCAGTTTCTCTAAGCATGTATTGCTCCAAGATTTCTGTCGCTAAATCATCAAAACGGACGCCCTCATTTGATGCCGACAGTCTTGAGGGCAACCAAGCTTTCGCTGCGGCCTTGTTTTCATCTACAAGTTCGTTGACGTTCTGTTCTGCCGCAGCGTGATCAGCGCCAAACATATCCGTTTGACCGGTTTTTGCAGCTTTCTTTTCAATCTTCGCATCAGCCCGCCGCTTCTCGTGCGCGCGAAGCGCGTCGTATTCGATTTGTCGAAAAGCTTTCAGTCCCGCGGTATTTCTAGTGCCATATGCAATGAAAAAATGCGGTCGGTCAGAAGTCGCCTTATCAATGCTAGTTGAAAGGACATAATCGAACGATCCTGCCTTTTTGAGTTCCTGCCTAAATAATTTTTCCAAAGCTCTTCCGGGCGGTAGGTTTGGATCAAGACGGTGCTTCCACCCCGGGCCACCAAGAATTGGATCGAAAGACGCAACAGTCTTTGGATCGGACATAGCTGCCGCACGATTAGCGTGGTCGTACATGAAATTGATTAGCACCTCGCCCGGCTTGTGCGACAGAATTGGAGCAGTCCGCTGATAAGAATATCCTGTCCAACCAGTTGGATCGATGAAGGTCAGCGCGAAACACCCTGATATAAAAGGAACAATTTCCGAAACTGCGTCCTCGAATGTTCCTTTGAAAGTGTGAACTTCAAAGCCTTCGGTCGGGCGATTAAATGCTGCGACCGCAGCTTTCAGTTTGCGAAATGATTTTAGCTTCTCTTCAACAAAATAACATTTCGTAACTCTTTCTGGATCGCGTTGTCGGAATTGATAGTGCGCGTTCTTAAGAACACCGATTGCGATCATAAAAGACGTATCTGCGAAGTCGTCCGTCTTTGATCCCCAAGGTCCTGAAAATCCGTCAACATAAGCAACGTGCTTATAGCCACTCGCAAAAAGTTTGTAGATCAAGGTTTGGAGGTAGCGTTTTAAAATGAAATGTTTTGCTTCAGTTTGAGCGCGCCCTCTGTAAGCGTTGTTCATCACCGAGCGCTAATTAGGCCGGTACGAGCGCGACACTGGGAGCGGTTTCTGTTGGCCATTGGCTCCATTCACGGCCGTCCAACAATCGGCCACCTGACTTAGGCCTTAAGCCGCCCCATTGCTTAAAAAAGAAGGCTACGCCAGCGGCTAGACATTGATCGCGCACATCACGCACCCAATCTGGGTCCATGTGTCGCGCACCAGGACCGCTTTCGCCACCGACGATAACCCAATCAATCCCATCAAGGTCAAACTTCCCGACTGGACCAATCAATGGCTCGATGCTCAGAAAACGCACGCCGGCGGGCGCTTGTTGTAAGTGACGAACGCGAGAAAGCTTAGTGCCATCCTCAACCGATACGCCGAACCACATGTGTAGCGGACCACACTCGTTGCCGTAGCGCTTGCGTAGAAAATTTCGCATCAGGGAGCTTCGCTTTGTCAGCACTTGGAAGGTGTGCCAGTCGGCTCGTTCCATTGTGTCAAACACGCGTTCAATAAAACTGTGAGGAACCTCTTTGTGAAAAAGGTCGCTCATCGAATTTACGAAAATCATCCTCGACCGCTGCCAGCTGAGCGGTGTCTCCAAGCGGTCGGGCCGCAGGGTTAGGTCGAAGCCCGCTTCAAACGGATGGCCAGGCACACCTCGAAAGCGCTCGGAAAATCTTTCAGCGTAGCAATGATCACAACCGGTGCTGATCTTTGTGCAACCCGTGACTGGGTTCCACGTCGCGTCTGTCCATTCAATTTCAGTCGCGCTCATTGCCATCACCTTTCCCGAGCATAGGCATACGAAATTTCGGTTACTGAAACCTTCTGAACGGCAACGCCAGATTAAGGCACGAACGCCCAACTAACCAGCCAGTCGCATATGAGACCGTGAAAATACTTCGGCCCCGATGGCCTCTCTTGGCCGGTTGTGCGCAATCAGCTTCCGGCAGGGCCCGGGGCGGGTGGACGATTGTGAACTTGCCCTTCCAGCCGTGGCGGTTGAAACTCCAACCCCAGTGAAGGGGGAGCGTATGGCATCCGACATTGTCGAGGTAGAACGCCGGCTTTGGTCCATCGCGGACCAGCTCCGGGCCAATTCCGGGCTAAAACCCTCTGAATATTCCCGGCCGGTCCTTGGCCTGCTGTTCCTGCGCTATGCCGATGGCCGGTTCGCGGACGTGGAAAAGCAGCTCAAGCCGAAGCCCGGCAGCCGCATGGGCGCTCCCGGCCCGGACGCCTTCAAGGCCCGTGGCGTGATCTATCTCTCGCTAGAGGCCCGGTTCTCGCATCTGCTCGCTCTGCCCGAGGGGTTGAACTTGGGCCGCGCCCTCAATCAGGCGATGGAGGATATCGAGAAGCACAATCCCGACCTTGCGGACGCGCTGCCGAAAAACTATGGCGCGGTCGGCGACGATATTTTGCGGGAACTCATCAAGCTCCTTGCCCCCGTCGAGATTGACGGCGACGCCTTCGGCCGCGTCTATGAATATTTCATGGGCTCCTTCGCGGAGCAGGAAATGCAGAAAGGCGGCGAATACTACACGCCGTCATCCATCGTTGATTTGATTGTGGAAATAATCGAGCCCTATCACGGGCGCATCCTCGATCCGGCCAGCGGCTCGGGTGGCATGTTTGTGCATTCGGCCCAATTCGTGCGGGCGCATCAGCGCGAGCCCGGCAAGGAGCTTTCTATCTTCGGCATCGAGAAAGTGCGCGAGACCTTGCGCCTAGCGAAGATGAACCTCGCCGTCCATGGCCTTGGCGGGACCATCATGGAGGCAAACTCCTACTATGATGAGCCGTTCCCCGTCGTTGGCCAGTTCGATTTCGTCATGGCCAATCCGCCGTTCAACGTCGATGGCGTGGACAAGGAAAAAGATGCCATTAAGCTCCGCGCTGACCGCTTCCCGTTCGGGCTGCCCAAGCTGGACAATGGCAACTATCTCTGGATGTCGCTGTTCTGGTCTGCGCTGAACGACAATGGCCGCGCGGGCTTCGTCATGGCGAACTCCGCGTCCGATGCGCGGGGCAGCGAAGCGGACATACGGCAAAAGCTGATTGAGAGCGGTACGGTAGATGTGATCGTGTCAATCAGCACGAACTTCTTTTATACTGTCACGTTGCCTTGCACGCTTTGGTTTTTCGACAAGGCAAAATGCAAGACCAAGCGTAAGGATGAAGTTCTTTTCATCGATGCACGCTCTATTTTTCGCCAGGTAGACCGTGCTCACCGCGATTTCTTGCCGCAACAGATTGAACTCTTGGCGAATATCGTTCGGCTGTGGCGCGGTGAAAAGCCGGCGCTTGTTCATGGCAGCGATAAGGACTTACAGGAGCGCGGGATTACCAAGGCCTACGCGAATGTGCCGGGGCTGTGCAAGGCCGTAATCACGAAGGAAATTGAAAGTCACGGCTGGAGTTTAAATCCAGGTCGCTATGTCGGAGCTTCGGCGGAAATTGTGGGGACTGAGGATTTCAAAGAGCAACTGGAATTATTGCAGGAGGAGTTTGAGTGTCTCACTGCGGAGGCAAATGAACATCAGACAACAATCTCGATGAATGTGGCCAGTCTGCTTGAGACGCAACAATGAACGCCCTTCGCAATGATTGGCCACTCGTCCCAATAAAGACCGCCTACGCGGGCTTGTTTGACGGTCCGCACGCGACGCCTCCAATTGCGACTAGCGGACCAGTGTTTCTCGGCATCGGCAATCTAACAGATGACGGACATTTGGACCTTACGCATGTAAGGCATATCGATGAGGCGGATTACCTGAAGTGGACGAAGCGGGTCACGCCTTTACCCGGCGACATTGTCTTTACATACGAAGCGACGCTTAACCGCTATGCCATTATCCCTGCGGGCTTTAGAGGTTGCCTCGGACGGCGCCTTGCACTCATCAGGCCCAATCCAAAGTCAGTAGATACTAAATTCCTATTTTATTCGTTCTTCGCACCGGAGTGGCGACAAACAATCGATCAAAATACGATCCTAGGAGCAACGGTTGACCGTATTCCATTGCATAAGTTTCCTGATTTCCCAATTCGTTTGCCGCCGCTCTCAGTTCAGAAAGAAATTGCGTCGGTCTTATCAGCATATGACGACCTGATTGAAAACAATACGCGGCGCTTTGCGATCCTGGAGGAGATGGCGCGGCGTGTTTTCGAGGAGTGGTTTGTCCGCTTCCGTGCGCCGGGATGCGATGCTTCGCGGACCACTGATAGTTCGGTTGGTCCAATACCTAAAGGCTGGAAAGTGGCGCGGGGTGCAGAACTATTCGAGGTCAACCCCGACCAAATTGCGACCCGTCAAGCGCCGGAAATCATTCATTACATCGATATTACATCGGTGATACCCGGCATTATCAACTCTATTGCTGCGATGCCATTTTCAGAAGCCCCCGGCAGAGCGAGGCGCATTGTTCGTCACGGGGACACAATCTGGTCATGTGTGCGGCCGAACCGCCGGTCTTTCGCTCTTATCGTCGATCCGTTGGAACACACCATTGCCTCGACCGGCTTCGCGGTTCTGAGACCACGCGGGCTATCGTTTGCCTTTGTCTATCTTGCGGCCACCACGAATAGGTTTACCGCTTATCTGACGAACAATGCGACGGGAGCAGCGTATCCTGCGGTCAAGGCTGAAGATTTTGAAAAAGCGGAATTTGTGGTGCCTCCCGCTTCAATAGTCGGTCGGTTTGGTGAAATCGTCGAGCCGGTACTTTTGTTGATGAACAATCTACATCAGCAGAACCTTAACCTCCGCGCCCAGCGCAACCTTCTCCTTCCCAAGCTCATCTCCGGTGAAATTGACGTGAGCCACGCCGAAGGTGTGATGGAGGCCGCAGAATGACGGCTACGCTTGGTCGTCTTGTCACGGTGTCCTTGCGCGAAGTTTGGGCGCACGAGGCTAATGACTTCACTCCGTGGCTTGCGGAGACCGAAAACCTCGCCCTGCTGGCCGAAACGCTGGGCCTCGGCGAATTGCAAATCCAGGGCACCGAGGTTCCCGTCGGCAATTTCTACATCGATATCTTGGCACGGGATATCGAAGGAAACGTGCTTGTCATCGAGAACCAGTTCGGCCCGACCGATCATACGCATCTCGGTCAGATCATGACTTACATTGCTGGCCAAGAGGGCAAGGTGACCATCGTTTGGATTGCTGAGACATTCCGGGAGGAGCACCGCGCGGCAATCGATTGGCTCAATGCAAGCACCATTGAAGGGTTCAATTTCTTTGCAGTCGAAGTGGAGGCATTAAAAATTGGAAATTCCGTTCCGGCTCCCCGGTTCAACGTCGTAGCGAAGCCGAACGAATGGAGCCGCGATGTTACGCGCACAACACGCAGCGACGATAGACCATTGGATGAACGCCAGAAGGCTTACATCGCTTATTGGACCGCACTCGGATCGTTTCTGGCAGACCGTCATGCTCCATTAAAATTGCGCGTTCCGACGCCACGCGATTATTGGTGTGGCTTCGGCTCACTTGCCCGCTCCGGCTTTCTCTTAGTGGCTACTGCGACCTTTCGTGACCACAAAATTGGAGTGGAGATTTACATAAGCTCGGCTGCCCGCTCCGGGAAACTCGCCTTTGACCACCTAGAGGCTGAGCGGGCCACCATCGAAGCGGAGTTTGGTAGCCCCCTGGACTGGCAGCGCCTAAATGACAAGAAGGCGTGCCGCATCGCAATCTATCGGACAGACCTTGATCCGACGAACCAGGACCAGTGGCCGCAGCAACACGCCTGGTTTCTCGATCAACTTGAACGCTTCGCCCGTGTATTCCGAAGCCGGATTGATGGCCTCGACATTGACGCATTAGAGGATGGCTCTGGTGCTGAAGCCGAGCCGGGCAACCAATAGAAGGCTTACGATGCGCGGCTCAGAGGACCTTCCATATGAGCAGCGGATACCGCTCTACGGCGGCTTTTCCGAAAACGATTTAATCGAACAGCCCGCAATCGATCTTTTCGGCAAGCTTGGCTGGAAGACCGTCAATCTCTTTGGCGAGTTCAACGACGGTAAGAGTACGGAAGGTCGCGAGAGCCGCCGCGACGTGATCCTTCCCGTGCGTCTCAAGGCCGCGCTCAAGAAGCTCAATCCGAATGTGCCCGAGACTGCGCTGGACGAGGCTCAGAAGTTCCTCGCCAGCGAGCGCCGCCATCTCGATCCGGTGCGGGCCAACCGCGAGGTCTATGAGTTCCTGAAAGACGGCGTGAAGGTCAAGGTGCGCGGGCCGGACGGGGCGCTCCGCGATGAGACCGTGCGCGTGATCGATTGGGAGAAGGTTGGCGAAAATGAGTTTCTTCTGGCCTCGCAGGTCTGGTTCGCGGGCGATCTTTACACTCGGCGTGCGGACCTGATCGGCTTCGTCAACGGCATTCCGCTGATGTTTGGTGAGGTTAAAGGCATCTATCGCAATTTGAAAAGTGCCTATGACGAGAATATCAGCGACTATCGCACCGCAATCCCACAAGCCTTCACGCCTTGCGCACTGGTTCTCATCTCCAATGGGCTCGATGCCCGGCTCGGCTCTCCCTTTGCGCTCTTCGAGCATTTCGCGGAGTGGAAAAGAGTTGACGATGAGAATGAGCTTGGGGCGATCTCGCTGGAGACGATGATCCGCGCCATTGGGCGGCCTGAACGGTTCCTCGATATCGTCGAAAACTTCATTGCCTTCGAGGAAGAGAAGAAAGGCCTCGTCAAAAAGCTCGCGAAGAACCACCAATATCTTGGCGTCAACCGCACCATCGAAGCGGTTATGAAACTAAAGGAGAACCGGGGGCGGCTCGGCGTCTTCTGGCACACACAGGGGTCTGGCAAGAGCCTTTCCATTCTGTTCTTTGCCCGCAAGGTGCTCCGTAAACTGCCGGGCAATTGGACGTTTCTAATCGTCACGGACCGGACCGAACTTGACGTTCAAATCTCTGACACGTTTTCCGCCTGCGGGGCGCTGGGCAAGGAACGGGAACAGGTCCAGGCGCAGACCCGCGACCACCTCAAAGAGCTTCTCCGAGGTGATGAGCGGTTCATCTTCACTCTGATCCAGAAGTTTGGCACCGAACGGGGCGAGGTCTATCCGGTCCTCTCCGAGCGATCCGATATCATCGTCATCACCGACGAAGCACACCGCAGCCAATACGACATTCTCGCCGCGAACATGCGCCAGGCGCTGCCCAATGCGGCTTTCCTGGGCTTCACCGGGACGCCTTTGATCGCAGGCGAGGAGGAGCGCACCCGCGAAGTGTTCGGCGACTACGTGTCTGTCTATGACTTTGCCCAATCGGTCGTGGATGGCGCGACAGTTCCGCTCTACTACGAGAGCCGCTTGCCGGAACTGCAACTCAAGTCATCCGATCTTGAAGATGAAATCTCCCGCGCCTTGGACGAGGCCGAGCTAGATGAGGATGAGCAGGAGCGTGTCGCGCGGCACTTCGCCCGGCAATACCAACTCATCACCAATGACGACCGCCTGGACAAGGTTGCGGAGGATTTGGTCCGGCATTTCTCGGCACGTGGCTATCGCGGCAAGGGCATGTTCATTGCCATCGATAAAGCAACCGCGGTGCGGATGTATGAAAAGGTCCAGCGGTACTGGAAGGTGATGCTGGAACGGGAGCGGCAACGGCTTGCCACGGTGACGGACGAGGTGGAACGCGCGGCGCTTCAGGAGAAATACGATTGGCTCGCTAGCACGGATATGGCGGTGGTCGTCAGTCAGGCGCAAGGCGAGGTGGACCTGCTTGCCAAGCGCGGCCTCGATATCAAGCCGCACCGCGAGCGGATCGTGAACGAGGATTTGGACGAGAAGTTCAAGGCCGACGATGACCCACTGCGGCTCGTCTTCCTGTGCGCCATGTGGATCACCGGCTTCGACGTGCCGACATGCTCCACTATGTACCTCGACAAGCCAATGAAGAACCACACGCTGATGCAGACGATTGCGCGGGCCAACCGCGTGTCGCCGGGTAAGGAAGCGGGGCTTATCGTCGATTACGTCGGCGTGTTCAGGAGCCTCAAGGACGCATTGGCGATCTATGCGCGGCCACGGCCCGGCGTTGACGACCTGCCGATCAAGGACAAGACGGCTCTTGTGGAGGAGTTCAAGGGTGCCCTTGGCAAAGCGGCAGATTGGGCGCGGAAGCGCGGCGCGGATATCGAAGCCATCATCAAGGCGGAAGGCTTCCAGCGACAGGCCCGGATCAAAGAAGCGGCCGAAGCGGTCCTTGGAAAGGACGATGAGAAGCGGGAATTCCTGCGGCTCGCGGCGCAAGCGTGGCAACTCTTCAAGGCCATCCTGCCGGACCCTGCTGCGCTGGAGCATCGCTGGCCGATGGTGGCGATCCAGGTCATCGCCCAGACCGTCCGGCATTTGGGCCAGCCGGACCAGAAGGACATTTCGGCCGTTATCGCGGAAATCGAACGGCTCATAGACCAGGCCATTTCCGGGGTTGCCATCAAGGCCCCGGTGCCAACCGGCAATGACCTCAAGAAGCTCTTTGACCTCTCCTCCATCGATTTCGACAAGCTCGCGGACCTGTTCAATCAGGGATCCAAAAAGACCGCGACGGAAGTCCTGCGGGGCAAAGCGGAGCGCAAGGCCCGCGACCTAGCATCAAGAAACCCGACGCGGGCGGGACTGCTGGAGCGGCTGCAAGCTCTGATAGATCAGTACAACACCGGCAGCATGGATATCGAGAAGCTGTTTGAGGAACTGATGCGCTTCGTCGGCGACCTGGACGAGGAGGAGCGCCGCCATGTCCGCGAGAACCTCACAGAGGACGAACTCACGATCTTCGATATCCTGACCAAGCCCGACCCCAAGCTCAACAAGGCGCAAGAAGTGGAGGTCAAGAAAATCGCTCGCGAGCTTCTCTCCAAGCTCAAACGGGAGAAACTGATACTCGACTGGCGAACCAAGGAGCAAGCCAAGGCGGCCGTACGTGAGACAATCCGAGAAGAACTAGACGCGCTACCCGAGGTCTATGAGCGGCGTCTTTGGGAGGAGAAGGTGGAAAGAACGTACCAGTTTGTCTTTGAGCATTACGAGGATGCGGATCAGTGATTGCCCTATCTTGCAGCTTTCGGCGACACGCTCCATTACGGCCCCAGGCGGTACGGATGATGACACCAGGCAGTCAGTCCGCATGTGGGTCAAGTTTGTAAAACAGCATATGACCGCTTCAGACCTAATTTAAATCAAGGTAGCCGGAAAGTTACAGCGCGGCTTCAAAATATTGGTCAGCCGTAAGCGCCGGAATTCCATAGTGCTCGCAAATATCGGAGACCGTGGAAAAACTGGGCGAGCGGTGATCCGAGATTACTCCAAAGCTATTGGCTGCCGCGAACGCCGCAATAAAGAGCGGCGCGTCAGTTCCAATAAGCCGTTTTTTCTTAAGCGGCGTCTTTGCGATACTGATACAACGTTTCATCACGTCCTCGTCGGGTACGACGATGCAATTCTTGCCGTCCAAAAACGCGGGTTTTAGTTTGGGATCACTTTTGAATTGAACCTCTTCGTAGTGACAGGCGACGAGTTTTCCCGCGCCGCAAAGTTCAACGCAGTGGCTGATGCGCGCGTTGCTACCGGAAGCAAAAATACTGCGCGCGGTTCGAAAGTCGATTATCCACCCCGACACCGGTGGAAGCGGCATCATCGTGCAACATCAAAGCGTCGCGCGACGAGGGAGAATGCACTTTCTTGCAAGCCCTCGGAGAGCGACAAACCAGCCTGAACATCGAGACTATCAATCAGCCGCCTTTCGATCGCGAGCTTCGAAAGATAGGTCGGCAAATAGCCGACCTCCGCAATCCGCTTCGCGTGAGGAACTCCATGTCCTTCACCAGCGGCCTCTGCCTCCTCCTGTTTCTCTAAATTCGGCGTCTTAATAACCGCGCGCTCCCAGGCGCGAAGTTGTTCTTGAGAAAGATATTTGCCTTCAACAAGTCTGATAGCCGTAGCGTGCTGGCTAAGCAGTGATTGACCCGCAACAGCTCTCACAAGCGCCGTGGGATTAGAAAGGACTGTACGCGACTGTTGTTCAACGAGCGGTCGAAACGATGCCATCGGGGCCAGGAATTCTGCCGCGAAGTGGTTGCACTTTCTTTCGACCGCGTTCGCAATCAGGAACGGATTGGATACTCCCGGCGCGTCTAACAAAGAATGTGCATACTCGTGAACAGCTGTAAAAAGTTGCGCCTTTCGAGACGAAATCGACCGATTGACAAAGGTGAGTGGCAAACCATCGTCTGGGTGTATGTAGAAGCCCAAGAAGTCATCTGAGGGAGCATTGTTCGTATTTACGATGGTGCCTTGCACTTCCAAGAATGTTCGAAATCCTCCCAAGAAAACTTGTTCTGGCGTTCCAGTAAAACCAAGCCTGCTGTTACGTGCCGCAAGCCACTCGTCGAAAAAACTTCGCAGTTTGTTCGCGAGGGCAGGCGTCGGGTCTCCTGATGGTACCGAGCGGCTCCATTCCGGCGGAGCATATTTCAGTTCGTCCGCAAGCTGGTTGGCGAAACTTGAGGCCTTTTCGGCGGCCCATATGCGGCGCATTCCCGGAGGCGTAAGGTGTGCTGGCCCAGGGTCTTTGCGTCGAAAATCCAACAGTGTTTCTGGAAGATTGGGAAGCGCCCTACTTGCTAATAAGTAGCTCGGCAAACCGTAAACATCGGCCAACCTTTGAATTTGGCGATGGGAGGGATCGCGTTCGCCGGCCTCAAAGGCTTCAAGCCGCGTCAGACTGATATGCGCATACGACGCCACGTCTTCTAGACGGAAGCGGCGATGCTCGCGAACTTGCTTCAAAAGTCGGTTGATCGTCATTTTTATTCGCGGGATAATATGCAATGGCCACTATGGGCGAATTCAACAGTCTTTTGCAACTGGGGGTCGGCATCGGAATAGGCCTCTCTGTTTTCCGGGCTCCAATGGATATAAAGGCGACCTACTTGGAAAATGCATTAGCTGATGAGGCGAGCGTCCTAAGCGGAGTGAATACCCCGCAGGGACTTACGAAACGAGGCGAGATTTCAACCCTAAGACTTCGGTTCAATGACGCGCGTGTGCTTATGGAAAAATGGCAAAAGCCTTTTTTATACGCCACGTTACTGGGGGCCGCTGCCAATTGCTTTGCACTCATTCTCGCTTCGCTTTGTGCGAACTACGTGCTTCGCGAGCGCGAAGAACTTTTGCTGATTTTTCTTTCGGTGTTTTACTACGTCGTAATTTGGATCACCTTGGCGTTAATCGCGCACTGGCATTTCGCGTCAATTCAAAAGCGACTACGAGAAATTCGGGCATCTTAGTTATTTGCTGAGCCACTTCCTAGAAGCGGTTGGGTTGACTGAATTCGTTGGCCCGCCGACCAAATCGGATGATGTGGCCGAGGCCACCCACCAGAAGGCGCTGACGCCACCGGGTTCGGAAGCTTCAGATGCTCGCGAATAAGTGCGACGAGCGGAGAGTTATTGGCCCAGCTGAAGCCGGCGGACTGTGTGCCGTTGCCGATGCTGATTAGGAGGTTTCCCGCACTGTGGATGTCCCATTGAAGCCAACGCAAGATGAAATCGTATGTCCAATTCGCCCACGGGTACGGGGCATAGTGGCGGGACACGAAGCCCGCACCGATGCGGCGGAAGGCATCAGCGGCGGCGTGCCTGTCATCCGCTGGAGCATCCTTCGACAGATCACCATAGGCGATCAAGCACTCCTGTGCCTGGCGTCGCAAATCGACAATCTCTTTCAGCGGCTCGAATAGAAGCTTGACGATGATCCACCCAATGCCGCCTAGGATGACAGTGGCAATTGCTGTCCACATCATGCGCTACTCGCTCAGGTGTGCGGCCAAATCTCACGCATCGGCCTTTTCCTCGTACTTCATAACGATGTCGTCCTTCATGACATCGAGATGTTTGATGCTGCTGATCGCGTTCACGCTGTCATAGGAAATAAAGGTGCAGCTTTTCGACAAAGGGCCGCGCTCCAAGAGTTGGAATATAGGCCGCTTCATCTCACGAAACACTTTGTCCCGGCGCTCATCGGGCGCAACAATGTGAAGGCGAATATCCATGTTCGGTTGCAACGCGAGCAAATCGGCCATTCTTAGAAGGCCAGAATAGACGGCTGTGGTATGTTCCACTTCGAACGCGCGAATGATCGATTGCCGCCGCAGCCAAAGGACATCGATTTGTTCGATGGTTTCGATGGTAGGTTCGTTGTAATTCAGCGGAAGATCATCGAGAAAGGCTTCGTGCTGATCCTGGGGAATTAGTTCGCAGACCCGCGCACGGTCGCTCCTTGGCACCCATATTCGACAGCCCAGCTTAATGCCGATCTCCGCAAGCTTCGCTTGCATCTGAATTGACTGCCTGGCCTCGGGTGCTTTGACTTCGGGGCCAATTACATCTGTATCCTCGCGCTCCTCATCTTCATCACTGGGCACCACTACGGTGATTTCACCGTGCGGGGTTTTGACCTTACGATCTGTGGCCCATCGATCTTTCAGGGGCGGTTCATAAAAATCTAAGATCGCATCGCCGTTGGAGGCATGCAGTTCGCCGCGCAGCTTTAGGAGCGCGCTATCTAATTGCTGATCCGTCCAATTCTTTGTCTCGCGAGCTGGGGCCACTTCATATGCTTCAAGGATGCGGCGACGATCTCTATTCGAGGACATTCTCTCGACACGATCTGGAAACGCGAAGTAGCGCAGCATGTGTCTATATTGGCGGCTGCCCTCGCGCCGCACGCTGTCGATCCAATTGATGAAGGCATCATAATCCTTGAGGATGTTCTTTCGTTGTTCGGTTGATTTGGTCTTTAAGTCCAGGACTAGCTCAATCAGGTATTTCAGCTCATCGGGACGATAGGCATTGAAGGCCGCGCCGCCAGAACCAATGCCTTGCAGCACTGCATCGGATAACAAGGGGTGATTTTCAGCCATCTGCTGGCCGGACAGGCTCCAAACGTCGCGGACCTGTTGACGCTTGGTTGCAGGTCCTGTGTTTGACGGGAAAAGCAGCAAAGCCCACAACATCTCTGCCATTAACTGTTTCGCGCCTGCGGACACGTTCCGCATCTGGTTCTTTAACTTGGTTATAAAATCATCGTCTCCGTAATCGGGATGATCCACGAAGGCGCGGTATGCCTCATCCAACAGGTTAGGTGTCCACAGCGACTGCGGAGAAAAGAGCGAGCGATCTTCAATAAGGCACGAAAGTATCCAGCTCTCCGCTGCCGTGAGAACAGGGGATACGTCGCGTGAATTAAATTTGCGGGCCATGAGTTCTCTTTCCTCATCGCGCAATCTATCTGCCGAGCCTCGCACGCTCGAAAGCCTTGCGTGCGGCTTCAAACGCTTCTTGTTCTTTCGGGTCCACGCGATCAAACCATGATCCGGGCGGATAGGCGATCCCTGCAACCAGGATCACAACGGCAAAACCCACAATTGACGGTATTTTCATCCTACTCAGCCCCAGCGATTTCAGGCGGGGCATGAAGTCAATTCGATGCCCCTGCAACCCTCCCTTGTGTGCGCTGGCCTTCGTGCTATTCGCCCTGGAGGTTGCGCTTGCCCCAGGCGATCAACGCTTCCGCGTCATCTGTCGGCATCGGGTCCAACACCAACCGGAAGGCCATCATCGCCTGTTCTCGGGTCGCCATGTAGCCTCGCCTGTGGGCTGCTGTGGCCTAGTTCGCGGCGTGCAGGGCCGCCTGTCGCTCGATGGCAGCACGCTGGTCGGGCGAGAAGTGCAGTTCGTCGAGGAGAGCGTCAACGAGTTCCTTTGGTTCGGATAGGGAGACGAAGCCACGCTTGCCTCCCCAATCGAGCATCCCCTCGGGCGTTATCGCTTGAACGGCGATCTCCAGTCTCGACAGCTCGCTCCAAAGCGTTGGCGGGACGGTTACGAACGTCGCCCGGCAATGCCGCCTGATGAAGGCCGTGCGCAGATGTCTCGCCACGCCAGCGTCCGCACGGTCGTCTTTTTTGGCGCGCCACATTCGGCCCGTGTTGTAGGCATGAGAGAACTTGTGGCTCCGGCTTTCCGACCCGCTCACGTGCCGGTTGTTGATCCGGCCATGAAAGCCATACCTGTCCGCTTTGGTGATCCCGACGTAGCGGATCGATCCGGTGTGGTCGTGCAAGGCATAGATGCCATGGTCCCGCGGCAATGCGTCGAGGCGTATGGGATCGCCGGTTGTGAGGTCCCGGAGGACAGCGTGGGGATCAAGGTTCGGCATCATGAATTTACTTGTAGGGGGACCTGTAGGCTCGGGAAATAGCGAACCTGAAATGTTTGCAATATCTGTACCTTGGCCGCTATTCTGGCGTCCTCCCTCTCCGCTTAGCAGCCGTTGCCCTCGCACGCCGTAGCGGAGCCCAGCGACTTCAGCACGTGGTGGCCTGGTGGGGTGAACGCCGGAGACGCCGCCGATTGCTTCTGCAGCGAGGCTCAAAGGACCGGGGGTCTTGGCGGGAGCCGGGATCGCTCGCGCTTCAGAAACTCCGACGGCCGTCTCTCGCATGCGGCCGTTTATTGCGCGCATTTGCCGGCCGCGTCGGCAGACTGGACGTGCTCAGCAAATCCGATGGTAGTGTCCTAATTTGCCCCTTTTGGGGCCTTGAATTTTCTAATTTCTTTGCTCAGAGACGCAATTCTCCAGTTCAATTCATCCACGATCTGCAACGGCAACGTGATTGTCTCATCCTTGTAGTTTCCATTCAGATTGAGTTGGACGTTTTGCTTCTTCAATTCATCGCGCAGTATTTTAGCAATATATTCGAGTAAATTGGCGGCCCTAATCGCTCGAAGCGCGAGAGCGTAGTTAGTAGATGTAGCCATAATACAGGCTCCTATTGCGACGTTCGCTCCACCAATTCCTCTAGCGACCATAGCCGATCTGTCACGTTCGCCGCCAATCTCAGCACGGCTGCACGGCCACGCTTGCCCAATCAGTGCCGGTCAAAGAGACATTCGGCGGCAAGACGGTCTGGGAAGGCATCGTCCACGTTTTCAAAATCTATGGCCACCCTCAGGCCAACCAAGCCTATGCTTGGTCATCCCCGATAGAGGGCAGCGATAAGCGGCGGTTCTTTGCCGTGCTGCATCGGCCGCCGATTACGTCGCCGGTGGAGGCGGTGCGGGCTGCTATCATCGCAGAGCACAAGGTAAGGGAGGGATCATGAAGGAGACATTCAGCGGGGCGAACCTAGGCGAGGCTAACCGGAAGGCCGATGAATGGTGGGCGCAGCAAAAAGGCGTTCGGCTCGTCGAGCGGACCAATATTGGTTTGGGCGGCGCTGGGCCGTCTACAGCTAACCGGGATCAATGGAGTGTTACGATCCATTACGAGCCGGAAAGTTCAAATTAGGACACTACCAATCCGATTTGATCATCGAACGAAAACTGAACATCCTGCTACCATTTTGCTACCCAACCCGGTAGCAGCGGCCGATACGGAGCGACACGCGACTGACCGCCCGGTAAAAAATTCGTAGACAAATCAATACTCGATGGGGTGGGAGATCACGGGCTGCGATAGCGATAACCGAATTTCGAGTGCGGTACTTCAACTGCCCAACCACCATCAACGGCATAGGTGCGCATGACGTACAGATCAGCGCCGATGTGTGCGGGCGCGTCATTACAGCGGGCGCGAGCGCGCCGGGAAGCTGCTTCCGCCCATTTTGCGCGCTCGATCAAGTCAATAAGATCGGTCACCGGCTATGCCCCCTCGATCAAATGGGCCGCCGTCCCCAGCCCGCAAACCCATGCGATCCGCTCCGGAGGTCAGCATAGGCGCGGGCCGCTCGGCTCGCCAGATGAGGCCGCACCGCATAGTCCCCAATTGGTACAGCGTTGCTCAGTTGCCACGGCGTCTATCATTTCCACAAGATCACCCCGCCAGACGGCTTGACCGCATGGCCGCAAATCAGTGAGCTTTAACGAGTTGGTAAGGATCGAGGGAGGGCCGTCGCCCGCTACCCGTACTGCTACCCCGAAACTGGAAAAACGTCGCAAGTCATTGATTTTATTAGCATGAACACCACCCTCATAGAGATTCGCCGTGCAAAGACCTCCGATGCGGTGGACGTCGCCGCGACCCATGACGAGGCATGGCGGACGGCCTATCAGGGCATCATCCCGGGCAACGAGCTCGGCAAGCTGATC
>Ga0208355_1000545_pt1 | contig 17188 bp, 21 predicted proteins | sample NGESurdeep072012_6_FD_184458 | JGI IMG/M metagenome (GOLD analysis project Ga0208355, IMG submission 184458) | Arctic peat soil microbial communities from Barrow, Alaska - NGEE Surface sample 210-3 deep-072012 (SPAdes) | ecosystem: Environmental > Terrestrial > Soil > Wetlands > Peat ... | reverse complement strand
CGTAGAAGGCGAGTTGCTTTCGCACGCCTATGCTTGCCAGCCTCCCCTCAGCGTCGGTGTCACCGGGCACCACCATTCCAGAAAAGGAGATCTGAAACGTTGAGCGATCTCGATTACCCTTCGCGAATCCTCGTTCTAGGGCGGGCAACGTCACTTCACGCAAGTAGCGCTCGGTAGTAAAAGGGTGCACGAGGAGTCCGTCGGCAACTTCTCCAGCAACTTCAGTCATCATTTCTCCGACGGCGGCCAAGAAAATCTTGGGGGGTCCGTATTCGTGGGGCGACGGACTGAAAAACGGCGTCATAAGCGTGTGCCGGTAAAACTCGCCACGAAAGTTCATACGCGCGCCCTCGTTCCACGAGGACCAAATTGCCTTGACCGCAAGGACGTACTCGCGCATACGCGCCGCGGGTCGAGACCAGGGCATCGAGTATCGCTTTTCGATGTGGGGCTTGATTTGAGAACCGAGCCCGAGCAGTAGGCGCCCTTGCGACAGGATCTGAACATCATTGGCCATCGTTGCCGTGATGAGCGGACTTCGACCGAAGGCGACAACGATTCCTGTACCAAGTTCAAGACGCGTGGTCGAGCTTGCTGCCCCCGTCAAGATCAAGAGTGGATCGTGTCCGGCTTCGGGCGCCCAGGCGCCGTCGTAGCCATCCAATTCGAGGGTGTGCGCATGATCACTCAAATGACGTCGATCGAAATTAATCCACCCGTCTACCAACATGCGCGAAGTCTAACTGGGCCAAATGGCGGACTTCGATTCAAAGTGCACCTCACGACGCGACGCTACCAACAAGACCGGCACGAGCAGTTCTTGATCACCCAACTTCATCATCTCGAACCAAGCCAGCTGAAGTATCGTTTCTTACCGCCCCTCGGCAACCGCCGAGTACAGCGGGTAACTCGCGTCTTCTTTACGTCTTCGATGCAGGGGATGAGTGCAACGCCTCCACCAACTTCTTTAACCGCGTCAACGCGCCCAGAGTCCTGCTCGGACGTCAAATGCGTTCCTTGACCACCGCGTCGCGTTGTTCTCATGATTGAGGAAAGAGATTCGTAATTTTAAGGAAGTGGTTCCGAAAGGTGGCCATTTGTTTTCCTGTGCGATCTCTGCTTCCAAAGGAATTTGGGATCGCAGCGATGGACCTGCGTGATTGTGTCGATGGTGGACCGTTGGTCTTGCGCCATCTCGCGAAAGAACTGTTGGAACTTGAAGCTCGAGGGCTGCCAATCCACTCGAAGCGTCAGTAACAAAGATTCAAAGGCAAGTCGTTTCAGCGACCGTGAAACACTGGAGGGCGCTTTTCCAAATATGCTTTCGCCGCTTCCCTCGCATCGTCAGTAACACTGAGCCGGACATGGCGTTCTGCTTCCCTATCCATCAACTCACCCAGACTGAGGCCGATCGCGTCATTCAGGTTCGCTTTGACGGCCTCGAGAGTAAGAGGGGCGAACTCGGCCATGCGTTTGGCCACTTCACCGACTTCTTCCATGAGATTGGCGTCTGGAAACCGACGGGTGACGAGGCCAATCCGTTCAGCTTCTTGTGCATCAAATTTCTGAGCAAGGAAGTAGAGCTCCCGAGCCTTCGCAACTCCAACGATTCTTGGAAGCGTCCACGTTCCCCCAAAATCACCAGAGAGTCCTGCAGTAACGAACGCGGTGTTAAAGACTGCGCTTTGAGCGCAGTAGCGTAGGTCGGCCGCACACGCCCAAGCCAATCCCGCGCCAGCGCAAGCACCATTTATTGCAGCGATTGTTGGCTTCGGCATTTCGTGCAGCAACTGCGACGTGGACATGGATTGTCGCAACCTTCGTATATGTATTTCGGTGGATCCTTCCGTCGAAAGACCGCCGGGTCTCCCCTCTGCCATTCCGCCCAAATCGCCTCCGACACTAAATGCCCTTCCCGCCCCTGTGAGTACAACGACCTTTACGTCATCATCACTCGCTGCTTTTTCCAGGGACGCAGATACGCCATTCAGAAGCTCAGCTGTCATCGAATTCAGCTTCGTCGGACGATTCAACGTAATGGTGGCTATCCCATTGCGAACTTCATAGAGGACGGTGTCATTCACGTTCTTCATCCTTTGCTCACGATCTTCCTGCTGAGCGTATCAACTGACCCCCTACCTACTCTTTAATGTCACGCCAAAACATCAGCGATCGTCAGCCAATACTTGAAACGGACTAATCCTCGATGCAGACATTTCTGCAACAGGTCTCGTAACCGCTGAATCGATTCTCAGGGGACTTTTGGAGACGATGTCGAATACATGCTCGCGTTCAACTTGGAGGTTCGGACTCGAAATGTTCAGAACAACAAAATGCACGCGAATGCCATAGGTGTCCCTTAAATTCATTGATGACAGAACGCCGCCTGATAAAGCTGACCCAGTGTCGGTGGCCCGACGCGAACCCGCACGCGAATCATGGCAATCCAATCTTGAAACTCGCCGAGAAGATTTCGAACTTCTAGATCGGAACAGGCCACATTTTAGGCCTCATATTTCCCCAACACCACGAGACGAGACCGACACAAAACAACACGATTCCTTGAAAACAAAAGACATGCGCAACGAGACCGACACACAACAACAATCTCAAGGTTTCTTTTAATCCCAAGGTGCCGGGATCGAGACCCGGGCGGCCCACTGTATAAGGCCCACTGTATAAGTCTGAACGTTCACGCTCGTGGATACCAACGGTCGCCGTACTTCTGAACGAAATCGAAGTATCTTGATTTGGACTCGATTGCGCAACATGATCCATTGATCGTCGCGATCGACGATGCGTAGCGCGATAGGCCTCATTTCATGCCTCACATTTTCACAACCCTCCAATTCCCCGAGTGACGAGATGAGACCAAAACTTCAACAGCCCTCGTTTGTCCATCCTGCCCCTTCTCAGCTACTCCATCCTCTCTTCCAAGATGAGCCTCTGGGAATTCCAGGCCGATTCAGTCTCTTCAGAATCTGATTGTCGACCAACCTCGATTGAAGCCAGCCACGCGAGGTCTTTCAGATTTAAAGCTCAACCTCGCCCGGTCCCACATTCTTCGATGGACTCTCGCCGGCAACGGGTTTCGCCAACTTTTCGATTGCACTTGTTTCTCGAGTAAGAAAGGCCCCCATCTCTTGAATGGTGCTCATCAGCGGTCCGGGGAACATTACCGTCGTGTTCTTGTCGACACCTATCTCGATCAGAGTCTGCAGGTTGCGCAACTGGAGAGCGAGCGGGTGCTCCATCATGATGTCCGATGCTTCCCCCAGCGCGGTAGCCGCAAGCGATTCTCCTTCGGCAGCGATGATCTTGGCCCGCTTCTCTCTTTCGGCTTCCGCTTGGCGCGCCATTGCTCGTTTCATGCTGTCTGGCAATTGGATGTCTTTCAGTTCGACCAGCGTCACGAGCACACCCCAGTCAGCGGTCTGGATATCAAGAATCTCTCTAATATCGACGTTTATGCGATCAGTTTCGGCGAGCATCTCATCGAGAGTGTGTTGACCGACGACTTTGCGGAGCGTTGTTTGTGCGATTTGATTGATTGCCTCTTGGACATTCTCGATGGCAATGACCGACTTCGTTGCATCGACGACGCGATAATACGAAACGGCCGAAACGTCAACACTCACGTTGTCGCGCGTAATAATCCCCTGGGACTGTATCGGCATCGTCACAATGCGAAACGAAACCTTACGAATTACGTTGATGATCGGCACGATGAAGACAAGACCCGGTTCCTTCTCCCCAACGACCTTTCCGAAGTGGAATACCACTCCCTTCTCGTACTGGTGGACCACGTGCAGGGTCACGGCTAAGAAGACAATCACAACAACGACAACCAAGATGACAACACCCGACGATGTCATACGGGCTCTCCTTTGAAACCCTCATTCATTCCGAGAACTCGGATGTGGTCAGTGGGTATCCGCGTTTTACGGTTCTTGAGAGGAGCCCGCGCTTGCATCGCAGATTGAATGCCCATTATCACCCAACTCTTTCAAGATGGCCCGGTTCAGTCAATTGCTCAACCGTTCAATCGTCACGTTACCCACTTCACCTAGACCTGGCACTAGAGAAATCTGGAACCCACCTATTTCACAGAGTCATCTCGCCTGACGGGACCAAAGACCGGCGACTACTCAGAACGAACAACTGATTGGCGCCGAAGACCCGACGTAACAGATCCGCCACCATCCACTGGCTTAACCCGGTCCAGGCTTAACCATTGTTCCAAGCCGGGACTTTCGTCCCTAGCGCACGCGCAGATGACGACATATACAAAAGGGTGATGAGTTCGTGGATTGGAGGCGTCATGTTCGCAAAAGTCGGTGATCGAATCTTGGTTCGGGGGCATCGGATGGGGCAGCCTGATCGTCGTTGCGTCATTCTCAAGATTGACCATAAAGATGGGGTACCGCCCTACATCGTCCAGTGGGACGACAGCGAGCGGCAAGACCTCTACTTCCCTGGATCTGACGCCACCGTAATCAGCAGCAACAGTAGGTAATCGAGACTTGGTTCTCGAGCTTGGTCTTGACCGGTGGCGGAGGCCCGACGCAACTGAGATGCCACCTTGCATCGGCGGCTTGAACTAGGCATGGCTTGATAGGTATCAGACGCGGGCCCAGAGTTATGGGGAGGCCGTCCCTCTCGAATCGTGCGACGGTGCGTGCACGTGGCCCATATCCGGGACTGTCGAGAATACGAAAGGAGGAGTCATGGGCAAGGACGAACAAGAACTGGAACTGGAAGATGAGATCTTCGAGGAGATCAGCGAGGAAGAAGAGGATGAGACCTCCTTGGATGCGGTGCTGATCGACGAGGACGAGTTCGTCCAGGAGTCGGTCGGCGCCGAGGACCTGGCGACGGGGTTCAACGCCACGATCCCGACGAGGGAGATCGACGTGGATGAAGACATCCAGGGAGACGAGGTAGCAGAAGCTGGCGGCGAGGAGTTGCTGAGCGAGCTCGAGGTCGCCGGCGACGCCAACGGCATAGTGCACGGCGACGAGATCGAACTCGATCTGACGGACGCACTGACGACCGGCAGGACCGCCGCCATGGCGACCGAGGACGACTAGGCATTCAGATCCGCACCGTCAATGCTGGACGGACCAGTCAACCCTGTCGGGGATGCTCGGCCCCTGTCGGTATTGAATTGGTCGCGGACTGCGGGAGCCTTCCCGCACACTCGTGTCGGAGACCCGACGCGCCAGGTCTGCAACCCTGCATTGAAGGCCGACACGGCTTAATGGTCATTTGGGAGTGAACTTGGCGCAGCGGAGTGCTTTCGAAAGCCCCTGAAGCCGCACGGCGTTTGGGATCAGAAAAGAGCGGTAGAAATCCCGCCGCTCTTTGCTTGACCTGCAAGTCGTTCACTTCAAATTGCTAACGCTGCTCACCCAACAAATTTCTTCAGATCGACGATAATCTTGTCCTCGACCTCAAGGCTCCACGCCGAGTCAGCGATGTCGACCACCAAGAAAAGGTCAGAGACGAGGAACGTTTCGATGGCGGCAACGCCGAGGTGTTGGAGCCATTTGCCAACGCCAAATCGCACTGTGAAGTCAGCCGGATCGCCAGTAATCGTAATCGTGAAGGCGCGGTCGGCGTCAACGACGTCGCGCAGAAAGCCTTCCTTCTTTGCTTGAATTACGGTTCCTTTGTCGCTTGCGGCCGACGACTGGACTTTGAAGCCATCGTCAGTGAGGTACTTCTCGATATGGGCTTGGAGCTTACCGAGGTCCGTGCCTTTTCCCTGGAAGTGTTCTGTCTTGTCACCGAGCATGGTTCCCTCCTCCTTGAAGCGTCGGAAGACGATTCAATGCGAGTGTAGTGGGCCACTTAGGAAGTATCAGTCTGCACTTACTGGCGTATTATTTGACTCGGGGCCCGACGCGAACCCGTACACGAACCGCAGCAATCTGAAGCTGAAGATGGCCGGACATCTTGAGGACTACTGGGCCTTCACAGGCCTCATTTTAGGCCTCATATTTCTGCAACACCACGAGACGAGACCGACACAGAACAACACGATTCCTTGAAAACAAAAGACATGCACAACGAAACCGACACACAACAACAGTTCGCAAGTTTCTTTTAATCCCAAGGTGCCGGGATCGAGACCCGGGCGGCCCACCAGGAGTTTTGAAGCATATTCGTGCCCATAACCCAAAACATTATCCCCTGCTTACGGCGAGCAGGCCTCATTTTAAGCCTCTCATTTCTTTCCCCGAGGTCGTCGTTCTACTGCGCGAAATCGACCGGCTTCACGCTGCGGTTATATACATGAAGCTTTGTGGAGGTCGCGCACCTGGTTCGACGTCGTCGAGTGAACGTGGCGTCTTATACTCAACAACCGAGTCAATGACGATACCAACGGCATCCGTTGATCCGTCAAAGTATTTAAAAAATGCAGCACGGTCAATTCCCGCCACTCTCGAGAAGCGCCGCCAGAGCGCCTTCGGTGAAGCAACGACTTGGGAAGCGATGGTGAACTCCCCGACCACGGCTTGAACCGGCGACGTCGTGTACATAACGACGCGTCGCACGTCGTTTGCAATTACCCTCTTTCTAAACTCCACTGTTTTGGAGCCGTCTAAAATGGCGTTTGCGAACTGCGGCCGAATGGACATCAGCGCGGAGCGTTGAGTTGATCGCGAAGCCATGAGAGTCCCTCCTCGTTGGAAACTTGCTGAATTGCTTGGGGCGCCGCATTAACCACATGATTCTCCTTTAACAACGAAAGCCGCCAGACACGGCTCAAACAGCGATCCTGCCGAAAAAGAATCGCCAGGACGCTTCCCATGTCGCACATCGCCTTGATTTCATTGTCTGAATAGACGGTTCGCGGCCCAACGAAGCGGCGTATCTCCACGGGATCGCGCGATCGGAACGTATCTTCGACAACTCCAATTACGGTTGCTGCCATGGTGTCGTGTGATCGGTAGAAGATGAGAAGATCGCCGGGAGCGAGTTGAGTGATCGAAGAGCGTGAAAGATACGCCTTGAGAATCGCGTTGCCGGAAGGGTCTTCGCCGAAAAAGCGAGCTTGCCCGCGAGCCTCTGGAATAAGAATGTCATGCCATTTTGGTTGAATCGGGACCACGAAAGCTCGCTCAACGAGCACGGCAGATGGCCCGAAAAGGCGATTAAATCCAAGCGGAGTGTACCCCGATACGTCCTTCGGAATTCGTCGAGCTTTCACCATTACGAGCTCGTCCCGATTCGATCGGATCTCTAGTCCCTCGAAACCGAACATTTGAAACAGATGCACCAATCCCACATGATTGTCGAAGACAGTGACGTAAATGCTGTCGCAATCAATCTCACTCGCATAATGGAACAGCGCCTTCAGAACGAGTTCGCCGCGCTTCGCCCCTTCAGCAGCTGCAGAGACCTTGAAGGTGCAGATCTTTAGGACTCGCCCCTTTAGCCCATAGTCCAAGTCATTTTCTTCCTTTAAGACCGCCAACGCTTCGATCCCTCCAGTTTCGTTCTCGATCGTGCGACACTCGCGGTGCTCGCTGGACACCTTGGACCACCAATCATCAAATTCGGGATAGTCATCACGGAGAGATTCGAAAAGAGGGTCCTCGACGTTGATTTCGTACGCCACTCTTCGATGAACGGTGGGGAGCGCAACAGGTTCGCCGAAGAGTTTCTTCAGGTACTCGATAGCTCCAAGGATCGGAAATGTTCGCGCAACAAGCCCTGCGGCCTCCGCATGACGTCGAAGCTGTCGGTCTTCAGTTACGAGTAGGTCAACCGCGTTGTTGTCGAGAGCTGCGAGCATTGCGAAGTCGACGGTGTCATTGCGGCTGAGGGGTTCTTTGTAATCAGCACGATCTAACAAATCCGCTCGAGATCGAATCGCGGACAGGTGTTTCCATTGCCGCCACTTGAGCAGTGTCGCCTCGCGTAGAGCCACATTCGAGGTCGCCCGAATATCACTCTCGGTTTCCGAGTGGAGGAAAAGTTCAGATCCGTGGCGCAGTGCGAGTTCTTTCAACTCTGTGGCAGCCCGCGCATTCGCGTGCTGTCGTTGCGCACTGATGTCCTCACACGCATAAAAGGCGTTTGTATCGAACAGAATCTTGAGGACCGTCACGATACGCTCAAGTATGGACTCGGTGACCCGACTTGCGGGTATGGCGTTCGCACCGACAAGCGTTTACGCATGCGCAGAGTCTCTCAATGAACCATCCATTCCAGCGTTCTACCACTGTGAGAAATCCAAAACCTTTTAGAAGAGAAAGTTCGATGATAAACGGAGATCGAAAGAACGAAAGAACGAAAGAGTAGGCCGAAGCAACCCCATGGATTTCAACGGCAACAGACTCTAGAACAGAACTGACAACTCTGTCGCGGGGCTATGGTCCCTCTATCGGCCCCTCGTGTAGGAGTCGCTTGTCGTGGTGCGTTTCGGAGAAACTTCGACGGATAAGAGAGGAGAAGATTTCTATGACCAAAGGCTTTAAGAACTTCTTGATGCGGGGCGATCTGATCGTCGTTTCGGTGGGACTCGTTGTGGCACTGTCGTTCAGTACCCTCATCAAGTCGTTTACCGATTCGATCATCACGCCCCTGGTGAACGCGACCGGGGGCACTGGTGGTCGGTCCGCCGGCCTCGGGTGGACAGTAAACGGTCAACGCGTCGACCTCGGCGCCTTTATCTCCGCGATCGTGTACTTCATCATTTTCATGAGCGTAATTTATTTCGCACTCGTAGTCCCCTACCGTGCCTATATGGCTCGGAAGGGAACGACAGTCTTTGGGCCGCCTGACGTTCCAGTTCCAACAAAGGCGTGCTCATTCTGTTTGTCTGACGATCTGCCATTGGCAGCAAAAAAGTGCCGACACTGCGCCAGCGTTGTCCAATGAGCGTCGACAGGCAACGTCTATGCAGCGATGCGGAATTTCCTACGACTTCAAGAGTGGCGAAGTGTCATCTTTGAATAACTTGGCCAGGCGCGGCCCAGTCAGCCGGTCGCCCTGTGTGGTTAGCCAACTCAAGCGACCATTTCCACCAACGGTGATCCTCGGAATGATGCCACGCACGAAGTATGCCCACTTCTCCACCGGCCAACAACACGGGCAGTCCGTACATAGTGTCGTCGGGCCATACTTCTTTTCGACAAATTTCGGTACCGTCAATGGCCAGCATCGTCATCGGTATGTAGTCGCCAATGCGATCGAGGTCATCCCCACGAGCGACCATGATTCCTAAATCATCTATAACTTCAACCGAAAGTTGAGTGGGTGCGGCGTGAATCAATGCTCTAGTGAACCCAGAAGCGGTTGTGGCTCGCGAAAACTCAAGACCATTCATTCCTCCATCTCGAGATCGCAAATTCCAAGTCCAATTGGCCATGAAAGTTATCCTTCCCATCATCGAGGCTAGTTCGGAGATTGTTGCCGTCGGAGACCCGACGTGACAGGAATGCAACCTTGCACTGGCGCTTGGGTTAAACCGCGGGCATGAGGCGACTCGTGTTAGAAGTTGTGCATGGAGAAGTCATCGACGCGGCTCGTGTTGATCTGTGGGCTTCCAGCCTCGGGCAAGTCGACACTAGCTCGTCAGCTCGCACTTGAAATCCCCGCCGTCAGGTTGGATAAGGACGGGTGGGTGGCTCAACTGGGCGCCGATGTGTGGGATGAAAAATTTCGAGTGCGGATCGAACATCAGCTGTGGGTTCTTTCCCAGGATCTCCTCGACCAGGGTCAGAGCGTGATTTTGGAGTGGGGCCACTGGGCGCGAATTGAACGGGATGAGAAACGACTCGGTGCGCGAGCCTTGGGGGTGGGAGTCGAACTGCATTACCTCGATGCACCCTTGGAGGAGTTAATCGAGCGAGCTGAACGTCGCAATGCGTCTGGCGAGTGGACAGCTTCGCCAATGACACGGACACACTTTGAAACGTGGGCAAAGATTTTTCAACCTCCCGACGAGGATGAGATCCTGCTGTTCGACAAGCCCGTTGCCGAAGGTTGATCTTCGCGGAATTGTCTGGCCCGCTATCAGCTGCGTCGCCGAACTGCATCTAACCGGTTGGCAAATTAAACGACGTTGCATTCTTTGCGAAATGACTCACTCGGAGATCGTTGGTGTCGGAGACCCGAAGCGAACCCGCACGCGAACCGTAGGAATCCGATCTTGAAACTCGCCGAGCAGATTACGAACTTCTAGGTCCGGATAGGCCTCATTTTAGGCCTCATATTTCTGCAACACCACGAGACGAGACCGACATGAGACAACGCGTTTTCTTGAAAACAAAAGACATGCGCAACGAGACCGACACCACGCAACCGTTTGCAAGCTTCTTTTAATCCCAAGGTGACGGGATCGAGACCCGGGCGGCCCACTTAGAAAGATTGAACGTTCACGCTCGTGGGTCCCAACGGTCGCGGCGCCATAGAAGGAAAGTCGAAGATTTTCGAATTAGTGCCCGTTTCGCACACCACCCCAACTTTGGTTCTGTAAGACGTCGCGCACCGCTACAGGCCTAACTTTAAGCCTCCGATTTCTGCAACACTGCGGAACCAGACCAACGAGAGATAAGGCCGCCTGACAATTGTCAAAGCCTTCGGAGTACCTGGACTGATTCACGACCGTGTGGTGACCGGGAGCCGCAACCGGACCGTCCAAATCATCAGAACGATCGACATCGACCATACCGCCGCACTAATGCCACGCGATCCGGTGACATCGGCTAGGTCGTCCATGTCGGAGGGGGACTCCCTAGATCGATTGGGTGATCGTCAGGTGTGGCGCGCCGATGACGCCCGCCGCCTTCATGGTCTCTGCGAGTTTCGGATTCGAGACGAAGGATTGTGCCGTCTCCACGGAGTCGAAGGTCTGCATGATCAGTATGAACGTCATGTCTTCGGGCGAGCAGTAGATCTCGTCGTGAAGTACGCCGTTCTCACGGCGAAAGGCTGCTGCTTCGTCGTAAGTGTTACGCCAGTGGTCATAACTCGCCACGTTGGCCTTGACAACTAGAACAACTGACATCATTCCTCCACGTCTTGGACGTCGTGCGAATCCTAGGTCCGTCGGAGCCTCGGGTCGCCACAACCGACTCGAAGCTCGGTGCCCTTCAACCCCTGGCGCCGAACCGGCGTGACAGTCGCGACGACGCCATCGAAAGTGACGACTGCCACCGCGCTCTCGAAACTTCAAGTCGCCGGCGATCTGGTGACGGAACGATGATTACTGCATTCCATCGCTGCTGTCATGACTCGGCCGCGCAATGACTGCGGACACTCGAATCACGAATCTCTTGTTTAATGTAAAGCGCGATTTCACGAGGTCGGCGCGCCGCCAATCATTGTGACCTTGGACGAAGTTGGACTGCATGGTGGTATCACGCCTGAGGTGTCGGAGGCCCGACGGGAACTCAAGCGATCCGATCTCGAAACTCGCCGAGCAGATTGCGAGCCGCTAGGTCCGAACAAGCTCCATTTTAGGCCTCATATTTCCGCAACGCCACAAAACCAGACCGACACAGAACAACGCGATTCCTTGAAAACAAACGACTCACGCAACCAGATCGACACCATGCAACAGTTTGAAGCCGCCATCCCAAGGTGCCGGGATCGAGACCCGGGCGGCCCACGAGAGCCCTGTAAATGTTCGGCACGTGTTCGCCCGAAATAGGTTCGGGACCTGCTTCACACTGCACCCGCCGTCGGCCTTCGCTTTTAGCGAGCGAGAGGTGGCTCAATGCTTTAGGAGTCAAGCAAAATGGAGCAACGTTACGTCACCGCGCTCCGGTCCATCTCGAGCTCATCTCCGTCATCCGCCACGAGCGCACGTGCGGTCCCGATGACGTCACTCCGAGTTAGGGCCGTGCTCACGTGACGCTCGCCCATTTCCAATTCAGGATCTCCGGCATGTCCTGCCCGAAGGTGTCGACGTAGCGCTTGTGCTCGACAAGCTTGTCCCGCATCGTCTGGTTCAGAAAGTCACCAGTTGCGCCAAGTTGCGGGAGACGATCAATCACTTCCTGGACGAGGTGAAAACGATCTAGACCGTTCTGAACGCGCAGGTCGAAGGGTGTCGTGATCGAACCTTCCTCCCTGTAGCCCCGGACGTGCAGGTTCTGGTTCGTTCGCCGGTACGTTAGGCGGTGGATGAGCGAGGGGTAGCCGTGGAACCCGAAGACGATGTGCTTGTCCTTGGTGAAGATTGAGTCGTAATCGACGTCGCTCAATCCGTGCGGGTGCACGGTGCTCGGTTCGAGCTTCATGAGATCGACGACGTTGACGACGCGTACCTTTAGCTCGGGGAGGAACTCATGAAGAATGGACGTGGCGGCAAGGATCTCGAGCGTCGGCGTGTCGCCACAGCAGGCCAGCACGACGTCGGGCTCGGCGCCATGATCGTTGCTCGCCCACTCCCATATGCCGATTCCCTCGGTGCAGTGGACGACGGCTTCGTCCATGGTCAGCCACTGGGGAAGCGAGTGCTTTCCAGCGACGATCACGTTCACGAAGTTCTGGCTGCGAAGACAGTGATCGGTGACCGATAGGAGGCAGTTCGCGTCCGGCGGCAGGTAGATCCGGACGATGTCGGCCTTCTTGTTGGCAACGTGATCGAGGAAGCCTGGGTCCTGGTGGGTGAAGCCGTTGTGGTCCTGCTGCCATACGTGGGAGGCGAGAAGATAGTTCAGCGAAGCGATCGGACGTCGCCACGGCAGTTGCGTGGTGACCTTCAGCCACTTTGCGTGCTGGTTGAACATCGAGTCCACGATGTGGATGAAGGCCTCGTAACAGTTGAACAGGCCGTGGCGTCCAGTGAGCAGATAGCCCTCCAACCACCCCTCGCACTGGTGCTCGGAGAGCATCGAGTCAAGGACCAGCCCCCGTGGCGCCAAGAACTCGTCGCCGTCGACGGTACGCGCTTCCCACTGTCGGTCGGTGGTCTCGAACACCGCGCCGAGCAGGTTCGAGAGTGTCTCGTCCGGACCGAACACCCGAAAGTGCCGACGCTCTTGGTTCGCGGACACGACGTCTCGAAGGAAGTTGCTGAGGACCAACGTATCTTGGGCGTTCACTGCTCCCGGCGACGGCACGTCTAGTGCGTAATCACAGAAGTCCGGCATCCGGAGCTCGCGGAGAATGCCTCCGTTTGTGTGGGGGTTCTTACCCATTCGCCGATCGTCCTTCGGAGCGAGCTCCGCCAGTTCGGCGACGAGCCGGCCATCCTCGTCGAAGAGCTCCTCTGGCTTGTAACTCTTCATCCAGGCTTCGAGGAGTTCGACATGATCGGGATGCTCGGCGTCGACGAGCATCGGTACCTGATGGGAGCGGAAGGTACCCTCGATCTTGAGGCCGTCGACGATCTTCGGCCCGGTCCAGCCCTTTGGAGAGCGGAGCACGATCATGGGCCAACGTGGCCGGACCGTCGCGCCCTTCACGCGTGCGTCGACTTGGAACTCGCGGATGTCCTCGATCGTGTCGTCGAGCACGCTAGCCATGAGCTCGTGCATTGTTGCGGGATCGTCACCCTCAACGTAGTGTGGCGTCCAACCGCACCCCCTCAGAAACTGGTCGAGCTCTTCGGGTTCAATGCGCGCGAGCACGGTCGGGTTAGAGATCTTGTAGCCGTTCAGATGCAGAATTGGCAGCACGGCGCCGTCGCTCACCGGATTGAGGAATTTGTTCGAGTGCCACGCGGTGGCCAAGGGTCCAGTCTCGGCTTCGCCGTCACCGATGACGCAGGCGACGATGAGACCCGGGTTGTCCAACGCCGCGCCGACGGCATGACTGAGCGAGTAGCCGAGTTCGCCGCCTTCGTGGATGGACCCCGGCGTCGTTGGCGCAACATGGCTCGAGATTCCCCCGGGGAAGGAAAACTGCGTGAAGAGGCGCTTCAGTCCGGCCTCGTCTTGACCGACGTCGGGATAGATCTCGCTGTAGGTGCCTTCGAGGTAGGTGTTGGCGACGAGGGCCGGGCCACCGTGTCCAGGGCCCGCCACATAGAACATATCGAGGTCGTACTTCTTGATCACGCGATTTAGGTGCACGTAGATGAAGTTCTGACCCGGCGTCGTGCCCCAGTGGCTTACGACGAGCGGCTTAACGTGCGCGAGCTCGAGCGGTTTCCTTAGCAACGGGTTGTCGTAAAGGTAGATCTGACCGACCGATAGATAGTTGGCGGCGCGCCAGTAGGCGTCCATCTTCTCAAGGAGCCCTGGAGCGAGCGCCTGAGTCGCTCCCAGAGTCCGCGTCGTTGACGCCGGCGAGCTAGAGGGGTCGGAGGAAGCCGCCAGCGAGACTGACGTCGTCCTCCCAGTCCTAGACCGGAACAACGTCGTTTTCTTGGATCGCCCCGGGAACAACCACGTCGTGACGGTCGAACTCAAACGCGCATGTCACGTCGTCACGGCGCTGATGGTGCCCAAAGATGAGACCGTCAACACTTATCCAGTTGGACGTGCGCCACATGACGCCGAGCCAGGTACGCTTGACGTTCCAGACGAGCGCGGCCGACTTCGATCGCTGCAGCCAAAAGAGACTTCGCCGAGTCTTGGTCATCGGGGGGTCCCCGACCAGTCCGGCGACATTGTCCATTGAACCGCCTACTTTCTACGTCCACCGACCAGTTGGCGATGAGTAGGGAAGCGGGGGTCTGGACGTCCTCTTTCGCATCGTAACACGGCGCCCCTGGAACTCATCTCTCAATTACGGGGTGTCCACCTTTGTCCTTCGTTCGGTTATCTCGACAATATTGTTTTCGAGATCTCCCGTCACGTTCCAGAGCCCGATGCAGCGCTTCCCGTAGTAGTCGCTGACGAGCGAACTTGTGCGGTATCGCTGGCACGGACGCCGCCGCTCTCGGGCATTGCGCAGACGGTTGGGGCGCGGCGCGCCCAGTGCCAAGAGCCCGGCGGACAAGCTAACGACCATGGCCCTCTCGAGGTCTGGCTCTGCGAATCGTTTCTGCCCTCGACATTTCGAGAAGCTTATTAGCACTCGACAGTCCGCCAGAGGAACAACGAGCGCTAGGCGAGCAGTCGTCGTACGTGACGAGCAATCTCGATGTCCTCGCGGGCCTCGACGACAAGCACGACGGGAGCGGACCCCGGAGCCGACACCGCGCCGTCCTCGACGTGGGTGTCGTTCGTCGCACCAACGACACCCACGTCGAGGAACGCCAGACCCCCGCACACGTCAGCGCGCAGTCTGGCGGATGCTTGGCCCGCCCCACCGGTGAAAACCAGGCCGTCGATACCTCCGAGGGCAGCACACATGGCGGCCACGTTAACTTGGATGCGATAGACGTAGACCTCGTAGGCCAGGCTCGCCGCCAAGTCCCCATCCCCCGCCGACTCGATGACGCGGCGGAGATCGCCGGACGTGCCCGAGAGCCCGAGCAGTCCCGACTCTGTCTCGAGGACCTCTTGAACATCACTGGCCGAGAGACCCTGGCGCTGCTGCACCCATAGAACGAGACCCGGGTCGACGCTACCCGAACGAGTCGACATCACGAGACCTTCCATCGGAGTGAAACCCATCGTGGTGTCGAGCGAACGTCCAAACCCGACCGCCGCGAGCGACGCGCCCGCGCCGAGGTGGGCCGTAACCAATTTTAGTTCATCGAGTGGGCGCCCCATCAGTTCGCCCGCTCGACGGCTCGCCCACGCGTGGCTCAGCCCGTGGAAACCGTAGCGGCGAACGCCCCACTCTTCTCGCCATATCCGAGGCACCGCGTACGTGGCTGCCTTCGCCGGCATGCCGAGGTGGAACGAAGTATCGAAGCAGGCAACCTGGGTTAGGTCTCGCCTCAGCGTACGCAGTTCGTATATCGCGGCCAAGCTTGGCGGGTTGTGTAGTGGCGCGAGGTCAGCCAACGCCTCAAGTGCCTCATCGACCCCTTCGTTAAGCACGATCGGCTCGGTGAACCGTAAGCCACCGTGGACGACCCTATGACCAGCGGCGTCGATTGGAGGAGCTTCGTCAAGGAAGGCGCTAAGCGCCGAACCGAGATCCTCGGGGCTCAGCCTCGGGAGATCTTTGGCAGCGAGCACCGCGTCATCGTCGCCGAGAACCCGGAGTTTCAAACTGCTTGAACCCGCGTTGACGACCAAGATGTGCATACGACCACCTTGACAGATGCGCCGACCCCGCGGATCTCTTTCAAAGAACATCGAATCGCTCGAATCGGTTCTTGGTCGAATAGCGACGTGCCAAGCCGTTCGACGTCGGCGATCCGGGACATAACGACCAGGCCGAACGCATGCATTTGGAACGGACTCACGACGTTCTCTCGGGTGAAATAATTTGAACGGAGTCATCGTCCAGGCACGCAATCACCGCTTGTATTACTCGTGCCGTCTTCTTCGGGTCTCGAACGAGTTCCTGGTGTGCTCGTCCTTCTCGTCTACGCACCGCTGTGGTACGGCAACGCCGAATATCTACGCGAACGAGTCGACAACCTCGCTAATGACTCGGTGCGCGCAATAGCTCTCGTTGCTGGCGGTACGTCCGACATCGACTCCACTGGAATGCAAGCCCTTCGGGCGCTGGCCGTCGACGTGGGAGGACCGTAGCGTTGCTGCTGCCGGCGAGCACTGGCGATCACCGATGTGCCGAGGACTCGGAGGTCGGATGACCACACCATTCCAGCGCCGCCCACGGCCCTTCGAATAAATGAATCGCCGATTTTTAGACATCTCGGGGGCGGGTTTCTTCCAAAGGAACAGTTCCGGATCGTCGTTTCAGTGCTCGGCCCACGGCTCGATCTCCTCTTTAGGTTGACCGAGCGACCGGGGTTCGTTCTCCGACTTGAGCAACGACGATAACTGCCTGCTCTTTGAATCACGACGGATTCGCGGGAGACCAAATTACATCCAACTCGGCCGTGAGTATTCGAGGATCTAGTGACAAACCACTACCCGGGACAGGCCTCATTTTAGGCCTCATATTTCTGCAACACCACGAGACCAGATCGACACAGGACAACACGATTCTTTGAAAACAAACGACATGCGAGACGAGACCGACACACGACAACCGATTGAAAGTTTCTTTTAATCCCAAGGTGCCGGGATCGAGACCCGGGCGGCCCACTGTTAGTAGGTGAACGCTCACGATGGTGGATTACAACGGTCGCGGTAGTTCTCAAGGAAGGCGAAGTGTTTTTGTCTTCGACTCAATGGCTCAGCGAGATCGA
>Ga0208355_1000543_pt1 | contig 17212 bp, 17 predicted proteins | sample NGESurdeep072012_6_FD_184458 | JGI IMG/M metagenome (GOLD analysis project Ga0208355, IMG submission 184458) | Arctic peat soil microbial communities from Barrow, Alaska - NGEE Surface sample 210-3 deep-072012 (SPAdes) | ecosystem: Environmental > Terrestrial > Soil > Wetlands > Peat ... | reverse complement strand
CTGCGCTCATTTCGTGCCCCCGAATCAAATCGTGAAGCTCATAATGGATCACAACCCGCCGCTAATCCCGAGAGTCAGTCCATACGCAGTCTGGTATTATGCGTAAAGATGATCGAGAAATGGACGGGGTCGACGCCAAGCGGTTTCAGGGCCGGCGCCAGGATCGGCAGCACCAGCAGTAGCGTCGCCGTGACCTCGAGGAAGCAGCCGAGAACCAGCAGCAATCCGTTGATGATCAGCAGGAACTGCCAGGTCGCGAAGCCGTGGCCGACCACGAAGCTAACAAGCTGGTTGGGGATGCCGGATTCGGTCATCCAGTGGCCGAAGGCAAGCGCGGTCGCCACGATCAGCATGATGGTGCCGGCGCTGCGGATGCCGTCGGTGATTACCTTCAGGGTCTGCGTCCAGTGAAAGCCGCGATAGAAGATCAGCGACACCAGTAGCGCCACCGCCGCCGACAGGGCAGCCGCCTCGGTGACGGTGACGACGCCGCCATAGATTCCGACCGTCACCACCAGCGGCACGGCCAGCGCCGGCACGGCCCGCGCGGTGACACGCAGCCGGGTGGCCAGCGGCAGCGTCGGTTCGACCGGGAAATTGCGCCGCCGCGCGTCGTACAGCACCCAAAGTGCGAACACCAGGGCCTGCAGCAGGCCGGGAAGCACGCCGGCGAGGAACAGCCGCGGCACCGATTGCTCCGCGACGATGCCATAGAGAATGAGGGCAAGGCTCGGCGGTACCACGATGCCGATGGTGCCGGAGGCGCCGACCACACCTAACGCAAAGGAGCGGGGATAGCCGCGCTCGATCATCGCCGGCACCAGGATCGTTCCCATCGCCAGCGCGGTTGCCACGCTCGAGCCGCAGATCGCCGCGAACAGCGTGCAAGCCACCACGGTGACGAGGCCGAGCGAACCCCGGATGCCGCCAAGCCATGCGGTTGCGACGTCGACCAGCGCCTTGGCGACGCCGCCCGAGCGCATGAAGGCCGCCGCCATGACGAACAGCGGCAGCGCCATCAGGGTCGTCGAGTTGAGCTTGTTGATCACCATCTGCGCCGCGCCGATCAGCGGCTGGCCGGTGGCGATGTAGAGAATGCCCGCGCACATCCCGAGCACCAGGAAGATCGGCATTCCCGCGCCGAGCAGCCCGAAGAACAGCAGCAGGAACAGCAGGGTCAGCATGATGGGGACCGGCGATCCCGCATCTAGCGGTCGCTGAGCGGGGAGGGCAGCCCGCTCGGCATCTCATCGTGCAGCATCTGCCCGACCGTCATCGTCGCCGGATCAAAATACAGGGTAAAGCGAACCAGACGCACGAGGTAGCGCACCAGCATCAGCGCGCTCCCTACCGGCAAAGCGAGATAGTAAATCCACATCGGAAACTGCAGATCGGTCGAGCTGGTCTCGTCAATCAGCAACGAGGTGTCGACGATCTGCCAGCCATACCAGACCAGACCAGCGCGCCGCAGAACACGACGGCGACGAGGCAATTGAAGATCTCGACGATGCGCAGATATCGCGGTGGCAAGAGGCGCAGCACGAGATCGGGCCGGACATGGCCGTCGCGGCGCACGAGCTGGCTGGAGACGATCATGATCGCCCAGATGATGAGATAGACGATGACCTCTTCGGCGTAGCTGATGGCTTGCGCGGGATCGAAATACCGTCCGATGACCTGAAGCAGTCCAATCACCAGCGCGATGAGGCCAAGGAGACCGACCAGGGTTTCCTCGATCCGATCCCACCAGTGAAGCGCGACGGCAGTCTTGTCGAGGTAAGTCCTGGGCCAGGCCACGGTTCAGCTGCCGCTGCCGGCTTCGGCCATAATCAGCTTGACCATTTCAGGCGAGACCTTGATGTCCTTCGCCACCTGGTCCTGCTCCGCCATCATCCGCTTCCGCTCAGCGGTGCTTTGCTCGGCGGTCGGATCGGAGAACTTGATGCCGTGCTCCTGGAGCGTAGTGCGCGCTTTGGTCTGGGCCGCGGCCATGTTGGCGCGGTAGGTGGGAACGTTCTGCGCCCACAGGTCGGTCATCATCTTCTGCTGGTCGGGCGAGAGCTTGTCCCAGAACACCTGGCTCAAAAGCGGAATGTATTCGGCGATGAACTGGTGATCCTCCAGCGCGAATTTGACGCCGGCATCCCAGAGCTTGGCGCTGACCAGGCTTTCATTCGAACTGACGAGGCCGTCGAAGGTGCCTTGCGACAGCGCCAGCGGCACGTTGGGCCATGCCGTGGCACCGAGGAAGCGGGCGCGCCACGCCTGGCCGGCGCCGCCGGAATTGCGGATCTTCATGCCCTTGAGGTCGGCAAGCGTCGCGATCGGCTTGTTGGAGCTGTACCAGTTCTGAAAACCGAGATCGAGATATGGTCCGAGCACGTGCGAGCGCAGCTTCTGCTGGATCTGGGCGTTCAGGTATTGCCCGGGCTTGCCGTCGATGATCCGGTGGATGAGGTCGATCGGCTGGCCGTAGAGCACCGGAAGCTGGAAACAATCCGCGTCGGAGACAATGCCGGTGATGGTCCAGCTGCCCGGCGCCGCCATCTCGACCTGTCCCTGAATCAGCGCCTTGCCGACTTCGAGATCGGGATAGAGCTGACCGCTCTCGAAGATCTCGGTCTTGATCTTGCCGCCGGAGGCAGCCTCGACCTTGCCGAGAAAATCCTTCATCGACACGTTGCGCAGATGCGAAGGTGAGGTATCGAGCGACAACCGCAGCCGCAGCGGCTCGTCGGCCCGTGCGAAACGGACGAACGCAGGCGCCGCAACGGCGGCAACCGAGGCGAAGGCGAAACTGCGGCGTGATAGGCGCTGTGGCATCGGATATCCTCCCAGTGCGTTAATTGTGCCAGCCGGCAGCCTCGAAGGGGTGAAACGGCCGGAATTTTGGCTGCAGCATAACCTTGCAGCCCCTCGATCGGCAACGCGCAATCGTGGCCTGACGCACTGGGTTGACCCGGTCAATTCGACGTAGGCGATACGCGCTGCAGGCGGACCCCAAGGTCCGTTCGTGACCAATCCGACATGCTGCAATCGCCGGTCAGGCCGGCCTGGCCGTCTGTTTAAGCTCCAGACGCATAGAGCGCCTCAATCCCGGTCCAATGTGCGAATGCCTTGAGGTGAATCAAGCGCCGAAGTCCTTGTGGCGTTAGCTTGAGCTAACAACACGAGGTTTTTCATGGCGTTCAACGACATCATGGTCGCGCTGAAGAGCTATCCCGAGCCGACGCCCGTAACGGTGGTCGAGGATGCGGTCTCGATCGCTGCGGCCCTCGGCGCTCATATTGCGGCACTCTCCTGCGAAATGCACGTTGAGTTGCCGGGACACTTCATTTCAGGTGCGGTGGTCGGCCTGCCCGGAATCATCGCAGGAGAAGCCAGCAAGAGCCGAAGAAATGCGCAAGACCTGCTTGCAGCGTTCGAAGCCGCGGCGGCAAAGTCCGGCGTTTCCCGTGAATCCATTCTTCAGAAATGCAAGACGTTCGAAGTCCCGGACCTTCTGGTCGAATACGCGCGGCTTCGCGACCTGACGATCATGCCGGAGTCAAACGATCGATGGTACGCCGAGGCCGTGATATTCGGGTCCGGCAAGCCGACCCTGATCCTGCCGCAAAGTCCACGATCCCGCCCGTTCGAACTCGGGACTGTTGCGGTGGCCTGGGATTTCAGCCGTGCGGCCGCTCGCGCGGTATCGGATGCCCTTCCGCTGCTGGAAAAGGCGAAGAAGGTTCGCGTGGTCACCGTTCTCAACGAGAAGCTTCTGGACACCAAGCACTCCGCCGAAGAACTGTCGAAGAACCTGTCGCGGCACGGAATCGACGTGGTGCTGGACAGGGTCGACGCCAAGGGCAGGCCGATCGGCGACGTTCTCGAAGCCTATGTTGCTTCCCATGCGGCGGACCTGCTCGTCATGGGTGCATACGGACACTCTCGTTTGCGGGAATTAGTCCTGGGAGGCGCGACCAAGAGGCTGCTGTCGAAGCCGCCGCTTCCGATCCTGTTTTCGCATTGATGGCGAGTGATCCGTCGATCGAACGCGCTGTCCCGCTGCGACGGCGGCTCGGCTTGGCATTATTGGTACTGTACGGGACGGGTATCACGGTGGGCGCCGGCATCTACGTCTTGATCGGCGCCGTCGCCGGCCATGCCGGCGTTTACGCCCCATGGTCGTTCGTGGTCGCCGCCGCCGTCATGACGCTCACCGTTGCCTCCTACGCCGAACTATCGACACGCTTTCCGGTCAGCGCGGGCGAAGCCGCCTATGTTAGGGCTGCGTTCCAGTCCCGCGCGCTCTCCACGGCGATTGGTCTATTGACCGTTGTGATCGGCGTGGTGTCATCCGCCGCCGTTACGCTTGGGTCGGTGGGATATATCCAGCAATTCATCGATCTTCCTCAAGGCCTGATCGTGGTGATCGTTACCGTTGCGCTCGGAGCAGTGGCGGCGTGGGGCATTCTGGAATCCGTGGCGCTTGCGAGCGTTTTCACCATCATCGAGGTCGGCGGATTGATAACCATCATCGTTGCAGGCATTCATGCAGGCCTACCCATTGCCACGACGATCGCCCATGCGCCGCCGCTGAACGCAATGGCCATTTCCGGCATTGGCTTTGGCAGCTTGCTTGCATTCTTCGCATTCATCGGATTTGAAGATCTGGCCAATGTCGTGGAGGAGGCGAAGATCCCGCACCGCGATATCCCCCGCGCCATGATACTGACCCTGTTGGTCTCGACGATCCTGTATGTCCTTGTCGCCGCCGTCGCCGTCAGCGCCGGTCCGATTGAACGGCTGTCGTCCTCATCGGCGCCGCTCAGTCTGGTCTTTCGCGAAGTCGCCGGTGTCAGTCCAGCGACGATAAGCGCGATCGCAATCGTGGCGACCTTGAACACGACCCTTGCACAGATGACGATGGCGGCTCGCGTTGTCTACGGGATCGCACGAGAACGCGAGTTGCCGGCTATTTTCGCGCGGGTGCATCCGCGGACCGGCACACCCCTGGTTGCTACCGCCTGCGTTGCAGCATCAATCGTTCCGCTGGCTTTGTTGGTTCCTCTTACGCCGCTTGCGGAAGGCACCTCGCTGGCGACGCTGGCGGTGTTCGCGCTGGTCAATCTTGCCTTGCTGCGGCTGCGGTGTCGCCGGGTGCCGTCGGATATTCCACACGTCACCGTCCCAACATGGGTACCCGCAACCGGATTTGTGACCTGCGTTGCAATGATGGCTGGCGCTCTGCTCAGGTAACCCAACCCGGGCGAGCCGAAGCGCACTAGATACGGGCCGTTCAGGTCAGTATGGATGCTTGTTACCCTTAAGCATCTTCCGCACCCGGTCCTCGACATGTCCGCTGCTCGCGATACCCACCATCGCGATATAAAAAACAACTAGTCCCACTGCGAAATAGGCGACGACCTCGTGCATCTCGTCGATCCATGTTGTGCCCCACAGCGTATGCGTGAGCAACATCAGGATCAGGGCGCACAAGGGCAGCGCCGCCAGAATCAAGAACACAGTTGCCAGCGTCTTCAGTACCGTGTCGGCATTCTGAAATTGCGCCTTGATTCCGCGCGGACTGTAGACGATCGGTGGAAACCGGTCGTGATGCGGCCTGATGATCGCCCAAAAAATGCCGACAACCAACAGCGTCGCAATCGCGTAACCAATCATGACGTGGGTGTGCGGAAATTCCTCGCCCGTGGAATATGCAACGACCAGCAGGACAAACAGTGCCACGCCGGACAGTCGAATGAGCAGATCCCAGATCATGTCCGGCCGTACAGGCATCTCGGCTCTGATATCCTTCATGTGACAGGCCTCGCTGCAGGTGAAGCCTACCAATAAACTTCAGCGGTCGGCCTGCTTTGACCTGCATCAATTGCGAGAGCGTACGCGAATTTCCAAAACAACCCGGCATCTGCGTGACGCCGCGCGCCAGCCCCGGCTGGCGCAAACGGTCGCGGACGGCATGACCCCGCGATCGGGTGTCGGCAACGGCGGTCTCACAGCACGCTGGCCTGCCGAGCGGAGCTTCGAGCCCCAAAAAACGGTCGAATAACGGATCAATTGCAGGGCCGTCTGCGGGCTGTCCCTGGGCGAACCGGTGCCGATCCGGCCCGCAACTCCGAAAAAATGCGGGAAATCCGCCACAGGACCCGAATTTTTTGGCGCTTGCGGGATGCTTAACGAATTTCCAACACAGTCCGGCCAGAGTTGCGCCGTCTGGTCTGCTTAAGGGACCGGCTTTCCCGCGTCCCCACAGGCCCTGTCCGGTTCCCGACTGATCCATGCGCATCACGTCTCTCTCCCTGCTGTTGCTCTCGCTGTTGGCCGCGTCGCCGGCGCGCGCCGATCTGCATATCACCAGAGATCACGGCGGCTATGTCGCGGAATACAAGGCGAAGTATCAGCGCATCAGGGATCGCCATGAGCGCGTGATCATCGACGGCATCTGCAATTCGGCCTGCACGCTGGTGTTCGGCATCGTGCCGATGAACAAGATCTGCGTGACGCCGCGCGCCAGCCTCGGTTTCCACCAGGCCTATTACGACAAGGCCTTTACCTTCGGCATCAAGGTCACCAGCGCGGAAGGGACATCGGACCTGATGTCCTATTATCCCGATACGGTGAAGGACTGGATCCGCCGCAACGGCGGCCTGACCACCGAAATGAAGAAGATCAAGAACGGCGAAGATCTCTGGAAGATCGTCGATCCCTGTCCGGAAGAGTTTTGATTTTCGCGTGAACCCGGCGACTTGGAAAGTCACCACGCCTGCAGTTGTCTCGCCCGCCACCGGGTCCGCGCACGCGCCGCGGTTGATATCTCCGGCGGCGACAGCAGCGGCGGCGAACATCCCTGGGGCGACTCCTCGTTCCCGATTTTCGTCATGTCATGACGCGGGGCCGACCCGCGCGGATTATCGTTGCCGCACAGCAAACGATCGGGCATTAGTGCGGTGGATTTGACATTCGCTCCGGTATTGTCGCGAGTCATCAGAGCGAATGTCAAATCCAAAATCCGCACTAGAAATCCATATTTGCTAGTGTCCTCCCGGTTCTAACATTCGCAAGAGAGTTCGCCGCAACGGGATGCGAATGTTGGAACCGGGACACTGGCCGGGCGGCAAATGGATCGTGACTTTGAAAATCTTGCCGCGCGCGCGGCGCCGGCGATTTTCGTCGTGCTCTGGAGCACCGGCTTTATCGGCACCAAATATGTGCTGCACAACGCCGAGCCGCTGACCTATCTCGCAATCCGCATGGCCCTGGTGGTTGGGCTGATGGCTATTATCGTCGCGATCGCGCGGCCGCAATGGCCGGATCGTATCGGCATCGGCCACAGCGTCGTCGCGGGCATTCTGGTGCACGGATTTTATCTGGGCGGGACCGCGATCGCGATCGCGCATTCGATCCCCGCCGGGCTCTCGGCGCTGATTCCGGGTCTGCAGCCGATCCTGACCTCGACCCTGGCGAACCGCTGGCTCGGCGAACGCGTCACGCCGCTGCAATGGACCGGGCTGTTGCTGGGGCTCGCCGGCGTGGTGCTGATCCTGCACGATCGCCCGATGAGCGGGGAGGCGGGATGGGGCTGGCTGGCCTCGGGCGTGTCGCTGGTCAGCATTACTCTGGGAACGCTGTACCAGAGGCGCTATTGCGGCCGGATCGACTGGCGTTCGGGAAATCTCGTGCAATATATCGCGGTGATGGTTTTCTTCGCGACCGGCGCGGCGCTGTTCGAGAGCAATGTGGTGCACTGGACCAGCGAGTTCATGCTGTCGCTGATCTGGCTTGCGGTGGTGCTGTCAATCGGATCGATCGGGCTATTGTACTGGCTGATCCGGCGCTCGGCGGCCACCTCGGTGGCGAGCCTGTTCTATCTGGTGCCGGCGGTGACCGCGGTCATGGCCTATGTGCTGTTCGGCGAGCGGCTCGATACGATCGCAATATCGGGCATGGTTGCCTGCGCCGCCGCGGTGTTCCTGGTCAACCGGCGCGCGTGAGCCATGAGGCTCAAGTCCCAAAACAAAAGCCTCCAGACTCTCATCTGAAGGCTTCTGCACGCTCAAGGAAGCGGCTCAATCAGCGCTTCGATTTCTTGGCTTTCTTTTTCTTTTTGGCAGCTTTCTTGACGGCCTTTTTGGCGGATTTCTTCGCCGGGGATTTCTTGGCAGCCTTCTTGGCTTTTTTGGCTTTCTTCGGCGCCGTCTTTTTTGCGGCTTTCTTGGCGGCCTTCTTTTTCTTTTTGACCGCCGGCCTGGCGGCTACTATCGGCGCCGCAGGGGCGCTCGTCATTGGGTTTGTCGTCGGTGCCGGAACGGGTTGCTCGTCGTCCATATTGGTCCCCCAGGGTTTGTCGAAGCCGTAACGATAGCCGGATTTGCCGATGTGTAAAGCGGGTGACGCGACGCGCTCATTTCGCGCGGACCTTCGCATAGGCCTTGAGTGCGCGTTCGCGCCCCTGGTCGTCGCGAAATGGAGGCCGCCTGTGAACCGGTATGTTATTCTCTATCTGGCGACGCTGATCGTCCTTATCCCGATCGATTTTCTGTTTCTTGGCGTCGTTGCCAAGGGTTTTTTCACCTCAGAGGTCGGCGACATGCTGGGCGAGATCAAGCCCGTGCCCGCGATCCTGTTCTATCTGCTGTATGTGGTGGGGATCCCGGTCTTCGTCAGCGGCTCGGCCGCAGCGACACCGCAATCGACGCTGCTGTACGGCGCGCTGTCCGGATTGTTCTGTTACGCGACGTTCGATCTTACGTCGTTGTCGCTGCTGAAGCACTGGACCTGGCCGGTCGCGGTCGTCGATGTGTCCTGGGGGTCGTTCGCGACAGCGATGTCGTCGACCGTCGGCCTGCTTATCGCCAACCGGATAGCGCCGCTCAACCAACGTTGCGACATCAAAGACGACTAAAGTAAAAGGGACGCATCATGCGTCCCTTTTTTCTCTCGCATGTTCGTCGCGTACTATTTCGGCTGTGGCACGATCCGGAGATACGGCTTCGGCGCCTTCCAGCCCTGCGGATAGATGGTCTTGGCCTCGTCGTCGGTGACCGAACCGGCAATGATGACGTCGTCGCCCTGTTTCCAGTCGGCCGGCGTCGCCACGCGATGCTTCGCGGTCATCTGCAATGAATCGATCACGCGCAGGATTTCCTGGAAATTGCGGCCCGTCGTCATGGGATAGACCAGCACCAGTTTGATCTTCTTGTCCGGCCCGATGATGAAGACGTTGCGGACCGTCAGGTTGTCGGCGGCGGTACGCGTGGCGGCGTCGCCGGAGGTAGAGGCCGGCAGCATGTCATACAGCTTTGATACCTTGAAGTCGGTATCGCCGATCATCGGATAATTCGGCGCCGCGCCCTGTGTTTCCCTGATGTCCTCGGACCATTTCGCGTGCCTGTCGACGGGATCGACGCTGAGCCCCATCAGCTTGACGCCGCGCTTGTCGAATTCCGGCTTCAGCTTGGCCAGCGCGCCAAGTTCGGTGGTGCAAACCGGGGTGAAATCCTTCGGGTGCGAGAACAGCAGCGCCCAGCTGTTGCCGATCCAGTCATGGAATTTGATCTTGCCGTCGGTTGTTTCGGCCTCGAAATCCGGGGCCAGAGTGCCTAGCTGAAGAGCCATGTTACGACCTCATATCATTCAAGTTGCAGATGAATTTGTGATTTCTAGGATTTCTAGTATAGGGGGCGGGGCGACTTAAGTGAACTTCTGCGTTTAAGAAGGATAGATCCTTCTCCGGTGCCGGGAACTTCTAGCATCTTCTTTCGATCCGCGCCCCTGCGGCGAAAAAACACAGCGGTTTTGAAAACAAGATTGCCCCGATATTGCCGCTTGCGCGCCCCATCGCCGCCGGACCGGATTGCGATCCCGATGAACCGTGACGCACGTCACAGCGACAAATCAGCAACCATTTAAAAAACACGCGATCCAGGTTTCGAATCGTTAACCACTCGTTTACGCCCGCATGGAAATGCTGGCCCAGAAAAAGAAACTGAGAAGAGTAGCAATGTCTGCCCCTGCCGCTAAGTCAGCCGAACCGATCGGCGCACTCGAACCTTCGAAGATTTCCTGCCGCAATACCGCTGCGCTTGCACTGACTGTCGTGCGCGATGGCGTGATTACCGGCGAAGGCCCCACCACCCGGGGCCGCGTTCATTTTTCCCGTGCGCTGGACGCCGATGACGCCGCCTGGTGCGCGCGTATCCTGACCGCGACCGCGGTCGAGCATCAGCCGGTCAGCCGGGCCGAAGCCGAAGCGCTGTTCGAGATCAACGACGCCGCCGCCGAGCGCAGCGACGACGGACGTTTCGACGATCTGCTGGCCAAGGCAGTCGTGCACCACGCGGCCTCCGCGTCCGGTCTGCCGGTGCCGCCGCGCACCGTCGCGCTGTCGCCGGAAACGGCGATCGAAAGCTGGGCGCCCATTCAGGCGGTCGGCGTCGATACCGAAGTACTGGAGTGGATCGCAAGCCAGATGCGCGGGAAGCGCCGCAGCAACCGTACCCTGATGACGCTGGTCGCCACCATCATCGGCGCGGCCACGCTGCCGCTGGCGCAACTGCCCAACGTGTTCGACATCGGAATGTAAATCAGCCGGCAGCGGCTGTTACGACCACGGCGGGGCTACTTCCCCGCCGTCTTCTGTTTGCCGCCTTCCGCGTCAAGCCCGACGGTTCGGCCCGAAAATCCCGCCACATCGAAGTAGCGTTGCGTCAGCACGCGCTGGAAATTCAGCACGGTGCGCAGGCCGTTGGCGGAGGCTTGCGACTTGACCGTGCCGGCAAACGCCTGCGGCGTGGCGCCGTTGGGCATTGCCTCCGACATCACCCGCCCGATCAGATTGCCCTTGGGCTTTTGCGTAAGGCCCAGCAGCCGTGCGGCGGTGGCCCCGACGTCGGCATTGCTGACCGGCAACGCATCGACATAACCGGCTTTGAAGTCCGGCCCGATCGCCGCCATGAAATTCATGGTGTCGCCGCGGCCGAAATTGCCATGCATACCCTGGCCCTGCCGCAGCACCGTATCGGCGACTTCGACGGAACAGTTGGTCGGTTCGTCGCATCCGGCCACATAGGAACGGAAATTGACCACGATCGACGGGTTAGGCGTAACCGCCTTGCCCTTCAGCCCGAGCTGCGACATCGGCAAGGTGCCGGGGAAACGCCCGAGGTTATCGTCAACGAACAGCCCGCTGACATAATCCTGCTCGAGCAGCGCCTTGACCGTGCGCCCCGCCAGCTTGCGATCCTTGTTCGGCAAATAGATCAGGTCCGATCCGCCGTTGGTGGCGACCACCAGGTCGGGCTTGGCGGGATCCTGTCCGAGCACGCCGTTGCCTGCCTTGGGGTGAGCATTGTCGGCAATGCGTGCGTTCTTGTTGTTCGGATCGAACAGCGGCAGGTTAAGCGCTTTCGCAAGATCGATGGCAAGAAAACCCATCGGCAGGAAATCCTTCGGCGTGTCTTCGTAGCTGACGTTGGCCGAGGGACTGGTCTTGCTCTCCTTCGAAATCGTCGAGAAGCCGTGATCGGCGGCGATGATGATGTTGGTACTACCGGTCAGACCGAGATCGTCGAGCGCCTTGCGCAGTTGCGCCAGATTGCTGTCGGCATTCCTGATGCCGGCGAGCGAAGTGGGGCCGTTGATACCGGGAGTCACGGTGTTGAGGCTGTCGCCGGTGTTGTGCTGGCTGCCGTCGGGATCGCGCGACCAGAACACCAGCACGAACGGCTTGTTGCGTGCCTTGAACATCGGCAGCACAATTTTGCTCGCGACGTCAGCGAAATAGGCCTGTTGCGCGGTGTTGGGCACCAGGGTGCCCGGCGTCTTGGCATCGCCGGCCTTGCCGTTGTCGCCGCGCGACGGCGCCGCGAGCGGAAGATTGGCCTTGGCCAAGGCGGCTTTCATTTCGTCCGAAAGCGGAACGCCATTCTTGGCGCCGGTGGAATCGTCGATCACAACAGAATGCAGGCCGGGGCGGTCGGCGCGGTCGGTGTGGTCGAAAATCAGCGTCGGTCCGACCTTGCCGATCGCTGCGGTGCTGAAGCCTTGCGCGCGCGCCATCTTCAGCAACGTTTCTTCGTTCAGATAATCGCTGCCGAAATGCTCATCGACATCGCCCAGCACCGCATCGTTTTCGAGGAAAGGAACGACGGTATCGCCGGCCGGCGCGGACGCAAAACCAGTATAGATCGTGTTGCTGAACGTTCCGGTATCGCCGAGATAATGCCCGGTCGCCATCGCCGATCCGTTCGCCATGGTGAAAGTCGGGAACAGCGAGTGGGGATTCTTAAAATTGACGCCCTTGTCGCGGACTTCGGCCATGACAGGCGCGGTTTCGGGCGTGACCTTCAACGCGCGCAATCCGTCCGGCACGAACAGGATCAGGTTGCGGGGGGTGCTGTTCTGCGCGGACGCCGTGCCGGCGGACAGCAGCGTCAGGCCAGCCGATAGGAGGACGATTGAGCGGCGCATTAAAATCTCCCTGAGAGCGGATTTCCAGCTTTTCGGCCGTTGCCTCTGTTTAGTTTTTGTGTGCGACGGATTTGTTACATCCGTCCCCGGTCGGTTGCCCGACAATTATACGCTTTCCGAAATCCCGCGGCTTGGGCATCTTCCTCAGAACAAAACCAGCGCTCCGGCTTGGTTAGAGCAGGGTAACCGCGGCACCCCTGCAGGTGATAGACACCCACATTCCCGGTTACGCGGGCGCGCACGGCAAATTTGCCCTTGATGCTGCATCCCGGTGGCATGGTGGGCTCGTCTGGGAACAGCACCGCGCGTATTTCGCGATCTTTATCAGCCCTGCACGAATCGCCCAATAAGGCGCCGTCCTTTTGCCCTCGGCGGAATTGTTGGGGTGCTACAAAGCAGCCCTTCCAAAGTCCCCGGCGATTGTCTTTCGCTCCAGCTTCGTCTTCCTTGAACCGTGCCCTGGTGGTGGGGTCCAAGCTCAAGGCAAAGCCCTGGCGAACCAGGAGCTGGTTTAGACTGACTGTTTCACCCTCGACGGTACAAATGCCGATATGCCGCTTCTTATAGGCCGGGTCTGCACCCAGATCGTCGCAGCGGACTTGGCGGCTGCCGATCAAATTTGCCAGTTGGTCGCGCGCTTCAACGCCGCAAGTCCATGCGTCGGCATGTTCGTCGATGCAGATCTGGTCAAACGCCGGCGCATCGATAGTGTCGAGCCTGTACGTCACATCGGCGAGCTTAATGGTGCTGCCATCCCTGACGATCGCGATCGCGGCCCAGCCTTGGCTTGCCGAGAGAACCGCCAATATCAGGATAAGAGAACGCATCGATAATGTCGCAGTTGCGAACAGAGAAGCTTGTGACCGCATTTGTCGCATATCAAACAGATTTCGTGCTACTCAAAGTTTTCCAGCATATTTGGCAAGTTTCAAGCCATCGCGCCGGGTGCGTCGCGCTGGCAGCTTCGGCCTTAACTTCAACTGCCTGGCACAAGAGCGTCACCGGCAAGGCTGGCTCGGGAATCAGGTCACAAATTCCGCCTAGACCATTGCCTGTGTTTGGTTTTGCTGTACGACGGAATTGTTACATCCGCCCCCGCGTGCCAGATTGCGGCCCGCGAGGTCGGACCCCGCCCAAAGGTCGCAAGTAAGCAAGCACATGTTCAAACGAATAATGATCGCGAATCGCGGCGAGATCGCCTGCCGGGTTATCAAGACTGCCCGCCGCATGGGAATAGAGACCGTCGCGGTCTATTCCGAGGCCGATCGTGATGCGCTCCACGTCGAACTGGCCGATGATGCGGTTCTGATCGGGCCACCGACCGCTGCCGAAAGCTATCTGGTGATGGAGAAGATCGTCGAGGCCTGCCGCAAGGCCGGCGCCGAGGCGGTGCATCCGGGCTACGGGTTCCTGTCGGAGCGTGAAGCCTTTCCGCGTGCGCTGGCGAAGGCCGGCATCGTCTTCATCGGCCCCAATCCCGGCGCTATCGCTGCAATGGGCGACAAGATCGAGTCCAAGAAGGCCGCCGCGAAGGCCGATGTTTCGACCGTGCCGGGCTACCTCGGCGTCATCACCGACGAAAGGCATGCGGTGAAGATCGCCGACGCCATCGGCTATCCCGTGATGATCAAGGCCTCCGCCGGCGGCGGCGGCAAGGGGATGCGGATCGCGCATTCGACCTCGGAAGTCGCCGAAGGCTTTGGTCTCGCCACGGCCGAAGCCAAATCGTCGTTCGGCGACGACCGGGTTTTCATCGAGAAATTCATCGTCGATCCCCGCCACATCGAAATTCAGGTGCTCGGCGACAAGCACGGCAATGTGATCTATCTCGGCGAGCGCGAATGTTCGATCCAGCGCCGCAATCAGAAGGTGATCGAGGAAGCCCCGTCGCCGCTGCTCGACGAGACCACCCGCCGCCAAATGGGCGAACAGGCGGTCGCTCTGGCCAAGGCGGTGAACTACGATTCGGCGGGAACCGTCGAATTCGTCGCGGGGCAGGACAAGAGCTTCTACTTCCTGGAGATGAACACGCGGCTGCAGGTCGAGCATCCCGTGACCGAACTGATCACCGGCATTGATCTGGTCGAGCAGATGATCCGTGTCGCAGCCGGCGAGAAGCTCTCACTGGCGCAGAAGGACGTCACGCTGACCGGATGGGCGGTGGAGACGCGGGTTTATGCGGAAGACCCGTTTCGCAACTTTCTGCCCTCGATCGGACGGCTGGTGAAATATCGCCCGCCGGTCGAGAGCAGCATTGACGGCATTACGGTTCGCAACGACACCGGCGTGCAGGAAGGCGGCGAGATCTCGATCTATTACGATCCGATGATCGCCAAGCTTGTGACCCACGCGCCTTCGCGCGCCGCCGCCATCGAGGCGCAGGCCACCGCGCTCGATTCATTCTACATCGACGGCATCCGCCACAACATTCCGTTCCTGTCGGCGCTGATGCGTCATCCGCGCTGGCGCGAGGGCAATCTTTCCACCGGCTTCATCGCCGAGGAATTTCCCAAGGGATTTGCGGTTCGTGTGCCCGAAGGCGAGATCGCGCGCCGGTTAGCTGCGGTCGCGGCGGCGATCGACCATGTGCTCGGCGAACGCAAGCGGCAGATATCCGGCCAGATGAGCGGCCGCCTGGTGCAGCGCGAGGGCCGCCGTGCGGTATGGCTGGAGCGCAATGAAATCGCACTCGATATTGCGCGCGAAGCCGAGGGCATCGCGGTGCGTTTCGTCGGCGCCGACGGCGCATCCGGCAATCCGCATCATCTGGTCTCGCCGTGGACGCCGGGCGATCCGGTCTGGCAGGGCACCATCGACGGCCATTTGGTGGCCATGCAGGTGCGGCCGATCGCCAACGGCTTCCGCCTCGCGCATCAGGGTTTTGAGGTCGCGGTCCATGTCTTCACCGATGCCGAAGCCGCGGCGGCGCGGCTGATGCCGGTGGCGACCGCGGCCGATACCGGCAAGAAAGTGCTGTGCCCGATGCCCGGACTGGTGGTGTCGATCGCGGTGAGCGAAGGCCAGGAGGTCAAGGCGGGCGAAACGCTGGCCGTGGTCGAGGCGATGAAGATGCAGAACGTGCTGCGCGCCGAACGCGACGGTACGGTCAAGAAGATTCACGCCGCCGCCGGCGCGACGCTGGCGGTGGACGCGCTGATTCTCGAATTCGCTTAAAGAGGCTGAGATGGCTTTCCGAAAGCGCCGCGATGGGTTGCGTTCGATTCTGACGGGATCATCCTGCATTCGTCCGGGATCGGTCTATGACGCGATTTCGATCCGCATCGCCCAAGACCTCGGTTTCGAGGTCGGCATGTTCGGCGGCTCGGTGGCTTCGCTCGCGGTGTTAGGGGATCCCGATATCGCATTGATTACGCTGACCGAACTGGCCGAACAGATGCGCCGGATGTCGCGCGCGGCCGCCTTGCCGGTGCTGGTCGATGCCGACCACGGCTATGGCAACGCGCTGAATGTCCGCCGCACCATAGAGGAACTGGAGGCCGCGGGCGCGGCCGGCCTCACCATCGAGGACACGCTGCTGCCGCAGGCCTTTGGGCAGACCGCGACGCAACTGATTCCGCTTGGGGAAGGCGTAGGCAAGATGAAGGCGGCGGTCGACGCGCGTGGCGACCCGGCGCTTGTCATCATGGCGCGCACTGGCGCGGCATCGGTCTCCGGCCTCGATCACGCGATCGCGCGTGCCAAAGCCTATGAGGCCACCGGCGTCGATGCGTTGTTCTTTACCGGGGTAAGGACCCGCGCGGAATTGGAAGCGATTTCCGCCGCGACGCTGCCGATCGTGCTGGGCGGCTTTCCTGAGGAAATGATCGACCTCCACTATCTCGCCGGCCGGCGGGTGCGGATCGCGCTGCAGGGTCACGCCGCCTTCGCCGCGGCGACGCAGGCGGTTTACGAGACACTTAAAGCGCTGCGTGAAGGACAGCCGCCGAAGGACTTGAAGGGCCTTGCGTCGCCGGAACTGACAGGCCGCGTCACGCGCGAGGCGGATGTGAAAGCGCGCAGCGCGGAATTTCTCGGGCTCAAGCGATAGATGAGCGGCGCGATCCGTCAGGTGAGGATCATCGGCCGGGTGCAGGGCGTCGGCTACCGGGCATGGGTCGAGCACCGGGCGGTGGCGCACAATCTTGAGGGGTGGGTGCGTAACCGCCGGGACGGCAGCGTCGAGGCGCTGTTTGCTGGACCGGCGGATGTCGTATCCAATATGATTGCGGTGTGCCGGCGCGGGCCGTCATCGGCGCGGGTTGATGCCGTTCAGGACGAACCCGGCAATCCCGATGCGCTGAAGTTGCGGCGAGCGGGAGAGCGGTTTTCGGTGCTGCCGACGATATGAGATCAGTCCCCCATCATGCGCGGCCGCGATCACGCTTCGCGATGTCGTGATGGCCGGGGTAGCGAAACCCGGAAAGGGCGCCCGTACTCCGACGGTTGGCAGTCTGACTACGCCGGGCGCAGCGTCAACCGGCGACCGTGATCCCGGTAGCGCTCGATGAAATCCTGGAGGTGGTCGGATACGCCGCCGCCTTCGATATCGCAACGGGTCTGAATTTCGCGGGCGACAGCCTGCGTGACGTCTTCCGACCAGTGCTCGAGGGTGTTGAAGGCGACCACGCGTGCCGGGTCGTTAACCCGTCTTCGCGGATTCGCGCTCGAAAACGTCGATTTCGAGATTTTTTAGACGGCTAAGTATTTGATTTGCAAGGGGCGAGGTCTTCGATTTCAT
>Ga0208355_1000541_pt1 | contig 17223 bp, 21 predicted proteins | sample NGESurdeep072012_6_FD_184458 | JGI IMG/M metagenome (GOLD analysis project Ga0208355, IMG submission 184458) | Arctic peat soil microbial communities from Barrow, Alaska - NGEE Surface sample 210-3 deep-072012 (SPAdes) | ecosystem: Environmental > Terrestrial > Soil > Wetlands > Peat ... | reverse complement strand
GTGCCGGCCTCAAAGCGCCGCGGCGGCGCCCGAAAACTGGCGTCGGTCAGGGTGACCTGATCGATCATCTGGCCGCCGGTCATGAACGGTGGCATGGCCGCAAGCAATTCGCGCCGGCCCCAAAGGACGCCAATTCCTGTCGGCCCATAGGTCTTGTGTCCAGAAAAGGCATAGAAATCGATACCGAGTCTGCGCACATCGACCGGCCCATGCGGTGCACGCTGGGCGCCATCGAGCATAACCTTGGCGCCGACCGCACGCGCGGCGGCCACGACCCGGGCGACATCGGTCATGGCGCCGGTCACGTTCGAGCAATGGGTAAGCGCGACAAGCCGACAACGGTCGGTGAGCTCGCTGTCCAGCCAATCGAGATCGAGGCGGCCGTCTCCGGTCATCGGCAGGAAACGCAACACGACGCCGCGCCGCTCGGCGAGCTTCTGCCAGGGCACGAGATTGCTGTGATGCTCGAGAACCGACAACAGGATTTCATCGCCAGGCTTGAGCAGCGCACCGAAGGAAAAGGCTGCGAGGTTGATCGAGGAAGTGGCGCCGTAAGTGAAGAGGATTTCCTCGGTGGAATAGGCGTGGAGAAACCGAGCGACGCGACTGCGCGCCTCCTCATACGCCGCCGTGGCTGCGCGGGCGAGCCGATGTACACCCTCGTGAACATTGGCGCGTGCCTCAACCTCGAACCGGCGCAGCGCGCCAAGTACGACCTCCGGCATCTGCGCGGTCGCAGCGTTGTCGAGATAGTGCAAGCGCGGGTCCGCGAGAGCTGGAAATTCGCGTTTGATCGCAGCGGCATCGAAGTCCTGATCCGATCCGCGCGGCTTCATCTCACGTTGTCCGTTTCGGTCGAACTGCCCACTGACTTCCGCAATGAGCCGGTGCTGTGCAGGAGTGGGCGAGTGAACCCCGTTGTGCGTCTTAAGTCCGCAAATTTCTGACGGAAGCCGGCAAGTGGTCCATGAGCTTTGTAAACTCGTCCGGATCGAGCTTCTCCCAAAGGATCTCGAACACGCCGCGGGCCACGGTCAACGGATCCATCGGAAATCGTGGCGGCAACGCCTGCAAAACGTGGTCGGCAAAATCCTCGACGCTGCGATCCTTCACCGGCTTTCCGGCCATGTGCCAGCCCTCGTAGTAGATGCCGCGCACCAGCATTGGAAGCTGGGCGCCGAAATGCACGGCGACCTCCGGGGGCAACCGGTCGCGCAACGCATGCAAGACGGCGCGCAGCGCAATGTAAGCGTGGTGGCGATCCTCAAAGTGCAGCTGCTCAGCGACTGCCCTGAGCCAGACGTTGGTCTCCTGAACGGTGTGATCCAGGGCGGTGACGCCTGATGTGCTCATGACGCGCTCCGATGACAGGATTCGATCTACGTCCGTCGGTTCTCGACAGGAAGATGCAGTCTATTCACGGCACGTTGGGCGCGGTTTGATGTGCGTCAAGCTCGCTTCAATGCGAGCAAGGTCGATCGGAACCGAGAATGACCCAGGATCCATAGTGCCGAATTTGACGAACACGGTCGCCTGGCTCAATCCGCTCAAAAGGTGAAGGGACTGGTGCGTGCTTCCCCGCGAAGGCGCGCAACTACCCGGCGCGCGGTGGCTCCTCTTCTTCGTTCTCCGTGAGGATCGCGACAATTTCCGATGCTACACCTTGTACGGCCTCACCGGCGCCGAACACATCCGGATCGCCTTCGAGCCACACTGATGCTTGTTCGATGTCCGCGATTGTCGGTCGCAACGACATGATCGCCAGCATCTCCGCAGGATCAATATCGCCCAGGACGCCCTTGATGTCATTTCGTGTCGCCAGCGCGGTCTCGCCGGAATTGGATTTTGGCATCGATGCCTCCTGAATTGAGCGCCCCATTCATCGGGACGCCCCGACCCTTTGCCGACCAGATGACCAGATTGGACATCGGCGGTCTTGATCAGGATCAATCGTGCACCGGCCCCGGCGAGGCTTGATAGTCGACCGTCGACGTTGAGCGGCAGATTTGGTGAGGCGCGGTCTCATGGCATCGGAGAGCGGATCGGGCGAAATGCATGGCGTGACGGCAAGTTCAGGCGGTCCGCGGCCGGCCCGCGTTTTCGTTGCGCTCAAGATGGCGCCTGAGATCGCCGGCGAACTCGCGCGGATCGCGCGGGAGCTGGAGCGATTTCCGGTTCGCCTCATCGCACCTGCCGACATTCATCTCACGCTGGTGCCGCCATGGAATGAGGTCTCGATCCCGGATGCGGTCGGCAAGCTTGGTCGCGTCGCCGACGGGTTCGGCGATTTCACCCTGGAATTTCGGCGGGTCGGATACGGTCCGGAGCCGCGACGCCCGCGTTTTCTGTGGGCGGAATGCGCGGCCGGGCCCGACCTGGCACGACTGCGCGCCGAGCTTCTTCTCGCCTTTGGACAAACCGACGAGCGGCCGTTTCGGCCGCATGTCACGCTGGCCCGGCTCCGCGACAACGGATCCGTCATCGCGCGGAAATGTCCGATCGATCGGGATCTTGCGCTCACGCAACGCGTCGGCTCGGTCGAACTCATGCAATCGCCCGCTCCCGGCGAGAGCGGCTACAAGGTTCTTGCGTCGCCGTTAGTCGGTGGCAGGCCGGAATCTTCATCGCCCACGTGAGGTCTTTAGGCGCTGCGGTTTGCGCCGCATAAGCATCAATGCACTGCCGTCGGCCGCGGCATCATTTCATCTGGCACTACTTCCTCGGGTTCGACGACCAGCACAGGAACCCGCCGCGCCGCGGCAATCTCTGAGGCCGCCTGATCGGCGAAGCCGCCGCGGGTCATGACGATCAGCCGTTCCTGAATCTGGCGGAGGGCCAGCGCACAGGCCGCCGGATCGGTTAGTTTGAGACTGGCTGCCGCAATATGTTTGATGGATAGGCCGGTATCGGCGGTGAGCTTCCGCATGTCCGGGTCGCCGGTATTGTAGCCGTCGGTGTCGATGATAACCAGCTCTTCCCGCGCGGCCAGTGCGATCGCCGCGGCCGCCCGAACGCAGGGATCGCCGGTCGATGCTGCAATCGCGACGACCGGGCCCTTGGTTCGAGTGATATGCGGCGGCACCAGCATGACGGCGGCGGCTGACCGGAAGGCCGCTTCCAGCAGCCAGGCGAATTGCTGGGTGGCCCGCTCGGCCGGGCTCTGGGGCTCGACGATCATGACGATGTCGTCGCTTCGTGACACCGAGGCGAAAGTCTTGGCCAGAGATCCCCGGGCGACCTCGAACTGGCATCCGGTGGGCAGCCGCTTCGCCGCGCCCATGAATTTGCGTTCGATGCTGCGTGCGGCAAGTTCGAAGTCGTGCAACAGCCGATCGAGATCGATCGTATGCCAGCCGCCGCCGAGCGGCCTGAATTCGCGCGAGAAGGGAATGCTTGCCAGGTCACGCAGGCTGGTGTCTTCGAAGAACAGCCCAAGCAGATCGAGATGTAGCAAATCGGCTAGTTCGACAGCCAGCTGCATCGTGCGGTCGTGCGCGCCCGGCTGCAGTCCCAGCACGAGCCGCTTGAAGCTATGAAATTCCCTGGACATCGCTAATTGCCGGGTGCTTCGCCGCTATTGCTCTGATTGGCAAAATTCCTCCGGATACTGGCGAAGGCCCGCAGCCGATCTTCAACTCGTCGATTGACGCTATCGAGCGGATAATTCCCGTCTGCATCGCGCGCGCCGGCGGAAAGCCCGGTCAAGAGTGCAATCCCTTCATTGAGAGTGGCGATCGGATAGACGGCAAAGCGGCCGGCCGCACAGGCCTCTCTCACATCCCTGCGCAACATCAGATGCTGGACATTCGCCTGGGGGATCAGGACGCCCTGCGCACCGGTTAGGCCGCGCTTCTCACAAATATCGAAGAAGCCTTCGATCTTCTCGTTGACGCCGCCGATGGCTTGAATTTCGCCATGCTGGTTCACCGACCCGGTCACCGCGAGGTCCTGCCGCAGCGGGACGTCCGCCAGGGCCGACAGCAGGGCATAGAGTTCGGCAGACGACGCGCTGTCTCCCTCAACGCCGCCATAGGATTGTTCAAACACCAAACTGGCGAAAAGCGACATCGGGGTATCGAGCGCGTATCGCCCCGCGAGGAACCCGGAGAGAATCAGGACGCCCTTCGAGTGCAGTGGCCCGCCGAGTTCGACCTCGCGCTCGATATCGACGACCTTGCCGCTGCCGGGCCTCACCTGGCAGGTGATGCGGGTGGGGCGCCCAAAGGAAAATCCGCCGAGCTCGGTGACGCTCAGGCCATTGATCTGGCCGACATGCGTTCCCGCGGTGTCGATCAGCGCCACCTTTTCGAGGATGGCTTCCTGCGTCCGGTCGCGCAGGCGGGCGGCGCGCCGGATGCGGGCCGTCAAGGCGCTGTCGACGTCGGCACGAGTGATCACGCTGCGGTTGGCTTCTCGTGCGCAAAAGTCCGCCTCGATCAAAATATCCCGCAGCGGTTCTACGACTAGTGAAAGCTTTCTGGAATGTTCAGCCGAGCGCGCCGCATGTTCGAGCACGAGAGCCACTGCGTCGCGACCCAGCGCGTTCAGACCTTCGCGCTGCGCGAGGGTCGCGAGCAGCCGCGCGAGGATTGCCTCGTTCTCGTGCGTTCGCGGGAGATCGTTTTCGAAATCGGCGAGAACCTTGAAATGCTCTGGCAGTTCGGGATCGAGGGCGGAGCGCAGAAAATACAGCAAGCGATCGCCGAACAGGATGACTTTCAATTTGAGCGGAATCGGATCGGGCTCCAGAGACACCGTGCTGGTCAGGCCGAGAAATCGGCCAATATCTTCGATCGCGATCTCACCGCGCCGCAACGTCCGCTTGAGCGCCGCCCAGCTGAACGGCTCCAGCAGCACACTCCGGGCGTCGAGCAGGAGGTAACCGCCGTTGGCGCGATGGATCGCCCCGGGCTTGATGAGGCGAAAGTTCGTCAACAGCGCGCCGTGCAAGGCGACATACTCGATGCGGCCGATCAGGTTGCCAAGCGCAGGATGTAGCTCCTCGACCATTGGAACCGACCTGTCGATGTCCTGAGTGACGAGGACATTGACTTCGTAGCGATCGAATGGACCGCCGGTTCTGATATCGCGCGCCTCGCTGCCGTCATCCTCGCCTTGATGACGAACATGCCGAAGTTTTCAATCAGATCGGCGCGAACCGTTTCGATGTGTTGCACCACCCTCGGAATGTCTTTGAAAGCGTCCTTGGTGTCCTCGATCAACTGGTCGACCGCGTATTTCGCCGTGTCGCGGCCGAGTTGACGCGCTTCGTCGCGCCGCTCCGTCTCCCATCGCGGGATTTGGCGAACAATATGCTCGAGCTCCTTCTCCAGCGCCTCGATGACGGCCTGCACTTCGCGGCGCTTGGCTTCAGGCCACTTGCTGAATTCATCGGGCGGCACCACCTCGCCGTTCTTGGTCGGCGCCAGCGCAAAGCCGAGCGGCGTCCTCAAGATAGCGATATCCTTTTCGGCGGCCTTGTCGCGGAGCGCGGAAAAGGCGTCGCCTTGCCGCTTCTGGAATGACTCGTCAATGGCGGCTTGGCGCCGCTGATAATCCTCGCCCTGGAACACCGCGGGCAGAGCCGATTTGAGATCGTCGATCAGCTTTTGCATCGCGTCGTGAAAATTGCGTGCGTGGCCCGCCGGCAGTTCGATGGCGATCGGCTTGTCCGGTTCGGCGAAATTATTGACATAGACCCAGTCGGAAGGTCCGGGTTTTCCCGCCGCCTCGGCGACCAGCATGGCCTTGACGGCGTCCTGCATGCGGGCACCGTTGGGACCGATCACGAACAGGTTGAATCCGGTTTTGCCCACTTGCGTTCCAAACCGGATCGCTTCGACAGCGCGGGCCTGGCCGACAAGCCCGTCGACCGGCTGCAAGTCTGCCGTGGTTGAGAACGTCAGGCCCGATAGATCGGTGGGACGATAGAGTTGTTCGGCCGTTAACGGCCGAACGGCTGTCTCTGCAGTGGTGACGGCAGCGTCCACGTGATGATGCTCCTGACCCGATAGCGCATTTCAGGCGAAATGGCTGCGCACGCCTTGACGTGCATCAAGGTTGGTCGCGCATCGGCAGACTGGTCATCTTCGTAAGACATCGACTGCGGCGGTGTAGGGCAGCCGCAAGGCATCGGCCACGGCGCAGGAGGTGATTTTGCCGTCGTGCACATTGAGCCCGTGTTGCAGATGCACGTCATCGATCAGCGCCTGCGGGAATCCCTTGTCGGCGAGCGCCAGGACGAACGGGCGCGTTGCATTGTCGAGCGCAAATGTTGATGTCCGCGGCACCGCGCCGGGCATGTTCGCTACGCAATAATGCACGACGCCATCCACCATGAAGGTCGGCTGCGAATGCGTGGTCGGGCGGGAGGTTTCGGCACATCCGCCTTGATCGATCGAAACATCGACGATGACGGAGCCTGGCTTCATGGCCGCGACAGTCCGCGCCGAAATGAGCTTTGGCGCAGCAGCGCCCGCAACCAGGGCGGCTCCGATGACCACGTCGGCGGAGCGGCAGAGTGCTTCGATCGCCCCGGCATCAGCGGTAACAAATCTGACACGCTCGCCAAACAGCTGTGACAGGTGACGCTGTGTCTCCGGGCTGCGTGCAGTGACGGTGACTTTGGCGCCCATGCCGATTGCCATCTCCGCCGCATTGGTTCCGACCACGCCACCACCGAGAACCACGACTTCGGCGGATGGCACGCCTTGGATGCGGCCGAGCAGGATGCCGCGACCTCCTTGGGGACGTTGCAGGAAATGGGCGGCAACCTGCGGCGCCATGCGGCCGGCAACCCCCGACATCGGCGCCAGCAGGGGCAGCTTTCCCGCCGCGTCGGTGACGGTTTCGTAAGCGAGCGCCGTTACACCCGAGGCCATGAGGTCGTGGGTCTGCTCGGGATCGGGAGCCAGATGCAAATAGGTGAAGATGATCTGGCCGCGGCGCAATTGCTTGCGTTCGGACGCAAGCGGCTCCTTCACCTTCACGATCAGTTCGGCGCGCGCAAATATCTGATCCGCGGTTGTGACGATCTCGGCGCCGGCGGCGATGTACTCCTGGTCGGCAAGGCCGGCGCCCGCGCCTGCCATGGTCTCGACCGCGACCCGATGCCCCCTGGCGGTCAGTTCCCTGACCGTCGCGGGAGTGAGGCCGACGCGGTATTCGTCGGTTTTGATTTCCTTGGGAACGCCGACGAACATGGTCGCCTCCAACTACCGCATCACCTCAGAATCGGAACACGGCTGCCGCGACCACGCAGGTCCATAATCCGGAATCATCGCCCTGGGCCGCAGCGGTGATCGACAGGCTTTCGATGATCAGCTGGGTATGTTCGTAGAGCTTCTTGCGCTCGTTCCAGGCGGCGCCGGGATCGAACTCTATACCGAGGGTCGAGGCCAACATAGAGGCAGCGAGGTCTTCGGCATAATCGCCGCTCTGGTCAGCCGTCATGCCGCTGACGTGATGCTCGGCGATATAGCCGTACATATCGGGATCGGCCGGCCGCGCCAAACCGATGCTCGCGTGAATGCGGCGGCCTGCCTCGTCGGTCTCCGAGCGGGCGAGGACCGAGAACGTAATTTCACCCGGCCGCAATGTTGCGACGCCGGCCTCGCGCTGGATTAGCTTGCAGTGAGGGGGCAGGATTGACGAGATCGAGACGAGGTTCTGCTGTTCGATATCGGCATCGCGCAAGGCGAGTTCGAATGAGGTCAGCTGATGGCGGCGGACGCCGATTCCCTTCGTCAGAAACACAGTCGTCGGAACTGGGAACATATCTTGCGACCTCGCGATCAGTAGATGCCTGGGACAGTTCTGATTTTACACCCAGCGGTCTTGCGATCATGTGACTGCGGCGAGCACCAGATACTCGTAGACCATCGTGGCTGCTGCGAGCGAAGTGATCTCGGCCACGTCGTAGGCCGGCGCGACCTCAACCACGTCCATCCCGGCGAAATGCAGCCCCTTCAGGCGCCGGAGGATCGATTGTGCCTGCCAGGACGCCAGTCCGCCTATCTCGGGGGTGCCGGTGCCCGGCGCAAAAGCCGGATCCAGCGCGTCGATGTCGAAGCTGAGATAGCTGGGTGCCTCGCCGACGATCGAGCGAATATGCTCCGCGACCGCCTTGGGGCCTTGCTCATGCACTTCTTCGGACGAGACGATTGTGACACCCTGCGCCACCGTCCAATCGAAAACGTCGCGTTGAACCGGCGAGCGGATCCCTATCTGGATCATTCGGCGGGGATCGACGAGGTGTTCCTCGATGGCGTGATGGAACACCGAACCATGTGCATAGGGCTGACCAAAATTGTCAGGCCAGGTATCGACATGGGCGTCGAAATGAATGAGCGCGAGCGGCCCCTTGCGCCGCGCCAGCGCCCGCAGCAAGGCGAGCGTGATACCATGCTCTCCACCGAGCGCCACGAGGTGGTCGATGGCGGCGGCCTGCTCCTCGATGGCCTTTAGGCTCGCAGGAATATCACCGAGCGCGATACGAAAATCACCGATATCCGACAGCATCAATTGCGAAACGTTGATCCACGCAGTGGGATGCTCACCGTCAACCAACATCCGGCTCGCCTGGCGGATGGCATGCGGTCCGAAGCGCGCACCACTGCGGTTGGTTGTGCCGATATCGAGTGGGATGCCTGCGATCGAGATCACCGCATCGCGCTCACGGCGCCCCAGTCCAAGAAATCCAGGCGGGACGGCAAAGGTGGGAGGATCGCTCGGCATACTGTTCAGTCTCCATCGAACTTCTTATCGCGCGGTCCCAACGGCTGGCAGTGGCATCTCAACATCGTTGTACGGTGACACCGGTGAGCGCTTGGTCGCAGTCCGCTTAAGCGGCGCCTTCTTGGTCTAAGCCTTCCCTGTGGTGAATCGGCGCGACCCCATGCCCCACTCAAAGCCAATGAACTCCAAAGTTTGCGTGAAGAACTCGCGCTGAAGCGCTCAAAGTGGTAGGCTTTCAGATAAGGCAGGCAATTCCGGGTGGCGCTCGGACACCTCAGGCGCGGCCCTTCGGTCCGGGAAGATCAGACCACGCGAGGCCGAGTGCTTCGCACACCTGGCGAACTGAACGCGGGTCGAGTTCGTGGTGCGAGCCAGCCAGAGGCATTTCTGCAGTTCGCCCCTCGCGGTGGATTGTCAGAGTTCCGTGACCTTCTCCGCGTCCTTCATGCTGCGTATCGAAGCGACAGCCCTGGTCGATCAGCCACTTTCGGAACGTTGCATTTTCCATCGATTCTCTCCATTCAATTAATATGGCTTTCCTGCAGCGCCTTCTCAAACGCCGAAAGCCGCTCGAAATGGCTTCCCGACAACGCTTCACGCTGTGTAATCGCGCAAACGGCGCGAGGCCTCTTGCCGACAATGGCCGTCATCTGCGCAAAGGTGCTTTCACTGCCCCTGGCTCCAAGGGTACAGAAGAATGCGACCTCTGGCAGTTGGCTCGCAGCCGCCATTAGGTACGCGCGAACCGGGGAGCTTAGCGACCAGGCCCAAACCGGAGTGCCGATGACGACCAGATCGTACGACGAGACGTCGTGTTTTTTTCGGTGCAATGATGGAAGGTCGCTTCCGCCTCGCTTCCAGGATCGACCGTATGTAACCGAGAAAACCAGTCCGGGGTTTGGGCTCGGTGATTTCCTCAAGGTCGCATTTGAGAGTCTCGGACAGAGCCTCAGCGATCCTGCGCGTCGTTCCCGACCGCGAATAGAAAACGACGAGAGTTTTTGAAGCGCCCATTTGAACAATTCCTTACGACGGTTTCCGGCGCATATTCAGATCCAACGCCGAAGCGGTGCGAAGACGCCGCGTTCATCCTGCTCACTCTTGCTTGCCAACACCGGGGCCGTGCCGATCGTTCTCGATGGAAGCGAGCAGGCTGGATAGACGGGCCTCGGCCGCGGCATCGTTGGCCTGCGCGACGACTGTCGCGGTTCCTCGTTCGGGGCGAATGAACTGGCTGTAGAAGGTTTCCAGATCAATCTGCTGCTCATCCTCTGCCGTCGTGCCCCTGCCAGGCCCGCGCGGACCGATCTCGTCTTCAGCGACAATGGTCATTTGCCAACCGTCGGACGGATGGGCGGGCGCGATCTCCAGGGTTGCAACAGTTGCGATTTCGCTGAGGTCTTCGCGCTCCTCATCGCCGAGGTGAAGGTCTGCGCGAGCGGGGATCTGGCGCTCCTCGGCAGTGCGGCGTGCGACAATCTTGAGAGACGAGGGCTCAATCCGATGCTCGGCAATGATCCAGCGAACGATCTGTTTGGGATCTATATCTACCGGGAAGGGTTCCATTCGGGATATCCTCTTCGTTTAGTACGAGCGGCGGTTAATCCCGTTGATCTGGCTCAAAGGAAAAGTATTCAGCAGAAGTTCGATGGATATCCGATCGAGCGAGCAAGCCCGTGGTTCTAAAGTGAGCGGGCAAGCGCTGCCGCCGGGTTTCACAAAGCGCAAGGGCCTGCGCCTCCTGTCCGTCGAACCGAAGTCTCCTCCGGCGTGCTCGGACAGGGCAGCTACGGGCCCCTCCGCCATGCTTCCTCGGCAGATTGGTTCATGGCGTAAGCAGATCCACGCCCCTAGACGGTTCACTGCCGTGTTTCGCCAATCTTGCCTCCGCACAACGGCAAAGTTCTTTAAGCGCAGAAACCAGTGGAGTGTCTTGACCTGAATCAAAGCTGGTCGTCGCCGGCGCACTCCTGGAGTGGTGGAGACATAGAATGGGAAAGCACGAGCCGGCCTCCCGGATCTAGCACGATGCCGGTCCCGAACCGCTGACATTCCCGCTGGAGCGTCCGTTGCATCCATTCGATGTCCTGCTTCGAAGGGCGGTCAAGCCGGAACTGCCTGATTTGAAGGGGGATGATCTCGAACGCAGCGAGATTTCCGGTCGTCGGTTCGATATCTGCGAAATACATCAGCGCCAGGTCGTCGCGATATTCTTCGTATCCACGGATACCTTCATAATCATTGAGGAAATCGCCGCAGCCATAGAGGATGAGCCGCTTGTGGTAGACCTCGATGGCCTTCGCGTGATGCGACGAATGGCCGTGAATGATCGACACATTCGCCCTGTCGATGAGGATGTGGGCGAAGCGCTGTTGTTCGGCGGGGACCTCGTAGCCCCAATTCGATCCCCAATGAAGCGAGACAACGGCCAGATCGCCCGGCTGCTTGATGCTGGCGATGTATTCGGCGACGCGTAGTGCCTCCGCCTCGGAAAGCCGGGTCAGGAGGTTGACCCCGGGAATGTCCGGCGTGGCGGCCCAACTGCGGGGAATGCCGCTCGTCACAGCGCCGAAGGAAAAGACAAGTACCCGCGTCTTGGTGGCGAGGTCGAACACAGCCGGCGCCGCGGCCTCGACGACATTGCGACCGGCGCCGCTTGCCTTGATCTTCGGACGCTGCAGCACCGTTAACGTCTGCAACAGACCGCAACGTCCCCAATCGAGGACGTGGTTGTTGGCGAGCACACAGCAGTCGATGCCTCCAGCGGAGAGGCAGTCGGCATTCTCGGGACTCATGCGGTAATTGATGCCCTTTCGGGCGTAGTCGTCGCTACGGGTAATGGCCGTCTCCAGGTTAACGCCCGTCCGGCCGCATCCGATCCAATTCATCCAGCGCGGCGCCCCAAACGTACGAAGGTTCGGCGTGTCGGGGAATTGGGCCATTCGCTTGCTCGGCCAAACCAACATAGTCCTTTGCCGAAGCTACGTAATCTTCGTGGAGCGTCGGGTCACAGGGGTGCGCGAGTACCTGATCGATGCCTCGTCCCGTCATGACGTCGCCGCACAAGAACAGCCTCACTGACCGCTGTGACAAAGTATCAGTTGTTTGCGCGGCAACGCTCATGTCGAAATCAGCTTGGCCAAAAACTGTGCAGCGGCTTTGGCGTGGCGGCCTTGGCGTCCTCAAGTTCCCCGGCGGGCAAACGCGCTGCAAGGGCGGCGAACACCACACGAGCGGCTTCTTCTACATCGATGCCGGGGTCGCGATGGACGCTATCATGAATACGCTGAAGAAAGGCGCTTCGACTCTTGGCTGCCAGGTGAGCGCCTGGATGCCATCCTTCATAATAGAGCCCGCGCAACAATGGTGGCAGTTGCGCTCCGATGTATATTGCCTCATCTCGCGAAAGGCTGTCGCGCAGCGCATGCAGGGTTGCCAGCAGAACCAGATAGACCCCGCTCGCGGTCATGCCAGCCGAGACGGCGCATGACGTCATCGACCCAGGCCTCTGTTTCAGACACGGCGACGCGGAGATCTTGCAGGGCTGGCATGACTATCTCCCTAATTATCTAGCATTCTCCGCCAAGGCGGGCCCGCGTATTTGCGCGAGATCAAGTGATCTCGTTTGTTTTGTTGCTTTCCTAGCAGACGGCTTTTCACGGCCCGGTGGAGGGGTTTGGTTGAATGACCACAAGTTCTGCTTTGCCAGCTGAGCAGAAGGAGGAGTGGGAACACTTTCCGCATGATGCTGACGTCGGCCTGCGGGGATGGGGCGCGACACCCGCCGAAGCGTTCGAGCAGGCGGCGTGCGCCCTGACCGCCGTCGTCACCCGCGCCGAGGTCAATCCGAAGGTCGCCGTCCGCGTGACGTGCGAGGCGCCGGACCTCGAACTGCTGTTCGTCGAATGGCTCAACGCCATCATCTACGAGATGGCGGTTCGCAATATGCTGTTTGGACGTTTTTCGGTCCGAATTGAAAATGACCGCCTTGAAGCGACGCTGTGGGGCGAGCCGGTCGACGTCGAACGGCACGCTCCGGCCTGTGAACCGAAGGGCGCGACCTATACCGCGCTGAAGGTCGCCAGGGACACTGACGGCAGATGGTCGGCTGCCTGCATTGTCGATGTATGATGGAGGTCTGCGATGGACCCTGCTCGATTTACCCGTGTCGATGCCACGACGTGGCGCGTTGAACCCTCGGGAACGATGCGCGTCCCGGCGATCATCTACGCCGACGAGAACCTGATCCAGGACATGGATGACAAGGTTTTGGAGCAGGCGGCGAATGTCGCGAGGTTGCCCGGCATCGTGCAAGCCTCCTACGTCATGCCGGACGCACATTGGGGTTACGGCTTCCCGATTGGCGGCGTGGCGGCGTTCGATCCGGATCGCGGCGGTGTAATCTCCGCCGGCGGCGTAGGCTTCGATATCTCCTGTGGCGTGCGCACGATGCTAACGGGGCTGTCAGCCGCCGACATTCTTCCAGTACAGAAACAGCTCGCCGATTCGCTGTTTCGTCAGATCCCGGCCGGAGTGGGCAGCGAGAGCGCGATCGCGCTGGACCCGGCTGAGATGGAGGCCATGCTCGCGCAGGGCGCCCATTGGGCGGTTGCTCGCGGTTGGGGAGAGATGCGCGATTTTGAACGGATCGAGGAACAAGGGCGGATGGCTGGTGCCCGGCCCGATTGCGTGTCAGACCGCGCCAAGGAACGCCAGCGCCGGGAAATGGGAACGCTCGGTTCCGGCAATCACTATCTCGAGGTCCAGGCGGTGGCCGAGATTTTTGACACCACTGTCGCCGGCGTCTTTGGGCTCGCAAAGGACGACGTTGTCGTCACCATCCATTGCGGTTCGCGCGGCCTCGGCCATCAGATCGGAACCGAGTTCCTGAAGGAAATGGTGGTGACGGCGGAACAGGCCGGCATCGATCTTCCTGACCGCGAACTCGCCTGCGCGCCGATCAATTCGGAGGTCGGTCAACGCTATCTCGGTGCGATGCGGGCGGCGATCAATTGCGCGCTCGCCAATCGCGAGATTCTCGGCCACTACGTCCGCCGCATCTTCGCGCACTTCTTTCCGAACAATGACCTTCGTCTTCTGTTCGATGTCTCGCACAATACCTGCAAGGTCGAACGTCATCTCGTGGACGGCAAGCGGCGCGATCTGTTCGTTCATCGCAAGGGCGCTACCCGGGCCTTTGGACCGGATCACGAGAGCCTGCCGGCGGCCCTGCGTCCGGTCGGCCAGCCGGTGCTGATTGGCGGCAGCATGGGCACGGGCTCATACATTCTGGTCGGCGAGGCGACGAGCGAGACGAAGGCGTTCTCATCGGCGTGTCACGGGGCGGGCCGGGCGCTGTCCCGCCACGCCGCGCTCAAGCGATGGAGCGGCCGCAAGATCGTCGATGATCTCGCCTCGCAGGGGATCCTGATCCGGTCGCCGTCGACCCGCGGCGTGGCCGAGGAAGCACCCGGTGCCTATAAGGACGTCGGTGCGGTCGTGGCTGCGGCTGAGCACGCAGGGCTCGCCCGAAGGGTGGCGCGCCTGCGGCCGCTGGTCTGCATCAAGGGGTAGCATCCGTCCGCAAGCCCGAAAGTTTAGCTGCCGGCGCGTGGACATTGCATTCAGGGAACGACGACGACGGCACAGGGGGCGAGGCTGACGAGCTTCTGGGACACACTGCCAAGCAGCAGGCCGGCCAATTGGCCGCGACCGCGCCGGCCTACTACGATCATCTCGACCGGGCCGCCCGTGGCGATATCGATCAATGCTCGGGTGACGTCACCCCAGCCTACCCGCAGTTCGATCTGGGATACGCCAAGGTGGCGAGCGCGCGCTTCGGCCGCCTTCAGCGTTTGTGTTGTCAATGCTCCCAGGACGTCGCCGGTGCTTCCCTCGGCTCGCGCCACCTGCTGTGCTTCCTCAAATGCCAGGCTATCCGCAACCGTCACAATCAGCAGATCGCCCGATAACGCTCTGGCGACCTCCGCCGCCACGTCAACCGCGCGATCTGCCCCGCTGGATCCGTCAGTGGCCACCATAATGTGTCGCATGAGATTGCCTGCCCTTTCCTATTACCTGACGAAAGCAGTTATCGCTGATAGATCCCGACGAGGGTCGTTTCGGCGATAACATGCTTGCGTGCTTCTCCCTCGACCTCGCGGCAGGAGGGCTTGGCGCCGAGCGATAGGTGGTCGACCGAAAGGGCCAGCAAACGAAAGTGATAACGATGCCGTCCATGACCGCGGGGCGGGCAGGGACCGCCATAGCCCGCCCGGTGGAAGTCGTTGATCGCCTGCTTCGATCGCGCCGCGCCGCTGTCGTGGCTGGCGCCTTCGGCAAGTCCGGTTTGTTCAGCAGCAATGTCGTAGACGGCCCAATGGTGCCATTTGCCGGCGGGTGCGTCCGGGTCGTCGCAGAGAAGGACGAAGCTGCGGGCCGTCGGCGGGGTAGCTTCCCAGTCAAAGGGTGGGGAGAGGTCGTCTCCATCGCAGGTGAAACGGCGCGGGATCGCTGAGCCGCCAGAAAAGGCACTTGAGCTAAGCTGCATTGGCCACCTCCAGATTGCCAAGACTGTCTCAGTTGTGGACCGGTTTGATTGATCCGGATCAAGGCCGCGCCACGGCCGGTCCTCGCGAGCCGGATCCTGGGCCGCTTACGAGGAAAGCTGCTGCCTGTTGCCGAACCATGATCTGACGCAATCGCGACCGCTGCTGCGATGCGCTAATATAAAACATGCGTCCGCTATTGCACCCAATGCTAATCAACGGGCGAACCGGCGATCCGGCGCTCTATATCGAGACGCTGTTCGAGCAGCGGGCGATCCTGTTCGACCTTGGCGACATCACGGCATTGTCGCCGCGAAAGATCCGACGCCTTGAGCACGTGTTCGTTTCGCACGCGCATATCGATCATTTTTTCGGCTTTGATCGTCTGTTAAGGGTGCTCGTCGGTCGGGACAAGCAGATCCATCTTTATGGCCCGGACGGTTTCGTCAATCACGTCCACCACAAGCTCCAGGCCTATCTCTGGAATCTCGTCGATCGCGGTCTACGCGATCTGATTTTCGTGGTAACTGAGATCGACTCCTCTCTTGCCACTCAAACGGTACGGTTTCGTCTCAAGACAGCCTTCGCCGCCGAAGCAATCGGTGCGGGTCGGATCGACGAAGGCATCGTCGTCACGGATCCAACTTTCCGGGTTTCAACAGCGGTGCTGGAGCATCACACGCCATGCCTGGGGTTCGCCATCGAGGAACCCGCTCACTTCAATATCTGGAAGACCCGGCTCGCAGAACTGGGGCTTCCGGTTGGGCCCTGGCTGCGCGACCTCAAGCGCGCGGTCATCGAGAACAGACCGGATGATTTTCCGGTCCGGATCAGCTCTTCCATGACGAGCTCAAACGAGCATGACATGCCACTCGGGAAGCTTCGCGATGTGTTGACTGTCACGCCAAGTCAAAAGATCGGGTACGTCACCGATGTCGCAGATACTGCGGACAATCGCAAGGCGATCGTCGAATTGGTCAAAAGCGCCGACCTTCTGTTTATTGAAGCCGCGTTCGCAAGAGCGGACGTGGCTTTAGCGACTGAGCGCGCCCATCTGACCACCGAGGCGGCCGGGCAGATCGCTCGCCAGGCGGGAGTGCGCCGGGTTGAGCCGTTCCACTTCTCCACCCGTTATACAGGGGAGGACGAGCGAATGCGGAATGAGGTCATGGCGGCCTTTGCTGGGTAACCACGGATGAAAAAGGATCCATAGTGCTTGGTGCGTCGTTTCGAATTTCGCTCAGCCACGGGTTCACGGCGCTGTCGCGTCAGGCTTCACCAATTCTTCCAAGTCGGGCTCGCCACAACGGGACAAGATGCTCCTGCGTACCTCATCGCGCAGTCGCAACACCGAGCCGAAATCCGTGCCCGATGGCATCACCGGCTCGCCGATTTCTACGGTGACAGCAGCGCGCCTCGGAAACCATTGGTCGCTACGCAGCAGAGATCGCGTCCCGCAAATAGTGCCCGGCAGGACGGGAAGTCTTGCCTCGGCAGCCACCTTGAATGCACCTAGATAGAATCCAGACAGGCCCGCTCGGCGGGTGAATGTGCCTTCCGGGAAGAAGACCAGAACGCGACCTTGGCGCGCTAACGCAATCATCGCCTCGGCATCTGTGAGGCTGCTGGACACGTCATAGCGCTCGACAAACGGTATACCCAGACGCCGCAGCAGCGGGCCTGCTATGAGCTGTTCGGATAATTCCCTCTTGGCTACGATCGCAGGTTCTCCGGGCAGAACCGCCGCCAATACGAGCGCGTCCATGTAGCTTGAGTGATTGAACGCGAACATCGCTCTTCGGCTGGGAATGCGTTCGATACCGATGATCGAAACCGAAACCCGTAGGGTCAAAGAAAATGAAACTGTAACTGCCCAGGTTCTGGTTTCAGTTTACGACAGACGAAGGGACCTGGCCAATTCGGAGGGGTTTTGGGCCAA
>Ga0208355_1000539_pt1 | contig 17243 bp, 17 predicted proteins | sample NGESurdeep072012_6_FD_184458 | JGI IMG/M metagenome (GOLD analysis project Ga0208355, IMG submission 184458) | Arctic peat soil microbial communities from Barrow, Alaska - NGEE Surface sample 210-3 deep-072012 (SPAdes) | ecosystem: Environmental > Terrestrial > Soil > Wetlands > Peat ... | reverse complement strand
GAGACCGTGGCAGACATGCAGGAACAGGGAGAGACCGTTCCCCAACCATTGTCCGAGCGCAGGTACTCGGGGAAATTCAATCTACGTCTGGGCGAAAGCCTGCACCGCCGACTCGCCATCGAGGCTGCGGAGGAACAGGTGAGCATCAACCAGCTGGTGATCCGCAGACTCATGGCCGCTGGCTAGGACCACGCCGCACGTCCTACTTTGCCGCGACGGGCGCGCAGAGCAGTGAGGCGTCTCGCTGGTCGCGACTAAAGGTCGATCGTTTCGACTGTCTCCACGATCCAGGCGACGGGATTCTGCATGACATCCTTACCAGGGCCCTGCCAGATTCGCTCCATCTTGCCCAGCAGCGCACGTGCGTCTTCGGCGTCGTCGAACTCCAAGTCGATCATTACCAGGTTCTGGTCGTCGACGGATCGAGACACCGAGTATCTTCGAACGCCCGATCCCTTCCTATCGGCAGGATCACTGTCGAAAGCCCGCTTCCAGCCCTCAAAGTTCGGTACAGAATGTTGGATTCGCAAAGTCGGCATGCCATGCCCCTCGTTCGCCCGCGTTTGCCGCACAATATCCGCCGACAGCGGATACCACCAGATGCACCGAGGAAACGACCGGATCTGCCGCATTTCGCGCGGTCGTCACGAAGGACCGCTGGCGGCCAGGTGTTCGTAACGGGATCCCCCAAGCACACTGCAGCACCCGTGACAGGACCCAGGTTTCGCGAGCACTTCTCCCGTGAGGCACGCGCCGCACTTCGCGAGCACTTTAGGTGAGTCTCGTCGTGGTCTTGCATACTCCACTCCAGCCCCTACGCGCTGCGAGCGGCGTGCGGTGCCTGCCTTTGGGATCTGTCGGTGACAGCATCCTCGATGTCCTTGTTGCCTCACCTTCCCAGCCCGTCACGTCTCGTGCTGGGGCACTGTCGATCGTGCCGCGATCCGCCGTCAGCAACCCTCATGCGAGTTCGGCTTGGAGGATTTCGGCTATGGAGCGGCGGGCGGCGAGGCGGGATGGGATTGCGGTGAGGCTTGCGATGACGAGCATGGTGCCTGGTATGACGGCGAGCAGCGGCCACAGCGGTGGGTGGGTCATCGTTGCGCCGTGGTTCACGGCGGCGATCAGCGCGATGCCTGCGGGGATGCCGATGAGCGCTCCGGCCAGCGCTGGAAGTGTCTGAGCTGCGGATATTGCGGCGGTGACCTGTTGGGGTGTTGCGCCCAGTGCACGGGCTAGTGCCAATGCTCGCCGGGCGTCGAGCGCGGTGGCCCAGGTGATGAAGATGGCGTTGACGCCGGCTAGGAGGATCAGCATTACGGTGATGAGTAGTAGGAGCTGGTTGACCTGGTTGGTCCACGGGTTGTTTAACCCGGAGGAGTTTCCGAAGTGTTGGGTGTTGCGGGCGTTGACGGTGAGCACGGCGACGACGCCGGTGACGCTGATGGCGACGCTGACCGTGGATAGGAGGAGGCGGCGGGGTCGGCGTGCGGCGATGCGCAGTCCGAGCAGTAGCGGCACGGGCAGGCGCGCCGAGATTGCGATCAGCCACGCGGTGCGTCGTGGTGGGTGGGTTGAGTCGGCCAATGCGCGAACGGTGCTGATGTGAGCGGCGCGGATCGCGGGAATGAGGGTCGCGGTCACCGCTACCGTCAGTGCCACGGCCACGACGATCGCGACCGTGGTGGCCGTGAGCGCGGGGGAACCGGCGTTGCCGAGTAGACCCGAACCGGGTTTGGTGAGCAGTGGTGCGCTCAGTCGCCCGAGCAGCAGTCCGGCCAGGGCCGCGAGTAGCGCGAGGAACAGGTACTCGGCCAGGAGCACGGCGGCAACCAGCCCCGGGGTGCCGCCGACGGCTTTGAGTAGACCGACCCGGCGGATCTGGTCGGCCATCCGGCCCCCGACCAGTACCGCGACGCTGGCTATCGCCAGGACTCCGAGCAGCCAGCTCCCGGCGAGCAGGGCTTGCTGTTCGGCCGCTACGAGGTTGGCGTCTTGCTGGCTGATGTACTGCCAGGAGTTCGCGGTGAGGGTGTGGGAGTTGCTGCCGAACGCTTGAGCGAACGCGTCGGCGCGGGCGGGGTCGGCGAGCTTGAGGTTCATCAGGTACGTCAGTTGCTCGTGGGCGGTGGCGAGACTGCGGGCGTCAGCCTGGGTGAGCCAGATCAGGCCGGTGTTGGACGGCGACAGCTGCGGCAGCTCCAAGTCGCAGCCAACCGTGCACACCTGTGGGTAGGGCGGGATAGCGGCGGTCACGGCGACCCCGACAACCGGAAATGACCGCCCGTTCAGGGTGATCGAGTCTCCGGTGTGAATGCCGAGGGCTTGGGCGAAGCTGGCTTCGAGCACCGCGCCGCCGGTGCGTATCCAGCTGCCTTGGGTCAGCTTTGGTTGGTCGACGGCGGCTGGTGTCTGATCGCGGCCCATGACTTCCGCTCCCGCCTGCAGGCCGCGTGCGCCCAGGGCAGCCCAGGTCAGCGGGTACGGTCCGCTGTGCGTGGTGACGCCTGGAGTCTGGGCCAGGGCGTTAAGCGCGGTGAGGTCGGCGGGGGTGACGGGGCCGTTCAGTGGCGACGAGGCTGTGGCCACCACGTCGGGCCCAGCGGTTGCGGCGCGGGTCTGCTGGTAGGGATCGGCGGTCACCCCGTGCAGGACGAGCCCGAGCGTGAGAGTGGTGGTGGTGGCCGTGATCGCCAGCAACAGCAGCGCGGCCTCGCTTCGGCGCCGGCGCAGGTCTGCCCGTACGAGGCGCCAGACAAGCAGAGTCCGCCCCACCGTCTCAGCCGTCCAACCCGGCAAAGCTCGCGAGGTCAGACAACCGTGCGGTGGTGCCGCCGGTCAGTCTGGTCTCATCGACGAACGCGCCGTCGCGCATCGAGATCAGCCGGTCTGCGGTGGCCGCGATCCGTGAGTCGTGGGTGACGATGACCAGCGTCTGGCCGGCCGCGCGGAGGGTCTGGAAGAGCCGCAGCACATCTAGCGTTGCCTCGCTGTCGAGGTTGCCGGTCGGTTCGTCGGCGAGCACGACGAGCGGGTCGTTGCTCAGCGCGCGGGCGATCGCGACGCGCTGACGCTGCCCGCCCGACAGCGCTGAGGGGAGGTGGGTGCCCCGGTCGGTGAGCCCGACTTGCTCCAGCAGCTTGGCAGCCCGCTCTCGCGCCGCCCGCGGCGAGCGCCCGGCCAGCAGAGCGGGTAGCTCGACGTTCTCGGTTGCGGTGAGTTCCTCCATCAGGTGAAACGCCTGGAAGACGAAACCGATGGCGGTGCGCCGCAGCCGAGCCAAACCCTTCTCGGTCATCTGGTCCAGGCGGCTCCCGGCCAGCCAGACCTCGCCGTGAGACGGCTTGTCCAGTCCACCGAGCAGGTGCAGCAGCGTCGACTTCCCGCAGCCGCTGGGTCCCATCACCGCCACCGTCTGCCCGGTGGCGACCTCCAGGTCAACGCCGTCGACCGCGCGCACCAGCCCCGCACCCCTGCCGTACTCCAAACGCAAGCCACGGGTGCGCAGCACAGGTACATCGGTGGCGTCGCTCATGATCGACCCTTTCGGCCGGCCCAGTTTCGTTCGCAGGCCTCCAGCCAGCGCAGGTCGGCCTGAAGCCTGAGCACGATGCCCTCCAGCAGCAGCGCGGCGTCCGAGCGATCCGGCTCGGACATCGCCGCGCGCTGAGCGTCCCGCAACCGCAGCAGCAACTCGCGGCGCTGCGCGTCCACGATCACCAGCGGGTCAGCGAGCCTGGCCGCGGCGGTAGCGACCAGCTTGAGGTGAAATTCCGCCAGATCGGGCTTGGGCCAGCTCACCTCCGTCAACCAATCGGTGACCCGCTGCTGCCCGGCAGCGGTCAGCTCATATACCTTGCGATCCGAACGATCGGACAGCGTCTCGATCCGCTCGGTCGCGACCAGGCCCGACTTTTCCAGCCGGCCCAGCACGACATAGATCTGCCCGTCGTTCATCGCCTCCCCGAGCGGCCCCAGCGCATTGCGCAGCCGAGCGCGCAGCTCATAACCGTGCGACGGCTCCTTCGCCAGCATCGCCAGCACCACTTCCTGCACAATGCCACCCCTAACGGTTATCTATAGATACCCGTTATCCTCTAGGAGGTCAAGGCCCGACCCGCCAAGCCCGCAGACGCAGGGTTGATCTTGACCGTCTCGAAGCGCAAGGCTGACCGGACGCATCGGAGCCGAGTCCGGGTGTCCGTAGGACGATCGTCATAAGGCACACCGGCGGCCGGCCGCTGCTGGGGTACGCCGTTCAGGAGTCGAACTGGCGGCGGCTGCTCGGACGACCCAGCCGGCGCGGAATCGACCTCACCGACTGCATCGCATCCCGAGCCGGCCTCTCGGTCGCGCCCACCCGAAGACTCCGTCCCAGCGGCGCATGTCTCGCCACCGTTCGGCCAACCCCGCACCCCCACTGGGGCATCACCACCCTCCGGGTCAGTCGAAGTCCCCTTAGTAGCGCGCTCCCCCACGGCGAGTCAGCGGTCGGCTCTCCCCCGAGAGCGATGCCCGGAAGGGGGGCGCCCAGCGGCATGTCAGTTCTTGTGATCAGCCACTTCGCCGATGAGCGCGTCGAGGTCGTTGAGGGCGTCGGCGATGTCGGGGTCGGTGAGTGCGGTCGGGATGGGTTGCAGTCGGCCCTGTGCCACCGCGTAGGCGATCTCCAGGACGCTCCAGGTATCGATGAAACGGTCCTTTCCTGCTTCTGCGTTGTCGCGCCGAGGAGGGCCTCAAGGGTGGCGACGGCGATACCGAGGTGGAGGGTTCCGCTTCTCAGCCCAGAGACGCAGTCTCACATCAGGGCGAATTGACGCTGCTCGCGTTGGTCATCCGCGGTCGACAAGACAGTGATTGTCGCGTGGGACCGAGACGGCAGGATTGGGACTCCGCGGCAGACCTGTTCCCAGGTCACAGCCAGCCACTTCCGCCGCTGGGGCGCCGGTCAGATCCAGCGTCGCGGCAAGCCAACACCGGCTCAGCGCACCGGCCTGGTGCTTGTGCGTCCCGCACCTGCACCTACGTCGCCCGCACGGTCACGTACGTGAAGGAGCACAGATCGGCAAGCGTGCTCCTCGCCGGTCTCGCCGCTGTTCTGGACTTCAGCGGACAACGGCGAACGGTGATGGACGACCGGGGGCGCCGACCGGGGACGGAACTGAGACGAGAACTGAGACTAGAGCCAAACGATGCCCGCCCCCCAATGGATCGGGAAACGGGCATCGTCGCAGGTCAGAGCGGTGGCGGTGGGATTTGAACCCACGAGAGAGTTACCCCTCTACACGCTTTCGAGGCGTGCTCCTTTGGCCGCTCGGACACGCCACCGGGAGCGAGGTTACTAGAGCCGGTGCCCGGCGAAGAAATCGAGCAGAATCTGCGAACACTCCTGCTCGCGAATCCCGCCGACCACCTCGACCCGATGCGTGGCCCGACGGTCACGTACGACGTCCCACACCGACCCGCAGGCGCCGCTCTTCGGGTCCCATGCACCCAGCACAAGACGGCCAATCCGGGCCAGCATCAGCGCTCCCGCGCACATGACGCAAGGCTCCAGGGTGACGACGAGCGTACAGTCCTGCAGTCTCCAGCTGTCGAGCGCCGATGCGGCAGCCCGCAAGGCGACCACCTCGGCATGGGCGGTCGGGTCGCGGTCCGCTTCACGCTGGTTGTGCCCGACACCGAGCACCTCCCCCTCTGGGGAAAACACCACGGCACCCACCGGCACGTCGCCCGCAGCGAGCGCCCCTGAGGCGACCTCGAGGGCCTGGCCCATCCACGCCCCATACCGTTGTTCGGCCGCAGGGCGGGCGGATTCTGAAGGTGCGATCACACGATAAGTTTCACTCATGCGCGTTCACATTGCCGACCATCCCCTCATCGCCCACAAGCTCACAGCGCTACGGGACAAGAACACCGACACCCCCACGTTCCGCCGGTTGGCCGATGAACTGGTGACGCTGTTGGCCTACGAAGCGACCCGCGACGTCCGTGTCGAGCCGGTCGACATCGAAACTCCCGTTGCCCCGAGCCGCGGCATCAAGCTGGCAAGTCCCAAACCGCTGGTTGTGCCGATCCTTCGCGCTGGCCTCGGCATGCTGGACGGCATGGTGCGGTTGTTGCCGACCGCCGAAGTCGGCTTCCTCGGCATGGTACGCAACGAGATCACGCTGGAGGCCACGACCTACGCCAATCGACTGCCCGATGACCTGTCCGGGCGTCAGTGCTACGTACTCGACCCGATGCTTGCGACCGGCGGCACCCTCTGTGCAGCGATCCGCTACCTCGTCGATCTGGGCGCTGACGACATCACCGCGATCACCCTGCTGTCGGCACCCGAGGGGATCGCGAGGCTTGAGGCGGACACGGCCGACCTGGACGTCCCCATCAGCATCGTCACCGGCGCGATCGACGAAAAACTCAACGAGCGCGGGTACATCGTTCCCGGTCTCGGGGATGCGGGAGACCGTCTGTACGGGATCGTGTGAGCAGGTCCCGCGGCGTGCCTTCACCACAACGAGGCGCGACTTTGGCATCATTACAAGGAGTTGTGACCATCGCAGGGCGCCGTACCAGGGAGACATCATGAAGACCGTCAAGAAGATCGTGCTCTGGACTGTGGGCGCCTTCTTCATCTATGCGGTCATCACGTCGCCGAGCCAGGCTGCCAACATCGTCCAAGGCGCCTGGAGCATCATCCTGCACGCGTTCGCGAGCATCGGCGCCTTCTTCAACGACATCCTGAACCGCAACTAGACCATGATCCTGGCGCGGGGCCGGGCGCGGCCTGACCTCGACGAACGGTTCCGTCACAGCAGGCTGCACCGGTACCTGCTGGCCGACGAGAAGGTGATCGTGGCCCAGCGCCAGCATTGGGCCTCAGTTGCCGTACCTGTCGGCTCCGCCGTTGTCGGCCTAATCGTGGTTGTCACACTCAACTTCGTCCTGCCGCCCAGCATCCTCACCGATCTGCTTTGGTGGGCCATGCTCGCCTTGGCCATGTGGGCCGCTTCGAGGTGGTTCATGTGGCGACGGAACTGGCTCGTTGCCACCAACAAGCGAGTGATCGTGAACTACGGGTTGTTCCACCAGGGGGTGGCCATGTTCTCGTTGAGCCGGGTCCCCGACCTGACGTACGCGCGTTCAACCCTTGGGCAGCTGCTGCGCTATGGCACGCTGAAGAGGGAGAGCACGGGCATCAACCAGACCCTGCATGAGGTCAGGTTCGTGGAACACCCCCACGCCACCTACACCACCATCTGTGCTGCGATCTTCGATCTCCAAGACCGCATGTTCGGGATGGATGAGGACGAGCACGACCACCGCCTAGAAGACGGCCGCCCACCTCCACACGCCCCCGGTCTGGTGGCGACTACCGCAGGAAGCCAAGGCCCCATCGAAGCGCGAGACGAGCCCGTCCAGGGCGACGACCCGCCAGGCATACAGATCCACTACGGCGTATCGCGGCACAACAACCGGGACCCTTGGCACCTCAGCGCGGACCTGAACGAATCTTCCCCCCGCGACGACTCCCTGCGCGAGGCCGACACCGGGCCGATTCCCTACCGGCGCTCCAGCACCGACGAGGGGGACGACTGGCGTGCTGCATCCAAGAACCACGACAAAAACCGCTGAGGTTCCTGCCAACGATCAGCCGAACGCCAAACTCCGGCTCCCGGGCGTCTGCCCCAGAGCCGGAGTTGCGTAGCCTGCCGGCCTTCAGCCTCAAGGCCCGCGAGCACGCTCAACCGTCAGGCAGTCAGAGGGCCTTGATGATGTCCTCGACTCGCTCCTTGGCATCGCCGAAGAGCATCGCGCTGTTCTCCTTGAAGAACAGGGGGTTCTGCACACCGGCATACCCGGTGGCCATGGACCGTTTGAAGATGACCACCTCCTTCGCGTGCCACACCTGGATCACCGGCATCCCGGCAATCGGGCTGCCCGGATCATCTTCGGCGCTCGGGTTCACGGTGTCGTTGGCACCGATGACGAGCACGACGTCGGTGTCAGCCAGGTCGTCGTTGATCTCGTCCATCTCCAGGACGATGTCGTAGGGCACTTTGGCCTCGGCGAGCAGGACGTTCATGTGGCCTGGCAACCGGCCTGCAACGGGGTGGATGCCGAAGCGAACCTTGATGCCGCGCTTACGCAGCCGTGCAGTCAGATCTGCCACTGGGTATTGGGCCTGCGCGACGGCCATGCCGTAGCCGGGAGTGATCACGACTGACGAAGCGCTCTTGAGCAGCTCAGCAACCTCTGAGGCCTTGGTCTCTCGAAAGTCGCCGTAGTCCTTCTCCTCGGTGGACACAGGGGCTCCACCGAATCCGCCGGCGATGACGCTGATGAACGAGCGGCCCATGGCACGGCACATGATGTAGCTCAGGATCGCACCAGAAGAGCCCACGAGGGCGCCAACGACGATCAGCAGGTCGTTGTTGAGCATGAAGCCGGCCGCGGCAGCGGCCCACCCGGAGTACGAGTTGAGCATCGAGATGACGACAGGCATGTCGCCACCGCCGATGGACGCCACGAGGTGCCAGCCGAGCGCGAGTGCGATCACCGTCATGATCAGCAGCGGCACGATGCTGCCCGAGCTCACGAACCAGACCATCAGCCCGGCCGAGATCAGCAGGGCCGCGAGGTTCATCTTGTGCCGTTGCGGGAGGGTGAGCGGTTTGGACGAGATCCGGGTACTGAGCTTGAGGAACGCGACGACCGAACCGGTCAGGGTCACGGCACCGATGAACACGCCGAGAAACACCTCGACCGAGTGGATGTTGGCGAGGGAGCCCTCAAGCCCCTTTTCGGTCAGGAACGAGTTGTAGCCGACGAGCACGGCCGCTGCGCCGACGAGGCTGTGCAGGATCGCGATCAGCTCGGGCATCTCCGTCATCTCGACGCTCCTGGCCCGCCAGAGGCCAATGGCAGCGCCGATCGCCATCGCGACGAAGATAAGCCCCAGGGTGGCCGGGACGCCAATAGGCGGGGCCGTGAGCGCCAACACAGCGGTCGCGACGATGGCGATAACCATGCCGGTGACGCCGTAGGCGTTGCCGGTCTTGGCGGTCTCGTGCTTGGAGAGGCCGGCCAGGGCCATGATGAACAGCAGGGCGGAGACGATGTATGCCGCCTGGACGATGGTGGTCATCTCGACTCAGCCCTTCCGGAACATCGTGAGCATGCGCTGGGTCACGGTGAAACCACCGAAGACGTTGATGCTGGCGATTGCAAGGGCTATGAAGGACACGACCGTGACAACGCCGCCGTGGCCGATCTGGCTGAGGGCGCCGACCAGGATGATGCCCGAGATGGCATTCGTCTCCGACATCAGCGGCGTGTGCAGGGCGTGTGTGACGTTGAAGATGACGTAGTAACCCACGACACAGGCGAGCGCGAAAACCGTGAAGTGGCCGAGGAACGCGGCGGGCGACACTTTCGCCAGCCCGAGGAACAGCACGGCCGCGAGCGCCATGAAGGCGTACCTCCGTCGCGGGTCCTTTTGCTTGGGCTCAGGTTTCACCGCGACGGGAGCGGCCACAGCGGCGGGCGGAGCCGACACCTGCACCGGCGGCGGGGGCCAGGTCTTCTCACCGTCGCGAACCACAGTCATCCCGCGCTGCACGACATCGTCGAAGTCGAGGACGATCTGGCCGTCCTTGCCGGGTGTGAGGAGCTTCATCAGATTGACGATGTTCGTACCGAAAAGCTGGGAAGACTGGGTGGGCAGCCGCCCCGGAAGGTCGGTGTAACCGATGATCCGGACGCCATTGTCACTCACCACGAGCTCGTCGGGCCGGGAGAGCTCGCAGTTGCCGCCGTTAGCCGCTGCCATGTCGACGATGACGCTGCCCGGCTTCATCGTTGCCACCATCGCGGCGCTGATCAGTCGCGGCGCAGGCTTCCCCGGGATCAGCGCGGTGGTGATGATGATGTCCACTTCGGCGGCCTGCGCCGCGTAGAGCTCCTCCGCCTTGCGGTTGAAGTCCTCCGAAGTCTCTTTGGCGTAGCCGTCGGCGCTCGGCGCCTGCTGCTCCATGTCGATCTTCAGGAAGTCGGCGCCCATCGACTCAACCTGCTCCCCGACCTCTGGTCGGGCGTCGAAGGCGCGCACTATCGCGCCGAGGCTGTGGGCCGTGCCGACGGCGGCCAGCCCGGCGACCCCGGCTCCAACGACGAGGACCTTGGCCGGCGGGACCTTGCCCGCGGCCGTGATCTGGCCGGTGAACAGGCTGCCGAACTCGTATGCGGCCTCGACGACTGCGCGGTAGCCGGCGATATTGGCCATCGAGCTGAGAACATCGAGAGACTGTGCCCGCGAGATGCGCGGGACCGCGTCCATCGCGAGCGCCGTGACGCCTTGGGCGGTGAGCTTGTCGAGCAGCTCGGGGGCCAGAGCGGGGGCGAGCAGGCTGGCAAGCATGGCGCCCGACCTCAGCCGCGCGATCTCGGTGTCGGAGGGGGGGTTGATCTTCACGACGATGTCGCTGCCCCAGACCTCATCGGTGGGGGCGATCAAGGCGCCCGCCTCCTCATAGGCATTATCGGTAAAACTGGCCAGCGCGCCCGCACCTGACTCCAGGCTCACCTCGTGGCCGAGGGCAATCAGCTGTCCCACGGTCTTGGGCGTGGCGGCAACCCGGGTCTCACGTGGCCGCGTCTCTTTCGGCACACCAATACGCACTGCAGCTCCCTAGTCGTGTGAGGTTCACATGCCTATGAGAGGCGCGTGAGGTCCACATGCTTGTCAAGGGGGAATCTACACAGGCGTCTCGAACCCATGTCGGGCGAGTCCACCGTCGCAATGCGTCCCTGTGTCGGAGCTGGCCACTTATTGCGAATGACTTGCAGCAAGGACGGCTCGTTGCCTAACGTGGGGCCATGACCTGGGAGGCTCGAGCCGCATTCTCCGCCGAGGAACGACGCAGCCTGTGGGGCATGGGTGGTTTCATCCTGCTGCTGCACCTCGTCGGCTGGGGTGTGCTGATCGGCATCGTGGCACCGCATCACTATGCGCTGGGCGGGCAGCTCATGGGGGTCGGACTGGGTGTCACGGCGTACACGTTGGGCATGCGGCATGCCTTCGACGCTGACCACATTGCAGCCATCGACAACACGACCCGCAAGCTGATGAGCGAGGGCAAGCGACCCCTCAGCGTCGGGTTCTGGTTCAGCCTCGGCCACAGCACTGTCGTCTTCGTCATGGTGGCGCTGCTCGCATTCGGCGTCCGCGCCCTGGCCGCCCAGCTTGGCGACAGTCAGTCTGCCCTCCAACGTGCCACCGGCGTGTGGGGTACCGCCGTGTCTGGGATGTTCCTGATCCTGATCGGCCTGATCAACCTGGCCGCATTGATCGGCATCCTCAAGGTCTTCAGGGGTATGCGCGCCGGCCACTTCGACGAGGCCGCGTTCGAGGAACAGCTGGACCGGCGCGGCTTCCTCAACCGGGTCCTGGGCCGGGTAACCAGGGCGGTCACCAAGCCGTGGCACATGTACCCCGTCGGTCTGCTCTTCGGCCTCGGCTTCGACACGGTCACCGAGGTCGGGCTGCTGGTGGTCGCTGGCGGTGCCGCTGCGGCGAACCTGCCGTGGTGGGCAATCCTGACGCTGCCGATCCTGTTTGCGGCGGGCATGTCTCTGCTGGACACCATCGACGGCTCGTTCATGAACTTCGCCTATGGCTGGGCGTTCTCCAAGCCGATCCGCAAGATCTACTACAACATCACCATCACGGCACTGTCTGTCGCCGTCGCCCTCCTGATCGGCGGCATCGAGCTCATCTCGATCCTCACCGAGAAGCTCGACATCACCACCGGGGTGCTTGCCTCCATCGGCTCCGTCGACCTCAACGGCGTGGGCTACTGGATCGTCGGCCTGTTTGTCGTCACTTGGGCGGTCGCGTTGGCCGTCTGGCGTTTCGGCCGCATCGAGCAGCGTTGGGAGTCACACCTGATCGAATGGAAGCCGGCAACTCAACATCCGAGACTGCATCATTCGACAGCGCAACAGCCGGCACCCGAACGGGTCGAGGCGTAGGACAACCCGGGCGTGGGGATGGGTCGAGGCGTAGGAACGTCCAAGGCTTAGATGCGGTCAGGCGGTTCCGCCCACGTCACCATGAGGGACCGGATTCCCAAGACGCCCCGCGTTGTAGTCCTCGAAGGCCTGCGTCAGCTCGGCACGAGTGTTCATGACAAACGGCCCTGCCCACGCGATGGGCTCACGGATCGGCGCTCCGCCAAGGATGAGCACCTCCACCCCCGAGCTGTACCGCACCGGTTGCGTCGTGGCAGCCGACAGCGTCAGCACATCGCCGGCGCCCAGCACCGCTAGCTGACCGGTGCCGATCGGCGACTGGTTCGGGCCAACGAAACCATCTCCGCTCATGACGTAGACCAGCGCGTTGAAGTCGCGCCGCCATGGCAGCTCGAGCTGCCCGCCGGGCGCGACGGTCGCGTGAACCATCGACATCGGGGTGTGGGTCGCGCCGGGTCCCGTGTGTCCGGCCACGTCGCCGGCGATCACGCGCACCAGCGAACCGCCATCGCGCGAGCTGACCAGGGCCACCTCAGCGGAGTGAAGATCCTGGTAGCGCGGAGCGATCAGCTTGTCGCTCTTGGGCAGGTTGACCCATAGCTGGAACCCATGGAACAGACCACCGGAGACAACCAGGTGCTCCGGCGGCTCCTCGATATGCAAGATCCCGCTACCGGCGGTCATCCACTGGGTGTCGCCGTTGGTGATTGTGCCGCCACCGCCGAAGGAGTCCTGGTGGTCGAAGATGCCGTCGATGATGTACGTGACAGTTTCGAAGCCACGGTGCGGGTGCCAAGAGGTTCCCTTGGGCTCACCCGGTGCGTACTCGACCTCGCCCATCTCGTCGAGATGGATGAAAGGGTCGAGCAGCGCGAGGTCCACGCCGGCGAAGGCTCGCTTGACTGGGAACCCCAGGCCCTCAAAGGCCGATGGCGCACTGGTGACCGATACCACCGGGCGCTGTATATCGTTAGGACCCAGCGCGGGCAGGCGCGGCAGGACGGTCAGGTCAGGAACTGTGATGGCAGGCACGGCATACTCCCTAGATCGTTGCGTTTTCAACCATCCCTGAAACACCGGATTTCGTCAACTGATTCCCCGACGTCAGCACGTAGGCATAGGTGACCGGCTCAGGAATCGGTCAATGGTGTCCCCGGTGCGTCTACCAGCCGCCCGGCCGGCAGGTTTCGCCCACACAGGACCAGCTCCAGGTCTAGTGCCGCAGCGAACATCATCGTCCCGGACCCGAACGACTAGTCGAAGTCGTCGGCGCGCAGTTCGATTCCGGCCAGATCCACACCGAAGTACTTGAGAGTCTTCGGCGTCGTCATGGCCTGAAGGACAATCCGCAGTCGCTGCTGCGGGGCTCGACGGCCGGCTCCCAATGGCACCGTGAAGTCGAGGCCGTGGATCACGTCGCGGGGGGGTTGCGCACGCCGTCTTGCACGGGTGTGATTGTCGATCCAGGTGTTCTCAGCAAAATCCGGAGGTCTGCCATGTCCGATCACACATATCGCGTCACCGAAATAGTGGGTAGTTCTCCTGAGAGTCTCCAGCAGGCCATCCGCAACGGCGTAGCGCGCGCAGGCCAGACGCTGCGAAACCTGGAATGGTTCGAGGTCACGGAGATCCGCGGCCAGATGGCGGATGGCGCCGTTGCTCAGTTTCAGGTCGGTCTGAAGGTCGGCTTTCGGTTGGACGATGCCGGCTAGTCCGAGCCCGGCCGTCCTGGGGCCGCCTTGGACAACGACGCCCATGATCGCGGCCTTGCGCACGAGCTCGCCGTTGTCATCGCGCCCGAGGACGACGTTGAGCAGCCGTGGTTGGCAAGCATTGATCTGAACGCACGGGTTGCGCAGCCTGGTGACCTCGATGACCGCCTGGTTCCCAATGCGCAGTTGCGTGCCGCGGGGCAATGCGAACAGGTCCAGATTCACGGTGGTGATGTTCTCGCCCAGCTGGCCCGGTTGGAATCGTTGCAGGCGAACCTGCGGAGACGGGGCCGGACCGAAGCAGGGCCCCCGGCCATGGCACTACCTTCAACTTAGGCCTCTTGGGGTAGTGCTAGCAGGGCCAGAGTGAGGTGTCCGCGTGGCGGTGGCCGCAGGGTCCGGTCGGCTCGTTTGCGTGGGTAGGTGTGGCTACGTTTCGCCTGGCGAGGGTTGGACCGGCCGAGCTGGCGAGGGTGACGTAGGGCGGCCAGGATGTGCAGCCATGCGGCGGGGACGTGGCCGGGTGGGTGGTCAGGGGGGAAGCGGCCGGGGCGCCGACCGGGCCGCGTACCGCGTCCAGTGCGGCGATGAATGAGAGGCGTAACGGGTCTTGGTCGGTCAGAGGTCACCATCGACCCAATCGAGGGCGGCACCCCGATCGACCCCGAACGTCGTGGCCGCCCTCTGAAGGTGAACGGATCCGGCCTCGCGGACCTCCACCGCGTTGAGCCAACGGCCTATCCCGTGGACGACGCAGGGTATCCCTAGCTTGGCTGCCAGAAGCGCACCGCCGAACTCCCACGGTTCACGGATCACCAAGTCCGGTCGCCAGCCGTCAGCAAAGGCGAGCAGGTCCAAAGCCATGGGGACCGCGGTGCGGCCACTGAAGATCTCGCCGAGGATGAACTGCTTGCCTGCGGATCCGCGGTACTGGGTGATGTCCGGGAACGCGGCATGCGGCTTCGACTCAAGCCAGTCGATCCCCGCAGACAGCCATCGCACACCAGTCGCTGCCAGCTGCGAAGAGAACGACGCCGACGATGCCAACACAACATCGTGGCCTGCCCCCGCCAGCGCACGAGCTAGCGGAACGACCGGGTGCAGATGACCGAACGCCGGCTGCACCGTCATCAGCACCTGCATCAGCCAGATGCTATCGGCTGATGCCGTGGGCCGCCGTCCGTCGTGATCGTGGTTCACCGAACAGGCGCCCCTGGCTCCTGTTCCAGATGACGAACCAGACGCGACCACCGTCAGTCGGATCGTGCCCATAGCCGGGTGGAAACCCGGCTTGCCGCGGCTCGGCCACCCTCCTGCCGGCGCTAGGGTCGTGGACTTAACCGGCGGGCACCCGTGCTCGAGCTCCAGGTGATGAGCGCGACGACACCGAGGATGATCTGGGGGACGAACGATGCGGCTCGCCACACCAGGTCGGCTGCAGTGGCAACGCTGGCGTCAACGCCGAGGGCGGTCAAGATCGCGATCATGGCGGCGTCCACGGTACCGAGGCCGCCGGGGGTGATCGGGATCATCAGCCCGATCTGTGCCACCGCGAAGGGACCGAACGCCACGAGCAGCGACGTCCCGGCGTTCTCCCAGCCCTCAACCCCGCGCAGCGATACGTAAAAGATCAGGAACTGGGTCAACGACACTGATAGCTGCGCGCACGTGATCGCAGGCCAGCGTCGAGTGACGAGCTCCGCGATGTCCCGGCGGAGCATGAGGAAGATCGTGACGGAATCGACGCTGCGGGCCTTGCGGAACCGGGCGGCTATCCGGTTGACGATCGAACCGACGCGGCGGGCGGCATTCTCACTGCGCACGATGAACGCGAGGGTGAGGATCGTCAATGCCAGCATGAGCAGGCCGAGCAAGGCAGACCAGAGGTAGGCGGAGGCGCCACGGCCGGAGAGCTGGATCGCCGCGACGCCCAGGATCGGCAGGCCGAGCGTGACGAAGATGCTCCAGACCCCGACCGCCGTGATGGCGGCCGTGCTGACGGTGGGCTCGACGCCGTACGACGCCAGCATCGCGTACTGGACGCCCAGACCGAACGCGCCGCCGGCGGGGACGCCGTTGCTGATCGCGAACGCCGCCTCGTTGAGCTGTTGGGACCGCCAGTAGGCAAGCCCCGGGGTGGCGGCGGCGAACGGCAGCCCGTAGACGGCAAGATACACAAGGACCGACATCACAATGCAGACAAGAGAACCAGCGGTCATGGCCTCCATCGAGGTGAGTGCGTCCTTGTACGACCCGATCTGCGGGATCACTCGCACGAAGATGAGCGTGATCACCGCGAGGCCGATCAGGCCGAAGAGGATCGACTTCTTCTTGTCCAGCGCCGGTCGCGCTGTTGCGCCGTCGGGCATCACCACTCCCAGGTCCTGCAGGGGCGCAACCCGCCGGTCGGGACCGTCCGTCGGGGAACCGCATTCACGAGCGGGGTACCAAGGCCCCTTGAGGTTATGCAAAGAAGTGGACCCGGCGCCAGGCGCCCTGATGGGCCGCGGGTAACGCTATCTCGTCGTCCTGCGCCGTGGCCAGCACCATGTTCGGCCCGGTCGCCGATGCTGCTGCGGGACTGGCGTTGGCCTGGCTGAGGCGCTTCGGTCACCGAGTCACTTGGGACAAGACACCTCAGATGGGAGATGGGTAATGGTCGCGTACCTTGGCATAGGGTTCTGGAAACCAAACCTTTTGCAGAGCCGAAGGAGTCCTCGTGAGCACCCTCTCGACCCCGGGATTGGCCCAACAGATCGCCAACGGCGCCCCCGCCGGACGCTGGACGCTGGACCCGCATCAGTCAAGCATCGGACTCAAAAGTAAGAGCGTATGGGGACTGATGGGCATCAGAGGAACCTTCACCGGAGTGAGTGGCGACGGTGTCCTCGGCTCGGACGGCGGCGCCACCGGCACGGTCACGATCGCAGCCGCGTCGATCGACACCAAGAACGCCAAACGCGACACCCATCTGAAGTCGAAGGACTTCCTCTACGTCGAAGACCATCCCGACATTGTCGTCACCGTCAGCAGCATCCGCACTGCCGGAGACACAATGGCCGTCGAGGGCGCGCTCACTGTGGTCGGAAAGACCATACCGCTGTCTTTTCCCGCCACTGCCACCGTCACGGGCAACACGGCCGTTCTTGACGCGACGCTCACGATCGACCGCTCTGAACTCGGACTCACCTGGAATCAGATTGGCATGGTCTCCATGAAGAACGACATCACCGTGCACTTCGTCTTTGCGCACGTCTAGTCTCTTGTGTGCGTCGGGGCAGTCCGTTGCGGACTGCCCCGACGCCCACAGAGCCCACCACTTCTGCGCCCAGGGGCGATCGAGAGACCATACCCGAACGTAGGTCGTTCCAGCAGCGGATCAACTAAGGACGCGTAAGAAAATAACCTGTACTTATACGTTTTTGGGTGTCATGGTTGTGCTATGCCGGTTGCCGTGGATGTCGAAGAGTCGTTGGCGGGAAAGTTTGCCGCGTTGTT
>Ga0208355_1000536_pt1 | contig 17268 bp, 16 predicted proteins | sample NGESurdeep072012_6_FD_184458 | JGI IMG/M metagenome (GOLD analysis project Ga0208355, IMG submission 184458) | Arctic peat soil microbial communities from Barrow, Alaska - NGEE Surface sample 210-3 deep-072012 (SPAdes) | ecosystem: Environmental > Terrestrial > Soil > Wetlands > Peat ... | reverse complement strand
GATGGAAGTAATCTGCATGCGATGATCCTCCGTGTCTGAGTTACCGCATCATGCCACTTCGCATGACCAGCGGCGGACCATCTCATTAGTGGATTCCACGACAATTACGGGCGAACCTTCGACAATGCTGGATGTACGGAACCATCCGCCGCGACCTCCACCGGCAGTTCGCAAACGAGTTTCGCAGGCAAGCCGTTCAGAAGGTACGGCTTGAACCGCCATGAGCGAATGGACTGAAGCGCCCGCTTACCTATCTGTCCTTCCACAATGCTGAGTTGCGCCACCTTGCCATGCTCGTCCACAGTAATGTACAGCTTCGCGTTCGGCGACTTGGAAACAACGAGTGGTGTCAGCAGATTGCGGAGCAAAATATCTGGTGCAACCCTGAATCTCCTGTCGTAATACGAGAAAGGTGAAGGGAATGGCTTAGCGGCATCGGACAGCGGATGCCACGCCCAATGATAGAACGCGAACTCCGCATCCTCAGGAGTTCGTGCAGTGGCATGCGGGAACACGACTATTGAGTAGAATTGTCCATTTTCAGCGGCAGCTTCCAACATGACCCGACGCGCCGACATGACCCCCTTATTTCTCGGCGTAAGCCGCAGTGGTTCCAGTGCCGAAGGCCACAGCCCACCAAGTACAAATCCAAGTGGAACCCGGCATCGCCGGTCGTTGGCAATTCTCTTTGGAATGCCGCACTGCCACAGAGCATTGTGGAGTGTAACGTACAGTTCCGCTACGTTTTGCGGCAACACAAAAGACTCTAACTGTAAGTTTAGAAAATTAGCAGAGGCGGTCAGCAACCGACGGTTGTAAACATGTGCAACCCGTCCCTCCCATTTCCATGAGTAGCCCGGAGATGTGGCGACAATCGAATCCAGCAAGTGTTCAGCCGTCCCACTCCCTTCGGGCAGGTTGATGCCGCTTGGCAGTGGCAGTGCGAGTTCGCCCACGATGGGAACCTGCATTTCTACGGCAACTGCGCCGAGAGCCTCAGCAAGGTCGCCAGTTATCCTACGATGGTGCTGCGTGGCAGGTACCAGTTGCGGCGTGAGCAGAATAATGAGGGTCGCCAAGACTGCAAAGGCATGCGACATAGCGGACGGCCACATTAAGGATATAGACACCAGTGGCGGTCCGTTTGGGCCTTGTTCGCGATAGTTGTCGATAACAGCCCATATCGTAAGTGTGCGCTTTCCCTTCGCTGCACACACGAAGGAAAGGCGCATAACTTACGAAGGCGATTCACTGAAGTCGTGCCGTGACCATGCTCAGTCGGCGTGAACTTGTTCGGCGTGCACGGGCTCCGCTTGCTTGACTCCGTAAAGGTAATCGCGGTCGATCGTCCGCTCCATGTCGCGCAGCACTTCGGGCAATTCCTTGCCATCGCGCGCCGCCACCAACCGGCCCAGCGCCAAGGACAACGAAAGCACCGCGTTCATGCCCAGGTTCGCCTTGCGCTGCATGATCTGGATTTTTTGCTCCGGCGTGGCGTCACCGGCGATCTTTCCGCGCTTCTCCGCCAGGTCCAGTTCCAGCAGCAGCAGCTCGCGGTCAATGTCGCCCAGGGACCCCAGTGACCCGATCTTCTTCCCCAGGAAGAGTGGGGCCACGATCTGGGTAACGTTGGCAACGGCGTTCAGGCAGCCCTTGCCGCCGTAACGCCGGGCGCGCATCCACAACTCCGCCAGCTCGGGATTCTCCTTGGCCAGCACGTCCGCCTTAACGCTGGGCAAGAAGCGGTACGTCTTATCCTTGTCGTTATACGTGAAATAACCGGGATACTTTCGCGTCAACGGGCTCGCCTCAATGATGCTGTCCACCAAGTGGATGGCCTCATCCGTGCCGGCCGAGGTGCCCAACGGAGTGGCGGCCGAGAATTTCATGCCGTTGTCCAACATCACGGTGACCCCGACGGTCGGTATCCCGGCGTTGGTCGGCTCCTCATGCGCAAAAATATCGGCGATGATGATATCGGGATCGAGCTTGCGCGTAATCTTGACGCCTTTCTTGGCGCGATCGATCAGCTCCACAATCCTCCCGTACTTGACCAGCCGTTCGGTATTGGCGCCGCCGCCGCATTTCAGTCCCAGCGCGCCGATGGCGAAGCTGATGTCGGCCTCCATCACCTCGTTGGGCGACTTGGAGCGGTGCGAGACCACCAACGCCAGCCCCATATCCTTCGCCATCCGGGTGGCGAGGAGGGTTTCGCTCAGGGTGCCGATCTGGTTGGCCTTGATGAGGGCGGTGTTGATGAGCCCCTCTTCGGCGCAGCGGCGGATGGTGGTGTCCTTGGTGGTGACCAGGTCGTCGCCGATGATGAGGATCTCCTGGTCGAGCCGCTTCATCAGTTTTTTCCAGCCTTCGTAATCGTCTTCGGCGAAAGGATCTTCCAGCGAGACGATCGGGTATTTCTTCACCCACTCGGTGTACATATCCACCAGTTCGTCGGTGGTCATCACCCTGGGATCTTCCGCGCGCCAGAACAGGTACTGCCCCACGGATTCCTTCTCGCCGGTCTTTTCCCGGTAGGCATTGCTGAGTTCGCTGGCCGCCGGATCGAGGGCCAGCACGACGTCGCGGTCGGGCACGAAGCCGCATTGCTCGATGGCCTGCACCGCGACCCGCAGCGCGCGCTCCTCCGGCAGGATGTCGCCGGGCTGCTTTTGATAGGAAGCAACGATCCCTCCCTCCAGGCCGATGCCCACGAAATTCAGCCCCTCCGAGTCCTGGATGATCTGGATGGCGCGACTCTGCAACATGTTGGTGACGCGTTGCGCCTCGACGTAATCGCGCGCGGTGAGCGGCAGGAACATGAACTCCTGGAAACTCAGGTTGCCGCCCATTTCTTCCGTGTGCCGCCCGCCCATGATGGAGTTGCGAAACTCCCACGGGGCAAAGACGATGGTCCCATCCTCGAGTTCGACTTCCTGCAACCGGTGCAGCCGCAGCTTGCGCCGCAGCTCTGAAGGATTGCCGGAGCGCGCATCCGCGGACCGTGCCGGCTCCGCCGCCTTGACTTCCGTGGCCCGCGCTGCCGCTTCGCGCTCTCGTGCACGGAACGCTTTATATTTTCCCGGGTCGGCGATCAGGAAATCGAACATCGCCACCGCCCCGATGGTGAACAGGAAACGTCCGGCGTACACCGCCAGCGGCTGACCCGCATAGAGCCCGAGAGCGACGAGAAGGATTCCCGGGGGAAGTCCCAACAGGCTCAGCACCAGGCTGGCGCGGGGACCCGCGGCCGACACCGCCAGGTTCTGCGTCTTCACGCTGGGATGGAAGCTCCCCGATTCCTTATTTACCCCCTGGAAAGCGCCGTAGGGGATGGTAGCGAACATCCCCAGATACCACGTCCACCGTCCCAACCAGCCTTCATTCAATTTCTGCTGCGCCGGGCCGGCGAGTTCTGGCCGGAGGTTGTTGGTACGGACCGCCGCAAGATAATGCCCGATCTCGTGGATGGCGATGTTGGTGTGCCATGCGGCATACCAGATGGCGGCCGAGATCAGCACTTCCGCGCTCAGGAACATCTGCCGTACAACGTCGAACCGCGATGCCACCTGCGTGGAAATGCTGAGCAACGAAGTCAGGAAGGCGGCGTGAAAGGAAACCAGCTTGTGGTTGGCGATGATCCAGCCGCGATCCAAGCGAGGAATGTCTCTCTGCTGCGGCAGGAAGCTCTTGAGCAGGCGCTTCAAATAATCCATGGAGGTCCCTTAAAAGTAAGAAAGATAATGGGACATAATGATGCGAGATTTTCATCCCACATGCAGAACTCCTGCTGCCGTGATGCCAGCAGAAGATCTGCTTGCCAAAGTGTGGAATTATAGCGCCGCTTCCAGAAATCATTCAGTGCGTTACGTCACCGCCCCTCCGTGCGAGCGCGCTAAGAAAGGAAGGCGGAAAGATGACAATTGTTATGAAATCATTATCACCGGTGACACCCGAAACCGGATCGCCCCGCTCGGTCACTGGTGATAAGAGTGTAGTGCTCCCCGCCAGACGCGCGCGGAAATCGAAAAACTGCTGCGCGACACGAAACTCGACGAGCAGCTCAAGACCTTCGGCCTGTGGAACGAGTGGCAGAGAAACACGGAGGCGGGCCGGGCCATGCACTAGTGGCGTCGTGACGCGAGCAACTCACCGCAGATTACGAAAGTATCTCCGCGCGCGGAGCTGACCCGTGTCCCACCGTTACTTGCGTTTTTGTCTGCTTTGAGAATTGCGTCTTGATTTGGCTCAGATCTGTCTCACCTTGCGACGTGGACCGTCATCCACTGCCGTGACCGCAGCACCGCCAATCAATTAACTATCCTATTTTCATATATTTACTTGGTTACCATCGTTACTGTCCTTTGGGGTATGGTTGGCATGGGGCGTGCACCTTGATGGAGCATGAAACACCTCCACAACCAACGTGCTATGCGAGGCTTCTCCCTGATAGAGATCCTCATCGTCACCTCCGTCACCCTTTGCATCGCGGCTACGGCGATTCCGAGGTTTGTCTCTACCATGGCCAATATCGAATTGCGTGCGGGCGTTCGCTCGGCCTCCGGAATCCTGCAACAGAACCGCGCGCAGGCCATCAAGCAAGACACGTTCCTCAAGACCAAGTACTCCAACGGGACCGGCGGCGGGATTGTGTATAACGATCTGAACGACAATGACCACCCCGACGCCAAAGAACCCCAGGCGCAGCTGGGCACCACCGTTCTCGCCTACAGCGCTCCTTTTGGCATTCCGGCCCTGGGCAACACGGAGTTGAACTTTAGTCCGGTGACAACCACGACGGTCGCCTTCAGTTCCACCGGACAGCCTTGCAATGCCTTGCATTCTTGCGCCGTAGGCATGGTGGTGTATTTCACCGACACGCGCGTGGTTGGGTCTCCCGGTTGGGCGGCGGTAAGCGTTTCGCCCGCGGGACGCGTCGCTACCTGGATGTGGGACGGTTCGAGTTGGTCTGAGTAGGACCGCCGTCGAATCGGCGTCCGCCGTTCCCGTGGAGGGACAGTGTTTCTCAAGCAGCTAGCTGATCACCGCTAGCTGTTTGTTTTTTTGGCGGAAGCGTGTGCGAGTCGAACGCACCGTCCCCAGGAAAACCTGACGACCGCCGGTTTTGAAGACCGGGAGGATCACCGGACCCCATGCGCTTCCGTGTTTGATTTTCAAAAGCTTACCAGAGCGACGCTGTACCGCCGCGTCAACCTCGCGCTGCGAATCGGCCATCGCCACAGGTTCCATGACCGCTCCCTGGCAGCTATCGTGCCGTCCCCGCACGGTCCCGCTTGACAACATTACGGGCCATTTGGCGAATCCTGCTCATGCCAGACTGCATCCATAGCCAGCGAACGAGGAGATGCCGAGATGTCCCTGCGAATTAACGACGAGGCGCCGAATTTCACCGCTCAGACAACGCAAGGCGAGATCAACTTTCATCAGTGGATTGGCGATGGGTGGGCCATCCTGTTTTCGCATCCGAAAGACTTTACCCCCGTCTGCACGACCGAACTGGGTTACATGGCAGGGCTGGAACCGGAATTCAAGAAACGGAATTGCAAGATCATCGGGCTGAGCGTCGATCCGGTGGACAGTCACGGCAAATGGAGTGCCGACATCGAAGAGACGCAAGGCCACAAGGTGAACTATCCGATGATCGGGGACCCGGAGCTGAAAGTCGCCAAGCTCTACGACATGCTGCCGGCCGACGCCGGAACCAGCTCGCAGGGACGCACCGCCGCGACCAATGCCACCGTGCGCACGGTGTTCGTCGTGGGGCCGGACAAAAAGATCAAGCTGATGCTTATCTACCCGATGAGCACGGGCCGGAACTTCGACGAAGTCCTGCGGGTCCTCGATGCGATGCAGCTCGCCGCCAAGTACACGGTGGCGACGCCCGTGAACTGGAAGCCGGGGGACGACGTCATCATTCCGACATCAGTGACGGACGAGCAGGCCAAGCAGAAGTACCCGGGCGGCTTCAAGACACTCCGGCCATATCTGCGGACGGTTGCCCAGCCCAAATAGCTTCCGTAGGATTGGGACCCGGGGTTTATCGCGGTCGATCCCAACTCGTCCGCTTGCTCCGGGGGCTTGCTTCATTTTTTCGTTCGGAGCACGATTTACAGATGACCCCGCGCACGCTTCCATTCGTTTGGCTGGACGTTTTCACCGACCGCCCGCTGGAGGGCAACCAGCTCGCCGTCTTTACCGACGCCCGCGGCCTGTCCCAGGAGCAGATGCAGGCCATCGCGCGGGAAACCAAGCTCTCGGAAACCACCTTCATCTTCCCGCGCGACCCGAAGGTCGAGCTCGAACAGGGCGTCCGCGTGCGCATCTTCACGGTGGACGAAGAGCTTCCGTTTGCCGGCCACCCCACGCTCGGCACTGCGACCGTGGTGCGCGGCGCCAGCGGCGCCGACACCATTACGCTCGACCTGGACGCCGGCAAGATTCCGGTTAGCTTTCGCGACGAGAACGGACTCGCCTTCGGCGAGATGCGCCAGCGCGATCCCGAGTTCCTCGGCCTGCACCGCATCGAGGACGTCGCCCGCGCCACCGGCCTCGCCGCGGCCGATATCGATGACAACCTGCCCATCCAGACCGTCTCCACCGGACTTCCCTTCACCATCGTGCCGGTGCGTTCCCTGGCAGCGTTGCAGAATCTGAAATTCGAGTGGGCGAACGCGAAGGAATACCTCGGCAAGAGCGGCGGCCGCTTCTTCTACTTCATCGCCCACGGCGCCGTAAACCCGAACACCGACATGCACGCGCGCATGATTTTCTACGGCGGCGAGGACCCCGCCACCGGCTCGGCCGCCGGTTGTGGCGCTTCCTGGATGGTGCAGTACGGCGTCGCCAAGCCGGGGCAGAAGGTCGCCATCGAGCAGGGCCTGGAGTGCGGCCGCCCCAGCCGCCTCGTCGTCAGCGCCGACAAGGTCGGAGACAAAGTCACGGACGTGCGCGTCGGCGGTACCTCGGTCGCGATCATGCGCGGAGAACTTTTGCTTCCGTCGTGAGCCGCGAACTTCCAAGATCGGGACGCGAAACCCCGAGTTGCATCGCGCATCGTGCGCATCCGAAAAATAAATTCCGGGATGCTCACGCCTCAACGATTGCGCATCGTGCCTGTTTTCCCGCACACGCACCCGATGCGCCAAAGCTTTCCTCTGTTTCCACAAAATCCGAAGCGCCTGTTGTCACTTCGGGTACTTGCGGTCATTCGAGGAGACGTCCTAGGATGCGCTTCGCGTTGCTATTCGCACTTCATACCAGGTACAGAGAAAGAGATTCGGATCGAGCGGCAAGCGTCCGCCCCTCCCGGCCACAACCATGAAGCCGAAACGAACCATCCTGTGTGTAGACGACAACGAACAATCGCTTTCGATCCGGAAAGTCATGCTGGAAACCCGCGGCTATCGCGTGATCGCCTGCCAGTCCGCCGAGGAGGCCCTCGAGCAATTCAAGCGCGGCGGGGTGGACCTGGTGCTCAGCGATCTGATCATGCCCGGCGTGGACGGCCACAAGCTGATTGACGAGATCAAAAGCATGTCGCCCTCGACTCCGGCCATTCTCTTTTCCGGCAAGATCAAGATTTACGAGCGCGACTTGCGCGCCGACCTCTTCCTGCCCAAAGGCATGTACGCTCCCGTCGAGTTGCTGGAAAAGATCCGCCTGATGCTGGTGCGCAAGCGCGGCCCCAAGCGGATCCTTTCAGTAGCCGTCACGCCCGGCGCCGGGGGCATGGGCGCCACCGCAAGTTGATGAGATAAATGACGCCCGATTTGGGTCCGCGCGCATCCAAAATATTGGGGCTACGACGGAAGTAACGACCCCTAATACAGTAATTTGTCCTACCATTTACACCATGCCGGGCACGATGAGCTTTCCGCTCCCCAGGCGATGGAAGCGATTCCATCTTGAAGTACCGGTTCGGCTCGTGCTGCATCGCCCCGCCTTTGCCAGCAGCATCACCGGACGCGGCACCGAACTCAATGAAGGCGGAATGAGTATTTTCGCCGGCATTGAGCTGCGCCTCGGCGACCAAGTGGCGGTCGAGTTCACGCCGCCCCACGGGGAAGCGCCTTTGCGGCTGTGGGCGGTGGTACGCAATCGCGCCGGCTACTACTACGGGCTGGAGTTCCTGGCGGAAAACGACGGCGAGCGCGGCCAGGTGGAGCGTTTCCGCTCCGTGCTCCGCGGCGCCAGCGGCCAATCCGAACAACAGAACTGAACGCGTTTCCCAGTTCTCAGCCAGCAACCCGCCTTCCCGAACTCTGAATTCCGGGCTGCGGACCACGGCAGGCACTTTCGTTTCCCATTGACTTTTCCGCCCCGCACCCGCATATTTATGCAAGCGTTGCATAAACATGCGAACCGTGCCCAAAGCCCTGCGCCACCGGCGCATCCTCGACCTGATCGCGCGAGAGTCCATCCTCACGCAGGAAGACCTCGTCGACCGCCTGGCCAGCGCCGGACTGAACGTGACCCAGGCAACGCTCTCGCGCGACATCAAGGAGTTGGGCCTGTTAAAGACCGCCGACGGCTACTCGACCCCCGCCGAACTGGGCGGCGAGACCGCCGCGCCCAGCCCCTCACTTTCGCACCTGCTGCGCGAATTCGTGGTCGACATCAAGGAAGCGCAAAACCTGCTCGTGATCCGCACCACGGCGGGCAGCGCCCAGCCGGTCGCCGCCGCGCTCGATGCTGAAAAGTGGCCCGAGTTGCTGGGAACGCTCGCCGGCGACGACACCATCCTGGTCGTCACTTCGAGCGGCAAGCAGTGTCGTGCGCTGGGCAAGCGTATCCGGGAGCTCATGCAATGAGCACGCGAGTCACCCCGCCGCACGCAAATGCGGCGCGCGTCGGGGGCCCCGATCGCCCGCGCGTACTTTCATCGAAGGAGACGCCCATGGTCACGGCGCCGACAGCGCTCGAAGCCGGCGTTGCGCCGTGCAGCGCGTTCCAGCAGTCCGACATGATATCCATCGCCGACCTGTCGTCCGCCGAGATCCACGAGATCTTCGACATGGCGCGCAGGATCAAGGCGCGTCCCGCAGGGTTCAGCGGCGCCCTGGCCGGCAAGCAGTTCGTGCTCATGTTCGAGAAGCCGTCGCTGCGCACCCGCGTGACCTTCGAGGTCGGCATCCGCAAGCTGGGCGGCGCCGCCATGTTCATGGAGCACCCCGGCGGCATTGACGCGCGCGAGAAGATCGCCGACATCGCCCACAACCTGGAGCGCTGGATCGACGGCATCGTGCTGCGTACCTTTAAGCATTCGACCGTCACCGACATGGCGAAGTACGCGTCCGTGCCCGTCATCAACGGGCTCAGCGAGCTGGAGCACCCGTGCCAGGCCCTGGCCGATTACTTCACGCTCCAGGAGCGCTTCGGCGATGTGTCTTCGCTGAAGCTGGCTTTCGTGGGCGACGGCAACAACGTGGCGCACTCGCTGATGCTTGCCGCCGCGGCCCTGGGCAGCCGCATAGCCGTTGCCACCCCGGCCGGCTTCGAACCCAGCAAAGCCGTCGTCAGGACGGCACAAAAAATGGCGCAGCGCACCGGCGCGATCATCGAAATCACCAATGACGTTCGCGCGGCCGTGGCCGGAGCCGATGCGGTTTACACCGACGTCTGGGCGAGCATGGGACAGGAGAGCGAAGCCGCCAATCGCGACGCAATATTCCGGCCCTTCCAGGTAAACCGGGAGCTGATGTCGCTGGCCGCGCCCGAGGCTGCATTCCTGCACTGCCTCCCCGCGCACCGCGGCGACGAAGTCACCGACGAGGTGCTCGATTCTCCGCGCTCCATCGTCTTCGACGAGGCCGAGAACCGCATGCACGTGCAGAACGCAATCATGGTGTTGCTGTGCAACTCGTCGGCCCGCGTGCATCGTGGCAAGCCCGCGGCTGCCGTCAAAGCGGCCCGCGCATAACTCGGAACTAAGAACAACTAAGAACGTAGAACTTATTTTTTGGAGAAGCAATGGCTGACAAAGTGGTCCTCGCCTATTCGGGCGGTCTTGACACCTCGATCATCATTCCCTGGCTGAAGGAGAATTACGCCTGCGACGTGATCGCCGTGGTCGGCGACGTCGGCCAGGGCGACGACATGAACGCCGTCGCCGAGAAGGCGAAGAAGACGGGCGCCAGCAAGGTGTTCATCGAAGACCTGCGCGAGGAATTCCTCGCCGGCTATGTCTATCCGACGTTGCGCGCGGGCGCCGTCTACGAGCACCAGTACCTGCTCGGCACCTCGATGGCGCGCCCCATCATCGCCAAGGCGCAGGTGGAAGTCGCACTGCGCGAGGGCGCTGCCTTTGTCGCGCACGGCTGCACCGGCAAGGGCAACGACCAGGTCCGCTTCGAACTCGCTTACCAAGCGCTGGCTCCGCACCTGAAGGTCATCGCCCCGTGGCGCGAGTGGAAACTGAATTCGCGCGAGGACTGCCTCGATTACGCCGAGGCGCGCGGCATTCCCGTCGAAGCTTCGCGCACCAAGATCTATTCGCGGGACAAGAACATCTGGCACCTCTCGCACGAGGGCGCCGAACTGGAAGACCCGAACAACGAGCCCAATCCCGACATGTGGCAGATCACCGCTTCGCCCGAGCAGGCGCCCAACCAGCCCGAGTCGGTCACCATCGCCTTTGAAGAGGGCACGCCGGTCGGGTTGGACGGAAAGCGGCTCGATCCCGTTTCGCTCATCACTGAACTCAATGCCATCGGCGGACGCAACGCCATCGGCCGAGTTGACCTGGTGGAGAACCGCTTTGTCGGCATCAAGTCACGTGGCTGCTACGAGACGCCCGGGGGCACGCTGCTGGTGGCGGCGCACCGCGAGTTGGAGTCGCTCACGCTGGAGCGCGAAGTCCTCCACTTCAAGGAGCAGATCGCACTCAAGTACGCCGAACTCGTCTATTACGGCCTCTGGTTCACGCCGCTGCGCGAGGCGCTGGACGCCTTCATCGACAGCACCCAGCAGAACGTCAGCGGCAGCGTCACGCTCAAGCTGTACAAGGGAAACCTGAGCGTCGCGGGGCGCCAGTCAGAGTACTCGCTCTACCAGACCGGCCTCGCCGCCTTCACCATGGACGGCTACAACCCGAAGGACGCGGAAGGATTTATCCGCATCCTCGGCTTGCCCGCGCGCGTGCAGGCGACGCTCCGCCGCAAAAAACCCGGCAGCGACCGCGAACGCGGCAAGGAATTCCTGAAGGCAACGACTACTGGCGACTAGCAGAGCTCTTAATCGGATGTCATCCTGAGCGAGGATGCGGCAAGCAACCAGCACGCGCGGTTTTCGCGTGCGCGTTGCGGCATCCGAGTCGAAGGACCCCTATTTTTCGCGTAATATCTCGTCCACATGTCTAACGATCACAAATTGTGGTCCGGCCGCTTCCACGAGCCGCTCAACCCGGAATTCGAACGCTGGCAGCGCTCGTTCCCGTTCGACCGCCGCCTGCTGCGCGACGAGATCGACGCCAGCGCCGCCTACGCCCGCGCCCTTAGCCGCGCCGGCATTTTCACCGGCGAAGAACTTCACGCGATACAGAACTCTCTGCAAGTGATCGTAGCCAAGGCGGAGGACCCGGCGTTCCTCGAAGATCCCGACGTCGAAGACGTGCACGACTTCGTGGAGCGCCAACTGGTCAAGCTGATTGGCGATACCGGCTACAAGTTGCACGCCGGGCGCAGCCGCAACGAGCAGATCGCCACCGACCTCCGCCTCTTCGCGCGGCGCTCCATCGACCAAATCCGCGGCGCGCTCGCCGGCGTTTGCGACGCGCTGCTCGCCCTCGCGCGCCAGCACGAAGCCGACGCGATGCCTTCGTACACGCATCTTCAGCGCGCCGAGCCCGTCACCATCGCACACTGGCTCCTCGCCTACGTCGAAATGTTCCTGCGCGATGCAGACCGCCTCGCCGACACGCGCCGCCGCGTGAACATCCTTCCGCTCGGATCGGGCGCCATCGCGGGACCTGGCATGGCCATCGACCGTGGCGAGCTGGCAAAAGATTTGGGGTTCGAAGGCATCAGCGCCAACTCGATGGACGCCACCAGCGACCGCGACTTCGAACTCGAACTGGTACAGGTGCTGGTGCAAATCTCACTGCACGTTAGCCGGCTGGCGGAAGAGTTGGCGCTTTTTTCCACCGTCGAATACGGATTCGTGCAGTTGCCGGAAGCCTTCGCCACCGGCAGCAGCGCCATGCCGCAGAAGAAAAATCCCGACGCGCTTGAACTTCTGCGCGGAAAAGCGGGACGCATCGTCGGGGCGGCGGCCGCGCTGCAAACCGTGATCAAGGGCCTTCCGCTCGCTTATAACAAGGACTTTCAGGAGGCGCAGGAACCGCTCTTCGACGCCGTGGACACTATTTCCTCCACGCTCCCCGTTCTGGCCGGATTTCTGCGCGCGGTTGGCTTCAACACCGCACGCATGAAGGCCGCCGCTACTTCCGGATTTCTGAACGCTACGGCTGCCGCGCGCTATCTGGTCACCAAGGGCGTGCCCTTTCGCATGGCACATTCGGCAGTCGGCCAAGCGGTCCGTCTGGCACTCGACAAAGGTTGTGAACTCCAGGGCCTTTCGCTCGAAGATCTTCGCAAGTTCCGCCCCGAGTTTGCCGACGACTTTTACCGCGCGCTCGAACTCGACGCCGTGCTGGCCAGCCACGATGTGCCCGGCGCCACCGCGCCACAACGCGTTCACGAGGCCATTGCCGCCGCTGAAGCGCGTATTCCCGCGCTCCGTACGGGAAAATAGCGCGGGGGACGGCACGAAGTCACCCTTCTTGCCGCCGGCTTCCGCCTCGTCTAGCATGAAGGTGACCGCTATGGCCCGCCCATCACTGGAAAATCCGGACCTTTACAGCAATCCCGAGGTCTCCTGGCTCGCTTTCAACCGGCGCGTCCTCGAGGAAGCCGAGGACGAGCGCAACCCGATGCTGGAACGGGTCAAGTTCCTCGCCATCACCGCCAACAATCTCGACGAGTTCTTTGAAGTCCGCATCGCCGGCCTGCTCCAGCGCATTGAAGACGGCCACGTCGAACCCGGTCCCGATGGCCTTGCCCCGGTGGAAGCGCGTGACCTCCTCGCCCGCCAGACGCACGACTTCGTGGACACCCAGTACCGCTGCTGGAACCAGCAGTTGCTGCCCGCATTGTCCGAGCAGGGAATCCGGATGCTGTCGCTGGCCGAGCTCAATCCCGACCAGCAGTCGTTCGTACAGGAATATTGCGAACGCGAGCTTGATCCGCTGCTTACGCCCATCACCGTGGATCCGGCGCACCCATTCCCGCGGGTTATCAACAAAGCTCTCTGCGTGGCCTTGCTGTTGCGGCGCCGCCGTCGCGCTTCCGCGAACTTCATGGGCGTGGTGACCGTCCCGCGAGCGCTGCCGCGGCTGGTGCATTTGCCCTCCGACGAGGGCCGTACCGACTACATTTCCCTCGCCGACCTTGTCGTCTACCACGCCGCCAGCATGTACCGCGGCTACGACATCGTCAGCTCCGCCGCCTTCCGGGTTACGCGCAACAGCAATCTCTATATCGAAGAGGAAGAGGCGCGCAGCCTGATGGAATCGGTCCGCACCGAACTCCACAACCGCCGCCGCGGCGACGCCGTCCGCCTGGAAATCGACTCCGGCGCCGATCCCGAGATGATCGAGCGCCTGCGGATCATGTTCGAGTTGGAGAACTGGCAGGTCTTCCAGACCGATGGCCCGGTCAACCTCTCGCGCCTGTTCTCGCTGGCGCGCGAAACCGATCGCCCCGACCTGACGTTCCGCCCCTTTGCGCCGCGCCAGCTTCAGCTCACCGCCAAATCGCGCAACCTGTTTGAGGAACTCCGCCGGCACGACGTGATGCTCCACCATCCGTACGACTCCTACGATTCGGTGGTCAGCTTCATCGAGGCCGCGGCCGACGACCCGAACGTGCTGGCCATCAAGCAGACGCTTTACCGCACCAGCGAAGACTCTTCCATCATGCACGCACTCGTCGAAGCCGCGTCGCACAAGGAAGTCACGGTCGTGGTGGAGTTGAAGGCGCGCTTCGACGAAGCCTCCAACATCCGCTGGGCGCGCCACCTGGAAGACGCGGGCGTGCAGGTGTTTCATGGCCTCGTCGCATTGAAGACCCACTCCAAGCTGGCGCTGCTGGTTCGCCGCGATCCCGACGGCGTCACCCGCCGCTACGCCCACCTCGGCACCGGCAACTACAACACGGTTACCGCCAAGCTCTACACCGACATCAGCCTGCTCACCGCCGATCCGGAGACCACCGCGGCGGTGCAGGACGTCTTCAACTTTCTCACCGCCTACTCCGAGCAGCCCAATTACGGCCCGCTCATGGTCGCCCCGCTCGACATGGCGCAGAAGATCATCAACCTCATCGACCGCGAAGCCGACCACGCGCGCCACAAGCGTCCCGCCCGCATCGTCGCCAAGATGAACGCGATCACCGACAAGCAGGTGATCCAGGCGCTCTATCGTGCCTCGCAGGCGGGCGTGCAAATCGACCTGATCGTGCGCGGCATGTGCGCGTTGGTGCCCGGAATTCGCGGCGTCAGCGACCGCATCCGCGTGCGCTCCATCGTCGGACGCTTCCTCGAGCACAGCCGCATCTTTTATTTCGCCAACGATGGCGAGGAGGAAGCCTGGGTGGGCAGCGCCGACTGGATGCCGCGCAACCTCTACGACCGCGTCGAAGTGCTGTTCCCCATCCGCGAGCCGATGATGTGTCACCGGCTGTTGGACGAAATCCTGGCCGCCTATCTCGCTGACACCGAAAAGGCCCGCATTCTTCTGTCCGATGGCAACTACGTTCGCGCTTACGATCAGATGCCCGGGCGCCGCCCCTCGAAGACGCTCTTCAACTCGCAGGAGTTTCTCATCGCCGTCGCCGAGGGCCGCAAGTCCGCCGATGACATCCCCGGAAAGACCAAGCGGCCGCGCGGTGTGGGGCGCCGGGTACGAGTTCAGAAATGAAGAATAAAGAATTCAGAATGAAGAATCACTTGCCGTCCGCGACACGACTACCAGCACTGGTTTATATTCTCCATTCTTCATTCTTAATTCTTCATTCTTAATTATGCTTGTCTACTTCGTACGTCACGCATCCGCCGGCCAGCACAAGTCCGATCCCGCCAAGGACGAAAAACGCCCGCTCGACAACGACGGCATCGAGCAGTGCAACACCGTCGGCCGCGCCCTCGCCGCCCTGGAGACGCACGTTGACCTCATCCTCTCCAGCCCGCTCAAGCGCGCCTCGCAGACCGCGTCGCTGGTCGCCAACGAGCTCGCCTACGAGGAAAAAATCGTGCTTACCCCCGCGCTTCGCCCGGAAGCGACTTACGCCAAGTTCACTGCCCTGCTGCAGGGACACGAGAACTACGAAGCCATCCTGGTGGTGGGACACAATCCGAACCTGAGTGAGTTCCTCGGCCGCCTGATCGGTGGCGGGAGCCGCGCCGGAATGGACCTGAAGAAAGGCGCGGTCGCGCGTGTCGAAGTGGACCGCCGCCGCGGCATCCTGCACTGGTTGCTGACGCCGAAACTGGTGCGGACGATCTACGAAACCGCGGCCTCCAGTTCGCGCCCGAAGACGGCGCGGAAGTAGCCGCGTTCTTTTTTCATCGCCCAGAGTTCCAGTTCCGCCGTGATGCCCCGCCGGTGCGTGATGCTCAGCAGTACGCGTCCGTCTCGCACCGACGCTACAATCTGCTCCACGGCGCGCCGTCTGCCCTGGTTGAGCGCTCGCGCCAGTCGCAACAGCGCCACTGCCTTGCGGATGTTTTCACGCTCCTCCGCCGGAAGCAGTTTCAGCAGCTTGTCGTTTCCCGACGGCAGCGCCGCGCCCAGGTAGCGCGTGATCGCCGCGATCATCTGCCGCTGCACCGGCGTGTAGCCCAGCAACTCCGAGTGGGCAATGATGTACCACGCGTGCCGGTGCCAGCCGGTGCGGTTCACGTACGCGCCAAGCTCGTGCAGCAACGCCGCCGCCGCCAGCCAATCGGAATACTCCGCGGGCAGCCGGTGCACGGTCTTCAACCCGGAGAACAACTGCAACGTCAGGTCCCGTACGTGCTCCGCCTGCTCCGCGTCCACCGCGTAGCGCTGCATCATCGCGCTGACGGCGTCTTTGCGGTCGGCGGCCAGTTGCTTGGCCGGCGCGCCCACTTCCAGTTCCGCCGCCATCGCCGCCAGCACTCCATCGCGCAGCCCAAGGTCGGAGTAGCGATATCCGCGCAGCTTGCAGCGCTGCACGATCTCCGCATACACCGCCGCGCCCGCCACGATGATTTCGCCGCGCCGCGTGCCGATCCCCGGCAACTGTATGCGCTCGTCGTAGGGCATCTCGGCCAGCTCGTCGGCCAGTTCCAGGACCTCGCGCGCCTTGACGAACCGCTCCCGCCCTCCCGCCAGCGCCGCCGCCGTGCCTGACGTCGCAATCACGGTCGCGGGCGCAGCCTTCACGATGTTGCGCGCCACCCGCTGCAGCTTCTCGCCCACGAACGCGCGCAGGCTCTTGAGCTCGTATTCCGCCGGCGGATCGTGCCGCACGAACTCCTGCGTCAGGCGCACCGCGCCCACCGGCACGCTCACCGTCTCCTTGATGTGTCCGTGATTGGAGATCGTCAGCTCGCACGAGCCGCCACCCAGGTCGACAAGCAGCATCGGCCACTTGTTCACCCGTACGTTGGTGACGATCCCGAGGTGAATGAGTCGCGCCTCTTCGACGCCCGAGATTATCTCGATCTCCCAGCCCGTCCGCACCCGCACCCATTCGATGAACGCCTGCGAGTTGTGCGCGTCGCGCAACGCGCTGGTGGCGGTCACGCGCACCCGCACGTCGCCGTAATGGTCCACCGCCTTGCGGAAGCGGTGCAGGACTTTGACCGTCCGCGCCATCGCGTCGGGCGAGAGCATGCCCGCGCGGAACACCGATTCGCCCAGCCGCACCACTTCGCGGTCCTCGTGCAGCGTGCTCATGCGGCGGCGCGCCAGCCGCGCAACCTTCAACCGCACCGAGTTGGCTCCGATATCGACCGCCGCAAAGGTAGGCATGGAAAAACGGGGCTTAAGGATTAAGGCTTAAGGCTTCGGGCTTCAGGCGCCATAGGTTCAGGCTCAGATTTTTCCCTGTTGCTGACGACTGCCGACTGATGACTGACGACTGCTTTCACGCTACCCCCGCCGTCGTCTTTTCCGATGACGCGGGGGCCGCTGGTTTTCGGCGCACCGCCGGAGCCGGCTTCCGCTTT